>Ga0247725_1000415_pt1 | contig 33465 bp, 30 predicted proteins | sample OKSTACKMCFT3sol_FD_183021 | JGI IMG/M metagenome (GOLD analysis project Ga0247725, IMG submission 183021) | Subsurface sediment microbial communities from gas well in Oklahoma, United States - OK STACK MC-FT3-sol | ecosystem: Environmental > Terrestrial > Deep subsurface > Rock core/Sediment...
TCTTCGCCTGGCTGGAAGGGCGCTCGGAGCGCCCCTCGCCCGACGCGCCGGGACGCTTCCGGCCGGTGATGCTGGCCCAGCCGATCGACGAGGCCGTCGACTTCGCCAAGCTCGATCCGGCGGACTATGTCGCCGAATGGAAGTGGGATGGCATCCGGGTTCAGGCCGTCAGCGAACGGGGTGGGCGCAAGCTCTACACCCGCACCGGCGACGACATCTCCGCCAGCTTTCCCGACGTGATCGACGCCCTGGACTTCGAAGGGGCGATCGATGGCGAGCTGCTGGTCCTGCGCGACGGCGCCCTGGCCCCGTTCGGCGACCTGCAGCAGCGTCTGAACCGCAAGACGGTCGACGGCAAGCAGCTGGCGAACTTTCCGGCCGGGATCCGGGCCTATGACTTGCTTCTGGACGGCGAGGAGGATCTCCGCGCCCTCCCCTTCGTCGAGCGGCGGGCTCGCTTGGAGACCTTCGTCAGCCGTCTCAAGACCCGTCGGATCGACCTGTCCCCTCTGCAGCCCTTCGGAACTTGGGAAGAACTGGCCGCGCTGCGCCTGGATCCGCCCGAAGGCGACGCCCGCCTCTCCGAGGGGCTGATGCTCAAGCGCCGTGACAGCGTCTACGAGCCGGGCCGCCCGAAGGGCCCCTGGTTCAAGTGGAAGCGGGACCCGCACCTGATCGACGCGGTGTTGATGTACGCCCAGCGCGGCCACGGCAAGCGCTCGAGCTTCTATTCCGACTACACCTTCGGCGTCTGGCGCGAGGGCGAGCAGGGCCGGCGCAGCCTGACCCCCGTCGGCAAAGCCTATTTCGGCTTCACGGACGAGGAGCTGAAGCAGATCGACAAGTTCGTCCGCGACCATACGATCGAGCGGTTCGGTCCCGTGCGCTCGGTGCGCGCCGACCTCGAGTTCGGCCTGGTCTTCGAAGTCGCCTTTGAAGGCCTGCAGCGCTCGACCCGCCACAAATCGGGCGTGGCGATGCGCTTCCCCCGCATCAACCGAATCCGCTGGGACAAGCCATCCCGGGAAGCCGATGAACTCGCCACCCTGGAGGCGATGCTCGACTAGGCGATGGGGCCCGGGCGCCTATATAGGCCGCCAAGCGTCGTCTCGCGTCGCGGCCGGATCGGCCGCCAGGCGCTCGCCCGGAGTCTCGCATGACCCAAGCCTCGGAAGCCGGCGGACTGAGCCGTGGCCTGACCCTCGCCATGGCGACCGCCACGGGGATCGGCGTCGCCAACATCTACTATAACCAGCCGATGCTGGGCCTGATGCTGCGCGACGTGCCCAGCGGGCTGACCGCCATGGTCCCGACCGCCACGCAGCTGGGCTACGCGGCGGGCCTGTTTCTGCTGGTTCCGTTGGGCGACCTGGTCGAGCGACGCCGGCTGATCGTGCTGCAGTTCCTGGCCCTGGCGGTCGCGCTCGTCGCGGCGGCGATCGCTCCGACGGCGGGTCTGATGATCCTGACATCGCTGTTTGTTGGCGCGGCCTCGACCGTCGCTCAACAGATCGTCCCGTTCGCCGCCCACCTGTCCTCGCCAGAGCGACGCGGCGCGACGGTCGGAACGGTCATGGCCGGCCTGCTATGCGGCATCCTGCTGAGCCGGACGCTCGCCGGCTTCGTCGCCGAGCACGCTGGCTGGCGGGCGATGTTCTGGCTGGGCGCGCCCATGGCCCTGGCCGCCGGCGCCTGGATGGCCGCGAAGCTGCCGCGCAGCCATCCGCAAGCGGGGCTGTCCTACGGCGCCTTGCTGGCCTCGCTGGGGCGGCTTTGGACCGAATTCGGCGCCCTGCGCCTCGCCGTGGTCACCCAGGCCCTTCTGTTCGCGACCTTCACGGCCTTTTGGACAACCCTGGCCCTGCGCCTTCAGGAGCCGCGCTTCCATCTCGGCGCCGACGTCGCAGGCCTGTTCGGCGTGATCGGCGCCGTGGGCATTCTGGCCGCGCCCTTGGCGGGCCGCATCGCCGACAAGCGCGGTCCGCGCCCGATCATCGCCCTGGGCGCTGGCTTGGCGCTGGTCTCGTGGCTGGTCTTTGGCCTGTGGACCGCGATCCCGGGGCTGGTCGTCGGCGTGATCCTGCTGGACTTCGCGGTGCAGAGCGCCCTCGTCTCCAACCAGCATGTCGTCTACGCGCTGCGGCCCGAAGCCCGCTCACGGATCAACACCGTCTTCATGGGCGGCATGTTCCTGGGCGGCGCGGCCGGCTCGGCGGCCGCGGCCTTCGCCTGGAAGAGCGCGGGCTGGACCGGTGTCTGCGCCCTGGGCGTGAGCCTGACGGCGGCGGCCACCGTTCTTCAACTGGTCAACCTCGCCCGCCGCCGAGCGCTGAAGGCCGCTTAGGCCCCGAACGACTGGATCGCGTCAATGATCTTCCGCTGGTCGGCTTCGCCCAGATAGGGGTGCATCGGCAGGGCCAACACGGTCTCGGCCTTGGCCTCCGTGACCGGCAGGCCGCCCGCGCCGCGCGGGAAGGCCGCGTAGGGGGCCTGCACGTGCATCGGCACCGGATAGTAGACGGCGGTCGGGATCCCTTGAGCCTTCAGATGCGCGGCCAGACCGTCACGATCACGGTGCTCGATCACATACTGAGCCCAGACCGAAACGCCGCCTTCGATCACCGCCGGCGTCGAGATCACCGCGCCCTTCAGGCCCTCGGCGTAGCGGTTGGCCACGACCTGCCGCAGCGCGATCTCCTCGGCGAAGATCGCCAGCTTCTCGATCAGGATCGCGGCTTGGATCGTATCCAGGCGCGAGTTCATGCCGATACGGGTGTTCAGGTATTTCGGGTCGTGATCGAAGGTCTTGCCCGCCAGGTCCGGGCCGACGGCCTTGCCGTGGACGCGGTAGCTGTCCATCAGGTCCCAGAGGGTGGCGTCATTGGTCAGCACCGCGCCGCCGTCGCCGTAACAGCCCAGCGGCTTGGCCGGAAAGAAGCTGGTGGTGGCGACGTCCGCCCAGTGCAGCGGATGCTTGCCATCCAGCGTGCAGCCGAAGCCCTGAGCGCTGTCAGCGATCAGCTTCAGGCCTTCGCGATCGCAGATGGCCTTGATCGCCGGATAATCGGCGGGTTGGCCGAAAAGGTCGACGGCGATGACGACCTTGGGCGTCAGCCTGCCCTCGGTCTTCACGCCGGCGATGGCGGCTTCCAGCTTGGCCGGGTCGAGATTGTAGGTATCCGGCAGGACGTCGACGAACACCGGTGTGGCGCCGACCCACGGCACGACTTCCGGCGTCGCCGCGAAGGTGAAGGACGGACAGAACACCGCGTCGCCCGGACCGACGTTCCAGGCCATCAGCGGTAAGGCGATCGCGTCGGTGCCGTTGGCGCAGGACAGGGCCCGCTTGGCCTGGCCGAACTCGGCGAGCTTGGCCTCGAACTCCCGCACCTGCGGGCCCATGACATAGGCGCCGCTGTCCAGCACCTTGGCGATGGCGGCGTCGATCTTGTCGCGGATCCGGCGCTGCTGCGCGCCGAGGTCGATGAAGGGCATGCTCATGGGCGGCGCTCTTAGTCTTCGTTCAAGGCGAATTCGAGCCAATTGATGTAACCGACTGTTTCCACTGGCTTGACCTGCTGCTCCGAAGCGGAACCATAGGCTCAGCCGCCGTTGACCCGAACGCGCGGGGGCGCCTATCGAGACCTTCATGCAGACTAAGCCCAGTCCGATCCCGGCCAACACGCCGCTGCCGTCGCTGATGAACGTCAAGGCGGACGAGACCATGTTAGGCCACTTCCTGGACTGGCTGGGCAAGCTGGCCGTCAATCTCGTGGTCGCCGGCCTGATCCTGGCGGTAACCTTCTGGGCCGCGGGTTGGGCGGCGCGGTTCATGCGGCGGACGCTCGGCCGCGTGCACCGAAGTTCGCCGGACCCCACGCTGGAGAGCTTCAGCGCCTCGCTGGCGCGCTATGCGGTGATCGCGGTCGGCCTCGTGGCCGTGCTTCAGCAACTGGGCGTGCAGGCCACCTCGATCCTGGCGGTGCTGGGCGCGGCCTCGCTGGCCATCGGTCTCGCCCTGCAAGGCGCTCTGTCGAACGTGGCGGCGGGCGTGATGATCCTGCTGTTCCGGCCGTACCGCGTCGGCGACGTGATCGAGACCGCGACGCGCCAGGGCACGGTCAAGTCGCTGGACCTGCTGTTCACCGAGATCGCCACGCCGGACAACGTCAAGGTGATGATCCCCAACAGCAAGGTGTTCGGGGATGTGATCCTGAACTATTCGACCCATCGCCATCGCCGGGCCGACGTGCTGTTCAAGGTGCCGCTGAAGACCGACCTCGTCCTCGTGCTCAAGCGCCTGCGCGAGCGCGCCGAGAACGATCCTCGCATCCACCAGGACCCCGCGCCGATGATCGAGGTGACCGACCTTTCGGAACTCTTCGCCCAGGCGGCGATCAGGGTCTGGACCTCCGCGGCGGACTTCGGGCCCGTGAAGACGGACTTGATGCTTTCGGCCCACCTGCTGGCCGAGAACCCCGAGCGCGCCGACCTGCCGGCGCCGCGCCCCTCCAAAGCCACGGACCCCTCTCCCGCCATGCCCGGCGAGGGCGAGCACCACCTGCTGAGCTTGATCAAGACGCGTCGCAAGCGTTCGACGGGGACAGCGTCCAAGCCCGAAGCCTAGGTTCGATGAGCCACGCCGGCGAAAGCCGCAGCCTGTCGATCGAAGCCGGCTGCGCCTACTGCACCGACGGAACCGGCGTCCTGCAGGACTTTTCAAAGCGTTTTGAGCGCATGGCGCAATGGCGGGAGCGCCGTGGCGGCCCCCGCGCGCAGGCCCAGCAGGAGACCATCGCTGACATGGCCAAGATGCCAGCCTGAAAAGATCATCCAGAGGGGCTGGCGCGCAAGGTCGGCTAGGCCGCGCCCTGGCAGTGGGTCCATTCCTGCGCGAACTTCAGGCTAAGACCCGCCTCCTCGAACACCACACGGCGAAGCTGCCCCAGGCGCTCGGGCGCGTCGTGGATGATCACGAACGGAAAGCCGTTGTCGGACAGGAAATCGTGCAGGAAGCGCGAGAACCGATCGGCCTCTTCGGGCCCGGTCAGGCGGACTTCGGTCTCGGCGATTGGGGGAACCATGAGCGTGGCCCTCTGTGAGCGGACCACTTTTAACGCGCGAACTCGCCGCTGCGAACCAGCTTCGCTATAGCGAAATAAACTGTGATCACTTGATCGCTTCACGGGCGAGCCAAACGCCCGCCCGGAAACGACGTAAAGCCTTACAGGATGGACTGCCCCGTCGAGGCCCAGTCCTTCAGGAACTGCTCCAGGCCCTTGTCGGTCAGCGGGTGCTTGTAAAGATCCGTGAACACCGCCGGCGGGATCGTCACCACGTCGGCGCCGACGATGGCGGCTTCCTTGACGTGGGTGGCGTTGCGCACCGAAGCGGCCAGGATCTCGGTCTCGTAGCCGTAATTGTCGTAGATCGCGCGGATGTCGCGGATCAGGTCCATGCCGTCGAAGCCGTAGTCGTCCAGGCGGCCGATGAATGGCGAGACGAAGGTCGCCCCGGCCTTGGCGGCCAGCAGCGCCTGGGTCGGCGAGAAGCACAGCGTGACGTTGGTCTTGATCTCTTCGTCGGCGAAGGCGGCGCAGGCGATCAGGCCGTCGCGCGTCAGGGGGATCTTCACGACGACGTTCGGCGCGATCGCCGCCAGTTTCTTGCCTTCGGCGATCATGGCCTCGGCGGTGGTCGCGGCGACCTCGGCGCTGATCGGACCCGGGACGATGTCGCAAATCTCGGCGATCACCTCGAGCATGGGACGGCCCGACTTAGCGATCAGGGTCGGATTGGTGGTCACGCCATCGATCAGGCCGGTGGAGGCTAGGTCGGCGATGACCTTGGTGTCGGTGCTGTCGAGGAAGATCTGCATGGTCGCTCGCGCTGGATTTTCTTGGGGAACTCGTCCCGGTTTATCGCGCGCGCGGGCGGGACGCCAGCCGCTAGACGGCCAGACCGGAAGCGATCAGCCGATCCGCCGTGCGCTCAACCGCCGCGCGCCAGGGCTCGGGCTCGAAGCCGAACACGGCGCGCAGCTTAGCGGTATCGAGCGGCGACCGCGGCGGCCGTGGCGCGGGCTCGGCGAAAGCCGCCTGCGTCGTGGGCTCGATCCGGGCTCGCGCCTGCGGATCGCGGTCGATCGCCGCCTTGGCGAAGTCGAAACGGCTGGTCTCGCCCGCGTTGGCGAAGTGAAAGAGACCGAACGCCGGGTCATCCGCCGGCGCGCCGGCCCAGCGCGGCGCGGTCGCGACCAGAAAGGCGGCCAGGGCCTCGCCGTCCGTGGGCGAGCCGAACTGGTCAGCGACGACCCGCAGCACATCGCGCTCCCGCGCCAGCCGCAGCATGAAGCTGACATAGTTGCGGCCGTAGCGGGAAAAGACCCAGGAGACACGCAGCACGACGGTGCGGGGATGGGCCAGCACAGCCTGCTCGCCGGCCAGCTTGGAGCGACCATAGGCGTTGATGGGCCGCGCTTCGTCGGTCTCGACATAGGGGCGATCCGTCACGCCATCGAACACCGCGTCGGTCGAGAGGTGGACGAACGGCAGACCCCGCGCCGCGCAGGCCTCCGCCATCACGTCCGGCGCGATCGCGTTGACGGTAAACGCTTCGTCTGGACGCGCCTCGGCGGGATCGACCTGGGTGAAGGCGGCTGTATTGAGGACGAGATCGCAGTCGGCCTCCCGGATCGCCTCCCGGATTTGCTCAGCGTTCTCGAGGTCGCATTCGGCGCGGGATAGCGCGGTCACCTCGACGCTTCCACGGGCGGCCGCCTGGACGGCGGTGGCGACCTGCCCAGTCCTGCCGAACTGCAGGACCTTCATTTCAGTTCTGGAACGCGATCGCCGAGCACCTGGGCGACGAAAGCCCGCAGATTGCCACCCTTGAACAGATAGCCAGGCATGCCGGCGCGGTTGCCCGCCTCCACGTCGATGTGACGATCGCCGATGATCACGGCCTCTTCCGGCTTCAGGTTCCAGTCGGCCAGCCCCCGCAGGATCATGCCCGGATTGGGCTTGCGATCGGGGTGATCGGCCACGCGATAGGCCTCCACGATCGCCGCTTCATGGAAGGGGGAATAGTAGAAGGCGTTGATCTGTCCGCCGAGCTCGGCAAGCTGGTCCTGCATGGCGTCGTGGAAACGGTCCATGGCCGCCTCGTCGAAATAGCCCCGGCCGATGCCCGACTGGTTCGTGACGACCAGGACTTTCAGGCCCGCCTTGCTGATCGCCGCCACGGCCTCCCGGGCGCCTTCTATCCAGTCCAGCCGTGCTGGATCAAAGACATAGCCGTGATCGATGTTCAGGACGCCATCGCGGTCCAGGAACACGGCCTTCAGGGGCGGAAGATCAGAGGCGCCGGTCATGCCTTGAGCAGTACCGCGCGCGAAACGAATTCGCCAGACCACTGTCTTGGCCTCGACACGGATTGCGCTCTAGAAGGACCTATATCTCAGGGAAATTCCTCGATGACGAACGCCCTCGCCGACGCCGCCCGCCTGCGCGACCGCCTCAAGACCTGGGCTACCGAGGCGGCCTACCCACTTTGGTGGACGGTCGGGGCGGACCACGAAAAGGGCGGCTTTTTCGAGAAGCTCGACCTCGAAGGCGCGCCGGTCGACGGCCCGCGCCGAGGGCGCGTCCTGCCGCGCCAGATCTTCTCGTTCGCCATCGCCGGCGATCTCGGCTGGACCGGCCCTTGGCGCGAAGCTGTCGAGCACGGACTGTCGTTCTACCTCTCCGCCTACCGCCGCCCCGACGGCCTTTTCCGGACCCTGATCGGCCCGAACGGCGAGAGTCTGGACGAGACGGCGGAGCTCTACGACCAAGCCTTCGCCATGTTCGCCCTGGCGGCCGTCGCCAAGGCGCTGCCGGCGCGCGCGGCCGAGGCCAAGGCGATCGCCGTCGAGGTGCGCGAAAAGCTGATCGCCGAGCGCAAGCATCCGGTCGCGGGTTTCCACCAGTCCAACCCGCCGACCGCGCCGCTGCAGTCCAACCCGCACATGCACCTGTTCGAGGCCATGCTGGCCTGGACGACGATCGACGACGATCCGACCTGGCGCGCCCTGGCGGACGAAATCGCCGAACTGGCGCTCGCCAAGTTCATCGACGGCAAGAGCGGTCAGCTGCGCGAATTCTTCGACCTGGACTGGAACGCCGCGCCGGGCGTCGAGGGCCGCATCTGCGAACCGGGGCACCAGTTCGAGTGGGGCTGGCTGCTGCTGCGCTGGGGCAAGCTGGCCGGCCGCCTCGACGCAACCAAGGCCGCCTTGCGCATGATCGACGACGCCGAGTCCAAGGGCGTCGACCTAGCGCGCGGCGTGGCGATCAACGCCCTGCTCGACGATTTCTCGATCCATGACAACGGCGCGCGGCTTTGGCCGCAGACCGAGCGGATCAAGGCCGCCGTGCTGGCGGCCGAGATCACGGGAGAGGCCAAGTACTGGGACATGGCCGCCGCCGGCGCGGAGGGTCTGCTGACCTATCTGCGGACGCCGGTCCCAGGCCTGTGGCGCGACAAGTACCAGCCCGACGAGACCTTCGTGGAGGAGCCGGCGCCGGCCAGCTCTTTCTACCATATCGCGCTGGCGATCCTGGAGCTCGACAGGACGATCAGCGCGCAGGCGTAGGCGAGACCTATCGCGGGCGAGTGACCAGCAGGGTCGCCGCCCCGATGGCGCGGGCGCGCACCTCGTCCTCCAGAGGGACCACCGCACCGGCGGCGTAGACGTCGCCGTCCATCTCGAGAACGCCCTCGAGCACCTGGATCGTCGACGCCGGCAGGACGAAATCGTCGCCTGCCGAGGCCCGTCGCAGTTCGACGTCGAACCCGTCGGTCGAGACGAGGGTCTCGGTCCCGCTGGGCGAGGCGCTGCGGCGCGAGGCGATCGAACGCCCCTTGGCCTTGAGGCCGTCGACGAGCGTCTTGACCGCCTGGCTGTCCTTGCGATGACAGACCAGCACCGCGTCCGGCTCGACCACCACGACGATGTCGCTGACGCCGATCACGCCGACATAAGGGCCCGTGGAGCGCACCAGCACGCCCGTCGCGCCGTGCAGGTCGACGTCGCCGGCCCGCGCGTTGCCCTCGCCGTCGCGGGTCGAAGCTTCCCAGATTGCATCCCAGGCGCCGAGGTCCGACCAGGCGAAGGCGGCGGGCACGACAGCGGCCTTCTGGGTCCGCTCCATGACCGCGTAGTCCAGCGAGATCTTCTTGGCCTGGGCGAAAGCCTCGCGATCAAGCCGGCCCACGCCCGCCTTGAGCTCCAAATCCGCGACACAGGCCTTGGCGGCGGCGGCCACCGACGGCTCGAACGCCTCGAACTCGCCCAGCAGGGTCGTGGCCTTGAAGGCGAAATTGCCGCTGTTCCACAGATAGCCTTCCAGCAGATAGCGCTCGGCGGTGGCCTGGTCGGGCTTTTCGACGAACGCGGCGACCTCGCGCACCGAACCATCCAGCAGCGGCGCCCCAGGACGGATGTAGCCGAAGCCGGTGGCCGGAACGGTGGGCTGGACGCCGAATGTGACGATCAGGCCCTCTTCGGCCGCCCGCGCCGCCGCCAGCGCCGCTTGTTCAAAAATCTCCGGCTCGGAAATGTGGTGATCGGCCGCCAGCATCAGCACCACGCCGTCCGGGTCTTGACGCTCGACATAAGCCGCGGCGGCGGCCACCGCAGGCGCGGAGTCGCGCGCTTCCGGCTCGACCAGGATCGTGGTCCAGGCGCCGATCTCGGCGGTCTGTTCGGCGACGAAGCCGACCATGGCCTCGCCGGTGACCACCACCACCTCGGCCACGCCGGGAATGTCCTTCACCCGCAGCACCGTCTCCTGGAACGAGGAACGGTGGCCGACCAGCTTCAGGAACTGTTTGGGTTGGTCGCTTCGCGAGGCGGGCCACAGACGCGTGCCCGAACCGCCGCACAAGATCACTGGATAGATCGCAGCCAAGACTTAATCCCCACACTCTTCAGTCTTTGCCCCTGATAGGGCGTTATTGCGAAGGGTGCTTAAAGGGAAAGCCGCCAGTAACGAAGAGTTTTCGTCAGTCTGGAACGCCAGCGTGCAGTTCGGCCACCCAGGCGTCGGCCGTGGCGTCCGATGGCATCCGCCAGTCACCCCGCGGCGAAAGGGCGCCGCCGGACGATATCTTCGGCCCGTTCGGCACGGCCGAACGCTTGAACTGATTGGCGAAGAAGCGCTTCAGGAACAGCTCCAGCCAGCGCTTGATCTCCGGCAGGTCATAGGCGCGGCGGGCGGTCTCGGGCAGACCGACCGGCCAGCCGCCCTCCTCCGCGTCATGCCAGGCGCTCCAGGCCAGGAAGGCGATCTTGGACGGGGCCATGCCGTAGCGGGTCATATAGTAGAGATTGAAATCCTGCAGGGCGTAGGGGCCGACGAAGCTCTCGGTCGCCTGCACCTCTTCGCCCGGAACCAGCTCCGGCGAGATTTCGGTGGCGAGAATGTCCTCCAGCAGGGCCGTCGTGCTCGCATCCACGTCGCCGGAGTGGGCGACGAAGCGGATCAAGTGCTGGATCAGCGTCTTGGGAACCCCGCAGTTGGGGTTGTAGTGGCTCATCTGGTCGCCGACGCCGTAGGTGCACCAGCCCAGCGCCAGCTCCGACAGGTCGCCGGTGCCGACAACCATGCCCTTGAAGTGGTTGGCCAGCCGGAACAGGTAGTCGGTGCGCAGGCCCGCCTGGACGTTCTCGAACGTCACGTCATAGACGGGCTCGCCCTTGGCGAACGGGTGGCCAAGGTCGGCCAGCATCTGCTTGGCCGCCGGGCGGATGTCGATCTCGTCGGCCGTGACCCCCATGGCCTTCATCAGCGCCCAGGCGTTCGACTTGGTGCGATCCGAGGTCGCGAAGCCCGGCAGGGTATAGGCGCGGATGTCCGACCGCGGGCGGCCCAGCTGATCCATGGCCTTGGCCGCGACGATCAGGGCGTGGGTCGAGTCCAGGCCGCCCGAGATGCCAATCACCAGGCTCTTGGAGCCCGTCGCCTCGACCCGCCGCGCCAGCCCCTGAACCTGGATATTGTAGGCTTCGTAGCAGTTCTCGCGCAGCTTGGCGGGGTCGGACGGCGTGAACGGGAAGCGCTCGATCCCTCGCGCCAGGGCCAGGTCCCCGGCCGGCGCCTGGAAGTCGAACGGGACCACTCGGAACGGAACCCTGGGCGGGGCCAGAGCCATCGAGTCGCCGAAGCTGCCGACCCTCATCCGCTCCTGCCGGATCCGCTCGACGTCGACATCGGCGAAGGTCCAGGCGGGTCCCGTCGAGAACCGCGCGGTTTCAGCCAACAGCTGACCCATCTCGTGGATATCGACATGACCGTCCCAGGCCAGGTCCGTGGAGCTCTCGCCCGCGCCGGCGGCGGAATAGACATAGGCCGCGATCGCCCGCTCCGACTGGCTGGCGCACAGCAGGCGGCGGGTCTCGGACTTGCCGATCGTGATGTTGCTGGCCGACAGGTTCAGCAGGATCTCGGCGCCGGCTAGGGCCTGGGCGGTGCTCGGCGGGTTGGGCGTCCAGACGTCCTCGCAGATCTCGATCCCGACGGTGAACGGCGTCGGACCGGCGGCGCGGAACAGGACGTCCGTTCCGAACGGGACGGATTGGTCGGCCAGGCTTAGCGTCTTGCCGGCGACCCCGGCGCCGGGCGTGAACCAGCGGCGCTCGTAGAACTCCCGGTAGTTGGGCAGGAAGCTCTTGGGAACGACGCCCAGCACCTTGCCGCCCTGGATGGCGACGCCCGTGTTGTAGAGACGGCCCGCATCACGCAGCGGGGCGCCGACGACGATCATCGGCGAGAGCTTGCGGCTCTCCTCGGCCAGGGTCGCGATCGCCGCCTCGACCGCGTCCAACAGGACCTCCTGCTGCAGGAGGTCGTCGATTGTGTAGCCAGTCAGGCCCAGCTCCGGAAACACGATCACCGCGACGCCGGCCTCGTGCGCCTCGCGCGCCAAGGCCAGGATGCTCTGGGCGTTCGCGGCGGGATCGGCCAGCTTCACCTTCGGCACGGCGGTCGCCACCCGGACGAAGCCATGGCGATAGGGCGAGAAGAACGACGGACTACTCAAGCGACCGGCCTTTCCCATCTGACGGCCCCTTATGCTGAAAGTGAGCATAAGGCGAGCTCCAGCTATAACGCCTGCGGAGCCTGTTGCATAGCGCCCACGGCGGGCGTTCGGCTCCCGGATAAAGGCCGTGTCGCGGGTTGACCCCTCCGGGTTCCCATGCGACTGCGCCGATCGCGCAGCCCTGCAAAACAAAAACAAGACGGAACTTCCATGCCCGTTTCGCCCATCAAGATGGCCGACGCGATCCGCGTCCTTTCCATGGACGCCGTGCACAAGGCCAAGTCCGGCCACCAAGGCATGCCGATGGGCATGGCCGACGTGGCGACGGTGCTTTGGAGCAAGTTCCTGAAGTTCGACGCCTCCAAGCCCGACTGGGCCGACCGCGACCGTTTCGTGCTGTCGGCCGGTCACGGCTCGATGCTGCTCTATTCCCTGCTTCACCTGACCGGCTTCAAGGCCGTGACGATGAAGGAGATCGAGAACTTCCGTCAGTGGGGCTCGCTGACCCCTGGCCACCCGGAAGTCCACCACACGCCCGGCGTCGAGACCACGACCGGTCCGCTGGGCCAGGGCCTGGCGACCGCCGTCGGCATGGCGATGGCGGAAGCGCATCTCGCCGCCCGCTTTGGCCATGATCTCGTCGACCATCGCACCTGGGTGATCGCTGGCGACGGCTGCCTGATGGAGGGCGTCAGCCACGAAGCCATCAGCATCGCCGGCCGCCTGCGCCTGAAGAAGCTGACGGTGCTGTTCGACGACAACAACACCACCATCGACGGCGAGGCCACGATCTCCGAGACCGGCGACCAGGTCGCCCGCTTCAAGGCCGCCGGCTGGGCGGTTAAGGTTGTCGACGGCCACGACCACGGCAAGATCGCCGCCGCCCTGCGCTGGGCCACCAAGCAGGACCGCCCGACCATGATCGCGTGCAAGACGCTGATCTCGAAGGGCGCGGGCCCCAAGGAAGGCGACCCCCACAGCCACGGCTACACCCTGTTCGACGACCAGATCAAAGCCGCCCGCGAGGCGATGGGCTGGGACGCCGCGCCGTTCACCGTGCCCGACGACATCGCCAGGGCCTGGAAGAGCGTCGGCCGTCGCGGCGCCAAGGTTCGCAAGGCCTGGGAAGGCAAGCTGGCCGCCTCGATCCAGGCCAGCGAGTTCAAGCGCGCCATGGCGGGGGAACTGCCGGCCAACGCCTTCGAGGCCCTGGACGCCCACATCGCCAAGGCCCTGGAGACCAGGCCGGTCAACGCCACGCGCGTCCACTCCGGCTCGGCCCTGGATCACCTCGTCCCGGTCATCCCCGAGATGATCGGCGGCTCGGCCGACCTGACCGGCTCGAACAACACCCTGGTCAAGGGCATGGGCGCGTTCGACACGCCCGACTATCAGGGTCGCTACGTCCATTACGGCGTGCGCGAGTTCGGCATGGCCGCGGCCATGAACGGCATGTCGCTGCACGGCGGCGTGATCCCCTACTCGGGCACCTTCCTGGCCTTCGCCGACTACAGCCGCGCCGCCATCCGCCTGGGCGCGCTGATGGAAGCCCGCGTCATCCACGTGATGACCCACGACTCCATCGGCCTGGGCGAAGACGGCCCGACCCACCAGCCGGTCGAGCATGTCGCCTCCCTGCGCGCCATCCCGAACCTGCTGGTCTTCCGCCCCGCCGATGCGGTCGAGGCCGCCGAGTGCTGGAAGGTCGCCCTGCAGCAGGCCCGCACCCCTTCGGTGATGACCCTGTCGCGCCAGAAGACGCCGCACGTCCGCACCCAGGGCGGCGACCTGTCCGCCAAGGGCGCCTACGAACTCCTTCCGGCCGAGGGCGGCGAGGCGCAGGTGACGATCTTCGCCTCGGGCACCGAGGTCGGCGTCGCGGTCGCCGCGCGCGATATCCTGCAGTCCAAGGGCAAGCCGACCCGCGTCGTCTCGACCCCGTGCTGGGAGCTGTTCGATAAGCAGGACGCCGCCTACCAGGCCGCCGTCATCGGCAAGGCCCCGGTCCGCGTCGCCGTCGAGGCCGGCGTGCGCATGGGCTGGGAGCGCTTCATCGGCGAGACCGGCAAGTTCGTCGGCATGAAGAGCTTCGGCGCCTCCGCGCCGTTCGAGGTGCTCTATCAGAAGTTCGGCATCACCGCCGAAGCCGTGGCCGAAGCGGCGCTGAGCTAAGCTCCGGACGGGGTGGCGTCAGAACGCCACCCCGAACCGCACCGTGGCGACCAGGGCGTGGCCAACGCCGCCGTCGGCGCCTGGATTGCGGATGTACTGAAGGTCCGGCTGGATCGTGACCGGACCGATCTTATCCGAATAGGTCACCTCGATCGCGCTCTCCGCGCGCGTCAGACTCCGCCCTTCGTCCAGGGCGTTGGCGCGGAACTTCCCCGTCAGGAAGGCCTGGTTCACGCCGACCGAGAAGGCGCTGTCCGGGCGGCCCTCAAAGACGTGCTCAACCAGCAAGCCGGCCTGCCAGCCGCCCCGGAACGCCGTGGTGTCGCCGTCGGAGAGGCCAAGGCGCGCGAAGGCGGTTGTTCTGCGCGCCGCCTCGTCATCTGCGCCGGTCAGCTGGCGCTCCAGCAGCAGATAGGCGCCCTGCGCCGTCTTGGCGGCTGGATAGCCCGAGACGGTGATCTCCCGGATGTCCGGCTGTTTCTTGGTGTAGCGCCAGGCCCCGAAGGCCACCTTGCCACGCCCCTGCCAGCCCGCCTCGGCGATGGTCAGCAGACCGTGCTCGAACTCGGTGCAGACGCCGTCAGGATCGCCAAGCACGCCCGCGTGGGCGTTGATCGCCGCGGCCTGGACATAGACCTGTTCGTTCGGCGTCCAGCGAACGCGCGCGGAGAGGGCCGTCGATGGGAAAATGGACGGTCCGTTCGGCCCCGTGGCCGCCAGCTCGGACCCGATGCCGAAAGCCGGCGCCAGCAGTAGCCCGGCGCTGTCATTGGCGTAGAATTCGCTGTTGAGGTCGTAGAGGCCGACGAGGACGGAGGCGTTGTCGCCAAGGCCCTGCTCCACCCAGGCTTCGAACAACCGCGCTCTCTGGCGCGACACCTCGATGTTGTTCACGCCCTGCAAAGTGCCGGCGTCGTCGTTGGGCATGGCGCCGCTGTTGTTCAGCAACAGGACGTGCGCCTTGGCGCCTTTCCAGCCCGCGGCCTTCTCCAGATCGATGTCAGCGCCCAGCTGCAGGTCGTCCAGCACCCGGCCGCGCTTGGCCAAGCCGCCGCTGACGACGCCCGCGACATCGACCGTATACCCGCCGCTCAGAACGATGGCCTTGTCGAGCGCTTCGCCCGCGAGAGCAGGCGCAGCCGCGACAAAGGCGGCGGAAACGATCACTCCGACCTGGAGCGCAAGATTGCGGCGCTGACGCATTCGACCCCCCGACGCCAATCTCATGGGCGTGCTCGAATGCTAGGGCTTCGATATGGGCGATCTTGTTAAGCAAGACTGTGGCGCGTGGTCGCAGCTCGCGCGCGCCCCACCCCACGTCCACGATCGCGCGGCTTCGAGCCAGGCGGCTCGAGCGATTGTCGCGCTTTCGGAGAAATCCTTGGTGGAGCCGAGGGGAATCGAACCCCTGACCTCCTCATTGCGAACGAGGCGCTCTACCATCTGAGCTACGGCCCCAAGGAGCGGCGGAGATACGGCCCCTGAGCCGTCACGTCAAGCGGGGTTATCACGCCGCCTTGTCAGCATCGTTCTGGCGGGGCAAGAAGCTCAGGCTTATCGACGGAAAACCCATGGCCCCGATCATCCATCTCGTCTTCTTCATCATTAACGCGCTGGTGGACCTGCTCTGGTGGGCCATTGTGATCTCGGCGATCCTGAGCTGGCTGTTCGCGTTCGAGGTGATCAACCGCCGCAACCAGTTCGTCTACAATGTCGCCACCGTTCTCGACCGGATCACGGACCCGATCCTGAGCCCGTTCCGCCGCTTCATCCCGGCCATCGGCGGCGTCGACATCAGCCCGATCATCGTGCTGCTGCTTCTGCGCGGCGTTCAGATCTTTATCCTGCCGGCGCTTGAGGCGGCCCTGATCGGCCCCTTTGGCTGAGATCCTGGCGGTACGGTTGACGCCGCGCGGCGGCCGCGACGCCGCGGACGGCTGGGCGCTCGACGCGGACGGCCGACCTTATCTGAAGGTGCGTGTCGCCAGCCCGCCCGTGGACGGGGCCGCCAACGCGGCCCTGATCGCCTTCCTGGCCAAGCGTTTGAAGATTCCGCGCTCGGCCATAAGGCTCGTGTCAGGCGACACCGCGCGAACCAAACGACTGGAGCTCGATGGCGTCGATCGCGCTGAGCTTGACCGCGTGTTCGGTCCCCGCCCGCCGCCGCCTGACGCCTGATCGTTACGCGCTCAATGCGCGGAAACGGTCGCTTTGAGCCAAGTCTTGGGCCAAGTCATTGATCAAACATGTTTCTTTTCACATCCTCTTAGGCCTTCGAGCCTAGTCTCTCGTTGAGGTCCCCGGTCGGGCCTTCAAGGGAATGGCGCTGATGAGCGCGGTGAGGGAAAGAAGGCAGGCCGCCCACGCGCTCGCTTCGCGGCGCGCGAATATGGTTCTGCGCCTGGTCGCGGCCTTCTCCATCGCCCTGATCCTGGACGTCTTCATCCACCTGCGCTGGGTCTGGGGTTGGGCGGCGACCTATGCGGCCTTGCAGTTCGTCGAACTTGGCGGGGCCGAATGGGTTCGTCACCGCTCGGTTCAGGTCCAGGCCGTGTGGCGACGCCTCTCCGTGACCGCCCTTCCCCTGCTGACCTCGACGGTCTTTGGGTATCTCTCGCTGCCGCTGTTCGCCTCCGAGGCGCGGTTCGCCCCCACCCTGGGCGCCATGTTGTTGGCGGGGGCGCTGCTGAATGTTGTGGTGATCAACGGAAGCCGGCGGACCGCGATCGTCTCGGCCGCCACGCCCTACGTGCTCTATCTGCTGATCGTGCCGTTCGTCGCGCGGGCCGCCAATCCGGGATCGCCCCTGGCCAACGCCCTGTGGTTCGGAGCCTTGCTGCTGATCGCCACGGTGACGATCGCGGCGCACACGCTGCGCACCGCGCTCAGGGCCGAGGCGAAGGCCAAGGACGAGGCCGAGCGCAGGCGTCACGAAGCCGAGGAGGCCGTCGCCGCCAAGTCGGCCTTTGTCGCGATGATCAGCCACGAACTCCGTACGCCGATCAGCGCGATCATGGCGGGCGCCGATCGGCTGCGCAGCGATGTCCCGGACGCCAAGTCGAAGGTTCAAGCCCAGCTGATCGCTGACGCGGGCGGAATGATGCGCGGCCTGTTGAACGACCTGCTGGACTTCTCCCGGCTGGAGGCCGGACGGATGTCGGTGGAGAGGGCGCCATTCAATCTGCGCCAGACGATCGCCGACACCGTCAGGCTCTGGCGCCCCGAAGCCATGCGCAAAGGCCTACGCCTGCGGGTCAAGGGCGCTTCGGCCCTGCCCCGTTGGGTCATGGGCGACGCCATGCGGCTTCGGCAGGTGCTGAACAACCTGCTGTCCAACGCCCTGAAGTTCACGACGCGCGGCGAGATCACGGTCGTTCTGCGCTCCGACATCGAGGACTCCACGGTCCGGCTGTCGATCGATGTCGCCGACACCGGCCCCGGGATCCCGGAGGCCGCGCTTTCGCGTCTCTTCACGCCTTTCGAACAGCTGAGCGACGCCGTCGCCCGCCACCATGGCGGATCGGGCCTGGGTCTGGTGATCAGTCGGGAACTGGCGCGCCTGATGGGGGGCGACCTTTCGGCCAGCAGTCCGTCCGGCCAAGGCGCGCGCTTCACCTTCAGCGCCACGCTGGAGACCGCGGAAGCGCCGGCGGACGCGCCCGCAATGCCGCCCATCGCCGACCTGCGGGTGCTGGTCGTCGACGACCACCTCGTCAATCGCAGAGCGCTGGAACTGGTGCTGCAGCCGTTCGGTGTCCGCGCCACCCTCGCGGAGTCCGCGGACCAAGCCCTGGAACTTCTACAAACCGAAGCCTTCGACGTGGTGTTGATGGACGTCTACATGCCCGGCATGGACGGCCGGGCCGCGACCCAGATCCTGCGCGCCGGCGGCGGGCCCAACCGGGACATTCCCGTGATCGCCGTCACCGCCTCCGCCGCGCCGAAGGATTGGGACTCCTTCGCCGCCGCGGGCATGAACGACCACGTCTCCAAGCCGATCGATCCTTTCGAGCTCTATGCCGCCCTGGCGCGGGAGTCATCCGCGGCCAAGCCTGACGCCCATGCGCGGACCACCGCCTAGCGCGGCGCGCCGTCGGCCGAGGCTATCGCTCCAGTCGCCGCGCCAATCTCGCCGTCAAACCAGGTTCGTCCTTGAGCTCGCATTCCCAGATCGTCTCCACGGTCCAGCCGTCGGCTCGTAAGGCTTCCTGGGCCTTCTCGTCCCGCGCCTTGTTGCGCCCGACCTTGGCTAGCCAATAGTCGCGGTTGGCCTTTGGCACCCTGGAGCCTCTGGCGCAGTCATGGCCGTGCCAAAAGCAGCCGTGGACAAAAACGGCCAGCTTTCGGCCCGGCATGACGATGTCAGGATTGCCTGGCAGGTCCTTGCGATGCAGCCGGTAGCGGGCGCCGAGCCGGGTCAGGATGCGCCGCACCGCCTTTTCGGGCGAAGTGTCCTTGCTCTTGACCCGCGCCATGACGGCGGAGCGCTTTTCCTTGTCGTAGACGTCGGTCAAGCGACCGCCGCGCCTCTACAGCCCGTCGAACAGCGCCGTCGACAGGTAGCGCTCGGCGAAGCTGGGGATGATCGTGACGATGGTCTTGCCCTTGTACTCGTCGCGGAGGGCCAAATCAAAAGCCGCGACCAGCGCCGCGCCCGAGCTGATGCCAACCGGCAGGCCTTCGACGGCCGCCGCGCGGCGGGCCATGGCGAAGGCGTCGTCATTGCTGACCTGGACGATGTCTTCGATCACGCCGCGATCCAGCACGCCCGGCACGAAGCCCGCGCCGATGCCCTGGATCTTGTGCGGGCCCGGAGCGCCGCCCGACAGGACGGGCGAGGCCTCGGGCTCGACCGCGACCATCTTCAGCGACGGCTTGCGGGCCTTCAGCACTTGGCCGACGCCCGTGATCGTGCCGCCGGTGCCGACGCCCGAGACCACCGCGTCCACGGCGCCGGCGGTGTCGTTCCAGATTTCCTCGGCCGTCGAAACCCGGTGGACCAGCGGATTGGCGCTGTTCTCGAACTGCTGGGGCATGACCGCGCCCGGCGTGGCTTCGATCAGTTCCTGGGCGCGGGCCACGGCGCCGCGCATGCCCTTTTCGGCGGGCGTCAGCTCCAGCTTGGCGCCGAGCAGCAGCAGCATCTTGCGGCGTTCGATCGACATGCTTTCCGGCATGACCAGCGTGAGCTTGTAGCCCTTGGCCGCCGCCACGAAGGCCAGAGCGATGCCGGTGTTGCCGCTGGTGGGTTCGACGATCGTCGAACCCGGCTTCAGAATTCCCTGGGCCTCAAGCGACTCGATCATCGAGACGCCGATGCGGTCCTTGACCGACGAGATCGGGTTGAAGAATTCCAGCTTGGCCAGGACCTCGGCCTTGGGCTTCAGCTCGGCCGACAGGCGCGGCAGGCGCACCAGCGGCGTGTCGCCGATCGTGTCGATGATCGAGTCATAGATCTTGCCGCGACCGGCGCGCTTGAAGCGGGCGGCGTCATAGAGGGAGGAAGCGTCGTCCATCGGAACACCTCGGAGCCGTGGGGTTGCGGGAAGCGGCGCACCCTAGACCCCTATCCCCCCGCTGTCAGGAGGTCATTCGGCGGCAAGGCTTGCAGTTTTGCTATCAATGAGGGGCTCCAGGAGGGTTTCCGCAAGCCATCGCACCGCGGGAGCCGCCACCCCGTCGCCGACCACCTGCAGGCCCGCGGTCTGTGACGCCGGCAGCTGATAGCTGTCGGGCAGCCCCATCAGGCGGGCGCCTTCGCGCGGGGTCAGCAGACGCGACCGCACCTGGCCGTGGTCGATCACCAGCAGGGTCTGCCGGGACGAACCGCCGCGCGGAGTCCGCAGACAGCCGGCAAGGCCATCGAACCGAACCTCGGCGCGCTGCTGGCCGCCCCGCATCCGGCGGAAGACCGCGCCCACGGAGCGGCCGCCGGCCTTCATCCGCGCCTCGACCGCCTCGCGATGCGCCGGCGCCATGAGGGCCAGCAGCGCCTCGGTCTTTTCCGGAGGACTCCAGACCACCGCCGCATCTGGCTCAAGCATGGCGGCGAGATCAGTATTGCGCGCTGGCGGTTTGGGAACGCCCCACCAGATCCAGCGCGCCTGAAGATCCTCGGGCAGCCGAGCGGCCGCTTCACGGATGGCGCGGCTATGGAAAGCGCTGCCCCCCTCCAGGCCAGCGGTCGGCAGGCGGGTAGCGACCACGAAGACGCGGGGACGGGACTGCGGGACGAAGGCGGCGGCGTCGATCTCCAGGGCGCCGAAGCGATAACCTTCCTCGCTCAAGGCGCCGCAGAGCGCGGTGAAGTCGTCGCCGTGGTGCGAGGTCAGCAGCCCGACGACATTCTCGATGACGATCACCGGCGGCGCGCGCCCCTCGGCCGAAAGCGCCTTCATCAAGGTCCAGAAGCCGAAGAAGGCCGAGGACTTGCCGCCCGCCAGGCCCGCGCGGGCGCCGGCCAGACTGAAGTCCTGGCACGGGCTGGAGGCCCACGCCAGATCGGCCGTCGGCAGGCTTTCGCCGGTCAAGGCGAAGACATCGCCCTGTTGGAAATGCTCGCCGCTGTCGCCGAAGTTGGCGCGATAGGTCGCCGCCTTGATCGGATCAAAGTCGTTCGCGAAGGCGCAGGTCCAGCCTTCGCCCAAGCCGATCCGGGCCATGCCGCCGCCGGCGAAGAATTCCAGGAAGCTTGGACGCGCGCGAGTCATCGCCGGGAGACTAGCCTGTTCGCGTCCTGGCGCCAGGGCCGCGCGCCGGTTCAGTCCCCCTTAGGCCCCAGATAGCTCGCGCCGTAGATCGCCTCCCGCAGATCATGGTGCAGGGTGGCGTCGAACGGAAAGGTCTGGACGAAGAAGACGGCGGTCAGCCTGTTGACCGGATCGACCCAGAACAGGGTGCTGTCACGGCCGTCCCAGAAAAACTCGCCCACCGCGCCCCGGTTCTCGGCCGGCGTCTGCGGCTGCCGCGTTCGGACCGCGAAGTCGAAGCCGAAGCCGACGGAGCCCTTGCTGGGCAGCCACGACCGGTTTGTCGCCCGCGCATCCAGATGGTCGGTCGCCATCAGGCGCACGGTCGAGGGATTGAGGATCTTCACGCCCTCCAGCGATCCGCCGCCCAACAGCATCCGCGAGAAGCGGGCGTAGTCGTCGATCGAGGCGACAAGCCCAGCGCCGCCCATGGTCAGGCGGCGCGTCGGATCGAAGTTCATGCGCCGCGTCTCGGCGGGATCTTCCTTGGCGAGCCGGCCATCGGCGCCCTTGTTGTAGACGGCGGCCAGGCGCGGGAAAGCCGCCTCGGGCTGTGTCCACGCGGTCTCCTTCATGCCCAGCGGATCCAGGATGTGCGCCTTCACATAGGCCTCGAGGGGCTGGCCGGAGAGCCTTTCGACGAGCAGCGCCTGGACATCGACGGCGGCGCTATAGCTCCAGCGCTCCCCGGGATCGAACAGCAAGGGCGCCTTGGCGAGGCGGCGGCTGAACTCGGAAAGGTCGTTGGTCAGGTTCAGCGGATCGAGGGCCGAGAAGGCCGCATCGGCGGGCGTCGCCGTTCCACCGTATGAGAACCCGGCCGTGTGGCGCAGGATATCGCGGATCACGATCGGCCGGCTGGCCGGACGCATCTGGCCCTGCGCGTCCATCACCTTCATGTCGGCGAACTCGGGCAGGTAGCGCGACAGCGGATCGTCCAGGCCGAACTTGCCCTGCTCCCACAGCTGCATCAGGGCGACGCCGGTGACCGGCTTGGTCATCGAATAGATCTGCACCAGGGTGTCGCGGCGCATCGGCTTGCCCGCCTCGCGATCGGCCATGCCGACGGCGCCGAAATAGCGCTCGCGACCGTCTTGCCAGACCAGGGCCGAGACGCCCACCGCGCGGCCGCTATCGACCATGGCCTTCAACGCCGCGTCGATCCGCGCCTTGTCGATCTTGATCTCGGCCGACTGCGCGGCGGACGTCGGGACCTGTCTCGCGAGGGCCGGCGCCGCCGGAACGGCCAACAGCGCGGCCGCAATGGCGACGGGGATCAACTTCCTGGACACAACGAACTCCCGGCGAACTTTCTTATCGGCGCGGAATGTCGCCGAGGCCGAAGCCGTTTTCCAGGGGCTCGAGGTCGTAGATCAGCCGTGCGAGGCGATCATCTTCAGATAGGCGCCATAGGGCGAGTTCTTCAGCTCGTGGGCCAGGCTCAGCAGCTGCTCGCTCGAGATCCAGCCGTTCTGGTGAGCGACCTCCTCGACGCAGCCGATCTTCAGGCCCTGGCGGTGTTCGAGCGTGCGCACGAACTCGGACGCTTCCAGCAGACTGTCGTGGGTGCCGGTGTCGAGCCAGGCGAAGCCGCGGCCCATCCGCTCGACCGACAGGGCGTCGGCCTCCAGATAGAGGCGGTTGATGTCGGTGATCTCAAGCTCGCCGCGCGCGGAAGGCTTCAGGTCGCGGGCGAAGTCGACGACGCGGTTGTCGTACATGTAGAGGCCGGTGACCGCCCAGTTCGAGCGCGGCTTCGGGGGCTTTTCCTCGATCGAGATCGCCTTGCCGTCGGCGTCGAACTCGACGACGCCATAACGCTGCGGATCATTGACGAAATAGGCGAAGACGCTGGCGCCGGTCTTCGAACGCTCCTTGGCGCCCTGCAGGATCCGCCCCAGGCCCGCCCCGTAGAACAGGTTGTCGCCCAGCACGAGGACGCTGGGCTCGCCGCCGACAAAGTCCGCGCCGATGCGATAGGCCTCCGCCAGGCCGTTCGGATTGGCCTGCTCGGCATAGCTGATGTTGATCCCCCACCGCGCGCCGTCGCCCAGGAGCCCTTCGAACAACGGCAGGTCGCGCGGCGTGGAGATGATCAGGACATCACGCACGCCGGCCATCATCAGGACCGACAGGGGATAGTAGATCATCGGCTTGTCGAAGACCGGCAGCAGTTGCTTGCTGATCGCCAGGGTCACAGGGTGGAGACGCGTGCCCGACCCGCCGGCGAGGATGATGCCCTTCATACGTCTTCTTCTTCAGTCCTGACGCTCGAACCTAGAGCGGATTTGCGCGAAACGTGAAGCCTTTCGCGTGGAGGTCGGCGGTTCAACGCGATGATCGTGGAGGATTTGAGGCGCGCTCAGAGCCGGCCCTTGGCTTGGAGATAGCGATCGAGCGCATCGGTCCAGTGCGGCATGGGCCGCCCGATCGCGTCGGCCAGCTTGGCGTTGGACAGCGCGCTGTAGGGCGGACGGCGGGCGGGCGTTGGAAACTCGCTTGTCGGGATCGGCGCGACTTCGGCGTTGACGCTGGCCCTCTCGATGATCCGCGAGGCGAATTCCCACCAACTGGCGACGCCCGAATTGACAACGTGATAGTCGCCGGCGGACGCTTGGCGCGCGATCAGGTCGAGGATCGCCTCGCCAGCGTCCCAAGAGGCGGTGGGCGACATGACCTGGTCGGCGACGACGGTCAGGCGGCCCCGTTCCTGTCCGAACCGAAGCATGGTCTCGACGAAGTTCCCGCCCTTGCCGCTGGCGCCGGCCACGCCGAACAGCGAGGCCACGCGCGCGACGATGACGTCGTCGTGCTCCAGGCGCGCCAGATCCTCGCCCAGCGCCTTGGTCGCCCCGTAGACATTGACCGGCGCCCGGCCGATCTCCTCGGACAGCGGCTCCCGCTGTGTCTGGCCGCCATAGACATAGTCTGTCGAGACCTGGACCAACCGCGCGCCCTTCGCGGCGCAGGCCTTGGCGAGGCGTCCGGCGAAGTGAGCGTTGATCGCCACGGCGGGCGCGGGGTCTTTCTCGCAGTCGTCGACGCGCGTGACGGCGACGCAATTGACCCCGACATCGAAGGCTAGGCCGTCGAAACTCGCGGACGGGTCGGCCGCATCGAGCTGGGCGCGGGTCACGGCGACGAGATCCAGGCCGCGCGCCGCCGCCTGCCTGGCGATATCCGAGCCCAGCTGTCCGTTGGCCCCGAACAAGGCGATGCGCGGGCCGGTCATCAGGCGGTCTTCAGCCCCAGGCGCTGGCCGGCGTAGCGCTCGCGCAGCGGCGCCCACCAGACCTCGTTGTCGAGATACCACTGGACGGTCTTGCGCAGACCCGTCTCGAAGGTTTCCTGCGCCTTCCAGCCCAGCTCCGTCTCCAGCTTGGTGGCGTCGATCGCATAGCGGGCGTCGTGGCCCGGTCGATCGGCGACGAAGGTGATCAGCTCGCGGCGGGTTTGGCCCGGCAGCGGACGCAGCTCGTCGAGCACGTCGCAGATCGCCTCGACGACCTGCAGGTTGGTGCGCTCGTTGCGGCCGCCGACATTGTAGCTCTCGCCGGGCGCGCCCCGGGTGGCGATCAGGTGCAGGGCGCGGGCGTGATCCTCGACATGCAGCCAGTCGCGGACATTGTCGCCCTTGCCATAGACCGGCAGCGGCTTGCCCTCGAGAGCGTTCAGCGTGACCAGTGGGATCAGCTTCTCGGGGAAGTGATAGGGGCCGTAATTGTTCGAGCAGTTCGAGACCACGACCGGCAGGCCGTAGGTGTGATGCCAGGCGCGGGCCAGGTGGTCCGAAGAGGCCTTGGACGCCGAATAGGGCGAGCGCGGATCGTAGGGGGTGGTCTCGCTGAACAGGCCCTCGGCGCCTAGGCTGCCGAACACCTCGTCGGTCGAGATGTGGTGGAACCGGAAACGGTCCTTGTCCTCGCCCGTCAGGCCCTGCCAGTGCTCCAGAGCGGCCTGCAGCATGACGTACGTGCCGACGATGTTGGTCTGGATGAACTCGCCCGGGCCGGTGATCGAGCGGTCGACGTGGCTCTCGGCGGCCAAGTGCATGATGACGTTGGGCCGGAAAGCCTTGACCGCGGCCGAGACCGTCGCCGCGTCGGCGACGTCGCCCTGGACGAACTGGTAGTCGGCCTTGCCCTCCAGCATCGCCAGGCTGGCCGGCGAGGCGGCGTAGGTCAGCTTGTCGAAGTTGAGGATCGCGACGTCGTTCTGGCCCGCCAGGTGGCGGCATACGGCCGAGCCGATGAAACCGGCCCCACCGGTCACCATTACGCGGAGATTCTGCTGCGACATGCGCTGGATAGCCCTCGGCATTCGAAGAGCCAGCCCGTACTCCAGTTTTTAGTGTACTTGCAACCGTCGAGGCCGAAGCGGGCCGTCAGTCGGTGAACACCACCGTCTTGCGGCCGTTCAGCAGCACGCGGTCTTCCAGACGGTAACGCAGGGCCCGCGCCAGCACGCGACGCTCGATATCGCGCCCCTTGCGGACCAGGTCTTCCGGCGTGTCGCGATGGCTGATCCGCTCGACGTCCTGCTCGATGATCGGACCCTCGTCGAGGTCGCCGGTCACGTAGTGGGCGCTGGCGCCGATCAGCTTCACGCCCCGCGCGTGGGCCTGGTGATAGGGCTTGGCCCCCTTGAAGCCAGGCAGGAACGAGTGATGGATGTTGATGCAGCGGCCCTGCAGCTTGGCCGCCAGACCGTCCGACAGCACCTGCATGTAGCGGGCGAGCACGACGATGTCGGTCTTCGTCTCCTGGATCAGCTTCCAGAGCTCGGCTTCCTGCTCGAACTTGGTCTCCTTGGTGACCGGCAGGTGATGGAAGGGCAGGTCCGACAGGTCGATATGGGCGTAGGTCTGCGCCGGGTGGTTCGAGACCACGCCGGTGATATCCATCGGCAGCTCGCCGATGCGCCAGCGATAGACCAGGTCGGCCAGGCAGTGATCGAACTTGCTGGCCAGCAGCAGCACCCGATAGCGGTCGGCGCGGTTGCGCAGGGTCCACTTCATGGCCAGGGTCGAGGCCAAGCTGCTGAAGTCTTCGCGCAGCGCGGCCCGATCCGCGCCATCCGCGTCAAACACCACGCGCATGAAGAACTGACCGGTTTCCTGATCGTCGAACTGCTGAGCGTCGAGGATGTTGCAGCCGCGCTCGAAGAGGAAGGCGGACACCTTGGCGACGATGCCGCGCTGGTCGGGGCAGGAGAGGGTCAGGATCATGGTCCGCTCCCTCTAGAGAACAGCAGCCGCCAAGAAAAGCCCGCCGTCGAGGCTCGTGGGCATGAAATCGCTCAGACAACGACCCAACAGCCCTCAGGCCGACACAACCATGCCCCGTCGAAAACCAACGTGAGGCGACGGCGCGCCTTTGGGTAGGCGCAAGGGGAGGAACGGGTCTAGGTTCGGCTGATGATTTCCTCCTCAGAAGTCCTCTCAGACCGCGCCATCGACATTCTGGCCAAGTTGGTGGCCTTCGACACCACCTCGCGGCGCTCGAACCTGGAGCTGATCCAGTGGGTCGAAGCCTATCTCGCCGACCTCGGCGTGCCCTCCAGGCGCGTGCCCAGCGCGGACGGGACCAAGTCGAACCTGATGGCGATGATCGGCCCGGCGGTGGAAGGCGGGGTCGTGCTGTCGGGACATACCGACGTCGTGCCGGTCGATGGCCAGCCCTGGTCCAGCGATCCCTGGACCCTGACGGAGCGCGATGGTCGCCTCTACGGCCGCGGAACCTGCGACATGAAGGGTTTCCTGGCCTTGGCGCTGGCCGCCGCGCCAGACCTGGCCAAGGCGACGCTGAGCAAGCCGGTCCATCTGGCCTTCTCCTATGACGAGGAGGTCGGATGCCTGGGCGCCCCGGACATGATCGAGGTCATCGCCCGCGAGACGCCGCGTCCCGCCCTCGTCGTGGTCGGCGAGCCCACCGACATGGTCGCGGTGCGCGCCCACAAGGGCATCGCCAGCTTCATCGTCACCGTCACGGGCCGCGAAGCCCATTCCAGCCTGACCCACCTTGGCGTCTCGGCCAACATGGCGGCCATCAAGCTGATGGCGATGCTGGTTGCGCTTTCCGAGCGGCTGGAGCGCGAAGCCGACCCCAACTCGCCATTCACGCCCAAGGGCGCGACCCTGACCGTCGGCCAGATCAACGGCGGCACAGCCGTGAACATCTTGGCGCGCGAGTGCGTCTTCGTCTTCGACCTGCGCACGCCGGCGGGCATGGACCCCGAAGCGCTGCTGGCCGACTTCTTCGCGGCCGCCCAGCGGATGGACGCCGAGATCAAGGCCAAGGCGCCGGAAGGCGGCGTGAGAATAGAGCGCCGCTCCGTGACCCCGGCCTTCGCGCCGGAAGAGGACGGCGTCGCCGAGGCCTTTGCGCGCAAGCTGGCCGGCGACAACGGGCCGCCCCGCGTCGTGCCCTACGCCGCCGAGGCGGGGCAATTCCAGGGCGCGGGCTTCTCGACCGTGATCTGCGGACCCGGCTCGATCGATCAGGCTCACCAGCCCGACGAATATGTCGAGATCAGCCAGATGCAGCGCGGCGCTGCCTTCATGCGCCGACTGATCGAGGATCTGTCCGTCTAAAGGCCCCGCGCCTTGCGGATCACCAACCGCCGGCCGATGAAGGCCGCCGGATCGATCGACATCACCCGCAGGATCGCGCCAGGCGAGGCCTTGCGCCTGGCCTGGATCGCGCGGCGATCGGCCATGACCGCGTCAAGGTCGTCACGCCTTAGCGCCGCCTTGATCCCTCGGATAGCGGGGGCGACGTCGCCCCGCCGCCAGTGCAGCAGCAGCAGGCCAGCCGTCACGGCCACGTGCAGCGGCAAGGTGACCGGGAACAGCCAGCCGGGCGTGTTCTTCAGGAAGGTCCAGACGCGGTTGCGCGAGCCATGGAAGATGGCGAAATCGGAGCGCACGCCCGTGCTGGCCGAGCCGACGTGGGCGACCTTCGCCTTCGGCAGCAGCAAGGTCGGCTGGCCCATCAGGCGCAGGCGATAGCCCAGGTCGACGTCCTCGCAGTAGCAGAAGTAGCGCTCGTCGAAGCCGCCGGCATCGAGGAACAGCTGGCGGTCGATCAGCATGGCCGCGCCGCAGGCGGAGAACACCTCGCCCTCGGGGAGATCCGCGGGCTCACGACGGCCGTAGCCACCTCGGAACGGAATGCCGGCGCTGGTCAGGTTGTCGCCCGCGCCATCGAGCAGGCCGGGTCGATCGGCCGACAGCTGCAGCGAGGCGAAGCTCTTCACAGCCGGGTGCCGCGCCACGCCCGCCATCAACTGTTCCAGCCAGTCGGGTTCCGGATAGGCGTCCGGGTTCAGCAGGACCAGCCATCGCCCCCTGGCCCGGCGAGCGGCCAGGTTGTTGCCGGCGGCGAAGCCGAGATTGGCGCCGGCCTCGACGAAATCGACCCATGGATAAGCCTTGGCCGCCGCCTGCGGCGCGCCGTCGCTCGAAGCGTTGTCGATCAGGATCGTCTCGAAATCGCGGAAGGTCTGGGCCTCGAGCCGCGCCAGGCATTCGGCCAGGGTCGGGCCGCTCTGGTAGGAGACGATCACCACCGTGACCGCCGGGCCGCTCTTGTGTTCCATCGTCTCAGGCGGCATCGGTGGCCAGTCGTTTCTCACATCAAAGTACGCGTCATGAAGATCACGCCGCTGGCGATCCCCGAAGTGCTGCTTATCACGCCCGCGCGCCATGGCGATGAGCGCGGCTGGTTTTCCGAGACTTTCCGTCAGTCGGCGCTGGAGGAAGCCGGGTTCAAGGCGGCGTTCGTGCAGGACAACCATGTCCGCTCGACGACCCGCGGCATCCAGCGCGGCCTGCACTATCAGAAGCCGCCGCACGCCCAGGACAAGCTGCTGCGCTGCGTGGTCGGGGCGATCTTCGACGTGGCGGTCGATATTCGAAAAGGTTCGCCGACCTATGGCCAGTGGGTCGGCGCCGAGTTGTCAGCCGAGAACCGCCAGCAGCTGCTGGCGCCCAAGGGCTTCGCCCACGGCTACGTCACCCTGACCGACGCCTGCGAGGTGCTCTACAAGGTCACCGACTACTACGCGCCTCAGGCCGAGGGCGGCGTCCGCTGGAGCGATCCCGCGATCGGGATCGACTGGCCGATCCCGGTTTCGGAAATCACCGCCAACGACCGCGACAACGCCGCGCCGCTGCTGGCGCAGATCGACTCGCCGTTCGTCTACGAGGGCTGATGATGCAGGACTTCACCGACTTCTTCTGGACCTCTTCCGAAGGCCTGCCGCTGCACGCCCGGGATTATGCGCCCAAGGACGTGGCGCGAAAGCTGCCGGTGATCTGCATCCATGGCCTGACGCGCAACGCCCGAGATTTCGAGGGCCTCGCGCCGAGAATCGCGGCCACGGGACGCCGGGTGTTGGCCGTCGATGTGCGCGGGCGCGGCCTGTCGGCCCGCGACCCCAACCCGATGAACTACCATCCGGGAACCTACGCCGCCGACATCGTGGCGCTGCTCCAGGCGACCGGGATCGACAAGGCGGTGTTCGTCGGCACCAGCATGGGCGGCCTGATCACCATGGTGCTGACGTCGATCATGCCTCAGGCGATCGCCGCAGCCGTGCTGAACGACGTCGGACCCGAGTTGTCGCCGGTCGGCTTGGCCCGCATCGCCGGCTATACGGGGCTTGCGAGCCATTTCGAGACCTGGGTCGACGCTGTCGCCTACGCCAAGGCGATCAACGAAGCGGCCTTCCCGAGCTACGGCCCGGAAGACTGGGACGTCTTCGCCCACCGGCTGTTCGACGAAAAGGACGGCGCTTTCGTCCTGGCCTATGATCCAGACATCTCCGCGCCGATCAAGGCGGCCGCCGAAGCCGCCGCCCAAATGGCCGCCAAGACCCAGGCCGAAGGCGGCCAGGCGCTGGCCCCGCCGGACATGTACCCGCTGTTCCGCGCCCTGGCGAAGGACCGCCCACTGCTGCTGGTCCGAGGCGGAATCTCGGATCTGATCGACCCCGCCATCGCCGAACGCATGCGCGCCGCCGCCCCTCACATGGCCTATGCGGAGGTCCCGAACGTCGGCCATGCGCCGATGCTCACCGAGCCCGAGGCTTGGGCGGGTATAGAAAACCTCCTCGAAACGGCGCCCTAAAGGGGTGGGCCCAAGGGGGTGTGTTTGGCGGCTTGGCCGTGTTAGAGCCCGGCCACGGCCCGTTCTTCGCCGCGACAGAGTGCTGAACCGATGACCCTCGACCTCGCCGCCATCCAAGCCGCCGCCGGCCGCCTGAAGGGTCAGATCGAGCGCACCCCGTGCCGCCACTCCAAGACCCTGTCGAAGATCACCGGCGCCGAGGTGTGGGTGAAGTTCGAGAACCTGCAGTTCACCGCCGCCTACAAGGAGCGCGGCGCGCTGAACAAGCTGATGCTGCTGTCGGAGGCCGAAAAGTCCAAAGGCGTCATCGCCGCCAGCGCCGGCAATCACGCGCAGGGCCTGGCCTATCACGGCGCCCGCCTCGGCGTGCCGGTGACCATCGTCATGCCCAAGACCACGCCCTTCGTGAAGGTGCAGCACACCCGCGACTTCGGCGCGACGGTGGTCATCGAGGGCGAAACCTATGACGACGCCAACGCCCATGCGCGCAAGCTGTGCGCGGAGCAGGGCCTGACGTTCGTCCACCCGTTCGACGACTACGACATCATGGCCGGCCAGGGCACGATCGCCCTGGAGATGCTGGAGGACGCGCCGGACCTGGAAGTCCTGCCGGTGCCGATCGGCGGCGGCGGTCTGATCAGCGGCGTCGCCACGGCGGCCAAGGCGCTTAAGCCCGATATCCGCGTCATCGGCTGCGAGCCGGCCATGTATCCGTCCTTCACCGCCCGCATGCGCGGCGTCGCGGCCCACTGCGGCGGCCAGACCATCGCCGAGGGCGTGGCCGTCAAGCAGGTCGGCGACCTGACCTATGGCGTCGTGCGCCCGCTGATCGACGACGTGCTGCTCCTGGAGGAGCCGCACCTGGAGCAGGCCGTCTCGCTGTACTGCAACGTCGAGAAGACCATCGCCGAGGGCGCGGGCGCGGCCTCTCTGGCGGCCCTGCTGGCCTATCCGGAACGGTTCCGGGGCAAGAAGTGCGGTCTGATCCTGTGCGGCGGCAATATCGACACCCGTCTGCTGGCCTCGGTGCTGACCCGCGAACTGGTGCGCGCCCAGCGCTTGGCCTCCCTGCGGATCATCGGCGACGACCGCCCCGGCCTGCTGTCGACGGTCGCCAGCGTGATCGGCGCGATGGGCGCCAACATCATCGAGGTGAACCACAACCGCCTGGCGCTGGACGTCCCGGCCAAGGGCGCGGAGTTCGACATCACGATCGAGACCCGCGACGCCCAGCACACCCAGGAGGTCATGGACGCCCTGCGCGAGAGCGGTTACCCGCCTCGCGCCGTCTAAGCCTTATTCCTTAGGCTTGCCGGGACCGATCCGGTTCACGTCCAAAAGCTCGATCCGGAAGATCATCACGCTGTTGCCGGGGATCGGGCCCTTGTCCTGAGCGCCGTAGCCGAGCGCCGGCGGCACATAGAGGATCCACTCGTCGCCAGCCTTCATGCGCTGGAGGGCGATGACCCAGGCCGGCACCAGGCCGTCCAGCGGGAACACCGCCGGCACGCCGCGCTCGTAGCTTGAGTCGAACACCGTGCCGTCCAGCAGCTTCCCTTCATAGTGGACCTTCACTTCGTCGGCGGTCGTGGGATGCATGCCGCCTTGGGGACCTTCGCGCACGACCTTGTACTGCAGGCCTTGGGGCAGCGTGACAACGCCCGGCTCCTTGGCGTTCTTGGCCATGAAGGCGTCGGCGGCGGCGAGGTTCTCCTGCGCCTGCTTGCTGGGTCCGCAAGCGGCCAGGGTCAGGCCGGCGACGGCAAGGGTTACGAGAAGGGCGCGACGGATCATGGGAAAACCTCAGGCGAAGCTGGCCGTCCAGCTAGCACGGACAGCGCGGTATTCCACCTCCAACCCAATATGCCAACGATTTCACGGAACAGTGGTGGCTTTCGGTCGCCAGCTTTTCTAGAAACGGCGTCCCAACACTAGACGAGCCGCTCATGAAACCCGTTCGTAAAGCCGTCCTTCCCGTCGCCGGCCTGGGCACCCGCGTCCTCCCCGGCACCAAGACCACGCCGAAGGAGCTTCTGAACGTCGTCGACCGGCCGATCCTGTCCTACATCGTCGAGGAAGGCCGCAAGGCCGGGATCGAGCACTTCGTCTTCGTCACCGGCCGCTCCAAGGGCGCGATCGAGGACTATTTCGACCACCAGATCGAGCTCGAAGCCCAGCTTGAGGCCAAGGGCAAGACCGACATCCTCAACCAACTGCGCGCCGAGCTGCCCAAGCCGGGCGAGATGAGCTTCGTGCGCCAGATGGCCCCGCTGGGCCTAGGCCACGCCGTCTGGTGCGCCCGCGACATCATCGGCGACGAGCCCTTCGCGGTCATGCTGCCCGACGTGATCGTCGACGCCGAGCCCTCGGCCCTGAGCCAGCTGATCGAGATCTACAACAAGGTCGGCGGCGGCAATGTCATCGGCGTCGAGGAAGTCCCCGCCAGCGAGACCCACAAGTACGGCATCGTCGCGCCAGGCAAGGTCGACGGCCGCGTCGCCACCATGACCGGCATGGTCGAGAAGCCCCCGCAAGGCACGGCCCCCTCGAACTGGTCGATCGCCGGCCGCTACATCCTGCAGCCCGAGATCTTCGGCCTGCTGGCCAGCCAGGAGAAGGGCGCGGGCAACGAGATCCAGTTGACGGACTCGATGGCCAAGCTGATGCAGCAACAGCCCTTCCACGCCTACGTCTACGACGGCGTGACCCACGACTGCGGCGACAAGATTGGCCTGCTGCGCGCCAATGTCGCCCTGGCCCTGAAGCGCGCCGATCTCGGCGCCGCCGCGCGCACGGCGGTGGAAGCGGCCCTGAAGGCTTAAGAATAAATCCTCCCCCCAGCGGGGGAGGCGGCCGAAGGCCGGAGGGGGAAGTCCGGGTTATCCGGTTTCTTCCCCCTCCGTCGCCTAAGGCGACACCTCCCCCGCTGGGGGGAGGATTGCCCACTCGGCCAGAACCTCCGGATCAACTTCGGCGTTTCGTAGCGCCGCCGCCGCGTCTCCCAAGAGCCGGCGCGCGGCCCAGACCGCCGCCCCGCGCACCACCGGCGCGGGATCGGCCAGCAGAGGCTCGACCGCGCTCATCAGGCCGGCGTCGCCGCTGTTGCCGATCGCATAGAGCACGTTGCGCACGAAGCGGTCGCGTCCGATCCGCTTGATCGGGTTCTTCGAGAACAGGGCCCGGAATTCGGCGTCATCCAACGCGGCGAGCTCGGCCAGCGACGGCTGCCGCAGCGCTTCGCGCGCCTGGAGCTTCGCCTCATTCGACAACGAAGCGAACTTGTTCCACGGGCAGACCGCCAGGCAGTCGTCGCAGCCATAGATGCGGTT
>Ga0247725_1000416_pt1 | contig 33357 bp, 23 predicted proteins | sample OKSTACKMCFT3sol_FD_183021 | JGI IMG/M metagenome (GOLD analysis project Ga0247725, IMG submission 183021) | Subsurface sediment microbial communities from gas well in Oklahoma, United States - OK STACK MC-FT3-sol | ecosystem: Environmental > Terrestrial > Deep subsurface > Rock core/Sediment...
TGCCGCGCGGAGCAGGATCAGAGGCCCATTCGCCGACCGGCAAAGCGGCCAGTCCCTTCGCTGTAAGCATTCCCTTCATTGCGCCCATTGGTGACCGCTCGGTGACCGTTTGTCCGTGGAAAGAGGTGGACGATGATGGGCGCAGGTGGTCGCACAACCTGAGAAAATCAACCACTTAGCTTAAAGTCGGAACGCCTGTGGAAGCGCGTGGAAGCCCTATAGAGGCCTCATAATCCCTTGGTTCCAGGTTCGAATCCTGGTGGGCCCACCACATAGACATCCGCGAGTGTCCGAAAGAGTCTATTTATCCACGTATATCTTGGCTTTCACGACGGTAGGATGTCCGCCTGTGTCTGTCGTCATCCGGTTGCATCCACTAAAAAAGTGAGTCAGTGTGTGTGTCATCGGGCTGTGTGGCCCTGGGTGACTCACAGGATCTTGACTCACATGCTGACTGACACCAAGTTGCGCGCACTCAAGCCCAGGGAAAGTCCCTTCAGGGTGGCTGACGCCAATGGCTTGTGCATCGAAGTTCGTCCATCAGGCGCTAAGGTCTGGCGTTACCGCTACCGCCACCTGGGCAAGGCAAGCATCGTCACTCTAGGTGAGTACCCTTCGATGCCCCTGCAGGCTGCCCGAGCCGAGCGGGATCGTCTACGTACTCAGTTGCGCAGCGGTGCAAACCCCGCACAGATGGCCAGGATCGAGAGAGCAGTGCAGGGGGAGCGGTCTGCCAACACTTTCAGTGCCATTGGCCTTGAGCTATTGGCCAAGCGGACGAAGGAAGGGCTGTCTCCTGGATCTGTCTTGCGGGAGCGAAGGTTGATCGAGAAGGACCTGGCAGGTCTGGCTGACTTGCCTATCGGTGACGTTAGTGCGCCCATCCTTTTGGCGGCGCTTAGGAAGCTTGAACAGCGAGGGGTCGTTGAGACGGCACACAGGGCAAGGGCGCATGCCGGCAGGATCTTCCGCTATGCCATTGCCACGGGGCGAGCTGATCGAAATCCCGCACAGGACCTCACAGGTGCGTTGGAGCAACCAAAGACCAAGCACTTCGCCAGTGTGACCGAGCCTGCTGCAATCGGTGAGCTCTTGCGCGCTCTCTGGGGCTACCAGGGGGCCTTTGTGACGCAGGCTGCCCTCAAGCTGGCTCCAATGCTGTTCGTGCGCCCAGGAGAGCTGCGGCAGGCCAAATGGGCTGACATCGATCTTGTGGCTGCCGAGTGGCGGTATGTGACCAGTAAGACAAAGACTTCGCACATCGTCCCGCTTTCCAGACAGGCGGTGGATGTCTTGCAGGGCCTCTACCCCTACACCAAGCGCAGTGAGTTCGTCTTCCCTAGTGTCCGTACTGCCCATAAGCCAATGAGTGAGAACACGCTCAATGCGGCCTTGCGCAACCTGGGCTTTGATTCGGACACCATGGTTGGGCATGGATTTCGTGCGATGGCGCGAACCGTACTGGATGAGGTGCTTGGGTATCGCCCTGACTACATCGAGCATCAGTTGGCGCATGCCGTAAAGGATCCCCTCGGTCGGGCCTACAACCGTGCCACCCATCTGCCCGAGCGTCGGAAGATGATGCAGGCTTGGTCGGACTATCTGGATCGCCTGCGCGAAGAACAGCCCAAGGTTTCCCCGTTTCTCGCTAAGCGCGCATAACCGCTAGTTCGTCAGGTGCTTGAAAAAAGCCATTGATATCAATGGCTTTTTTCATATCTGGGCTGACTGGTATGCCATCCGGTATGCCGCAGGCAGCTGGCTGCGGCTGGACCATTTTGGACATCGGGGCGCCTGCAAGTGGCGCGCATCGGCCCCTCTGGTTAGAGCAGTGCATGCGATGGGAGTAGACGGGCAGGGCATGGCCCTCTCGGCACATATGTCGACGGCATACGAGTGCGCTGGATCGGTGCGGCAAAGCGTCTTGAATCAGCGCATTGGTTTTCAGACAGGCTTGCGACTCCCAGTTGCGATCAGGGCCATCGGCAGCAGCTGGCTATGGTGTTGATCTTGGTGCCGTAGCATCCTGATGGCCGCTCTGCAGAGATCTGCAGGTGGATGGGCTGCCTCGAACTGGGGTGGTTATCAAAATGCAGCCCTTGTGTGATCATGATGGTAGTGTTTGGGTGGTTGCCGGCAGACCGCAGGCTTTCCCCTAGAACTCGTACAAGGAATTACTGACCCGGATGAGTGATCTTTCCCGGTAACGCACGGATGTCGAACGAACAGCTTGCAGATCTAACCCAGCCACAACGCGACCGGCTCGCGTTCGTGGAGTTGCGCGTGCGCTTCATCGGGGAGATACGTCGTCAGGACTTGGTCACGCGGTTTGGCATCCAGTCCGCCGCCGCATCCAGGGATCTGGCGCTGTACAAGGAGTTGGCCCCGGGCAACATCGACTACGACACTCGGGGTAAATCCTACGTCCTGGGGCCGGACTTTCACCCCATCTTCGACTTCCCTCCGGAGCGGGTCCTGTCGTGGCTGACCCGGAGTTTTGGCGATGGCGAGCCGATGCGGCTCAAGGCGTGGGTGGCCAGCGAGAGCCCGTCACGGCTCACGCATATGGATCTGGATGTGCTGGCGAGCGTGACTCGGGCGATTCACCAGGCGTGTCCGCTCGGCATCGAGTACCACTCCATCTCCAGTGGTCGCACCGAGCGGGAGATCGTCCCGTTCGCGTTGATCGACAACGGCTTGCGCTGGCTCGTCCGCGCCTTCGACCGCAAATCGCAGGAATTCCGGGATTTCGTCATTAACCGGATCAAGTGCCCCGTGGCGCTTAAGGCGCAGCTAGTGGCGCCCCACGAGATGAGTGATCAGGACATCCAGTGGACCAGGATCGTGGAACTGGAGTTGGTGCCGCACCCCAATCAACCGCGTCCCGAGATCGCGGAGATGGATTACGGCATGACTGGCGGCATGGTGAAGATGAAGCTTCGGGCAGCGACTGCCGGCTACATCCTGCGCAAGTGGAGCGTCGACTGCTCCGCAGACCACAGCCTTCGTGGGCCGGAGTACAGACTATGGCTGAAGGACCACTTGGCCTTGTACGGCGTCAAGAACGCCGTGCTGGCACCAGGGTATGCGCCCTTGGATGCGGCCCGAGCAGGAGCGGAATGTGACTGAACAATGGCTACCACTGCCGGCGCCGGTCGCGTCGGTAGAACAAACGAATGACGAGAATTGAGATGAAAGAATCCTACTTACCGACATTGCTGCAGATGAGGATGCTTGTCGGCTTCCTTGGCGAGCGTGCTCAGTACGCCTGGTGGCCAACGGCGTTCTATGAGGCATCAAGCAAGCTCTTCCTGGAGCCGGTCTTCTCGAAAACGTCTCGCCTCGCTCAGTACCACGGTGTGCTGGAAGCAGCCAGACGATTGCACGACGAGCATTTGAGCGTGGGTAGCTACCACCTGTTCAGGTTGCCCGAAGAGGTCGAGCAAGACCTGCACGCGACCGTGCAAAGTAGCGTGGGAGAAGAACTCGCCAGCCAGGCGCCACAAAGCAAAGAGGCTGCGCTTGATGCGTTGAAGCGATTGGCTGCCACGGGCGGCACTTCCAGCGTGGGTCCAACGGCGGTCGGGGGCATCAAGGATCTCGATTCCACCGACACACTGAAGGCTATCGCTGCGGCCTATCTATCGGCGTTCACACAGAACGCCAGAACTTATCCGTATCTGGTGGGGTGATCGTGGCCGACAACACGCCCTACACGACTCAGTTGCAAGCAGGCCTTGGGCTCGTCAACGAAACCAAGACGCTGCTCGACCTGTGGTCGCCTGGCATGTCGGCGAACCAGTTGCATCAGGTCGCACTGGAATCGGGTCGATTCCCCACCGTTACCGCGCGCCGACTTCGCAACATCGTCGTCGAATGCTTCGCTCCACGCTATCTCGTGGCAGGTGGTGCACCAGCAGCACATCTCAAGCGGCTGTCCGCAACGATATCCACGGCTGACCTGACGCAGCTCATGCTCGTTTTTACGAGTCGGGCCAACCCGATCCTTGGCGACTTCGTGCGCCACGTTTACTGGGCTCGGTACGCCGGTGGATATACCCTGATCACCAATGACGACGCGCGGACCTTTGTCGAGCGCGGCATCGATGACGGCAAGACCATCAAACGCTGGTCGGAAACCACTGTGCGGCGTGTCTCCGCCTATCTGACCGGATGCTGCGCCGACTACGGAATGCTCGAACGTGGACTGCGCTCAAGCCGTCGCATCCTGCCGTTCCGTATTTCGCCAGCCGTGGCCGCTTACTTGGCCTACGAACTGCACTTTTCCGGCGTCGGTGACAACGCTCTGCTGACCCACGAAGACTGGCAGCTGTTTGGCCTGGCGCGCGAAGACGTGCTGGAGGAAATCAAACGGCTCTCGCTGAAGGGGTTGCTCATCGTCCAGGCTGCTGGCGACGTGATTCGCATCAGCTGGAAACAACAAGACATGGAGGCGCTCTGCGATGTCCTCACTCAAAGCTGATTTCGACGAGTTGCGCGAGCGCATCCGCCACGGGCGTGAGCTCGGTCATGCGAGCTTCGAACCGATCTATTACCTCGTCTTCCCGCCAGAACAAATCCTCGAGGTGAAGCGGCAAACGCCCGCTTGGGTGGCCAAGCTGCACCAGGAAGGCTGGGATGTGCACACGTTCTCCATCGCTGAACAGATCTGGGCCCTACTGAAAGACGACCCGTTCTGGTCGCTGTGCGTGATGGAGGACAAGTCAGCGCCCTTGGATTGGCCACGTACCAACAAGGCGCTGGCGGACATCCTGACGGCGGATAACGGCCTGCTGAAGCGGCTGGAGGATGCCCTGCAGCCGCTCGAAGGCCAGCAGAACGCGCTGCTGTTGGTAACGGATCTTGAGGCACTGCATCCGTTTATGCGCATCGGCGCCATCGAAAGCCAGCTCCAGGGCAAGTTTCACGTGCCGACGATTTTTCTGTACCCCGGCGTGCGAACCGGCAAGACACGCCTGAAGTTTCTCGGCTTCTACCCGGAAGACGGCAATTACCGCTCCGTTCACGTCGGCGGCTGAACAGACAAAAGAACCCTGGGACAAACCATATGACCATTCGCTCACTCTTCGACCCAAGCAAGGACATCTACCGGACCATCGAGAAGGTCATCACCTATGGCGCCTCGCAAGAAGGCCGCCTCAAGGCTGAGATCTCCGAGTACGTGGTCACCGAGAGCATTGAGGAGCAGTTTCGCAAGCTCCTCGATCGCATGCAGCTCGCGATGGAGTCCGGTGGCGAGAATGAGGTGGGCGTTTGGGTCTCGGGCTTTTACGGCTCCGGTAAGAGCTCGTTTACCAAGTACCTCGGCTTGGCGTTTGATGATCAGCGCACCATCGACGGCACTCCGTTCATCAAATACCTGCAGGACCGCCTGCACAAGCCGCAGACCAAGGCTCTCCTCAGCACCGTGGCGCAGCGCTTCCCGGCCGCCGTGGTCATGCTGGACCTGGCCAGTGAAATGCTCGCCGGCGCCACCATGGAAGACGTCTCCACCGTCCTCTACTTCAAGGTGCTGCAGTGGGCCGGCTACTCGCGCAACCTGAAGGTTGCCGCTTTTGAGCGTATGGTCGAGAAGGACGGCCGCACGCCCGAACTCCATGAGCGCATCGCCCAGGCGCTACCAGGTGCCACCTGGGCTCGCGTGCAGAACAACCCACTGGCCATCGATGGCTTGATCCCGAAGATCGCCCATGAGATGTACCCGGCACTCTTCCCGGAGGCCAAGTCATTCTCGTCCAGCACCGAAGGCTTCTTCCAGTTCGAAGACCAGCGCGTGCAAGAGATGATCGACATCGTCCGCGAGAAGAGCGGCAAGCAGAACATCATCTTCATCGTCGACGAAGTTGGGCAGTACGTAGCCTCGCGCGACAACCTGATCCTAAACCTCGATGGTCTGGCCAAGAACCTCAAGAGGCTGGGCGATGGCAAGGCCTGGATCATCTCCACTGCGCAGCAGACCCTTACTGAGGACGATCCTCGCGCAGCGCTGAACTCGGACAAGCTCTATAAGCTGAAAGACCGCTTTCCGATTCAGATCGACCTGGAATCGAGCGACATCAAAGAGATCTGCTACCGACGTCTGCTCGGCAAATCACCGGCTGGCGAGACTGAGCTGGGCAAGCTGTTCGAAGCCCACGGCCAGGCGCTGCGGCACAACACCAAGCTGCAAGACGCCAAGTATTACGACGCGGACTTCAGCAAAGAGAGCTTCACCAATCTCTACCCATTCCTGCCGGCTCACTTCGACATCCTGCTGCACCTGCTGGGTGCACTGGCCAAGTCCACTGGCGGTATCGGCCTGCGCTCTGCGATCAAGGTGATCCAGGATGTCCTCAAGGGTGAAGGCGGCTCCAAGGCCATGGCCGATCAGCCCGTGGGCTGGCTCGCCACCACGGTCACCCTGTACGACGAGCTGGAAAAGGATATCCGCCGCGCCTTCACGTCTATTCATCAAGCGGTTGGCAAGGTCCAGATTCGCTTCCCGGATTCGCAGCTCCATCAGGACATCGCCAAGTCCGTCGCCGTGCTGCAGATTCTGGGCAACCTGCCGGTGTCAGTGCAGAACGTCGCCAGCCTGATGCATCCCTCCGTCACAGCAGCTTCGCAGCTCGACACGGTCAAGAAGGCCGTTGAAGAAATGCTGGGCGACGTGCATGTGCCGCTGGGCGAAAAGGATGGCAGCCTGGTATTCCTCAGCGAGAAGCTGCGAGATATCGAACAGGAGCGCGGCGCCATTGCACTGCGCACTGTCGACGTGAAACGCATCTTCAACGATGCACTGCGTGAGACCTTCGATCCGCTGCCCCGTGTCACCCTCCACGGCACGATGGCCGTCGCAACGGGCCTGAAGGTCCAGGCCGGCAGCGCCATCACCAGTCTGGCCGGTGATCAGAGCACCATCCAGACCGTTGTCGAGTTGGTGCCTGCCAGCGACTACGAGACCGCCAAGAACCGGATGCTGGATGACTCCCGCAGCCGCGCGGGCCGGAATGTCATCGGGCTCTTGGCTCGCGCCAATTCCGAACTCGACGATCTGGCAAACGAAATCTATCGCTGCCAGCGCATCGCCGAACTGCACCGCAACGAGCCCGACCAAGAGGTCAAGGACTACTGCACCGGCCAGCTCGACCGCGCCGCCAAGCTAGCGACCCAACTGCAGAGCAAGATCAAGCAAACCCTGCAAGCGGGCTCGTTTGTCTTCCGGGGCCAGGCTACGGCGGTATCGGCGCTGGATGCTGATCTGTTGGAGGCCGCCAAGAAGCTGCTCTCCGATGTGGCCGACCAAGTCTTCGACCGCTATGTCGAAGCCCCAGTACGCGCCGGAACCGACACCGCCGAGAAGTTCCTGAAAGTCGCCAACCCCGCAGCCATCAGCAGTGCACTGGACCCGCTCGGTTTGGTGCAAACCGTGGCCGGTCGTGCCTCGTTCAAAACCGACCATAAAGCGATGATCAGCATCCGCGACTACATCGACAAGCGCGGCACGGTCGATGGCAAGCGCCTGCTCGACGACTTCAGCAGCGCCCCGTTCGGGTGGTCGCCGGACACCACGCGGTACATAGTCGCGGCCATGCTTATGGCTGGAGAGATCAAGCTCAAGGTCTCGGGACGCGAAGTCACGGCCGCTGGGCAACAGGCCATCGATGCCCTGAAGACCAACAACTCCTTCAAGCAGATCGGCGTGGCCCTGCGCGACGAGCGCCCGTCCATCGAAATGCTCGGTCGGGCGGCAGAGCGGCTCACTGAACTGGTCGGTGACATGGTGATCCCGCTTGAGCAAGAGATCAGCAAGGCGGCGGCCAAGCACTTCCCGCGCTTCCAGCACGATTACGGCTCCTTGGCTGAAAAGCTCAGCGGCCTTGGGCTGGCGGGTAGCGAACGCATCCGTACTTTGAACCAGGACATTGCCGATGTCCTGTTCACCGATGCCTCCGACGCCCCGCAGCGCCTGGGTGCCGAAACCTCCGCCATTTACGACAATCTCAAGTGGGCCCTCGAAGTGAAGCGGGTGCTCGACAACGGGCTCGACGCCACCCTACGTGATTTGCAAGCTCATCGCCGCGACATCGAGGCATTGCCGGATACCGGTGTGCCAGGGGAGCTGCGCCGCGAACTTGCCGAAGATCTGGGAACCCAGTCAGAGCGCCTGGGCAAAGAAGACTTCTACAAACACACCGCCGACTTCAATTCGCAGCTCACCCATCTGAAGGGCCGCGTGCGCGATGCGGTCATCACGCTCTCCGACCAGCAAAAACTGCGTTTGAAGGAAGGTGTCGAGGATCTGCAGCGCATCCCCGAGTGGGAAGAGCTCACCCAGGAGGAGCGCGGCAACGCCGTGAACCGGCTGGACGGACTCGCCCTGGCTGCTACACAGGATCTGGCCGGACTCAAGAAGCTACTGGCCCGCGACTACGACATCAACAGCACTCTCGAAGACCTTAAGCGCTTCATTCAACGCCAGGGTCAGGAACGGCTTCGCCAGCGCATGGAAGAAGAGCGCGCCAAGACCGGCGGAAAAGGACCGGTCAAGCTCACCAAGTCAATTGCCGTGCCGGTGAAGATGACCTCTGCGGCAGACATCGACGCGCTGATTCAACAGCTCCACGAGATCAAGGCTCAGCTCGCGCTGTATGCCGAGATCGAAGTGTCATTTGCGCTCAAAGGAGAGTGACCATGCTCACGGCCATCACTTTGGAAGACTTCAAAAGCTACCGACAGGCAACATTACCGCTGTCTGCACTGACGGTACTGATCGGTGCTAATGCCTCAGGTAAGAGCAATGTCATCGAATGCTTGCGACTCTTGTCCTGGCTGGCTCAAGGGCAAAAACTTTCGGCTATCCGGTTTGCTGTGCAAAGCGGTGATCAAGTCGTGCGCGGTAAGCTTGAGGATTTGGCTTATCACCGTGGCGAGTCCTTTGGTTTGGGCGCGTATACGAATGCCACCGAGTGGAATCAGCTCAGTATGCGAATTGGCCGCCGCACGGATGGTCTGCATATCACAGAGGAAACCCTGACTCACACAGGTGCTTCTGTGCCGCTGTACACAATGGATCAACCCTCAAATGGCCAGGGCACTGACGCCAGAGTGGCGTACAACAACTTCGCAAAAGGCGGCAGAAAGCCACGTGTGACGTGCACTGACCAAGCGGCAATATTCACGCAGCTAACGAGCCCAGCTACTTTCGACGCGGCGCACAAAACATCGCGAGAGCGAATTCCTCCGATTACTAAAGACTTGGAGCAATTGCTTGCTGCCATTCTTTTTCTCGATCCCGTGCCAGCACAAATGCGTGAGTATGCGTTTCCCTCTGACAAAGACTTGCAAGGCAACGGCCGCAACGTCTCGGCGGTGTTATTCAATCTGTGGGGGCGTGAGGAACAAGCTCAGAATGAGCCTCATGCCAGCAACCGTGTCGCCATTCTAAGTTTCATTCAGAGCTTGCCCGAGCAAGATATCGCCGGCCTGTCCTTCCTAGAGGAGCCGCGCGGTGGCGTGATGGTTCAGCTCACCGAGACCTTTGGTGGCAGGACAGATCAGCGAGATGCTTCTTTGCTCTCCGATGGCACCTTGCGCGTTCTGGCTATTGCCGCTGCGATGTTGTCAGCCCCGGAAGGCAGTCTGGTGGTGATCGAAGAAATCGACAATGGCGTACACCCCAGCCGGGCTCACCACCTGCTGCAACAAATTCAAAACATCGCTAGCCAGCGCAACCTGCGCGTACTGCTCTCTACCCACAATCCAGCCATGCTGGATGCGTTGCCGGACAGTGCTGTACCTGATGTGGTTTTTTGCTATCGCCACCCTGAAGACGGCGCCAGCCGCCTGGTGCGCCTGGCCGATGTTCCTGACTATCCAGAACTGATAGCTCAAGGCACCCTGGGCCACCTGATGACCTCTGGTGCGTTGGAGCGCTTCGTCAAGTATCACCCAACGGGTGATGCACGCAAACAGCGTGCGCTGGATTGGCTGGCCAAGATGCGTTCGGGAGCCAGCAATGAGTGACATCGTCTTGCTGGATACGTCGGTGTATCTGAATGTTTTGGACGTGCCAGGCTTCAATCAAGATCGAGGCAACATCTTGGACGAATTTGTAGTCCGGGTTGAGCAAGGCGATTATTTCCTTTTGCCAATGGCTACCATTTGGGAGACTGGTGATCATATTGCCGACCTGGCCGATGGCCGTCTGCGTCGCCAGTTTGCTCAGTCACTCGTCGAGCAAGTTACACAGGCGTTCAATAACAAGGCGCCCTTTAGAACAACTTATTTTCCCGATAGCGAAGTCTTTCTACGCTGGCTTGGCGATTTCCCTGGCTATGCGCAACGCAATAAGTCAGACCGTCAAACTCGTGAAGGCGTCAGCCTCAGTGACCTCTCCATCATCAAAGAATGGGAGCAAACTCGCGACCGCCATGCCATGTCGCGTGTGTTGATTTGGTCGCTGGATCGAGATCTCGCCGCCTACGATACTGGAGCGCGCTAATCCATGGCCTTCGACCAAACAACAAGAAACCGCCTCCAGCGCTTCGTCAACGACGCGCGCCGCGTGCTGGAAGAGGAATTCACCCGCCAGCTGCAGAACGACTACGGCATGGACCCCAACGCGGGCACCGTGGCGGAGCTAGCCAGCCTGCGCCATATAAACGACGCGCAGCGCGAAACTGCCCGCATCCTGCGCGACACCCTGGCGCACTACACAGCCAGCGGCGACATGAACGCCATGCAGGGGCTGGATCGCATCGTGCGCGAGCAGGCCTTTACCGTGCTCAACCGCCTGGCAGCGCTGCGCATGGCGGAAGCGCGGGGGCTGCTGATCGAGTCGGTGGGCAACGGCTTCCAGGCCAAGGGCTTTCAGCTCTATGCGCGACTGGCCGGCACCGGCCTGGGTGAAACCGGCGATGCCTACCGTGTGTACCTGTTCAGTGTGTTTGATGAACTCGCGCAAGACCTGCCGGGCCTGTTCGACCGCTACTCACCGCAGGGCCGCCTGTTCCCGCGCGAGGCGGCACTGCTGCAAGTGCTGAACCTGATCAACGATGCCGACATCGCCCCACTGTGGAGCGAGGACGAAACCATCGGCTGGATCTACCAGTACTTCAACTCCAAAGAAGAGCGCAAAGCCATGCGCGATGCCAGCCAGGCGCCGCGCAACAGCCGCGAATTGGCCGTGCGCAACCAGTTCTTTACTCCGCGCTACGTGGTGGAGTTTCTGGTGGACAACACCCTCGGGCGTCTCTGGTTCAACGCGACCGGTGGGGTCACCGGCCTTCGGGAGCGCTGCCAGTACCTGCTGGTCAAGCCCGACGAAACGCTTCAAGCAGCCACCAAGCTGCGCGACCCGCGCACCCTCAAACTGCTGGACCCGGCCTGCGGCTCCATGCACTTCGGCCTGTATGCCTTCGATCTCTTTGCCGAGATCTATCGCGAGGCCTGGGCCTGGGAACAACAGCACGGGCCGGGCTCGCTGGAAGTCTCGACCCAGCCCCAGGCTGCGCTCAAACCACTGAGCCAGACCTATGAGGACGAAGCGGCATTCCTGTGCGACGTGCCGCGCCTGATCATCGAGCACAATATCTATGGCGTGGACATCGACCCGCGCGCCGCGCAGATCGCCTCGCTGGCGCTGTGGCTGCGGGCGCAACGTGCTTGGCACGACGCAGGAGTGAAGGCCAAAGACCGCCCGCTGATCGGGCGGGGCCATGTGGTGGCCGCCATTGCGCCGCCGGCAGAGCGTGAGTTGCGCCAGCAGTTTGCGGCCAACCTCGATCAGCGCGACGCCGAGCTATTCGAGAAGACGCTGCAACTGCTCAAGGGCCTGCCGGAGCTGGGTGTGCTGCTCCAGGTCGAGCGCGAACTGCCGAACTTGATTCGCCAGGTCTATGTCGGCAAAGGCACCGGCCTGTTTGCTGCGCAGGAGCAAGAGAACTGGCAGCAAGCGGAGGCGCGCCTGCGTGAGGCGCTGACCGAGTTTGCCCAGGCGGCGAAATCCACCTACCAAGGGCGGCTTTTTGCACAGGACGCATTGCAAGGTCTCCGGCTCATCGATCTATGCCGTGAAGTGTTCGATGTCGTGGTGATGAATCCGCCTTTTGGCGCACTGGCTGCCAACACAAAGAACCAGCTCGCCAAAGCCTACCCGCGCAGCAAGAACGACCTGCTGGCCATCATGGTCGAGCGTGGCCTGGAACTGCTGCGCTCTGGAGGGCGCATTGGCGCCATTACATCGCGCACTTGCTTCTTCCTCTCTAGTTTTCAGAAGTGGCGGGAGGATGTGGTGCTGGGCGTTGCCCGCCCCGAAGTGATGGCCGACCTTGGGCTTGGAGTAATGGACGATGCAATGGTCGAGGCTGCTGCCTATGTATTGGAGAAACAGGCATGACAATCTTTCTACGCCTGCTAGCGGATAAAGATAAAGCCACTAATTTGCTGGCCAGTTGCAGCGCCTTGCGTACAGGACAGAGTGATGCGCGGTCATTTCAGGTGGCGCCGGAATCGTTCCGGGCAGTACCGGGCTCGCCATTCGCTTATTGGGTGAGCGGAGAGGTACGTGAAAAGTTCAGCCAATTTGACAGATTTGAGTGTGATGGCCGGTTTGTAAAACACGGGCTTACGACTGGAAACGACGATCGTTTCCTGCGGGCATGGTGGGAATCTATGAACCCTGATGGGTGGTTGCCGTTTGCAAAAGGCGGCAGTCATTCACCTTACTATGCGGACCAACAGCTCCTCCTGAAATGGGTGGATGAAGGGGGCGAGTTGCGGGCTGGCTATCAAACAAAGGCGATCGCTGGCACACGGCTTGACGGTAATGAGTATTTCGGTCGCAAGGGGTTGACGTGGCCGCTGCGATCGCGAAGCTTTTCACCTCAAGCACTGGCGAGCGCAAGTAGCTTTTCAGCCCGTGGATACTGCGCATTCTTCCCAGAGGGAGATGAATTGATAGCGCTGGCGTTATTTAATAGTCAAGCCTTTGATTATCTCTTTAAGGTTGCTCTAGGTCGCTTTGGGTTCCCCGAGTTTATCGTCGGTATTTTGCAGTTGCTTCCCTGGCCCTCGATTGGAGATGCACAATCATCTCAGCTGGCAAGATTGTCGTGCCGCGCCTGGTCCCTCAAGCGCACATTGGACACCATCGAAGAGACCTCTCATGCGTTTGCGCTGCCTGCCGCGCTGCGCTCTCGCCTGGGCGATTACGACCCTCCCGCTATTGAAGCAGAGCTTGCCCGCATTCAGGCTGAGATCGACGCCATCGCCTTCGACCTCTATGGCTTTTCCGATACCGACCGCACCGCCGTACAGGCCAGCCAGGGGGCGGCGAGCGCAGCGGACGAACTCCTCGACGAGGAGGCCGACGACGAAGACCGCGTAGCGCCGGGCGACCACACGGCGGGCCTGTTAAGTTGGACTGTCGGCGTGGCATTTGGCCGTTTCGACTGGCGCTTGGCCATCGGCGAGCGCGCCGCACCTGCCGAGCCGGAACCCTTCGAGCCACTGCCTGCCAAGAGCCCAGGCATGCTGCCGGGCGGGGCCGCGCCCTTCCATGTGCACGAAGGCATCCTGGTGGACGACCAAGGGCACCCGCATGACCTCGCGCGTCTGGTGGAGGAGGTATTGGCTCGCGTGGATATCGCGGTGCCGGAAGACGTGCGTCGCTGGCTGCAACGGGATTTCTTTGCTTTCCACCTGCAGCGCTACACCAAGAGCCGCCGCAAAGCGCCTATCTACTGGCCGCTGTCCACCGCATCTGGCAGCTACACGCTGTGGGTTTATTACCCCAGCCTCAGCAGCCAGACACTGTATACGGCGATCAACGACTTCGTCGAACCCAAGCTCAAACAAGTCGGCGCTGACGTGACGGCTCTGCGCAACAAGGGTTCTGCTCGGACCCGTGACGACGAAAAGCAGTTCGAGACGTTGCAAGCTTTCGAGCTGGAGTTGATCGAGCTACGTGACACCCTGCTCAAGCTCGCGCCAACCTACAAGCCCAATCACGATGATGGCGTGCAGATCAGCGCCGCGCCGCTGTGGCCGCTGTTCCGCCACAAGCCCTGGCAGAAGGTGCTCAAAGACACCTGGGCCAAGCTGGAAAAAGGCGACTACGACTGGGCGATGCTCGCCATGAACTACTGGCCCGAGCGCGTTCGCGAGAAGTGCAAGACCGACAAGTCGCTCGCCATCGCGCATGGCCTGGAGGATTTGTACATCGAGCCCGAGGTAGCGCCGAAGAAGACGCGCGGCAGAAAGAAGACCGGAGGCGATGAATGATTCAGGACGTCAAAGCGCTGCCGGTCAGCTTCTACTTCAGCCCCGATGGGACCACGTCGTTCTTCATTCCCAAGTACCAACGCGAGTATGTATGGGGCGGCAAGAACTGGGACGCGCTGTTCAACGACCTGGAGGAGTCGCCAAGTGGGCACTTTCTGGGCTCCATCATCTGCGTGAACACCCAGCAAGATGGCATGGCCGGTGGCCGACTTGAGCTGATCGACGGCCAGCAGCGGTTTACCACCATCAGCCTGTTGTTCTGTGCGTTCTACGACAAGCTGAATGCCATTCCGAATCCGGATCGCCGTCTGCTGGTGGAGCTGGACAACCTGGAAAGCCGCATCTTCGTCCGCACTTCTGGCCAGTGGCGTCTGGAGCCCAGCGAGCAAGCGCAGAACAAGACAGATTTCCAGAAGGTGCTGAGCGATCTGTTTCCCAAGCAGGTGAAAGCGCCGAAGGGCTTGAGCAATTTCGGAAACCGCCGCATTGCGCGCGCCTACCGCTACTTCTGTGAGCGACTGGAAGGGCTGAGCCAGGACAGCGCACTGGCCCTGCTGGAAAAGCTCAAAGCGGCCATGCTGGTCAAGATCGAGGTGCGCAGCCATTCCGACGCATTCATGTTGTTCGAGTCGATTAACAACCGGGGTATCCCGCTCTCGGCCATCGACATCATCAAGAACAACCTGCTGGCCGAGTTGGACAAGCGTCCGGACTATGGCATCGACCGGGCATTTGACGAGTGGAAAGACCTGATCGACCTGTTGCCCGACCCGGCGGTGCAGGAGCGCTTCCTGCGCCAGCTTTACAACATGTTCAAGTACCTCAAGCGGGTCGAGGTCAAAGGTTGTACCCGCGCCACGCGCTCGAACCTGATCACCATCTACGACACCCTGCTGCGCAAGCGACCGGTCTGGCTGTTCGGTGCGCTTCAGGCCAAGGGCAAAACCTACTCGGCGCTGCTCAATCCCATGGTTGCACGCGCGGAATGGGGCGACGCTGCCGCAGCGGCCTTGCAAGACCTGCAGCGCCTAGGAGCCGCGCCGGCTTACGCATTCTTGTTGTGGGCCAGCCAGGTCGCGCAGAGCCAGAAGTGGAATGAGGGCGACGCATTGAGCCGCTTGGCCGCTTTGCTCACCAAGTGGTTCTTTTGGCGGAACCTCACCGATATGCCGCCGACCCGTGAACTCGACCCGATGTTCATGGAACTGGTCAGCCACCTGCTGACGCAGATTCGCAGTTGCGAGATCACGGCGCTGGACGGCTTCATCCAGCAGAGCAGTAATTGGTTGCTGGGACGGGCAGCCCCGCAGGATGTTTGCGAGTCGCGCCTCAAGGGCGATGTGTACCTGGAGAATTACGACGCCACGCGGTTCATGCTCTGCAAGCTGGAAGAGACACACCAAACCCGTGAAAACAAACGCGACCTGTGGGTGCATGACGCCAATGATCGCCCCGTTTTTACCGTCGAACACATCCTGCCGAAGACCGAAAACTTGGGGCCGGGCTGGGTGACGATGCTCGAAGGGAACCAGAAAGGCACTGCGGCTGCCATTCGCGAGCGCTGTGCGCACCAGCTCGGCAACCTGACCCTGAGTGGCTACAACTCCAAGCTCGGCACGATGGAATTCTTGAAGAAGCGCGATCGCAAGAACGATCAGGGTGATTTCATTGGCTACCGCAACGGCTTGTACCTGAATGCCGACTTGGCCAGCCGAGATGATTGGAACGAGGCCGCCATTACGGCGCGAACAGACAAGATGCTCAAGGAGGTGATGTCCATCCTGAGCCTGCGGGGTGACAAATGACGATTGCAGAATTCATTCGAGAAAGCGTACTGCGGCCGCGTCTGAAGCAAGCTGGCGCCTTGGTGGTGTATGACGCCGACAAGCGCTACCGCGAGCTGTGTTTCGACTTGGCGGCTGACAAGGTGCGGGTGGTAGATGCGTCTGAAAGCAGCATCGAAAGCCGCGAGGCAGCGCTGCTGGCGCTGCGCGATGTAGGACAGCCCAAGGCGCCCTTGGAAGGTGTGTTGATCTATGTTCCCTCCAAGCGGCCAGAGACAGACGAGCAAAAGCAAGCTGATCCATTCGCGCTGTACGCAGAATGCGGCGCGGTGTTCCCGCAAGACGATGGCGACGAGTACCTGAGCCTGTGCCTGCGTGCTAAGCCAGATTACGCGACAGAAATTCGAAGCCTATTTGTGCGCGAACCACGACCGCAGTATGCGGTGATTGACGCCATTGGCGGCGGTGTGAGTTGGCCCCAGTTGCGAGCCACTCTGCGGGTGGAGTCCGGCCGCGAGATTCTGGCCGCATTGCTGGCCCCGAGTGCCAGTCAATCCGAGGCGCTCAAGGGGCAGGAAGGCTGGGTGCAAGAGGCGCGTGATTTCCTCCGAGCCACTCTGGGCCTGAGCGTGAAAACGCGCGGCAAGACCTGGTCCGCCCTGGCGGATGAGCTGTGGCGCTACGTGCTGTTCAGCGAGTTCGTGTTTGATTTGCCGGTGGCATTGCCGGACACCTTGAAGGGGGTGCCGCACGCACCGATGGAAGCCAAACCCATCGTCGAGGATGTGTGCGACCGTCTGCGCAGCGACCCGAAGTCACGCGCGATATACATCGAGCGCGCCGAGACCACCGAGGCGGAGCTCAACCTGACCGATCTGTGCGGTGCGATTGAAGACCTGGGCGAGCGCGACACCTTCCCCTTCGAAGAGCGGACCTTCCTGCGCACTGCGATCAAGGGCATTATCAGCGGTGACACCCATGCCACGCGCCGTGTGCTGACCCGCCACAAGAGTTCGGTATGGCTCGGCAAGGGCGAAAGCCAGGCCCAGTGGGAGCTGGTGCGGTCTGGCTTGAGCCTGGTTGAGGCCTGCGACGATTTTGAGCGCCAGCTACCGGATCACGCCCGCTCGCAAGCGGAGCTGATCGACTTCTACCTGGGCAGCCTGCGTGAAGCAGATCGTCTGCAGCGCGAGTTCGAACAAGCGGCGGGCGACTTCCTCGACCCGCATGGCTTGATGCATGAAGTGATCAGCCAAGCTCGGGCGCGTTATCGCCGTTTGGCAGAGAAGGTTCAGGGCGTGTTTGTGAAGCACGTTGAGTCCGCCGGTTGGCCACCCACTGGGCGCCTGGCCAATGCCGATGCCTTTGATCGGCTGGTGGCTGATCGACTCAAGGAAAGCGGACGCAAAGTGGCCTACCTGATGGTGGACGCCCTGCGTTACGAGTTGGGCGTGGCCCTCGAAAAGCTGCTGGCGGAAGACGGTCCCGTCGAACTGCAAGCGGCCTATGCGCAGCTTCCGACCATCACCCTGGTGGGCATGGCGAGCTTGCTGCCTGGCGCACGCACGGGGCTGACCCTATCACTGGAGAACGATTCCCTGGTGCCCAAGCTGGCGGGCGCGCCGGTGAGCAATGTCCCGCAACGCATGGGTGTGCTGGCCAAGCTGTATGGCGACCGCTTCGCGGAAATGCCGCTGAACGACTTTGTTCGCGGTAAGCCAAAGATTGCCGAAACCGTCGACCTGCTGGTGCTGCGCTCCACGGAAATCGACAGCCAACTGGAAAGCAACCCCGAGACAACGCTCGGGCTGATCCCTGGCACGCTGAAGCTGATCCGCGTGGCACTGCATAAGCTGCGTGGCATGGGCTTCAAAGAGGCGGTCATCGTCACCGACCACGGCTTCTTCCTGAACGCGCAAGCAGAAGCTGGCGATGTATGCGTGAAACCGCAAGGCAAGTGGCCGGTGAATGCCCATGACCGCATGATGCTGGGCGACGGCACAGCGGATGGTCACAGCTTGGTTGTCAGTGCAGAGAAGGTCGGCATTCGCGGTGATTTCACCCAAGTGGCACTACCGCGCAGCATGGCGCCTTATCGCTCAGGGCACCTGTATTTTCACGGCGGAGCATCCCTGGCCGAGGCCGTTGTGCCGGTGTTGGTGGCCAGGTTGGATACCGCTGCTCATGCGGAACTGCGCAAGGCGGTGGTGGAGTTGAGCTACAAGAACGGCGCCAAACGAATAACTACGCGATTGCCGGTCATCGAAGTGATACTGGTGGCCGACGACATGTTCTCGCAAGACATGAGCGTGGAGATCTTGCTGGAAGCGCAAGACAGCAAGGGCAATGTGGTGGGAGAGCCGCGCCCAGGTGGCGATGTGAACCCCGCGACCAGAACTGTGACCCTGATGCCAGGCCAGCGCAAGCAGATTGCGCTGCGAATGGATGATGAGTTCAGAGGCAAGTTCTCGGTCAAAGCGCTGAACCCAACGACTCTGGCTGCCTACAGCAATCTGGCGCTTGAAACCGACTATACGGAATGAGCCCTATGGACGAACTCGACCAAAAACTAAACGCCACATTCGACGGCAAGGTGCTTCGCAAAGACCTGCTGCATCGAATCAAAAAAGGCACCAACGTCCCGACGTTCGTCCTGGAGTTCCTCCTTGCCAAGTATTGCGCCAGCAATGACCAGGCAGAGATGGATGCTGGCATGGAGGCCGTGCTGTCGTCACTGCAGGAGAACTACGTTAGGCCGGACGAGGCCAACGCCGCGCAGTCCAAGGTCGCCACCAAGGGCAAGCATCGCTTCATCGACAAGGTCCATGTCCGTTACGTCGAAAAAGAAAAGCGCCACTGGGCATCGCTGGAGAACTTCAACTCGCAACGCATCGCGATTGGTGAAAAATTCTACCGCGACAACGACAGGTTGCTGGAAGGTGGCATTTGGGCGGAGGTGACCCTGGCGCACAACGACATAGATGAAGACGACTATGCGTTTTCCATTGAGGATCTGCGCCCGATCCAGCTGACTCGTTTTGACTTCGACCGTTATGCAGAGGGGCGCGGGGCATTCACGCGTGATGAGTGGCTCGCGGCGGTGTTACGCTCTGTGGGACTGGAACCCAGCAAGCTCTCGAAGCGCGTGCAGATGCACTTCATCGCCAGGTTGGCTGCGCTGGTTGAGCCCAACTACAACTACATCGAGCTGGGACCACGCGGCACCGGCAAGTCCTATTTCTTCAGTGAATTCTCGCCCTACGCTACCTTGATCTCGGGCGGCCAAGCGACCAAGGCAACGCTGTTCTACAACAACGCGCGCCGCAAGGTGGGCTTGGTTGGCTTCTGGGACACGGTTGCCTTTGACGAGGTTGGCGGGATCAAAGTGCGCGATCCGGACACCATCCAGATCATGAAGGACTTCATGGCCAACGGGCGCTTTTCGCGCGGGGCTGAGGTTATTGCTGATGCCAGTTTGAGCTTCGTTGGCAACATCGACGTGTCCGTGCAGCAGGTGGTGAACTCCAACGAGCACGATCTTTTCCAGCCGTTGCCGCCAGAGCTCGACTTGGCTGTGATGGACCGCTTCGCCGCGTACATACCAGGCTGGGAAATGCCGAAGAACAGTAGCGAGTTCCTGACGAGCAACTACGGATTCATCACCGATTATTTGGCCGAGGCCTTCCACTACCAGTTCAAGCACACGAATCGGTATGAGGAAGTGAGCAAGCGCATTCGGCTCGGTAAATCAATCGAGGGGCGCGACGAGAAAGGTATCAAGAAGACCGTCTGTGCATTCTTGAAGGTGCTGCATCCAAATGGGCCACCCACGGACGAGGAGTTTGAGGAATACGTAGCCTATGCCACCGAGTGCCGCCGCCGCGTCAAGGAGCAGATGAACAAGCGCAAGCCGGACGACGAGTTCGCGCGCATCAACCTGTCCTACTTCAAGGCCAGTGGCGAGGAAGTGGTGGTTTTCTGCCCGGAATCGAAGGATGCGCCCGCAACTCAAGAGCCTGCGCGCCGTCGTTTGAATCAGGCGGATGGGCAGCCGACTGAGGCAGTCGAAGTGCAACCCGCCGCACAAGCGGCACCTGCTGCACAGGAGACTCCAGTGGGCCCGACCCCGGTATCACCGGCCCCCGCTTCGATTGCGGTTGGGCCGTCACCGATCGAGCTCAAGGAACGGCACTTCACCATCCTCTATGGCGACACCGGGTACAGCTATGAGTCGATTCTCGGCCCCTACCTGCAGGGCGCGAAGTCTGTCGTGATCGAAGATCCGTACATTCGCCTGCAACACCAGATTCAGAATTTCGTGCGCTTCTGCGAAACGGTGCTGAAGGCTGGAACCGTGAAGAAGATCAGCCTGATCACCGGCTACGACGATAAGACCCAGTTGGCCGACATCGCTGAGAAGCTCGATGAGTTGAAGCAGAGCCTGCTGGAATTGGATGTCGAGCTGGAAGTGAAGTTGAACCCGAACATGCACGACCGAGAGATTCGTATCGACAACGGCTGGGTGATCAAGATTGGCCGGGGGTTGGACTTCTTCCAAAAGCCCGGAGGGTGGTTCGAGGTAGGCGTAAATGATCTCAGTTTGCGTAAATGTCTTGAGACCAAGGTTGATATATTCAGGACTGGAATAAATATTTAACCTAATTTTCCATAAAGGAAATTCAGTTTAATTTTATTAATATGATTGTAAAAAATTTCAAGCACATATCATTTTGATGAGGCTGGCGGTTGCTGGCTTCGCGTGTAGATGCTCCGCGATGATGCATCTGCTTTGGATATGGCTGTATGAAAGAAAGATCCGATTGTCTGTACTGTGTTTTGGTCGTCGCAGCATCCATCATCGCTGCGGTTGCTCGATGTGCTCTGTCTTCGGGCAGTGAAGACATCGACCCTTTTAATTGATTCTGCATTGGCATACGCACAAGGCCCGGCATCGTCCGGGCCTTGTGCGTTTGTGCCGTAAGAAGCGAGGAAAATACGATGCATCTGGTTGAAACAATGGCCTATGCCGGTGCTAAGCCGTGGCACGGTCTGGGCAATAAGCTTGAACAGCAACAGCCCATTGAGGTCTGGAAGCGTCAGGCAGGCATGGATTGGCAGATCGAGGACTCCGAGGTCCGCTTCATCACGGGTAGCAATGCCATCGGTGCCATCCACTCCTTCCCGGAGCAGAAAGTGCTCTATCGCTCCGATACCAGGGAGCCGTTGGCAGTCGTCTCCAAGCGGTTCAAGGTGGTCCAGCCGGGAGAGATCCTGGAGTTCTACCGTGATCTGACGCAGCACAGTGGCTTTGAACTGGAGACGGCGGGTGTACTCAAGGGCGGCAAGAAGTTCTGGGCCATGGCTCGGACGGGCCAGAGCACTTCGCTGAAGGGGCGTGACAGGGTGGATGGCTATCTTTTGTTGGCCACCGCTTGTGACGGCACGTTGGCCACGACGGCGCAGTTCACCTCGGTGCGGGTGGTGTGCAACAACACCTTACAGATCGCTCTGGGAGACAGCAGCGGAGCCATCAAGGTCCCGCACCGCAGTCAGTTCGACCCGGATGCCGTGAAGCGGCAGTTGGGGATCACCGTCTCGACATGGGACAGCTTCGTGGCTCGCATGAAAGCCCTCTGCGACCGTCCAGTTGACCCCGATACGGTCGATGGTCTGTTGCGACGGGTGCTTACCTACCAAGGCCAGGGCAGCACCGCTGAGGTCGTCAACGAACAGGCGCTGGCCAGTGTCCGTGCCCTGTATGAGGGCGGCGGTAAAGGCGCGTTTTTGCCTTCCAGCCGTGCAACGGCCTGGGGCGTACTCAACAGCGTCACGGAGTACGTTGACCACCATCGACGAGCCCGTAGCGATGATCACCGCCGTGATGCGGCATGGTTCGGTGCTGGAGCTCAGCTCAAGCAGCGCGCGTGGGATGAAGTGATGAAGTTGGTGGCCTGATGGAAGCGCAGGCCTATCACATGACCACATCAAGGGCCGGATCCGATGAGGAGGAGAGCAGGATCCGGGTACGTGAGGACAGGACGATTGCGAGGGCGCTGCAGATCCTGCAGAAACGGGCATCGTTGCCAGGGGAGGTGCTGGGAGGAGCAACCCAGGGTGCATTGTTCTTCCGGCTACGTCTGGGAGGCGAAGACCGCGAGCATTTCGAGGTTGCCTTTCTCAACACGCGGTTCCAGCTCATCGCAGTTGAGCGGCTTTTCTCAGGGACGATCGATGCAGCCGAGGTCCATCCTCGGATCGTGGTTCAGAGGGCACTTGCCCACAATGCATCGGCGGTACTCATGGCTCACAACCATCCAAGCGGTAGCTTGCAGCCCTCTGCGTCAGATCGGGCAGTCACGGCGCGGCTGAAGGCTGCCTTGGACACCGTGGACGTGAGGCTGTTGGACCATTTCGTTGTCACCAGCCATGAGGTGGTCTCGATGGCCTCTCAAGGCATGGTCTGACAGACCTGCAGCGAGCAGTGCTGTCGCTTCGTCCATCCATCTTGCCCACATCGATAGCTTGAAATGAAAGATCTGACCAAGGCCGCCCATCAAGGCGGCCTTTTCTATTCCGGAGATTGCCAATGAGCAAGCACACCGCGTTGCGTTTGGTTGATACGCGTTCACTGGATCGCCAGCAGTGGCTGGAGGTCCGCAATGGCGGCATCGGTAGTTCGGATGCTGCCACCGCCGTCGGGTTGAACCCCTACAAGAGCCAGCTGGAGCTGTGGCAGGAGAAGACGGGGCGCAAGCCGATGGAAGAGATCCCCCCTGGACAAGAGGATCCCCGCTACTGGGGAACCCTGCTCGAACCCATGGTGGCCACGGCCTACCAGGAGCGCACGGGGAACCGGGTACGCCGGGTCAACGCCGTTCTGCAGCACCCGACCTTTCCGCACATGCTGGCCAACCTCGATCGAGAGGTAATTGGTTCCCCGGCGGTCCAAATTCTTGAGTGCAAGACAGCAGGGGAGTTCGGCTCTCGGCTGTGGAAAGACGGGGTTCCCGAGTACGTGCAGCTGCAGGTACAGCATCAGTTGGCAGTGACGGGGAAGCAGGCGGCAGATGTGGCAGTGCTGCTGTGTGGCCAGGCGCTAAGGATCCACCGTATTGAGCGAGACGAAGAGATCATCAGCCGCTTGGTGGTATTGGAGGCCCGGTTCTGGGAGCACGTCATCAATGACATCGAACCTCCGGCTGATGGCTCGGAATCGGCGGCTCGGGCGCTTCGGAGCCTGTATCCGGGCAAAGACACGGTTGTCGACTTCAGCCAGGACGAGGCGCTGGTCGAGACGTTCTCCAACCTGGTGTCTCTCAACGAGGCAGTAGCAGGGCAAGAACAGCAGGCAGAACTGCTGAAACAAACGCTGCAGCAAGCCATGGGCGACGCTTCCGTTGCCAGGTTTGGCTCGCTGGGGGAGGTGATTTACCGCCGCAGCAAGGATGGCACGTCCCTGGACACCAAGCGGCTTGCAGCCGAGTACCCGGAGATCGCTGCCGCCTGCACGGTCGTCCGTCCGGGTTCGCGCCGTTTCCGGATCAACACCACGATCAAAGAGGTCAAATCATGCTGAAGGGACTGGCAATAACGCCGCCCGTGATTGGGCGTATTTCCATTGGCCGGGTAGTGGAGCGTAATGGCAAGCGACTACCCGAAAAGGATGATCAGTTCACCCTTACCAGCCAAGTGCAGAACAGGGAGGGCTGGGTGTTGCACCCGTTGGATGAGGAATTGCGGCAGGCATCGGACGGTAACAAGCTGAGGTCCATTCCAGTGCGCCTGCTCTTCGACGACCCAACACTGAACCTGCGGGCTGACTACTCGCTGTTCAATCGCGAGAACGGAAGACCGCTGTGTGTAGGCAATGGAGACACCTGCCGGCGAGCTGGCCCTGAAGGCATGGAGACGTTGCCTTGTCCTGGTCCGGATGCGTGCCAGTTTGCCAGTGGGGGCTGCAAAGCCTATGCCCGCTTGAATGTGGTCATTGGGGACGGGGAGGGGGATGCGATGGGCAGCTTTGTTCTGCGCACCACCTCCTACAACACCATCCGCACACTGGCAGCACGGCTGCACTATCTCAGTGCAGTGTCCGGCGGAAGGCTGTCTTGTCTGCCGCTCGAGCTGAAACTGCGGGGCAAGTCCACGACGATGAGCTACCGATCAGCGATCTACTACGTCGATCTGGTGGTTCGGAGCGGGCTGACGCTCGAACAGGCTGTCGCAGAGGCGGTTGAGCGACACGCAACAAGAGCTGCAGCGGGCATCGACCAAGCGGCCCTGGATGAGGCGGCGAGACAGGGCTTCGCTAACGGGGCCTTCGAGGACTTGGATGAGGACGTGCCGGCTGTGGTCGAGGAGTTTTATCCGTCAGGGCATGGCGAGGTTGCACAGGCTCCTGCGAAGGAAAGTCTCAAGGATAGGCTGGAAGCGCAAGCGTCTCGGTTGGTGTCGTAGGGGAGCAGTACCGGTACGGATCTGTATCAGGTACGAACAAGAGGCAGTTCAGGTCCTGAGCGGACATCGGATGGAACGGACCGGTTTGTGGGCGCAGAGGACGAGACATGCCAGGGAGCGAAAGCTCCCTGGTATGTAAGTGTTTGATTTTTCTTTGATCTGGTCGGTTGTGCGCGTCCCTGGAAAAAACCTGGATTTTTTTTCCCTGTACCCCCAACAGCAGCATATCGACACTGATCACGTCGGAGGCCAATCACCTTCGATAGGAAACCGGCCGGATTCCTTCCTGAAACGTTCAACACAACGAAGGAATCAACAAATGAAGCACATGACGTCCAGTCTGCGCCAGGGCGTAGACAAAAGCATGACTTTGGCCGAAGAGAACAACAGTGCTGGGAAAGCAGGTTGGCCGGATAGTCCGACGCTGCGTCTGAAGGAGCTGATCAAGCTGCTCCGCGTCAGCAGGAGCAAGGCATACGAGCTGATGAAGACCGATCCGGACTTCCCGAAGGGCATTCCGCTCTATGACAGCGAACTGTCCCCGAAGTTCTACTGGACGCATGAGGCAATGGCATGGGTAGAAGGCCGTGCAGTGAAGTTCCGTCGTGCGAAGGAGGAGAAGTGATGATGGCTAATTTTGCAGTCCACTCTTCGCCGCTTGACGCGCTCACGCACGCTTTGAGTGAACAGTCGACCAAGGGGAGGGGCAAGCTGGAGCAGGACTTCAGGCAGGCCTATCCGATCCTGGAACAGCACATCGCAAAGAAGATGCGCAAGAAGATCTTGGTAGAGCAGTTCAATGCTGCGTACAAGCATGATCTGAACCTGATTCAGTTCCGCAAGCTGCTCAAGGAGGAGCGTTTTCGTCGCCATGCGGAGGGCGATGCTGCTCGGTGCCAGAGCTGTGGCCATCTGTTGGTTGAGGTTGAAGAACAGACCGCGGTTGGCTCGACAGAGGAGGATGCATGATGACAACCAATTGGCAGCGTTATGCCCCCAAATATCCCCTGGAAACCTTTCACCATGTTGCTCGTGAGGCAGGCCTTGAGCTCCTTCGCAACGTTCAAGTTCCCGACGCCATGGTTGGCATGGGTCTTATCAATGCCATTTCGATGGCGTGCCAAGGTCTGATTGATGTCAAGTTGCCGACCGGACAGATCAAGCCTGTAACCCAGAACTTGATGCTTGTGGCTGAGTCTGGTGAGCGCAAGTCCACGGTGTTCGAGCTGCTGCAGGCGCCTTTCCGCGATGCAGACACGAAGGCGATGGCTGCGTTCAAGCAGCAGACTGAGGCTTATGAGATCGACTATGGACTCTGGACGGCCAAGATGAAGGGGCTGAGGAGCGCGATCAGTAAAGCAGTTGCTGCTGGCAAGTCTGTCGAAGCACTCGAGGCACAGCTGAAGGGGTTTTCAGAAAAGAAACCTCTGCAGCCCCGCCTGCGTTGCTTCCTGAGGCAGGACATCACGGCCAAGGCCATCATGGAGGCCGTTCAGGGTGATGGTGAGTCCATCGCCATCACGACTGACGAAGGTCATATGCTGTTCAAGAGCGAGGCAATGGCGAATGTGGGCCTGCTCAATCGTCTCTGGGATTCGCCAGGAATGATGCCGTTAGACCGTGCGGATAACGAGCATCTGATTGCGATGAATCCGCGAGTGTCGGTGAGCATCATGACCCAGTACGAACCACTCAGGCAGTTCCTCAATAGGCGAGGCTCTGTCGCAAAGGGGAGTGGACACTGGGCACGCTACCTGGTTGCGTGGCCTCGCTCCATGATGGGTTATCGGCGGATCGAAGACGTGGAGCCGGTTTGGGAGCATTTGCCGGCATTCCATGATCGGATCTCTGAGCTGTTGTACAAGTACAAGGAGCTGTCAGCTTCGGGAGTCATTACTCGTGAAGTGGTGTCCTTCTCCATCGATGCCAGGGCACGCTGGGTAGCACTGGCATCAGAAACTGAGTCTTTGCTGCGCGACGGGGAGTACTTGAGTGATATCAATGACTTCGCGGCAAAGATCATGGAGATCGTTGCTCGACTCGCAGCGTCGATGCAGTACTTCAGTGCAGAGGGTGGTGACATCACCCTCGATACGATCAATCGTGCCTTCGACATCGTTCGGTGGCATGTTGAGGAGTACAAGCATCTGTTCTCGCCCGCGTTTGCGCTGGCTCAAGATCAGATTGATGCTCAAGCATTGGAGAGCTATCTCGCCACAAGGTGGTGGCAGGGGCGTTATTCCGATACATGCGCACCCAAGAACCAAGTTCTGCGCTGTGGGCCTGTACGTGACCGAGCAAGGCTGAATGCAGCTATCTCGCTTCTTCAAGCCCAGGGGGCAATCCAGATCTGCAGTGGGTACCGGGACAAGAGGGCGTATCTGCGCTTGATGAATCACTACTTTGACCGGAGGACGCTGTAAGCGGCCTTGATGCCAAGAGGGCCCCGGCGATAGGCCGGGGCTTTTCTGCTGTGTTTAGTAGGTGCCATTGCGATTCTGCGACTTTGTCGCAGAATCGATGGGTTAGGCACTTACCTCTCCCAGATTTTTAACTGCTGAAGCTGCCTTCACGGCTTTACGACATTGAGCATACTGCGACTTCTCGGCGTCTGCCATCTCCTTGACGAAGCGTTGGCCGAGGTGGCGCTCAGGGGACCTGGCAATGCCTTGATCACGCAAGCTGCGGTGGTCTACGCGGGTTGAATAACCGTTTTCTTCAAGGAACTGATTCTGGGTGTCCGCTACAAGTTTTCGCTGTGCAGTCACCTGCTGCTTCAACTCCATTGGGCTCTTTCCGCCACTATCCTTGCGGCATCCGCCTGCGGAAGGATTCTTGGCGTTGTAGCGGGCGAAGGTCTGTTCAGGTGTACGGGGGATGCCATCAGGCAGTCTGTCCGAGCACATCAGATGGATGTGCGGGTTCGGATCCCCACCGAGTTTTCCTTCAGGTGCATGGAGCGCGTACTGGTAGGGTTTGATCCCTGCGAGATTCTTTGCAAGCCGGTCGGCAAGTTCGACCTGCTGTTCAGTACTGAGCTCACTCGGAAGAGTGATTTCGTGTTCTCGGTACACTGCTCCGTTGGCACGCTCATGCTTGTCAGCAACGCTCCAGAACCGTTTCGGATCATCTCCTGCCCATTCGGGCATGTTCCCATGTCCTGTTTGGATAAGGTCCTTCTTGTCACTATGAGATCCTTTACGATCGATATAGTTGGCGTGCCTGCGTGCGCTGCCTTTCTTTCCACTTTTGATGCTGTAATGGAAGCTTGCCATTGCTGTATCACCCTTTCTCTAAGGAGAATAAAAAAGCCGACAAGAGTGATTCTTGTCGGCTACCGGTAGATACTCATGATCGAAGATTGTTGTGATTAGATAGAAAGGGTAAGTGCGCGTACCATACCCTGCCTGTAATCTATCGTAAGTTCTATTTGATTCTATTCCCTTCGATGCCTTTCGTTCTTCGTGTTGTTACTTCGAAGGACGTGAGTGAGTTTCTACATATGTATAAGGGTGATGCAAGTTAAAAATTACATTGCATGCGAAGTGGCTTGATCTTCAATGTACTGAATCAAGTCTTCGCAAAACATGTTGATCTTTGTCTCGTATTCGTTGCCTGCTACGAGATCGAAGTGAGAATGAGCTATGGTCATGTGTTTCAGGTAGGCGAGCTGAAATTTCATGAATGCTTCCATTCGGTTGTTGCGTCCGAATAGTAATGAGAAGACGATGCAGTATCGATGATAGAGAGTAATCATTGCGCCTTGCGGAATGTAATCCTCTTCATACAGCTCTCCGATGTCTCTTGATGGATCCAGGTGGCTCAGTAGACGAGATACCGTTTTTTCACTAGAGATCTGCCCTTTCCAGTAGGGCGTGTACTTCGTTTTTATCTTCTTTTGTATCTTTATGGCTGATATGGCTGCGATGCAGTCTGCCATTGAGATATTGACGGCCTCGGGATCTGTTCTGTGCCATTCGTGGAAGACATAGGCATGCAGAACCTTCTGCGTTTCGTCAGCTATGTTTGGGATTTCGCTGGATCTAAATTCTTCACCAGTGGCTTGGTGAACCAGACGTGCCAGCTCCTTTGCATGGGTTTTCAGGAAAGAGTGAATAGTTGCGAGTGATGTGACAGGTCGCAATAGGTCATCGCTCTCTGACGGTGAGGAGAGGGCGTGAGCGAAGAGTGGCTCTATCTTGTATTTACTTAACGCTTCGTTTTCTGATTCGATAATTCGTTGATACTCGCCAACGAAGTGCAAGAATGGAAGGGTTATCAAATAGATGTATAGTCTTTCGTGGATGGGGGCGGCTTCTTTGCTGGTCAGGAGTGATGAGGGTTGATAGCTTTCTATTTGATGTGCGCCAAACATAAAAGCGCTTGCTATGGCTTCATCATCGCCGGCGAAAGCTGTGTAGATGGGGTCAATAAGTTCCTTTATTTGCCTGGCGTAGTATTCAAGAAGTTTCGAAGGCGTGAGCCTGTTGGTGTGTATGTGCTTTCGTCTTTCCTCGTCTATCTCAAGCTCAAGTGTGGACATGAGATGCGATGCTGCTTTGATGGTTTTTTCGTTTCTTGGAGAGTTGCGTTCTGTCCAGTGCTCGAAGGTGGCCTTAATGGTACCTGGTTTCGAGATTCTTTGAAGCAGCTGGGTGTCGCTGGAGTCGTTCTTGCTGTAGAGGAGCTTGATTGTTTTTAGGGTGGAGAGTGGAAGTGTACAGTTCCCAGTAGGAATCTCTTGTCCCAATGTGGAGTTTATGAAGTCAATGACTCCTTTAAGCTCCTTGCGGGTTATTGTTTTCCCTGAAGCATTAGAGTGTTTGGCTTTGCTGCCATCTGATGCATGCGCTATCTCATAGTTGAGCTCTTCCAAAAGCTCGCTGATACTTCCAGTCTCAGGCGGATCTGTTTTTTGATCTTTTTCGAAGTCAAAGCGCGGCTTGTACTTCCCTGATTCGATGTTGCTGTTTTCCATTTTCAACCACCATCCTTTTGGTTGTGTCTAGTGTTTGATGATCGCTATTTCGCCGATCCTTGTCAGCGCACCTGCAGAAGGTCGCCCCACTTCGTTGTATAGCTGGGCGACAACGAATGCAATATGGGTCGCCATTGAGCGTTGATAGTCACGTTGGACTGCTCTCCAAGTCTGGCTCCACCAACCCGCCAGCCCACGTTGCCTACTCCCACAGTGCCTCTGCCGAACTTCGCATTGATCTGGTCCAGCACGGCCATGGTGCGTTCGGCTTTCTCGTTAGGGCCAACGAAGAGGTCTGCCTGACGGGCTTCAGCCTGTACCAAGTTGGTCAGACCCACACCTCCACGTTTATAGGCCTGGATGCCTTGGCCACGGTCTGCCTGATCCATTATCGACTTGGCCAGGCGTCGCACTGTCCGTAGGACTTCCCCTGTGTCCTGCGTAGGAAAGGGGAAAGGTGCGGCTCTGCTGGCATGGAACGAATCGCCCTTGAAGGGGTTGCCGTCCAGCCAGACCCACAGTGCACCTGCCGCTTGGCCTCGCTTGCGTAACTTCTCGCAGGCCACGCTGCAGAACGTGGCCAGGGCCTCCATCGGGTCGGTCACGTCACGACCAAAAGTACGGCTGACCACCAGTTGCTGGCGTTCGGGTTCTTCTAGTTCCAGATCGCTGCAGGGAATTCCCCGCAGCTCCATTTGGGTGCGGGCCAGAACTACCCCATAGTGCGCACGAACATGGTCGGTGGGGAGTGCGGCCAAATCTGCAGCAGTTCTTACCCCTTCGGCTGCCAGGCGTTCGGCGTAGCGCCTGCCCACTCCCCACACATCCTCGACGGCCAGAGCGTTGACGTTCTGTGCGGTGGCATGGAAGACGGCCAAGGAGCCCGCATGGACGGCACGCTTGGACTGGTCCTTGGCGAGCTTGTTGCCTGCCTTGGCCAGGGTGCGTGTGGCACCCAGGCCAGCGCAGCAGGGAATGCCCACCCATTGCAGGATACGTTCGCGTGCCTCAATGCAGGCCGCAACAGGGTCTTTGAGGCCTTCCAGGTCGACGAAATTTTCATCGATTGAATAGATCTCCACCCTGGGGAAGAGATCCTGCAGGATCGTCACAATCCTGGCTGACAGATCCCCGTACAGCGCGAAGTTGGCTGACCTGACGAGGACCTGTTTTCTGATGTCCTTGGGGACCTGGAAGATGGGCATACCCATCTTCAATCCCAAGGCCTTGGCCTCTGGCGACAGGGCGATACAGCATCCATCGCCATTGCCAAGCACAACAGTGGGCTTGCCTCGCAGCTTGGGGTCGAAGACCCGCTCGCATGAGACATAGAAGGTGTTGCCGTCGATAAGTCCGTAGCGCATGCGGGCACGGTACGGGGCTCATGTATCAGGAGCTGAGATCAGAGGTGCTGGGTGATGGAACAGCGCACCACCCCCCAGATTTCCAGCTCGACATCCTCTGGCACGACGATGGATGGATATCCGCTACCGCTGGCCAGGACCATGCAGTTGTTACGTATGTAGAGCTTCTTGCAGACGAAGCCGCCCTCCCACAGAGCCACGACAGTGTGCTCAGGCCGTGGGCTGATCGAACGATCGACAACCAAGAGATCGCCGTCGTGGATCCCGAAATCGGCCATCGATCCGCCGCAGTCGGCCTGTACCAGGAACGTTGCTGGTGGGTTGGGTACCAGCTTGGCATTGAGATCCAGGCGATCCTCTTCTCGGAAGAAGTCTTCAGCAGGGCTGGGAAAGCCGCAGGCGGCAGTGGAGGCAAGCACCGGCAATGGCAGGGATGGCAGCGAGTTCTGGAGAGATATGACTATCGGAGTGACGAGAGGCATGAGCTTTGTAGGCCGCAGCCGAGGGCTGGGTCTTGATCAGATGGTTGTTAGTAATACTACTACCTCCCATCATTTCTGCTGAGCGCTGTCTGGCGCTGTCCAGAGTCGTCTGGTACGAGCCAGTGGAAAGTGAGTCAATTAGTGAGTCTTTGATGCTTCGCTGTGCTTGAAAATCCATACATTACAAATAGTTGTAGCTTGTATGTGGTTGCTGGTGGGCCCACCACATTGACGTCCGGCGAAGTCCAGAGGGCGTCCAACATCGTCGGAATTACGCGGTCTCAGTTGGAATGGGCGCCGCTGCACGTGCTTCTGAATGCCGCCTAGGCCATGCAGCCTTCCACAATCGACTTGGAGCTACCTCATCAGTTCTGCATGAAGAGGTGCCCTGCTTGGATGCCCAAGCTAGCCGGCCCTGTGTCCACTGCGCTCTGAGGAGTACTTGTAGCCTATGAACATGCCCGGCGGGTCAGGCTGTGCGGAAACTGCCGCCCGGGATTCTGCGACCAGTACGCGTGTGCGTTGGGGCGGCCCCTCATAGATCTAGTAGCACGAGACAAGCAGAGGAAACCAAATGAGCCAATAAGCCATGATCATTTCAGAGGTGAGATGAATTCTTATTTGACGGATCCTGGCTTGCTGTGAAAAAGTCGCTCTCAACAATCAGGGGGCGGAAATGCGGATCGAAACAAGGAACGTCGCGGTCGGCCCGCGTGCGAGTGGATGCGCGGTGCTCGCACTTCTATTTGGGCTCTGCTTCGCCGCGCGGGCGCAGCAGGTAGTTCAGCAGCCCTATCAAGAGTACGACAAGAAGCTCAACTCGGCTGAGCAGGTCGGTCCACTGACATCAGAGCTCTTCGGTGACTCGATCAATGTGTACGACCAGAGCGGATACTTCAAGCAGACCGATATCGACTTGGCAGGTAACAACTTGCTACCGGTACGGCTAGAACGCCGATTGAATGTGAGGCCCATTCCCGACAACGGTTCGCCGCCATTGATCTATGGTGGTGCGGGTGACTGGAGCATCGATGTACCTTTCATCTCCGGCGTATTCGATTCCCAGTATGGATGGACCTATCGAGGTTCTCGGAAAGATCCGCGCTGTAGCACCAACTTCATTCCCTATACGCCGCCGACAGTCCGCATTGAAGACATCTGGTCTGGCTATACCGTCAATCTTCCCGGGGAGGGCGCGCGGTCGCTGATGGGTGACCCACCTGCCGGCCTCAAGCCAGTCAGTCGTCAGAGCGAAAACTGGAGCTGGACCACCAGTGCGATGGACACCGTCAGTTGCACGCCGATGATCGCCGGTCTGGAGGGCGAGGGCTTCATTCTGCAGACCACATCGGGCATCAAGTACACCTTTAATATTGGCACGCAGCGCGCTGTGGGTCTGATGGGATCCATCGGCGCCAACTCTGCCCAAGCGCGCGTAGAGATCTATCTGCTGGCAAGTCGAATCGAAGATCGCTTTGGTAACAGTGTCAGCATCAGCTATAACGGGAACGGCTATCCGACCAACATCACGTCCAGCGATGGGCGCTCGATCTTGTTGAATTATGTAGGAAATCGCCTGCAGAGCGCCTCGGCAAATGGCCGCACCTGGACTTACGGATATGCAGGAAACTCGCTGCAGCGGGTTACCCAGCCGGACGGTGCCTGGTGGGAGATCAACCATCTCTCCGACATGCGTATCGCCTATGAGAACTGGCCGGAGGACCCGTCGCAGGGGTGTGGCAGTCCGCCTTTTCGGGACAAGATCTACACCCTTCAGATGAAGCATCCATCTGGTGCGATCGGTACGTTCTCCTTCCGGAATGGGCGACGCTATCGTGCAGGAGTTCCGGCGAGCTACTGCATCAAAGAGGCGCGCGATGGTCAGATGATTCAGTATCTCGCGATTGCCAACTACTTTGAGAACTTTGGTCTGACGGAGAAGACCATTGAAGGTCCGGGTATTGCTCCCATGCGCTGGACGTATACGGACAAGGGGGATTATCAGG
>Ga0247725_1000417_pt1 | contig 33188 bp, 30 predicted proteins | sample OKSTACKMCFT3sol_FD_183021 | JGI IMG/M metagenome (GOLD analysis project Ga0247725, IMG submission 183021) | Subsurface sediment microbial communities from gas well in Oklahoma, United States - OK STACK MC-FT3-sol | ecosystem: Environmental > Terrestrial > Deep subsurface > Rock core/Sediment...
ACGGCCCGCCGCGCATCGCCGCCTTGGCGCGCTCCGCGCTGCTGGCGGCCGAGCGCGTGCTGATCCCCGTGCAGCCCAGCCCCTACGACCTCTGGGCCAGCGCCGAGATGGTGGCGCTGATCCGCGAGGCGCAGGTGTTCAGGCCTGCGCTGCGCGCGGCCTTCATCATCAACCGGCGCGTCAGCACCACCATCATCGGCCGCGAGGCGCGGCAATCGCTGGCCGAACAGCCGCTGCCCGCGCTGCGTTCGGAAGTGCATCAGCGCATCGTGTTCGCCGACAGCGTGGCCGCTGGCCGGCTCGCACGCGAGACAGCGCCCGACAGCGCCGCCGCCCGCGAAATCACCGCCCTGGTGGACGAACTGCTGCGGTGGCCGACATGACAGCGCAGCAGCCACCCAACACCAAACGCACGGGCAAGCGCGTTGGCATCGGCGCACGTCCTCCTGCGAATCCACACGCCGAGGCGTGGATTCGCCAGGGCGATGCCGATGCGCTGGGCAAAGGCGACCTCTACACCGCGCGCCTGACCCTCGACATCACACCCGCCATGCGGGCGCGCATCAAGGTGTCGGCCTTCACGCAAGGCGTGACCGTGGCCGACCTGCTGCGCGGCCTGCTGGAGCGAGAGTTTCCAGAACACCGCAGGGAGAACACACCATGACCGCATCCGCTTCGCCCGCCGCTGGCGCGGCCACGGCTGCACCGTCGCTACATCCCGCGGTACTCGCCGGCCAGGCCGGCAACGTGCCGCTGACGCGCGTTTCGCTGGCCTACCTGGAACATCGCTTCAAGCTCTACCTGCGCTTTGGTGAACCGGCGCGCACGCTGCGCCTGGACGACTGGCGGCGCTGCGCGGTGTTCCTGCCGGGCGCGATGTTCTGCCGCATCCGCTGGCAGGCCAACGATTACGGCACGATCCGCTGGCAGCTCATGGTGATGCAGGCTTGCACACCGCTGGACGCGGCACAGCGCATCCCCGGCGTGCAGCCGGGCGCGCGCCTGCTGCTGCACACCGAAGGCGATGCCAACGTGCGCGCCGTGCTGGAGCGCATCGACGGCATCGAGGCGCTGGGCATCGCCGTCATCGACGTGTCGCCCGCGTACTGGCGCACGCTGGGCAACCGTCTTGCGGCTCGCCTTGCGCTGCCCGAATACACCACCGAGCGGCACGCTGCTTGGCTGGCCGGGGAGGTGCTGCCATGACCGCCCCGACCACCACACCCAAGGCGCTCGACGTGGCGCCGCGTCCTCGCTCACGCCTGCGCGCTCGCATCGTCGTGGCGACACTGGCCGCCATCGGCTTCGCTTCGCTGGCCTGGGCGGCTTTCGTGTCGCCGCTGCCGCGTCTGACCTACAACCCGTCCGACAGCGTGGCGGTCGGCTGGTATCGCATCGAACCGCTCGATTCGCACACCACCTCGCTGCCACGTCCTTTGTCCGTGGACAGCATCGTGCTGGTGCCGCTTCCGGCTACGGCCGCCGCGCTCGCTGCGCAGCGCGGCTACCTGCCGACGCGCGTTCCGCTGCTCAAACGTGTGGGCGCAGTCGCGCCGCAACACGTCTGCATAGCCGCAGGTCAGGTACGCATCGACGGCATGCCTTCGGCCGCCGTGCTGCCTGCCGACCGGATGGGTCGGGCGCTGCCGTCTTTGCACCTTTGCCGACGCCTCGAACCGGGCGAGCTGTTCCTGTTGAGCGTGACCAATCCGGCATCGTTCGACAGCCGGTATTTCGGCCCGGTCAGCGCATCCGCCGTGATCGGCATCGCCCGTCCGGTGTGGCTGGAGTCCCGCCCATGATGGCCGCCGATTCGCTGCACGTTGCCGTGCATCTTCTCGTGCCATCGGGCGTGTCGATCCCGTGGCTTTCCGCGTGTCATCGCGCATGCAGTGCGAGCGCCGATCCTTCGTATCGGGCGCCGCACTTCGCGCTGCCTTCCCATGTGCAGGCGTCTTGCCTTGAACGCGCCCGGCCTATGGCCGTCGCCGCGTTCGCCGGCGCGCTGGCTGCACGCGCAGCAGCGCCACCGGGCCGCCGCTGCCCGGAGCGACAGCGAAGGGCAAAGGCGGAAGGCAAGACAAAAGGACGCGGCACCGGGCCGCGTCGAAAGCCAGTCTGCACGTGGGGGTGGCGCGGCACGGAGCGGCTTCGCCGCCGTGCCGCGTATGGCGCGAGGCCCGCGCCAATGCAGGCATGTCCGCGTGCTTCGCACGACAGGACACGCCAGAGCTTGCAGGGAGCACAGCCATGAGCGACCGCCGCGATGACGATTTCCGCGTGCACCCGAACCCTCCAAAGGCCCCGAAGAACCGGGGCAAGGGCCAGGGGCAGAGCTTCGTTTCCAAGGTGCTCAAGCAGACGGGCAAGGCCAGCAGCGGCAAGTCCACGGTGCGCCGTCCTGGCTCGGCGGGCGGCACCGGCCAACGGCCCGGATCGCGCCTGGGGCGCGGCCATACGGCGGCGCGCTTTGCGGGCGCGAAGCTGACGCCGATGTCCCGGCGCGTGACCATCAAGACGCTGCTGGTGAATCACCAGCGGGCCAGCCCGCAGTCGCTTGCCAAGCACCTGCGCTACATCGAGCGCGATGGCGTGGGTCGCGACGGCGAGCCGGGCCAAGCCTATAGGCCGCAGACAGACATGGCCGACCTCGACGCCTTCAAGGAACGCTGCGCCGACGACCGGCACCATTTCCGCTTCATCCTCTCGCCCGAGGATGGCGCGGAGCTGGAAGACCTGCGCACCTACACGCGGCACCTGATGCAGCGTATGGAGGCCGACCTGGGCACGGGCCTCGATTGGGTGGCCGTGAACCACTGGAACACCGACAACCCGCACACGCACATCGTCGTGCGCGGGCGCGACGACACGGGCAAAGACCTCATCATCGCGGGCGACTACATCGCCGTTGGCTTCCGCCACCGCGCCGCCGAGCTGGCGACCGAATGGCTGGGGCCGCGCACCGAGCTGGAGATCCAGCAGACCTTGCAGCGCGAGGTGGAGCAAGAGCGGTGGACGAGCCTGGATCGCACCCTCAAACGAGAAATGGGCGAGGCCGGCGGCGATGGCCTGGTGCATACCGAACGGCTCAACGAACCCCGCTTGCAGCGCCGGCGCCTGCTGCTGATCGGCCGCCTGCAACGCTTGCAGCGCCTGGGCCTGGCCGACGAGACGCGGCCGGGCACCTGGGCCGTCCATGCCGATGCAGAGAAGACCCTGTGCGCCCTGGGCGAGCGCGGCGACATCATCCGCACGATGCAGCGGGCCATGCGCGGCGAGCCGCGCGAGCTGGCGGTGTTCGAGCCGGGGGACGACGGCCGAACCATCCTCGGCCGCGTGGCCGCGAAGGGGCTGGCCGACGAGTTGCGCGACCGGGGCTATCTGGTCATAGACGGCGTGGACGGCAAGGCCCACTACGTCGCGCTCAACGCCCGCGACGAGCTGGCGAACTATCCGACCGGGGCCGTAGTGGAGGTGAAGGGATCGGCCGATGTGCGCGCGGCCGACAGGAACATCGCCGCGCTGGCGAGCGATGGCTTGTACCGCACCGACCACCACCTCGCCATCGCGCAGGGCCAGGTCGTACCGGGCCGCGACCCGCAGGAAGTTGTGGCGGCCCATGTCCGCCGCCTGGAAGCTCTGCGCCGGGCGGGCATCGTGGAGCGTGTGGCGGAAGGGCTATGGAAGGTGCCGGGCGACCTGCCCGAGCAGGGCCAGCGCTACGACGCGCAACGCCTGGGCGGCGTGGCCGTGGAGCTGAAATCGCACCTGCCCATCGAGCGGCAGGCACGCGTGATCGGGGCCACCTGGCTCGACCAGCAGTTGATCGGCGGCGGCTCGGGCCTGGGCGACCTGGGCTTTGGCGCGGAGGCCAAGCAGGCGATGCAGCAGCGCGCCGACTTCCTGGCCGAACAGGGGCTGGCCGAGCGGCGCGGGCAGCGTGTGATCCTGGCGCGCAACCTGCTGGGCATGCTGCGCAACCGGGAACTGGCGCAGGCCGCGAAGGACATTGCCGGCGAAACCGGCCTGGAGCATCGCCCGGTGGCCGACGGGCAGCGCGTGGCCGGCATCTACCGCCGCAGCGTCATGCTCGCCAGTGGGCGCTACGCGATGCTGGACGATGGCATAGGATTCAGCCTGGTGCCCTGGAAACCGGTAATTGAACAGCGCCTGGGGCAGCCGCTTGCGGCCATAGTGCGCGGTAGCGGGGTATGTTGGGAGATCGGGCGTAAACGCGGGCCTGCTATCGTTTGAGACGATGGACAAAACGTTTTTTTCCATTCGATACCGAAGGCCTGCAATGTTTCGATCAAGAAAGCATCGCACGCGCACGGGGCATCTGCTGGCTCTACACTTGATCAAAATATTCGGCAAAAATTTGGCCGAATATAGTTCAGTCGCACGAACTTTTCTGGTGTGTCATCAAGCATATCCTTCACATTCCAAGAGCCATCAATTACCTGGATTCACCCGCCGGCTCTTGCACTCTTGCCGACCAATCCGACGGCGCCATACCTTCCCAGCGCCGGAATGCGCGCCTGAAACTGGCGATGTCCGCATAGCCCAAGAAATAGGTCACTTCTTTGATGGAAGACCCTTTTCTGAGCAGTTTTAACGCCATGCGATGCCTAATTGATTCCACTATTTCACGGTAAGTGGTTCCTTCTTCGATCAAGCGCCGATGAAGTGTCCGAGGCGTCGTGCTCAGCAGCCGTGCACATACGGTGAGATGAGGAATTGGCGGAAGCCGTTCTAGAACAATTTTCTCCAATTTCGAGCCTGCGCTCCTGTTATCTCCAGTTTCATTTAACTCTTCGACGCAGAAGCGTACTGCCTCTGTTAGAACCAATGGATCGTATTTCTGGGTGACTTCTTCGGCAGCAGAAATATCAAAAGATAAACCTGACCATTTCTGATTGTATCGAACTGCGCAGCCGTAAACGCCGCGTGCCAGTGCCGCATGAGGCGGCTCAGGAAATTGAAAGTAAGCCATATTGCAGGCACTGCGACTCAGAAATATGTCGTCGGCGATATTTTTGACTGCAACCATCGCGATTTCCGTCACCGTGTTGCTTGCAGAACCCAGACCGATCGCCGGTTCAAACCAGACCTCCAGACTTCCATTTACCTCGCGGGTATGAATACTGATAGCCTCCGTTCGGATGCAGACAAAACGCTCGACGATTTGCATGGCTTCACGGATGCTGCGGCTTGCCGCAGCCGCCATGCCGAGGACACCATGGGTTGCTGTAAGCAAACGACGCCCAGCCAATACCCCGAAGCCCGTCTCACGCGACAGACTGACGGCGCGGGTGATCAGCTCTCCAAACTTTTCGACGGCAACTACCGCCGACGCATCGGCAAGATCATCTTGCTTGAGGTCGGAAATGGCCAGCCACGCCACGGTATCCACGCCCAGTTCAGCCGCTTGATCTGCAATTTGCCGCAGGTAGGTGACTCGAACAGTTTTTGGGTTCACGGTTGTCTCGCTCCATGTTCTTGTGCCGGCCGGTGGCCGCCCTGAGGAGTCCGACACGCTCCTCAGCCTTCTTCCTCTGATGACTATCAAAACGATCCTACACGTAGCGGCAGGTGCTTGGCAAGAAATGCACCATGTTTGTCAGTTTATGCGCTTGCGACAGAAAGTGGTGGCGAAGTCTAATAAAAAAGGAAAAAAACATTCATTAGGAGACAATTGCGATGAATTTTCTTCACGGAAGAAGCTTGCACCAAGCGGAGATAAACGGGCAGACCATCACCGTCGAGCCCGATGAAACTTTGCTGGAGGCAGCGCAACGCCAGAACATCAACATTCCCTCCATCTGTCGTGTCGGCGGCTGCGGGACTTGCAAGTGCAAGCTCAAGAGCGGCAAGGTTGACGAACTGACCGAGACGGCGTACCTGCTGACGGAGAGGGAAATCTCCGACGGGTTCATATTGGCCTGCCAGAGCCGCCTGCGCAGCGATGTGAAGATCGAGCTGGATCGGGAGGGTGCGATCGATGGCCCTCCGGTCAAGGGCGTGATCGTCGGCAAGCAAATGCTGACTCACGACATCGCGAGAATCGACATTCAACTGGACACGCCGATTCGCTATCGTGCCGGCCAGTTTGCAGAGGTCACGCTGACTTCGATGTGGGATGCTCCTCGCAGCTATTCATTCTCGGCCGCACCTGGCAATGATCGCCAAGTGAGTTTCACGGTGCGCCGTGTGCCGGGGGGGCGGGTGTCCGGGCATCTCGTGGACCAGGCGCATGTGGGCGAATCGGTCGCCGTGCGCGGCCCCGGCGGTCACTTTTACATGCGCCCGGGCCGGGGGCCAGTCCTTATGGTGGCTGGTGGCAGCGGCTTGGCGCCCATCCTCGCGATGCTTCAAGACATGAAGCGCTCGGGCGACACGCGGCCGGTGACGGTGCTGTTTGGCGCTCGGAGCCAGAAGGATCTGTACGCGCTCGACGAGATGGCAGCCTACGAAAAGGATTGGCCGAACTTCCGGTTCGTGCCGGTTCTGTCCGAGGCCGACCCTTCATCGCCCTGGGACGGGCGCACTGGCTTGGTGACGGAGCACATTCCAGAACTGCTTGGGGGCGCCACGTCGGCTTATCTGTGCGGCCCGCCGGCCATGATCGACTCGGCCATCGCCGTCCTGCGCCAGCGTGGTATTGCAGACACGAATTTGCACGCGGACCGCTTCGTCGATCAGGCGCCCAAGCTCCACACCGGCTTCTACGGCGCTGTCGGCTTGCCTACCGTTGAGCGTGTGCCAGCCAATATCTTGGACTATCTGAAGTTCTTCCTTTTGCATGGGGCGGGGATCGGTGCTTTGGTCTCCATTCTGGCGGGCGGCGCCTACACCAGTTTGGGGCTGCTCGGCTTTCTCGCCTTCTACGTTGGCGGTGATGCGCTGTTGGGCAACGATACCCGAACGCCAAAATACAAATCACCGTGGATTCTCACGGTGCAACTGTGGTTCATCCTGCCCCTGGTGGCGCTGATCGTATTTGCCTACATCTGGACGCTTTCTTCCGGTGATCCGTTGGGATTCGGCGCATGGGTAGCCCATCTCACCCACTATGACGTTCTGGCCGCCCGGGAGGCGACGGGCTTTTGGCACCACCTCACTGGAGGCATATTGACTGGCTTCGTGATTGGCGTGCTGGGAACGATCACGGCGCACGAATTGACGCATCGCACTTGGGAGCCGGTCTCGATGTTCATTGGCCGTTGGCTGCTGTCTTTCAGCTTCGACGTGGGATTCGCCATCGAGCATGTCTACGGGCATCACCGCTATGTGTCGACCGAGCATGATCCGGCCACGGCCCCGCGAGGACGCAATGTGTATCAGCACATCGTAATCTCCACCATTCGCGGCAACGCCAGCGCCTGGCGCATCGAAGCCGAACGCCTCAAGCGCAAGCATCTTCCGGTGATCTCCTTGCGCAACGCCTATATCCGCGGATTGCTCATGAGTGCGGTGCTCGTGGCGATCGCCTACTGGATGGCGGGATGGATCGGCGTGCTTGGATTTACCGGCAGCGCGCTGTGGGGAAAATCCCTGCTCGAAATCGTGAACTACATGGAGCATTACGGCATGGTGCGCGCTCCCGATCAGGCTGTACAACTACGGCACTCATGGAATACCAATGCCAGAATGAGTTCCTGGGCCATGTTCAATCTAAGTCGGCATTCGCACCACCATGCCCAAGGCGAGGTGCCTTACCAGAACTTGATGCCCTTGCCGGAGGCCCCGACAATGGCCGCTGGCTACCTTACCACGATACTGCTGACGATGATTCCGCCGCTTTGGCAGCGAATGATGATCCCCAAGCTCATGGAGTGGGATCGGCACTACGCCACGCCAGAGGAGAGGGAGTTGGCGCTGCGTGCAAACCAGAAAAGTGGCCTGAAGGCATTGCGTTTCTACGACCCACGCCAATGGAACAAGGAATTGGCGGCTGGCTGAACACGCTCGCTGCTCCTTCCACTCCCTTCTTTCAATTCGGAGCCATCGGCTCCTTCGTGGGCTCTTATGAATTTCGATTACATCATCTTAGGCGGCGGCTCTGCCGGCGCCACCTTGGCCTCGCGGCTGAGCGAAGACTCCCGCATCAGTGTTTGCCTGCTTGAGGCGGGCGGACAAGGCGACTCATTGGTCGTCCGCATGCCAGCTGGAACGGTGGTCATGATGCCAGGCAAGGGCAAGATCAATAACTGGGCATTCAACACCGCACCTCAGCCGAACCTCAATGGTCGGCGGGGCTATCAACCGCGGGGCCGCGCCCTTGGCGGATCTTCGGCCATCAACGCCATGCTCTATGTCCGTGGACAGCGTCAGGACTACGATCACTGGGCCGACCTGGGGTGTCAAGGGTGGGACTGGAACTCGGTGCTGCCGTATTTCCTGAAGGCAGAGAACAACGAGCGTGGAGCGAGCAAGCTCCATGGCGGGAATGGACCTTTGCATGTGTCCGAGCAGCGTAGCCCCAGGCCGATCACGCTTGCGTTCATTGAGGCAGCCAAGCAGCGCGGCATTCCGTTTCGTGCCGATTTCAATGATGGAGACAACGAAGGCGTTGGCTTGTATCAGGTCACGCAATTCCACGATGCTGCCCGCCGAGGCGAGCGTTGCTCCGCTGCAGCCGCATACTTGCATCCTCTGCGGGGGCAACGGCCGAATCTCACGATCAAGACGAATACCCGCGCCAGCCGGATCATCTTCGAGGGCAAGCGCGCCGTGGGCGTGGCCTACCATGCCGGCGGTGCCGAACACGAGGTCAGGGCCAAGCGGGAGGTCATTCTGGCTGCCGGCGCCTTTGGTTCACCGCAGATTCTTCAGCTGTCCGGCGTCGGGCGCCCGGAAGACATCACCCATCACGGCATCCGCATGGTGCATGAGTTGCCCGGTGTTGGCCAGAACTTGCAGGATCACCTGGATTTCATTCTGGCCTACACCTCCCAGGACACTGACAACTTCGGCATCGGACTCAAAGGGTCAGTGGACATGCTGGGCCACATTTCCAGTTGGCGCAAGGATGGCAGCGGCATGCTTGCCACCCCATTTGCCGAGGGCGGCGCATTCTTCAAGAGCGCCCCTGACGTGGATCGGCCGGATTTGCAACTGCACTTCGTGATCTCGATCGTGGACGACCACGCGCGCAAACTGCATGTTGGGTATGGTTTCTCGTGCCACGTCTGCAATCTGCGCCCTTACTCGCGTGGCGAGGTGTTCTTGCAATCACCCAACCCGCTGGACGACCCAGGAATTGATCCGCGCTTCCTGTCTGACGAGCGTGACGTGAAGCTCCTGGTCCAAGGGGCCAAGGCCACACGAGAGATAATGCTGGCATCCCCCTTGGCCAAGTACCGTGGGCGCGAATTGTTCGGCGTTACCGATGGCATGAGTGATGCGCAATGGGGCCAGCTCATTCGAGATCGATCCGACACCATTTACCACCCGGTCGGCACCTGCAAGATGGGTGTGGACCCAATGGCCGTGGTCGATGCGGAGCTGAAGGTACATGGTCTGCAAGGTTTGCGTGTCGTCGATGCCTCCATCATGCCGACTTTGATCAGCGGCAACACCAACGCGCCAACGATCATGATCGCCGAGAGGGCTGCGGACCTCATTAAACGAGCACATGGACACCCAGCCCAGATTTCCCGAAAGAACGAACGCCAAGCATACGAGAGCGCACTCCTCAGGTAAATCTGGTGCATTACTTCTTGCATACCAATAGAAAAACCTCTTAAAGGCCGCTGGCACGATGCTTGCGCTTGGTGGACCGTCTACTTCAGTCTCCATTCGCCTCAATCCTCTGGTTGTCGACGTCGGCCTCAAATACCAATTCTGAAAGAAAGTAGAAAAATGCTCGGAAAAATGATGCGCGAGCCTTTGCTCGTCTCCAGTCTCATCGCCCATGCTGCGCGTTACCATGCCGATACGCCAGTCGTTTCCGTCAACACCACGGGCGGGATCGAACACACGACCTGGGGTCAAGTCGAGATCAATGCGCGACGCCTGTCGTCAGCGCTGGCCAAGCTGGGCGTGCAATCGGGCGAGCGTTGCGCGACCATTGCATGGAACAATCGGCGACATTTGGAAATTTACTATGGCGTTTCCGGCGCGGGCATGGTGTGCCACACAGTCAATCCGCGCCTGTCCGCCGAAACCCTGATCTACATCGTCAACCACGCCGATGATCAGGTGCTGTTCATCGACCGGACCTTTCTGCCCATTGTGGCCAAGCTTCGGTCGGCATTGAGCACCGTCAAACATGTCATTCTCATGGGGCCACGCGATGAGGAGGCATCGGGCATGTTGGATGGCTTGCAGTTCTACGACGAGGTGGTCGCCTCGGGCGACGCCGACTACCCGTGGCCGAGCATTGACGAGGATCTACCTTCTTCGTTGTGTTACACCTCCGGCACTACGGGACATCCGAAGGGTGTGCTTTACAGCCACCGCTCCACGGTGCTGCATGCGTTGGCGGGCAACAGCCCGGACGGCATTGGCGTTTCGGCCCGCGATGCTGTCATGCCGGTTGTTCCCATGTTTCACGTCAACGCCTGGGGAGTGCCCTACATTGCGGCGGCGCAGGGAGCGAAACTGGTATTGCCTGGCCCGAACCTTGACGGCCCAAGTCTCGCCACCCTGATCGACGACGAGGAAGTCGGTCTGGCACTTGGCGTTCCCACGATCTGGATGGGACTGCTGGCGGCGTTGAGGGCGCGCGGCACCAAGCCCAAAAGCTTGAAACGCACCATCGTTGGCGGCGCGGCACTGCCGCCGTCGATGTTCGCCGCGTTCCGGGACGAGTTCGGTGTCGAACTGATCCATGCCTGGGGCATGACCGAAACGAGCCCGCTGGGCACCCTGAATCAACCACTGGCTCGCCACATCCATCTTGATCCTCAGCGGCAGAGCGAAGTGCGACTGGGGCAGGGACGACCACCCTACGGCGTTCAGCTGCGCGTGGTCGATGACGGCGGCGCAGTCTTGCCGAACGACGGCAAATCCCCGGGCAAACTACAGATCAGGGGGCACTGGATCGTCAGCAGCTACTTCGGCGCCGAATCCAGTGCGCTGACCAGTGATGGCTGGTTCGACACCGGTGATATAGCAACGCTTGATGTCAACGGCTATATGGTCATCCGCGACCGCGCCAAGGACATCATCAAGTCTGGTGGAGAGTGGATTTCATCGGTCGAGATCGAGAACATCGCTATCGGACATCCTGCCATCGCCAATGCGGCGGCCATCGGCGTGCCCCACCCGAAGTGGGACGAACGACCGGTTCTGGTCGCCGTGAAAAAGGAAGGCGCGAATGTGTCCGAAGCGGACCTTCTGGCCTGCTTCAAAGGACGCCTGCCGGACTGGCAGATCCCCGACAAAGCCGTCTTCGTTGATGTGCTGCCACTCAGTGGCACGGGGAAGGTGCTCAAGAACAGGCTCCGCGAAGCCTACGGCAGCCTCCTGACCGGCAATACCACGGAGAGCACGCAGTGATGGGGGCCGCTCTCCCAAATTTCGATATTCAGGCCCTGTTGGATCAGGACTTGCAGGCACTGGATGGGGCCAAGCACCACTGGGCAAAAACCTCGGTCGCCGATCGGATTGCTATTCTCGGCCGCATCAAGCCAGCGCTGATGCAGGTTGCGCAGGGGTGGGCGGAGACAGCTGCCCGGAAGAAGCGCATTCCGCATGCATCGCCGCTGGCCGGGGAGGAATGGCTCTCCGGCCCCTACGCCCTCATGGGCGCCTGCAACGGGTTGATGCAGACACTCGGTGCCATTGATAGAAAGGAATATCTTGAGCACTTGCCCTTGGGCCACCTCAAGAATGGGCAATTGGCGGTTAGAGTTCTGCCCCATTCGATCTGGGATCGGTTGCTCCTATCCGGGGTCTCAGCTGAAGTCTGGATGCAAAAGGGAATCTCCGAGGCCAGTCTCGCTCAACATGCGGCGGTCGCCTATGACATCCCTCCCGAACAGCGGCGCGGTAAGGTGGCCCTAGTCTTGGGGGCAGGCAACATCGCGGCCATCTCGCCTCTCGATGCATTTCAGAAGCTGTTTATCGAAAACCAGGTGGTTCTGCTGAAGATGAATCCGGTCAACGACTACCTGACCGACTATCTCAAGGCAGCCCTGCGGCCCCTGATCGAATGCGACGCGCTACGCATCATTCGCGGCGATGGCGCCGTGGGTGCCTACCTGTGCGAGCATCCGCTGGTAGAGGAAATCCACATCACCGGCGCAAAGGCCACCCACGATGCCATCGTCTGGGGCATCGGAGAAGAAGGCGCACGCAACAAGGCCGCGAATACACCGAAGAACCATCGAAAGATCACGTCCGAACTGGGCGCAGTCTGCCCCACCATTGTGGTGCCCGGGCCGTGGTCGAACGCGGACATCCGCTTTCAGGCCGAACAGATAGCAACGCACAAGTTGCACAACTCCGGCTTTAACTGCGTGGCGTGCCAAACCTTGATCGTGCCTCGTGGCTGGCGACACACGGACAAACTTTTGGCTGCTGTGTCCAATGTCATGTCGCGCTTCGGGCAGCGGGAGGCCTACTACCCTGGCAACGAGCAGCGCATCGAAGAGTTTGCCGCCCACGCCGGAGGTTCGGATGCGATCGACCGTGGTCTGCTTGCGCCTGCGTGCATTCTTGCGAACATGGATCGGGGCGATGAGCCATGGCTGGCGCAGCACGAAGTCTTCGGCACGGCGTTAGCAATAAAGTCCTTCGAATATAAAGATGCGGGGTCGTACCTTGAATCAGCCATTGCGTACGCTAATGACCGTTTGTACGGCACCCTGGGGGCAAATATTCTGATTCACCCCAAGACTGTGCGAGAGATCGGTCGTCAACGCTTCGAAGAACTGCTTCAAAAGCTGCGCTACGGCACCATCGCCGTGAATGCTTGGACCGGATTGGGATTTCTGCTTGCACCCTGCCCCTGGGGAGGATTTCCCGGAGGGTCGTCGCGCGATCCGCAATCTGGTATTGGGACGGTACATAACTCGTTCATGCTTGAAGGAACGGAGCGTACCGTCATATCCGCCCCATGGCGACCATTCCCTCGCAGTCTGCTCTCACTGCATCCAACGCTCCTTCCTCGGCCACCTTGGTTCATCACGAACCGGCGGCAAGATGTGATTGGCCGTCTCTTGACCGACTTCCAGTTCAAACCCAGCTGGACCAAGCTGCCGAGGATTTTCGTCAACGCCCTGCGTGGGTGACGGCGAGAAATTCATACCAATTTGAAAGGATTTTCAGTTTACCCAAGCAAGTCTGGAGGTGAATCAAGGGCTCTTTCGCTACAGACTCTTTCCGACTTTGCGTGGGTTAAGCAGTTGCGGGCCTATCTGAACGAAGTTGTGCTTGCCTGTGCTCAGGAAGAATACGGTTCACCTGGTGGCGAAGCGGGTAGACGCGCGCCTTGCGCTTAGCCGCATGGAAGAAGCCGTTGGTCTGACGGACTTGCGTCTAGGCAACGATGTCCTCGAAATGTTTGCGGATCAGACAAGCGCCCCTCCTCGGCTCAACCCCGGAGCGCATGAAGGTCGTGTACCACTGGGTGCGCATCTCGCACGCAACGATGGTCTGCTTCCGAACGGGGAACTCGTGCAGCCGCTTTCGGTAAAGGCTCGCGCGCCGTGCGCTTGGTCGCAACTTGGGTGATGAGGCTGCTCAGATCGGCCCGTAGGAAGGCGGGCTGGCGGATGCGGTCTCTGATCAACGCCCAGCATGAGCCCTCGAGATCCGGTTCGATCTTCTGTCCAAGGTGAGGCGTCTAGTCAACATCGCTTGTGGCGTGGGCAACGAAGTAGAACTTATCGAAGGCAATGCGCGCGTTGGGGCAGGTCACTCGGCCATGCATCACCACAAGGCTTTGCCAGTCACCTAGTGAGGAACGGGATATGGAACTTCGTCATTTGCGCTGCTTTCTGGCTGTGGCCGAAGAACTCCACTTCGCCCGCGCCGCCGAGCGATTGTATATCGAGCAGTCGCCGCTATCGCGCGCCATCAAGGAACTGGAAGAAGAACTAGGCGTGATTTTGTTTGCTCGCACCACACGCAGCACGCGGCTAACCCGAGCCGGGAATCTGTTCCTTGAGCACGTGCGTCGCGTGTTTGCTGCCTTGGAACAAGCGCGTGACAGCGTGAAAGCGGCAGCCAATGGCTTTCACAGGCAACTGCGCGTGGCTCTGTCCGACGGTATCACGCTGTCGCGCCTATCCGCTTTGCTTGTACTTTGTCGCCAAGAAGAACCTGAGGTCGAGATTCGCCTCTTCGAGGTGCCGCTGTCGCAGCAGATCAAAGGGCTACATGACGATCTCTATGACGTAGGGTTCGCCCAGTCCAACGAAGTTGGCAATGGCATCGTTTCCGTGCCCGCTTGGAGCGATGCGCTGATAGTGGCAGTGCCCGCTCGGCACCCCCTACTGGCACATAAGCGCATTCCTTTAGACGAACTTTTGCGCTATCCGTTGGTCTTGTGCGATCCACAGGCATGTGAAGGCCATGCCAAGCACGTTGAGCGGGTGCTACGCCGCGCGGATATGGAGCCACTGATTGCAGAGCGGGTGGCATCCACTGACCTGATGATGGCCCTGGTATCAGCCGGCTTCGCGCTGGGACTGGTCGGCGCCGCACGCATTGCTGCCAATCGCGAGCCTGGCGTCGTGGCCCGGCCGTTGGCATCGCGCGTGCCGCCTTTGACAACTTACCTGCTGCGTCTCGAAGGCAACTCGTCCGATGTGCTGGCGCGGTTCATTGAGCGCGTGCAGGCCGTCGAGTCACCGGAGTCGCCCGGGCCCATACCGGACCTCCATCCCGATCCACCGGAGGAACCGAGGCCGTGAAGAAGATCATCCCCTTCCTGTTCGTGGCAGCCCTGACAGCCTGCGGCCAGTCCGAGACGCCTCAAAAGGCCGCCGTCTCAGAGGTCAGCATTCCAACGGTGGAAGAACTGGCAGCCAACCCCGAACGGCTCAAGGAGCTGCGGCGGCAATGCAAAGCCGGCCGCCCCAAGTTGGGTGACCTTCTGTGCAACCGGGTCGCCGAAGCCACGCGCAAGCGGTTCTATGGCGACGGCGAAACCCCGTACGCGCCACCGAAAGAATCGCCGAAGTTCTGACTGTTGGCGGTTAGGGAAGGTCTGAACAGGGCAAGAACGCGATGGCATTGAGCCGTGCGAACTGGTTCGGCCCGGAAGAGTGCCGGCGCTTCGAGGATTTTGGGCGCATCGCGCCGCGTTGTTCGTGCGTCATGCCATCTGCAGGCGGACGACTCCCACCATCGCCATCAACTTCTTGCGCGCCATCCACAGGTTCGACAGCGCGAAGAGGGTGACCACGTGGGCCGTGTTCTTCGCCAACCCCCGGAACCTGACCTTCACCAGCCCGAACTGCCACTTGATGACCCGAAACGGGTGCTCGACCTTTGCGCGCACGCTGGCCTTGCGGTACTCCTGCTTCCTGAGCCTCTGCTTCGCACGCCCCTCGGGCAGCTTGGCCATGTCGCTGGGCCGGCCGGCGATGTGCCAGTGCCGATCATCTCGGGTCACTCGGCGCTGCGCGCCCCGGTAGCCCGAGTCGGCCCACACGTCTTGTTCCTTGCCATGCAGCAGATCGCCGATCTGTTCGACGTCGGACTCGTTGGCCGCCGTGGTGGTGACCGTGTGAACCAGACCACTGTCGGCATCCACCGCGATGTGCGCCTTCATGCCGAAGTGCCACTGCTTGCCCTTGCGGGTCTGGTGCATCTCGGGGTCGCGCCCACCCTCGGCGTTCTTGGTCGAACTCGGCGCGGCGATGATCGTGGCGTCCACGATGCTGCCGCGCTTGAGCAGCAGGCCTTTGCGGGCCAGGTGCGCGTTGACCGTCTTGAGGATGTCCTCGGCCAGGTCGTTGGCCTCCAGCAGGTGGCGGAAGTTTAGGATCGTCGTCTCGTCAGGGATCGCCGCCAGATCCAGCTCGGCAAACGTGCGCAGCGAGGCGATCTCGTACAGCGCCTCTTCCATCGCCGGATCGCTCAGCGCGAACCAGTTCTGCATCAGGTGCACTCGCAGCATCGCCTCCAGCGGATACGGCCTGCGGCCCCGACCCGCCACCGGGTAGTGCGGCTCGATCACCTTGAGCAGCGCCTTCCACGGCACCACCACTTCCATCTCGCCGAGGAAGACTTCGCGCCGCGTCTTCTTCCTCTTGCCCGCTTGCTCCGCGTCCGAGAAACTGATCTGGCTCATCGATGTGGCTCCGCTGCGTGACCCTGTGCCTCATGCAAGAAACATGCACTTGTTCAGACCTTCCTTAGCCGCATCACCTCATTATTTTTGCCTCTCTTGAATTCCGAGTGGGTAATCTTGGGCCTTGGTGGGCATAGAAGCGGGGGGCAGTGATGACGGCCAAGCTGTTTGAGGTGGCGCTGGGGATTGCCCAGCCCTGGGTGGTGGACACGGTGGAGTTCGACGAAGCGGCCAAGGTGCTGACGGTGCTGATCGACTTCAAGCCGGGCACGCGCTTCACGATCTCCGGACACGAAGGTGCGCACCCGGTGCACGACACCGTGACCAAGACCTATCGGCACCTGAACTTCTTCCAGCACGAATGCCACCTGCAGGTGCGCACGCCTCGTGTCAAGCTGCCCAACGGCTCGGTGCGCCTGGTCGAGCCGGACTTTGCCGGGCGCCTGTCGGGCTTCACGCGTAACCGTCCGGCCAACCCACCTTGAATTGCCGCAGCCGGCCCTGGATGCTTGTGTCCACGAACAAATGCGTGGACACATGGACACTTCCCAACCCGATCCCGGTGTGGCGCGGCCACCCAAGCGGAGCTGGCGGCGGCACTGCGATGAGTTCAAGTCGCATGTCATCGCGATGGCCCGCCAAGGCCATGGCTCGGTCGCCGCAGTGGCGCTTGCCAACGGCCTGAACGCGAACATGCTGCGACGCTGGGTGCGCGAGTCGGAGATGGCCGACGATGCATCCGCGGCGACGCGCACCCAGGCCGCCATGAGCCCACCCGCATTCGTGCCGGTGACGCTGGCCGACTTCGGTGATCGAACACCTGCCGCGCCCGAGCCGAGCGCTGCCCCCTCGGCATCCGAACGCGTCACGGTGGAGATCCGCCGCGGCACCACCAGTGTCAGCGCCAGCCTGCCGATGGACGCGCGCAGCGCCGCCTGGCTGCGCGACGTACTGGCTTGAGACGCGCATGATCAAGGTCGATGCTGTGTGGCTGGCCGTACAGCCCCTGGACATGCGCCTGGGCACCGAGGCCGCACTCGCCCGCGTGGTCGGCGTCTTCGGCGCTGCGCACCCGAACCATGCCTACCTCTTCGCCAATCGGCGCGCCAACCGCATGAAGGTGCTGGTGCACGACGGCATCGGCGTGTGGCTGGCCGCTCGCAGGCTCAACGCCGGCAAGTTCGTCTGGCCCGCCGACGCCAGCGCCACGCTGCAGCTGACGCGGCCGCAGTTCGATGCCCTGGTGCTGGGCCTGCCCTGGCAGCGGCTGGGCGATGCGGGGATCATCCGTGTGATCTGAACCACCCTTGCAATTGCCGGATGTGCCGATGCGCAGGGCGCTTCGGCGCGGCAGGATCACGTCCATGATCAGCGCCGAGCAACTGGACACCCTGCAGCCGCAGATGCGCCAGGCCGTGCAGTCGCTGCTGGCGCAGATCCAGCAGCGCGACGCCGAGATCGCCTTCAAGCAGGCGTTCATCGACAAGCTCACGCACGAGATGGCCGTGCTCAAGCGGATGAAGTTCGCCGCCACCAGCGAACGCTTCGCTGCCAGCCTGGCACCCGAGCAAAGGAGTCTGCTGGAGGAGACGCTGGACGCCGACCTGGCCGAACTCGAACGGGAGATCGAACGCGAGCAGGGCCAGGCCGACGACAAGGCCAAGGACAAGACCGAGAAGAAGACGCCCAAGCGCACCCCGTTGCCAGCGCATCTGCCGCGCCGCGACGTGCTGCACGAGCCGGTGGACACCACCTGCAATTGCGGGCAGCCCCTGCAGCGCTTCGGCGAGGACGTGGCCGAGCGGCTGGACTACCAGCCCGGCGTGTTCAGCGTCGAGCGCCATGTGCGTGGCAAGTGGGCATGCCGCTGCTGCGAGCGGATTGTTCAGGCGCCGGTGCCGGCACACGTCATCGACAAGGGCATCCCGAGCGCCGGCCTGCTGGCGCACCTGCTGGTTGCCAAGTTCCTGGATCACCTGCCGCTGTACCGCCAGGAAGCCATCTTCGAGCGCGCCGGCCACCTGATCGCCCGCTCGACGCTGGCGCAGTGGGTCGGCGAGTGCGGGGCGCAATTGCAGCCGCTGGTCAACGCGCTGGCCGACGAGTTGCGCCGCCATGCGGTGCTGCACGCCGACGAGACGCCGGTGGCCATGCTCAAGCCCAAGCACCTGAGCGACGGCAAGACGCACAAGGCCTACATCTGGTCGTACTGCACCACGAGCTTGAACGCGACGAAGGCCGTGGTCTTCCAGTTCACCGAGGGCCGCAGCGGCGAGAACGTTCAGCAGTTCCTCAAGCTCGACACCCCGCGAGCCTGGCAGGGAACGCTGGTTACCGACGGCTTTGGCGGCTACACCGCCACGACGACCAAGGGCGTGACATCGGCGCAATGCATGGCGCACGCGCGCAGGAAATTCAACGACCTGTGGGCCAACCACGCCAGCGCGGTCGGCCACCAAGCGCTGCGCTACTTCCAGGTGCTGTTCAGGATCGAGCGCGAGATCGAGGAACTGCCTGGCGATGAGCGAAGGAAGATACGGCAGCGCAAGTCACGTCGGGTGCTAGCGGTCTTGCATCGCTGGTTGCTCAGACAGCGGCAGTTGGTGCCGCCGGGCTCGGCCACGATGAAGGCCATCGACTACAGCTTCAAGCGCTGGACGCAACTCACGCGCTTCGTGCAGGACGGCGATGTGCCGATCTCCAACAACTGGGTGGAGAACCAGATCCGGCCCATCGCCATCGGCCGCTCGAATTGGCTGTTCGCCGGCAGCCTGCGCGCAGGCCAGCGGGCGGCGGCCATCATGAGCCTGCTGCACTCGGCGCGCATCAACGGGCATGAGCCCTACGCCTACATCAAGAACGTGTTGGAGCGCCTGCCCACGCACCCGGCCAGCCGCATTGATGAGTTGCTGCCGCATCGCTGGAAGCTTGCGGCAGCCCCGTAGCAGCGCGCCAGATCAAAGGAATGCAAATCCGTCCAGGTGAGTTGGCCGGACGGATACCTTCACGCTGCTGTTCGAGGCGCTGATCCTGATGCTGGCGCAGCAGATGCCGTTTGCCGCCGTGGCGCGCATCGTGGGCGAGTCGGCCCACCGGGTGATGGCCGTGTGCGAGCGCTACGTTGAGATCGCCCTGGGCCTGGCCGACTTCAGCCAGGTCACGGCTCTGGCCATCGACGAGACCTCGCGTGCCCGAGGCCACGACTACGCCACTTTGGCTGCCGACGCCGCCGCACGCCGGGTGCTGTTCGTCACCGAGGGCCGTGACGCCAAGACGCTCCAAGCGCTGGCAGCGGACCTTGCTGCGCACGGCTGCCCGGCCGAGCAGATCACCTCGGTGAGCATCGACATGTCACCCGCCTTCATCAAGGGCTGCACTGAGTTCCTGCCCAACGCCCGCATCACCTTCGACAAGTTCCACGTTGTCTGGCATGCCAGTGCGGCGGTGGACAAGATGCGCCGCATCGAGCAGCGCAGCGACAAGTCGCTCAAGGGTCTGCGCTGGTCGCTGCTGAAGGATCGCAGCCGCCTCAGGCCCGAGGCCGCCGCCGATCTGGACGCCTTGATCGCCAGAATGACCACGGTGCGCACGGCCCGCGCCTGGGTCTACAAGGAGCAGCTGCGAGAGATCCTCGAGCGCAAGCAGATCAACGTCGTGCGCACCATGCTCCAGCACTGGTGCACTTGCGTCATGCACTCCAAGGTTGAACCGATGAAGGAGGTGGCCGCGCTCGTGCGTCGCCACCTGGAGGGCATCGTCGCCTGGGCGCAGACCCGCCAGACCAACGGCTTCTTGGAGGCCATCAACGGCCTGTTCCAGGCCGCCAAGCGCCGCGCCCGTGGCTTCGTGCGCCTGGCCACCATCAGAACCGTCATCTTCCTGATCGCCGGCAAGCTCGACTTCCAGGCCATCAATCCTCATGCCCCGCAACCCACTTGAAATTCAACAGAGCCTTATTTTTCTCAACACGCCGCAATGCGCCAGTTCTTGTGGCGTTTTTCTTTGACTCGCCGCTTCACGAATTCTTTCCTTTTGCTCGATCTTTCTGCCTGAAACGGTCTTTGACCGGCACTGACCTGACACCGATCCTGACGCCTGCGGCACGCCCTTGTGCCGCTTTTCCCATGAGGAATCAGCGCAGGAGAAATCGGAGGCAAGGTCATGCAAGGGACGAACGTACTGTTCGGTCAGATCGCCGTGGTATTCGGCATCGTGATCGCTGGCGTCTGGAGCGCCACGCAATGGACAGCCGCCGCTCTGGGCTATCAGCTACGCCTTGGCTCGCCCTGGTTTGATTTCCTGGGTACGCCGATCTACCACCCGTGGCGGTTGTTCGAGTGGTGGTTCTTCTTCGACGCCTACGCGCCCCGTGTTTTCGACATCGGCGGTGCGTTTGCCGGCGGCAGCGGCCTTGTCGCTGTGCTGGTCGCCATCGGCATGTCGATCTGGCGCTCGCGCCAATCACGCCTCGTCACCACCTACGGCTCGGCCCGCTGGGCCAACGCGGAGGACATTCGCAAGGCGGGCCTCACGCAGCCGGCCGGCGTGTTCCTCGGCCAGCACGACCGCCAGTACCTGCGCCACGAAGGCCCGGAACACGTCCTGACCTTCGCGCCGACGCGCAGCGGCAAGGGTGTCGGCCTGGTGGTGCCAACGCTGCTTTCCTGGCCCGCGTCCGCCGTCGTCCATGACATCAAGGGCGAGAACTGGCAGATCACCGCCGGCTGGCGCTCGCGCTTCTCGCATTGCCTGCTGTTCAACCCCACGGATGCGAAGTCGGCGGCCTACAACCCGCTGCTGGAGGTGCGGCGCGGCGCGCATGAGGTGCGCGACGTGCAGAACATCGCGGACATTCTGGTCGATCCCGAAGGCGCGCTGGAGAAGCGCAACCATTGGGAGAAGACTTCGCACGCGCTGCTGGTGGGCGCCATCCTGCATGTTCTGTATGCGGGCGAAGACAAGACGCTGCGCGGCGTCGCCAACTTCCTCTCCGATCCGGCCAGTCCCTTCGAGCTGACCCTGCACCGGATGATGACCACGCCCCACCTGATGAACGGGAACGGTGGAAGCCCGCATCCGGTGGTGGCCTCTGCGGCGCGCGAAGTGCTCAACAAGAGCGACAACGAGCGCTCGGGCGTGCTGTCCACCGCCATGTCGTTCCTCGGCCTGTACCGAGACCCTACGGTGGCCGAAGTCACGTCGCGCTGCGACTGGCGCATTGCAGACCTCATTTCCGCCGAGCACCCGGTATCGCTGTACCTCGTAGTGCCGCCTTCGGACATTTCGCGCACGAAGCCGCTGATCCGCTTGATCCTCAACCAGATCGGGCGGCGGCTCACCGAATCACTCGACGGCAGCGATGGCATCGAGCGCCGCCACAAGCTGCTGCTGATGCTCGATGAGTTTCCGGCGCTCGGGCGCCTGGACTTCTTCGAGACGGCCTTGGCCTTCATGGCGGGCTACGGCATCCGCAGCTTCCTCATCGCGCAGTCGCTCAACCAGATCGACAAGGCGTATGGGCAGAACCATTCGATCCTCGACAACTGCCATGTGCGCGTGACGTTCGCCACCAACGACGAACGCACGGCCAAGCGCATTTCCGAGACGCTGGGCACCGCGACCGAGCTGCGCGCGCAGCGCAACTACGCGGGCCATCGCCTCGCGCCGTGGCTGGGGCACCTCATGGTGTCGCGGCAGGAAACGGCCCGCCCGCTGCTCACGCCGGGCGAAGTCATGCAGCTACCACCCGACGAAGCCGTGGTGATGGTGTCGAGCGTGGCGCCGATCAGGGCCAAGAAGCTGCGCTACTACGCCGACGCCAACTTCAAGCGGCGCGTTCTGTCGCCGCCTGCGCTCGCCACAGCGTCCAGTCCAGGGCGCTATGCCGATGTTCCTCCGGCACGCGCTGACGACTGGAGTGGCCTGGCGATTCCGCCGACGCCTGCCGCACCGGCCACGGCATCCGCCGATGGCCTGGAGCACCTGGGAACGGCCGACGACGGCGGCCCGCGCCGCCAGCCCGAGCTAACTGAGGCCGTCGCCTACGACCCCGAGCAAGCCGCACCCGCGGCCGACCTCGGGCTGCTCGATGACGACGACGACCTGCCGCTTCCCCTTCCTCGCCAGCTCGATACGGCCATGCAGCGCACGGCCCGGCTGGCATCCCTCGACCCCAACGATGGAATCGAACTATGAGCCCACATCGTTCAAGTTATCGCCTGAATCTCTTTATCCAGCCCGAGCACGCCCAGCGGCTCGACGAACTGGCCGCCAAGAAAGGCGTGTCCAAATCCAGCATCGTCGCTGCCGCCTTGGCGTCCTGGCTGTCGCCCGATGCCGCCGACCAGCGCGAGGCGGCCATCGCCAAGCGGCTGGATCGCCTGTCGCGCCAGGCCGAGCGTATGGAGCGCGACCAGAACATCGCCATCGAAACGCTGGCGCTGTTCATCCGCTACTACCTCACGGTCAGCATGCCGGTTCCCGAGGCGCACCAAGAGGCAGCGCGCGCCCAGGGCAAAGCGCGCTTCGAGCAGTTCGTGGAGCAGCTTGGTCGCCACCTGCTGCGCGGGCGAAGCCTCGTGCGTGACGTAGTGGAAGAACTGCATCCTGATCCGGTACGGATGGAGGACGCGGCGGCAGCCACAGAAGCGCAGGAGCGTGCGTCATGAGCGCAGTTCCCCAATCCATGAGCGCCACGTCGCTCGACCGGCGCATCCAGATGCTGCGCACGGCAATGGGGCCGCTGATCGCCACCGCGCTCGAAGACCCCGACGTGGTGGAAATCATGCTCAACCCGGATCGCACCCTTTGGGTGGATCGCCTGTCCTCGGGCCGCGCGCCGATGGGCGTGGAAATGCCCGAAGCGGATGGCGAGCGAATCATCCGCCTAGTCGCGGCTCACGTCGGCGCGGAGGTGCATCGCGGCCAGCCGCTGCTATCCGCCGAGCTGCCCGAAACCGGCGAACGCTTCGAGGGCATCTTGCCGCCCGCCGCGCCGGGGCCTGCCTTTGCGCTGCGCAAGCGCGCCATCGGCGTGATCCCGCTGGAGCGGTACGTCGTGGACGGAATGATGACCGCCGCCCAGGCGGCCTTTCTCGTTCGCGCGGTGCGCGAGCGCAAGAACATCCTGATCGCCGGGGCCACCAGCAGCGGTAAGACCACGCTCGCCAATGCCTTGCTCGCTGAAATCGCCGCTACCGGCGACCGCGTGCTAGTGCTCGAAGACACGGTGGAGCTGCAATGCGCGGCCCGCGACCACGTTCCGCTGCGCACGCGTTCCGGCGTGGTGTCCATGACCGAGCTGGTGCGCTCATCCATGCGTCTGCGGCCGGATCGCGTCGTCGTCGGCGAGGTGCGCGGCCCCGAGGCGCTGGATCTCATCAAGGTGTGGGGCACCGGCCACCCCGGCGGCATCGCCACGATCCACGCAGGCTCCGCGCTGGGCGCGCTGCTGCGCATGGAGCAACTGATTCTCGAAGTGGCGGTGAACCCGCCCCGTGCGCTGATCGCCGAAGCCGTGGACGTGGTGATCCATATCGCCGGGCGCGGGCGCAAGCGCCGCATCGAGAGCATCGCCCGCGTCGTCGGCTTCGATGGCGTGGGCTACCAACTGGCGGACGCTCTGGCCGCGCCGTTTCCCGAGCTGCCATCGCAGTCCGACCTTTCTTCCCCGTCCCTCAACCACCCTGGAGAACTGCCATGACGCAGATGCACGTTCCTGCTTTCCGTATTTCCGTAAATCCGCCTTCGCGCCTGTCCGGCCTTGCCCGACTGCGCCGCCTGGCTCGCCCTGCACAGCAGGGAATGATGATGGCTGCGGTAATGCTGTTCATGGCCGGGACGGCAAAGGCCGCAGGTTCCTCGATGCCGTGGGAAGGGCCGCTGCAGTCGATCTTGGAGTCGATCCAAGGGCCGGTGGCGCGCATCGTCGCGGTCATCATCATCATCGCCACGGGCCTCGCGCTGGCCTTCGGCGACACGTCGGGCGGCTTCCGCAAACTGATCCAGATCGTGTTCGGCCTGTCCATCGCGTTCGCGGCTTCGAGCTTCTTCCTGTCGTTCTTCAGCTTCTCCGGCGGGGCTGTCGTATGAGCGGCCCGGACAGCTTCGCGGCAGGGTTCGAGGTGCCTTTGCATCGCTCGCTCACCGAGCCGATCTTGCTGGGCGGCGCACCGCGCACCGTGGCGATCGCCAACGGCACGCTGGCCGCCGCTGTCGGGCTGGGCCTGCAACTCTGGATTCCCGGTGCCGTGCTCTGGATCGTCGGCCATGCGCTGGCGGTTTGGGGGGCGCGCGTCGATCCGCAGTTCATGCAGGTCTTCGCGCGGCACGTCAAGCATCGCCCGCTGCTGGACGTGTGAGGTGATGCCATGCTGAACCTCGCCGAATACCGCCAGCGGCCCACGCTGCTCGCCGACTGGCTGCCCTGGGCCGGGCTGGTCGCGCCGGGTGTCGTCTTGAACAAGGACGGCAGTTTCCAGCGCACGGCCCGGTTTCGCGGTCCTGACCTCGACAGCGCCACGCAAGGCGAGCTGATCGCCACGTCGGCGCGCTTGAACAACGCGCTGCGCCGGCTGGGTTCGGGCTGGGCGCTGTTCATCGAGGCCGAGCGCCGCGCCGCCGCCGACTATCCTCACTCCGAGTTTTCCGAGCCGCTTTCGTGGCTGGTGGACGAGGAACGCCGTGCAGCGTTCGAGGAATCCGACAACCACTTCGAGAGCGGCTATCACCTGACGCTGGTGTACCTGCCGCCCGAAGAATCGCGTGCCCGTGCAGCGGGAATGCTGTACGAGAACCGGCCCACCGAGGGCGTGGACTGGCGTGAGCGCCTGACCGCCTTCGTGGCGGAGACGGATCGGGTCTTTGATCTGCTCGATGGCGTGATGCCGGAAATCTCCTGGCTGGACGACAGCCAGACGCTGACGTACCTGCACGCCACGGTATCGACGCGGCGCGATCGGCTGGCGGTGCCCGAAGTGCCGTTCCACATCGACGCGCTACTGACTGATTCGCCGCTGGTCGGCGGCCTGGCGCCCATGCTGGGCGACCGGCACCTGCGCGTGGTGTCGGTGCGGGGCTTTCCGACCTCGACCTGGCCGGGGATTCTGGACGACCTCAACCGCCTGGGATTTGGGTATCGCTGGAGTACGCGCTTTCTGTGCCTCGACAAATCCGAGGCGGAACGGGAATTGGGGCGTCTGCGCCGCCAGTGGTTCGCCAAGCGCAAGAACGTCATCGCGCTGCTGCGCGAAACGATCTTCCAGCAGGAAAGCCCGCTGGTCGATACCGATGCCAGCAACAAGGCCGCCGATGCGGATGCCGCCTTGCAGGAGCTGGGCAGCGATCAAGTCGCCTTCGGCTACCTGACGGCGACCGTCACCGTCATGGACGAGGACGCCGGCGCAGCCGACGAGAAGCTGCGGATGGTGGAGCGCGTCATCCAGGGGCGCGGGTTTGTGACCATCCCCGAAACGCTCAATGCCGTGGATGCGTGGCTGTCCTCGCTTCCCGGCAACGCCTATGCGAATGTCCGGCAGCCGATCATCTCGACCCTCAATCTGGCGCACATGATGCCGGTGTCGGCGGTATGGGCCGGGCCGGAGAAGAACGACCACTTGGACGGCCCGCCGCTGATCGTCACCCGCACCGATGGCGCGACGCCGTTCCGGCTGGTGACGCACATCGGCGACGTGGGCCACACGCTGGTCGCCGGCCCGACGGGCATGGGCAAGTCGGTCTTGCTTGCCACGCTGGCGATGCAGTTCCGCCGCTATCGCGGCTCGCGCATCTTCGCGTTCGATATGGGGCGCTCGATGCGCGCCACTGTTCTCGGGCTGGGCGGCGAGCACTACGACCTGGGCATGGATGGCGAAATCGCCTTCCAGCCGTTGGCACGCATTGACCGCGACGGCTACCGCACCTGGGCGGCCGAATGGATCGAAGGCCGCTTGCTGCACGAAGGCGTGGCCGTCGGCCCGGACGAGAAGGCGGCTATCTGGTCGGCACTCGGCAGCCTCGCTGGTGCGCCGGTGGAGCAGCGCACCATGACCGGCTTGTCAGTGCTGCTGCAATCGAACGCGCTGCGCCAAGCCTTGTCGCCCTATGTGTTGGGCGGCGCACACGGCAAGCTGCTGGACGCCGACCACGACCGGCTGGGCATGGCGGACGTGCAGGGTTTCGAGATGGAGGAGCTGATGCACAGCAAGGCCGCCGTCATGGCCGTGCTGCATTACCTCTTTGCGCGTTTCGATGAACGCTTCGACGGTGCGCCCACGCTGCTGATCCTCGATGAAGCCTGGTTGTTTCTCGATGACCCAGTGTTTGCAGCGCGCATCCGCCAATGGCTCAAGACGCTGCGCAAGAAAAACGTCAGCGTCATCTTCGCCACGCAGTCGCTCGCGGACATCAAGGATTCGAGCATCGCGCCCGCGATCGTCGAAAGCTGCGCGAGCCGCATCTTCCTGCCGAACCCGCAGGCGACCGAGCCGCAGATCAAGACGATCTATCAGGGCTTCGGCCTCAACAACCGCCAGATCGAAATCGTCGCCACGGCAGTTCCGAAGCGCGACTACTACTACCAATCCCGCCTCGGAAACCGCCTGTTCGACCTCGACCTGGGGGCGGCTGCGCTCGCGTTCGTAGGCGCTTCCACGCCGCAAGACCAGCTCGACATAGACCGCGTGCGGCTGGACGCCGGTACCCCCGGTTTCGCCGGCGCCTGGCTGCGCCATCGCGGCCTCGATTGGGCGGCTGACCTGCTGCCCTTGTTCTCCGGCCTCACGCCGGATTTCCTCCGTACCGCCGACTACCCACAGGAGAACCAGCCATGAAAAAGCGACTCATCGCCGCTGCCGTCGCGGCCATGCTTTGCACCGTTTCCACCGTACACGCGCAATGGGTCGTGATCGACCCCACGAACCTCGTGCAGAACACGCTGACCGCGATTCGCACGCTGGAGCAGATCAACAACCAGATCCAGCAGCTCCAGAACGAAGCGCAGATGCTGATGAACCAGGCGCGCAACCTCGCCAGCCTGCCGTCCAGCGTGGTCGGCCAGTTGCGCACCAACCTGGCGACGACCGAGCGGCTGATCGCCCAGGCGAAGGGCTTGGCCTACGACGTGACGAATCTGGATCAGGAGTTCGCGCGCCTGTACCCCGAGCAGTACGCGGCCACCGTCAGTGGCGACCAGATGTACCGCGACACGCAGGAGCGTTGGAAGAACACGCTCAACGGCTTGCAGACCACCATGCAGATGCAGGCGCAGGTGTCGCAGAACCTGGGCGTTGACGAAACCGTGCTGGCCGACCTCGTGGGCAAGAGCCAATCGGCCGAAGGCGCGTTGCAGGCGATGCAGGCCATGAACCAGTTGCTCGCCTTGCAGGCCAAGCAGTCGATCCAGTCGCAGCGGCTCCAGATCACGCAAGACCGAGCCACCGCACTGGAGCTGGCGCGGCAGGCCGCAGCCACCGAGCGCGGGCGCGAAGTGACGCGGCGCTTCCTGGGCAGCGGCACGCCGTACACGCCGCAGCCCGTCAACTTCTACAACCCCTGACGGGTGCGGCCATGAAGAACGCGCCCGTCCTGTTCGCTCTCGCTTCCCTGTTGGCCGGGTGCGGCCGGCCGCCTTCGGTGGACGCGCTGGCCGCCGACCCGTCCCGGCTGCACGCGCTACGCGCGCAATGCCGCGCGGGCGAGCACGGCGGCGCGTTCTGCGCGCAGGTGGCCCGAGCCGACCTGCGCCGCTTTCTCTCCGGCAAGGCCGGCCCCGGCGAGTACCAGACGCTCGCCGACCTGCCGCCGATCCCACCCAGCTTCGATGAACCCGCTGCCGATGACAACGGGCCTGGGCAGGAGAACTCGCCATGAATGACGTAACCATCATCGACCGCTTCCTCGATACGTTCTCGCGCTACATCGACTCGGGGTTTGGCCTGCTGCATGGCGAGGTGGCGTTTCTGACCGCCACGCTGATCGTCATCGACATGACGATCGCCGGGCTGTTCTGGGCGATGAGCCATGCCACCGGCCAGGGCGAAGACGTGATCGCCAAGCTGATCCGCAAGGTGCTCTACGTCGGTGCCTTCGCCTACATCATCGGCAACTTCAACTGGCTGGCCGGCATCGTGTTCCGCTCCTTCGCCGGGCTGGGCCTGACGGCCAGCGGCTCGACCTTGAGCATGGAGAACTTCCTGCATCCGGGAAGGCTGGCCAAGATCGGCATCGACGCCGGAGCGCCGATCCTCGATCAGATCGGCGACATGGCGGGCTTTCCCGAGGTGTTCGTGAACATCACGCCCATCGTCGTAATGTTCCTCGCCTGGCTGATCGTCCTGCTGTGCTTCTTCGTGTTGGCGATCCAGCTTTTCATCACGCTGATCGAGTTCAAATTGACGACGCTCGCGGGCTTCGTGCTGGTGCCGTTCGCCCTTTGGAACAAGACCGCGTTCCTCGCCGAAAAGGTGCTGGGCAACGTGGTGTCGTCGGGCATCAAGGTGCTGGTGCTGGCCGTCATCGTGGGCATCGGCTCGGGCTTGTTCGCCGAGTTTCAGGTGCAACCGGCCGAGCCGTCCATCGACCATTCGGTCGTCGTCATGCTGGCCTCGCTGACCCTGCTGGCGCTGGGCATCTTCGGGCCAGGCATTGCGACCGGGCTGGTATCGGGCGGCCCGCAACTCGGCGCGGGCGCGATGGCCGGCGCCGTGCTGGGCGCGGCCGGCACCGCCGTTGCCGTGGGCGCTGCGGCCACGGGCGTTGGTGGCGCCGTCGCTGCCGGCGCGCGCATGGCCCCGGCTGCCGCCAAGCTGGCCGGTAGCGGCGCGCGTGCCGCCGCCGGGGCCGCCAGCAGCGCGAAGTCCGCGTTTCAGGCTGGTTCCGCTTCTGCTGGCGGCGGCCTCAAGGGCGCAGCCGCCGGCGTGGGCAACGTCGCCAAGACCGGCGCACAGGCGGCCGGGCAGAAGGTGGCGCAAGGCGCGCGCTCGATCCGCGATCGCGCTGCCGCTGCGTTCAGCACCGATGCGCCAGCAGCCGCGTCCCCAGCGAGTGGCGATGCGCCGCCGTCAGCACCGCAGGAGCAACCGGCCTGGGCCAAGCGCCTGCACCGACGCCAACAGCTCACCCATGCCGCGACGACCGCCGCCCACACGCTGCGCGGTGGCGACGGCGGCAGTTCCAGCCAAGGGCCGAGCCTGCGCGATTCCGATTCCTGATCTTCAAGGAGAACACCCATGCGATTCAAACGCCCGCAGGTGCGCTATGCCGACACGCCGCAGCCTGCGACCCCGTATCAATCCGCCGCGCAAGTGTGGGACGAGCGCATCGGTTCGTCCCGCGTGCAAGCGAAGAACTGGCGGCTGATGGCTTTCGGCTGCCTGCTGCTGGCGCTGCTGATGGCCGGCGGCCTGGTGTGGCGCTCCGCGCAATCCATCGTCACGCCCTACGTGGTGGAGGTGGACAACGCGGGCCAAGTGCGCGCCGTCGGCGAAGCCGCCACGCCGTACCGGCCCAGCGATGCACAAGTGGCCTACCACCTGGGCCGCTTCATCGAGCTGGTGCGCTCGCTGTCCATCGACCCCATTGTCGTGCGCCAGAACTGGCTCGACGCCTACGACTACACCACCGACAAGGGCGCCGTGGTGCTCAACGACTACGCGCGCACCAACGACCCGTTCGCGCGTATCGGCAAGGAATCCGTCACGGTGCAGATAACCAGCGTGACCCGCGCCAGCGACACGTCTTTCAACGTGCGCTGGACGGAACGGCGCTTCGTCAACGGCGCCGCGGCGGGCACTGAACGCTGGAACGCCGTGATTTCCATCGTGCAGCAGACCCCGCGCACCGAACAGCGCCTGCGCAAGAACCCCCTGGGCATCTACGTCAACGGCCTGTCGTGGAGCCGTGAGCTGGATTCTTCCGAAGGAGCAAAACCATGAACCTGTCTTTCCGCTTTTACGCTTTGCCGTTGATGCTCGTTGCCTTGGCGGGCTGCGCCACACAGGGCAAGCCGCCGCCGGCCATCTCGCTCGATGAGCCGGTGCAGGCCCAGCCGCTGCCGGAGCCGCCCGCGCCGGTGGAAGTGGTCAAGGTGCCCGAGCCGCTGGCGCTGCCGGCGCAGTTGAAGCCGTTGCCCGAAGCCGAGGCCGCCAAGCCCGTGCCGGAACCGGCCGACGAAACTGTGCGCGTCTCGCGTGCCAATGCCGAGGCGCGCATCGCGCCCACGCGCGAGGGCTACGTCAATGCGATTCAGGTGTGGCCCTTCACCGATGGCGCGCTGTATCAGGTCTATGCGGCCGTGGGCCGCGTGACCGTGATCGCGCTCCAGCCCGGCGAGGAACTGGTGACGGTCGCCGCGGGCGACACGGTGCGCTGGATCGTGGGCGACACGTCCAGCGGCAGCGGTGATGCGCTGCGCGTGAACGTGATGGTCAAGCCCATCCGCTCGGGCCTCAAGACGAATCTGGTCATCACCACCAGCCGGCGCACCTACCTGCTGGAGCTGACCTCGACCGAAAAGACATGGATGGCCTCGGTTTCCTGGGAGTACCCGAAGGACAAGATGCTGGCCTTGCAGCGCCAGGCGCAGGCGGCCAGCACCGCCGCGCCTGTTGATACCGGCTTGTCGCTGGAGAAGATCCGCTTCCGCTACGCGGTCAGCGGCAGCAATCCGCCGTGGAAGCCGCTGCGCGCCTTCGATGACGGCGAGAAGGTCTATATCCAGTTCCCCGCCGGCATCGCGCAAGGCGAGCTGCCGCCGCTGTTCGTGATCGGTGCGCAGGGCGACGGGCAACTGGTGAACTACCGCTTCCGCGCGCCGTACTACATCGTGGATCGCCTCTTTGGCGCGGCGGAGCTGCGCCTGGGCGGCGACAAGGGCGACGTGGTGCGGATCGAGCGCACGGACGGCACCCGGAGGAACTGACCATGAGCAAGGACGACACCCCCGACCGTGCCGCGCCGCAGGCGGGCAAGGTCGCGCCCGAGGCGGTGGCGCTGCGCGCCCAGCCGCGCCCGGTCACTCGCCTGAACCGGCGCACGCTGGCGATGCTCATGGGCGGCCTGTCGGTCGCCGTGCTGGGTGCGACTATCTGGTCATTGCAGCCGCACCGGCGGGGCGCGGGCGAGCAGACCGAGCTTTACAACGTCGATCGCGTGAGCAAGTCCGAAGGGCTGGACGGCCTGCCTTCGGACTACTCGAAGCTGCCGCAGAAGGTGCCCGAGCTGGGGCCGCCGCTGCCGGGCGACCTTGGCCCCGCCATCGTGGCCTCGCAGCAGCCGGTAACGCCGACCTATGCGCCGCCCGGCCACGACCCAGAGGACGCCTTGCGCAAGGAGGCCGACGCCGCGGCGGCCTCATCGGTGTTCTTCCGCTCGGGCCAGCAGGGCAAGGCCGCAGCGCCAGCCACGGCCCAAACCCCTGCGGCTGCGCCGGGCAGCGCCTTCGACCCGCTGGCGGCCGGGCCGGCCTCGACAGCGGCCCAGCCCGCCGACCCGACCGCCACGCAGAACCGGCAAGACCAGAAGGAGGCGTTCCTGAAAGGCGGTTCTACGGAAACCCGCAATTCCGGCAACCTGCAAATGCCGGCATCGCCGTATCAGGTCATGGCTGGCACGGTGATCGCCGGGGCGCTCGTCACGGGCATCAAGTCGGACTTGCCGGGCGACGTGATCGCCACGGTGACGGAGCCGGTCTATGACTCGGCCACAGGCAAGTTCCTGCTGATCCCGCAAGGCTCGCGCATCATGGGCAAATACAACAGCCAGGTCAGCTACGGGCAGAGTCGCGTGCAGGTGGTGTGGAACCGGATCATCCTGCCGGACACGTCTTCGCTGACCATCGACAACCTTGTGGGCACCGACCCGGCCGGCTATTCCGGCCTCGAAGATGGCGTGGACTACCACTGGAGCCGCATCGTCGCCGGCGCGGCGCTGACGACGCTACTGGGCGTGGGTGCCGAGTTGGCCGCGCCGGAGAACCGGCAGGACGGCAACCGCATCGTGATCGCGGGGCGCGACAGCGCGCAGGACAGCATCAATCAGGTCGGCCAGGAGATGACCCGGCGCAACATGAACATCCAGCCGACCTTGACCGAGCGGCCGGGCCTGCCGGTGCGGATCATCGTCAAGCGTGACCTGGTGCTGCGACCGTACCAGCCGATGTTCTTCAACAGGGGGGCGATGCGATGAGCACGGGCAAGAAGCTGCGGCTCGGGCCACTGCCGAAACTGGAGTCCACGAAGCTGACCTTCGCGTGTCCGGCCAGCCTGCGGGCCGACCTCGACCGCTACGCCGCGCTGCACGCGCAGACCTACGGCGAGGCGGTCGATGCTGCGACGCTCATCCCGCACATGCTGGAGGCGTTCATGGCTGGGGATCGAGGATTCAGGAAAGGAGCAGTGGCGGCGGCGAAGGCCGTGCAACCGAAACAGGCCTGATTTTGTTGGTTCATCACGACGAAAGCGCAGCCTACGGGCTGCGCTTTCGCTTTTGGAGTGGATTGCACCAGGCTAGAAGCTACAACAGCGATGCGCCCCGGCTCGCCGGAGTGCCCCTACACTTGCCACCGCAAAGCGCCTATGTGGCACCTAGCCTAAAAAGCAGTAGGAGCGCGCAACGGTCGATTTTTGGCCTAACCTATTGCCCCACAAGACCTTTCATGTTGCTGCCTGTCCGCATCAAAGGCTTGACAGCGGACATTTTTCATGGGCGGGGTGATCAGTCGTCGTCCAGCGGGCCCATGGCGGTAGTGTTGAAGCCGCCATCGACGTAGAGGATCTCGCCACTGATACCGCTGGCCAGGTCTGAACAGAGGAAGGCGCCGGCATTGCCGACTTCCTCGATGGTGACGTTGCGCCGCAGCGGCGTCTGCCGCTCGTTGGCGGCCAGCATCTTGCGGAAACTCTTGACCCCGGAGGCGGCGAGCGTTCGGATCGGCCCGGCG
>Ga0247725_1000418_pt1 | contig 33184 bp, 43 predicted proteins | sample OKSTACKMCFT3sol_FD_183021 | JGI IMG/M metagenome (GOLD analysis project Ga0247725, IMG submission 183021) | Subsurface sediment microbial communities from gas well in Oklahoma, United States - OK STACK MC-FT3-sol | ecosystem: Environmental > Terrestrial > Deep subsurface > Rock core/Sediment...
GCAGGGGCAGGGGCAGGGGCAGGGGCAGGGGCAGGGGCAGGGGCAGGGGCAGGGGCAGTTCAGGAGAAAGTTGATGCCCAAGCACTTTTTGACCAAGACATTTTGTCCTCTTTGGGAATCTAAGGGGAGTCCATATGCAAACCATCAACTTACTGCGTCGAACCTTTAAAATTGGCTCTGCTATCGTAGATGACCCTGTTCCTGGCCTGCCACTCGAAACGGCACAACAAATCCTATCAGCCACCTACCCACAGGTACGTTGGACAACCTTGTACGAGACCGATGGCCTTCTGGTAGGGAATACCTTGCAATACGAATTTCTAATACCCCCAGTCAAAACCAACGGTTAGATGTTGGGAGGGGAGGGGATCGAAAACCGCCGCAAGGCGGTTTTATCTTTTGTGTGTGTGGATTCAGCCGCCAGCTATCAGTCCTAGGGGAGGTTTGAGTGACCCAGTACTGCTGATGGGGTGATGTTGTCGGTGAACAGGCAGCAGAAAAATACAGTGTATTTGTGTTTCCAACTTGTTATCGGTAGCGCAAGGGAGCAACAAAAATACACTGTATTTTTGGGAGTTTGAGCTGATCTTGCGTCTGAGCAATCTAAGGGATACTGGCTGCATAGGAGGTGCTTACATGCCGACTCATGATGAATTAGCCGCATGGCTGGATGTAATTGAGGCTGAGCCAGAACAGCCAACAGAGCAAGTTTCAGATCAAAACTACCTAGAAGAATTTGCCAAGGAGAAAGTGAAATGGATGCAGTTTGCTCAGAGAGTAGCGCGAGCACCAACCGAGCGGGATTTGCAATCCGGTTGGGCGAGCCGGCCTCGCTGAAAGGGCAGGCTAGCGCGCGTTTGCAAGTACCCACCTCCTTGCGTCTGCGCGGGGCTGTAATACCAAGACCGGGGTTTGCGGCTACAGATGGTTTCCATTCATCAATTCATTCTCTGGGGGAAATTGCACCACTGTTGAAGCCTGTCGTCACGCTGGCTCACAAGAACGGCTGGGGGGCCACAGAACTGACCAATTTGATGGCAGCGCAGACTCTAGCTGAGCGCCTGAGTCGCTTTGAGGATCTTGCGCATGTTGTATGCCAAGAGCTGTCTGAGCGGGCTGAAAGGGCAGGGGAGGTATGTGCCTGCGAACTGCGGGAGATCCTAAAAAATGTGGGTGGGGAAGCGTTGGCCACAGAGTTTGACAATAACTACGCAACTTGTAGGCAGATACTTGATTTTAGTTTTGGCCTTGTTAACGACCGAAATGGTAATGAGTTCGGTCAGGCCAGCGAGCAGTTCAGATTTAGGCTGTTCTCTGACCTCGAATTCATGGTTTTTCCATCGTCAGTGTCCAGCGACTACCTCGCAGCATTTCAAAACCTCATGTTCTCACAACTCCCACTTGTTGGGTTCATCCCAAGTAATGCCTTCTTTGAATACACCCTCGACTGGATGACTGAGTGTTACGATCTTGAGTTACCAGAGACTTTGGAGGCCAGCCAAATTGACGAGTTCATCGGCGTTTTGGAGCAGGCCGAAAGTGAATTATCCAAGATAGACTCTGCTCCCAGCATCGAATCAGAAGCCCCCGACTTTTTCGATAAACTCGTGCTGCTAGTCGGTGGCAAAGCAGAGGCAACTGCTGTTCTTATGAAGGTCAAAGATGCCAGTGATGAACTCGGTGGTGATGGATACTCAGCCATGTGGAGCTGTTTTGATTATTGCCATCAGAAAGCTGGCTGGACTGAAATCGCTCAGTCAGTGAAGGAGATCACAGCTGAAGGGGGGCTTGCGGCTGTATTTGGCCGCCTGAGTGAGGTGGATGATAACACCTCTCTGAGTGCCTTCCTGTTGGGGGCTCAGACGATCATTGAAAGGGAAATGGCGACCAATAGGGTAGCGAAAGAGGTTTTCGACTATCAAGACGAGTCTGACATATCCATTGACTTTAAAATCCCCTTTGAAACAAAGGTGCTGTCGCGCAGGGAGCTTGCTGATGATGCCTACAACACTCACAACGAATTTGCCATGAACGGGGATCTTTGTACCTCTAGCGTTTGCGTCCACATCAATGATGATACTTTGATGGCCATGGAATCGTGGCAGCGAAGCATTGCAATTATGGCCGCTGTGTACGTCGCAGGAAACAACATGAAAGAGGAAACAGGTCATGCAAGTGGTCAGAAATAACGCCTGTCAGAATAAACAGAGTCTACCCCGCCTTGCGCTCGTATTTTCCAGCTCTAGTGAGCAGATGGCAGACCTGACCGGCATTACACGACACGCCATCGTTGACGACAAACTTGGGCTAGGTGAACCCCTTTCAATGCAGACGATTCAGGAGCTGTTGGCAGACCTCACAGGGTCGCTGGATCGCTCCCAGGGTAACACGAAGGGCAACTACCAATTCATCCCCTCAAACGTGCTGCTCAGTAGCCCAAGCGCCATTACATGGTATCAGCCCTCGCGGGAAGGAATGTTATGGTTACAGGTAGGTGGTGAGAGGTGCGGTTTCCAGATCCGTTGGCCAGCACTTGTGTTCAATATCCAGAAAGGGTCGGCACGGCTATCTGTAGCCGCTCTGGAAACCGATGAGCGCCCTACACCCGAGAACCATGTCTACGATGTTCCGATGCCCAACTGCTACCACGGGGGAGGGTTTTGCCTTGGGAGTGCAACGTTGCCCCGAGAAATTAATTTCTCGACCTTGCCGGAGATTGAGGCTTGCATGTACGAGGCGCTGAAAACACACAGTAACAACTCCCAAGCGTTAGCCGACGGCTCTACGCCAACCGCGTTTTGGGTCGGAATGGACGTAGAGCGGAGAAAGACCGGCGTAATCCCGACAATAACAGCCTCCCAAATGACGAGAATTGGCTATCTCGGAGATTGGATTGAGCAGGTTGCATCACGATAAAGAAGGGGATAATTGCGAACGTTGAGTTGAGTAAAGGAGCAGGGCGATGAAGTGGAAAACCCCCATTGAGTATTTGTCTCAGGAAGTGGATGTTGTGCTTATTGGGTGTGGAGGGACTGGCAGTTTTGTCATGGGCGAACTGTCAATGTTACATGATCTCTTGGCCCGTCTTGGTCATCCCGGCATCAGTGTGACCGCCTATGATGGCTCTCCGGTTCGTGAAGCTAATTTAGGTCGCCAGAGGTTCCATGCGGCAGACCTGGGGCTCCCCAAAGCACAAGCCTTGGTCGATGCGGAGCGTTGCTATAACGGATTCGCTTGGGAAGCTAAGGCAGACTATGATGTGGGCCAAGGACACTTTAATCGCCGCCGTCCAACCGTATATATCACCGCTGTGGACAAGCCCAGTTTTCGTGCGCAATTCGGGTCGAAGTTTGCAACGTTGAGCAAAGGAAACGGCCTCTGGATTGACGCAGGCAACGATAACAAGACGGGGCAGGTAGTCTTAGGGGGGGCGGGATTGCCGACAGCCTATGACCTGTTTGCGGGGCAGTATGAGGTGATGGTGGATGACCTATCCAAGAGCTGTTCATCAGCGGAGGCCGTCGCCAAGCAAGATTTCGGGGTTAACTCTACGGCAGCCAGGATTGTTGGCCAACTCATGTGGAATATGTTCCGGCATGGCGGCCTTGATTCCCACGGTGCGTTTTTCGACGTACACCGGTTATCAGTTGACCCCATACCCATTGACGAAAAAGTGTGGTCATCGTTCGGTTACTCTCCGAAGACTCAGTGAGTGCCATGAACGCAACCCTAAATAAAAACCGCCCGATGGCGGTTTTTATTTACTGGCAGGTTGGTGGAATCCTATTGATGCTGTTGCTCCCATGCCCAGCCCTCCCTGCTTGATCCTCACTTTTTGAGCATAGCAAGGAGATCGAACAGTTGCTGACTGGAAATCTCGTCTGGTAGGGTCAACTCGAAAGTATTGCCCTTTTTTTGCTTCACCTCGATTCCGGCAATCACATTCACATTGGTGCGCTTTTTCGGCTTTTCACCCGCAAGTTCTGTTGCTTGTGCGGCAATGTCGGCCAGTGCTTTCGGTGCTGAGGGGTATGGCTCTTTACCTTGGGCCCATAATATCAGGGCTTCAACTTGTCCCTTCGTGAGTAGCTTTAGGGTTCTTCGCAGATTTAGTATTGTTGGGCGCCCAGTACCAGTTCCATCCGGTAGCAGTTCATAGAGTGGCAGCGGGATCTCAAGTGCCCACTGTGAGGCGCGGACTTCTGACTCATGCACCCCGAAAAGTGCTGCGGCCTGGAGTACATCTAACCCTTCATCCTTCATCACCCGGGCATAATGCAGCCCTTTATCATAAAGCGAGTTGGGTCGAGTGAGGTTGGCAAGTCGACTGAGCTCGCGTAGCTCTGCCATGCTCAGATCCTCTGTTTCGTCGGTGTAAGCTATGGGTAAGCCTTTATCCGCCAACAGTGCACAGTATCGGCGACGCTGACCGTCAAATATGCCATACCTGGTATCTGCTCCTCGTACTGCCAACACCTCCATCACGACGCCACCAGACCGAACTGAGCCGATCAGGTCATCTACAGTTTCTTCAGTCACTCCCGACTTGGAGCGAATATTCGCTTCGTGGATATAGGTTAGCTCCTCAACATGTGCGGAGGGGATATAGACTGACGTCAGCCGCACGAGGCGCCCATTTTTAAGGCGTATAACCCGGAAAGCACCAGTCGATCGAATCTTGCTGGCCAATGCTTCTTCCGCGTCCAGAAATCCCCCAGCCACATCCTCAGGTATGCTGAACACACCGCTTGAAATGGACGGCTCGGCTGCTGATGCAGCCATGTGGGCCACTAGGCCTGTGCTCATTGGCGTGCGCTTTTTGCTCATCAGTTCGATACCTCAAGAATGTTAGAGAAAAACTCAGCCACAACGTTCTCCGCAACGTTCTGGGCACGTCGGAGTGACCGGGTATCTCCTGCATAATGCTTCGGTTGGATGGTGAATACGGTTCGGCCATCTTCAGTGACAGAAGAGAATGGCCTCAGTTGCTCCATCCTGTTGACAAACAACTTCGCTGGTTCAAGGTTCTTGAGCATCATGTAGTTATCCAGATGCTGTGGATTGGTGCCGTCAAATTTACTGCCCAGAAGCCAGACTGATGCGGGATCCAGGTTTGGGGAGGGGATATTCGCCAACAACCCATGAATGGACTCGAGGAATTTCAAGCTCGAGTCAAACTCCAGCGGGTCGAGGCCAATAGCAACAAACAAGCTGTCACTCGCTTGCAAAGTGTTAATCAAGGCCGCGTCAAGATGAGGACCCGCATCAAGCAAGATGAGATCGAAGTGATCACGAATCGGATCAATGACATATTTTGTCAGCAATTCGGTCATGTTGATGCCGGTATCTGCAGCGTGTTGGTATGCCTGCAGTGAAAAGAAACCATCAGCTGTACCCGCCGGCATGACGAATAGCCCATCGCTAGAAGTAGGCAGCATCCATGACCTTACCGTTTCAGGTGTGGCTCTGCTGGCAATGGCTTCGATTGCAGAATGCTGTGGCACTTTTCCAAGCCCGGCGAACCCAAAAGCAACGGAAGTTGACCCCTGGGGATCCATGTCAATAACCGCTACCCGCAATTGATGACGGATCAGGTTGCGATGATGAACCAAACCGGTCGCGATGGTAACGGTCGATGTGGTCTTGCCAACCCCCCCCTTTAGGTTCTGGCAAGCTACCACCTTAGCGCGAGTATCGGAGCCAAGAGTGGACTTGATCTCGGCAAACGAACGCTGGCCTGCGGCCTTGTAAATGGCCCGCACATCGGCATGAGAAAATGTGTGTGGTTGGAGCGCGTTTTTCTCTGCTGGTAGCCGGCTAAACTCTCGGCCACCATCACGCAACACCTTGATGGCCCCTTCAACTCTGGCCCGGGTCATTTCCGGTAAACGCTGCACCTGGTACATCGTGTAAACCGCACTTTGATAGCCGTCCTCAATGGAGGAGTCCCGGCGGTCTTGCTTAACATCGGCTATGTACCCCAACACCATTCTTGCTTGGTTGCGGAGTTTCTCGAAGCCCACCAAGCGTTGCTGTCTTTCCAATACACTGATCATTCGACTTCCACCGTCAATTCCATGTTTTTAGGTCTTGGGATGATAATTCAGGAATTATGGGTTTGTCTATTTTTTGGCAATAGGCGCAGCTGGAGGCACAAGCTCTGCCCTCAGCTAAATGCGGCCAACTAAACCAAAAGCACATCAGATGACCGATCACATTCATTCGTCACCAGCCCCAGCCTGATTGGAAGAAGTAACTGCATACTGATTCTTCCCCGCAAATCATCACCGTCACCAACACGGTCGTTAACCCGCCGAGAAGTGATACAAGGCAACTACGACAGTAGTTCAACAGTGATACAAGGCGACTACGTTGGTAGCTCAATGGTGATACGACTTGCATCAAATGTGATTCGTTTATGATGCAAAGCGTTGACAAGGGTAAGGGCGAAAATGAGCACAACAATCACCAATCTTTGGCACCTAGACAGCATCTCTTAGCGAGGACCTTATGTTACCAAGCAGAAAAGGCGCATCGAAACTCGAGCCCTATACAGATGAACTCCTGGAGCTGAGGGGTAAACATTCGCTTGAGGTGATCCGTGAGTACCTAGAGGAGAAGTACAACATTGAGATAACAAGGTCCGCAATAAATGCGTTCGTAAAACGAAGACAGAAAATATTGGCAAGCCATAGTTCGACCCAACCAACTCCTCTCGTCCCCAGCGAGGAACCCAAAATGGCGCCAGCCGCCGTGCAGCGTAGTCATGTGGCCGAACGACTTCCTTCTGCCACATCCAATAAGGTGGAAACGCCTGTAGTTGTTGACGTGTGGGCAGGCAAGGTAAAACTCTGAATATTAGGGAATTAATAGATGAAGATTGTTGTTGTATCTAAAACAGGATTTGTAGGAAAAACCGTTCTGTCTGCCCACTGGTTGAAAACCATGATGCCCGCAGCCCAGCTCTTCTCGATTGAGGACATGAACCAGGCCGCTGATGCACTTGGTGTTGACGTAACCACAATGAACGGGGGTCAATTCTCAAATCTGATGAATTCAATCATGGTAGAAGATGAGGCCATCATCGATGTGGGTATGAGCAACGTCCGGTTCTTCATCGACGGACTTCGCAAGTTCAGTAACTCTTGCCAAGAGTTCGACTACTACTTTATCCCCCTCACACCAGAGAAGCGTTGCCAGGCAGAGGCGGCAGAAACCATCAACACGCTGTTGGAAATTGGCGTTGACCCTGCTCGGATTCGCCCGATTTTCAACAAAATTCCAGCCACATTCTTCTCCTTCGACCAGTTTGCAAGCTTCGTGTCATACATGAAAAAGCATACAAAAGTGGAGACCGACTTCCGGTGGGCAGTAGAAGAAAACCCGGCGTTTGAAATGCTGTCGCGGCAGGAGCTGAGCCTTGCTAGCGTGGTAGCTGATACTCGAGACTACAAAAGTGAGGCAAAGGCTATCGTTATGAAATCTCGTACAGAAGGGTTGGAGCTCGATGCCAGGAAGGTAGAAGAACTGACGTCCATGCACACTCTACGCATGTGCTGTGTTCCGCTCCTTGAGAAGCTCACTACAGTCTGGGGGGATTTACGTCTTACTAAGCAGGTCGCCTAATGGCCCCGGAAAACCTATCGTTGAAGGGGGGCTTGTTACCGGCAGAACATTACCAGGCGATCTTTGCATCCATGCTTGGTGATGTGTACGAAGCCATTCAGGCAGCCAGCCGCCTACAACGAGAGGTGGAGCGTACCCACGAACTGTTTAGCAAGATTGAGTCGCTTTTAAAATGGCTATCCCGTGAGCGGCAAGAGATACATGATGCAGCAACACGCTTTGGTGTCATGCTAGAGCGGCTTGATGAAGAAAACGAGCGATTTATTCGTGTGCATCGTTCAACTCTCGATGCGATGAGGAGTGAGTTAGACTTCATAGCCCGCTCCGAAATGAAGGAGAGGGGAAGCAAGCTGAATGTTGTTACAAATGTTCCCTGGTTGGTAGCCATTATCTGTTCAGGCATTACAGGTTACTTACTTGGTATGATGGCGAAATGAATTGAAGGCCGTACAGCGATTGTGCGGCCTTTTTTTGCTTATTCACTTCAGGTCGACTCGGCGATGCACCGTTCGAGAGATCGCTAGGTAGGCACATCAGCAAGCTGCAGCTAGATTCTGTATGGGCAGGGGGCCAACTAAGGCGAAGGCCGGGGGGGGCATCGGCTCTCGCCGGCCCGAGGCCCCGCCAGTACCGGCCGGGTGGAGTTATCCAAGGTACTGGCCTAGCATGCCTGGAGCCGGCGCCAGATCCTGCAGGGGCGGGGGCCAACCAAGGTGCCGGCCGAAGAAACACCGGCTCCCGCACACCTGCAGGCCTGACCGTGGCAGCCCTAAGGCTGAGTTCTACGGCCTTAAAGCGTCAGAACAAACGCCCTCATAATCTCCTCCTTCCTCACATCCATGACTTGGCAAGCAAACAAATGCCTGCCGCCATCTCGAGCCTAACCGCATGACGCGAACCGGATATCCAGCCCGGGACGCACCGAGCATCCCAAACCGGTCCTCTGAACACCGAACCGAAACCGATAATGGGGCGGGCTACCTGGGACGTTGAGCTCGGGCCTTGCCAGCCCCAGCACACCTGACGGCCCCGCCGACTGCCATGAACCGGAACACTCGTCCAGCAGGGTACCGAGCCTGCGACGGCCCTGGCTCGACTTAACCAGCCCCGGCCCAGGGCCCGCCATGCACCGGCTCCCCCTGAACACCGAACCTACCGGCAGCCCGGGGCCACCTGCTGTACCGGCCCGCCGGACAGAGTACCGGATCCACCCCGCCGGCGGTGGCCAACTCGGGCTCCGAGACCGCGGCGGCCCGGGGCCACCGGCAGCACCACCACACCGAATACAACTCCGGATCGGTCCACACTGGCCAAAGAGTCCGCGGCGGCACGATCCGTCAACCACACTCCACAAAGGCCAGCGCGAGCGCTACCAAAGCCCAGGATCTTGAGATCGGCATGCACACCGAGTAAATCCCGCCGCCACCTGGTCCAGCACACTTGCCGGCACCGCCGGACGTAGCACCCGATCCCCCGCCGGCGGTGGCCGCCCTCTGCCCGATCCCACGGTGACCCGGGCCATCCTGCTGCACCGCCCCGCCAGACGTTGTACCTCAGTGGCCCCCCATGCGCCGAGCACGCAGCAGCCCGAGACGTACCAGGTATTGCGCATCGGCTTACTCGACCCAGGGCACCAATGGGGATAGCGGTACCCGCTCGGCGGCCAGCATCTGCAGAATCAGCCCTGATCATTTAGTCCGGGCCCCTTAGACTCAGCACACCAGTGTGTGGAGCTCGAATACCGCCGGAGCCTTGGCTTGCTACTCTGCATGCACACCGACAAAAACCAGCCACCACAACTCCCGGCCCCACCGGCAACAGCACCGATCCGGGAGCTGCAGCGCCACCGGCAAGCACCGGAACACCCGCAGGCAGTGGCCACCCTCTAACCGAACCCGCCGGCCGCTACAACCGATCACCCCGCCGCTGCTGGGCACCCTGGATGCCGAACTCGCTGCCGCCCGGGGCCACCTGCAACACAGACCCATCGGAGGCCGCGCCGAATCCCCGCCCGGTCGCCGGCTACCCGGGGCGCTGAGCCCGCGGTGGCCCGCAACCACCTGCTACACCGGGGCACCGTAAGCCGCACCGGCCCCCCCTGCCGGCAGTGGTCGACCTGGGCCACCAGCAACACCAGCACCGCCGGACGCAGTACCGGAACAACCGCCGGCAGGGTACCGAGCCTGCGACGGCTCTGGCTCGACTTAACCGGTCACGGCCCGAGGCCCGCCACGTACCGGATCCCTCTGAACACTGGACCGACCGGCAACACCATCCCACCGAATGCAACTCCGGTTCGGTCCACACTGGCCAAAGAGTCCGCAGCGGCACGAGCCGTCAGCCCCCTCCACGCAGGCCAGCGCGAACGCTACCAGAGGCCAGGATCTCGAGATCGGCATGCACACCGAGTAAATCACGCCGCCACCAGGTCCAGCACACCTGCCGGCACCACCAGACGCTGTGCCGGGTCCCCTGAACACCGATCCGACCGGCTGCCTAGGGCCACCTGCTGTACAGACCCGCCGGCCGCCGCACCGGAACCTGCCCAGCCGTTGACCACCATGGGTGCCGAGCCAGCGACGCCCCGGGGCCACCGGCAGCCCCCCACCGAATGTAACTCCGATTCGGGAGACAGACCCCCACCACGGGAGCACCGGTAATCGAGCCACGCCTTGTCGGCGAAAACGGTCTTGGTGTGGTGCGTGGCCTGCTTTGCTTCGTGATAGCGCCCCTCAGATCGACCCCATCTCGTAGCTAGCCGGAGGGGTGGAGAGTGTCGCGGATCTCGATGTTGGCCCACTCAGTGACTCGGACGCAGGTCGAGTGAGTTAGCCAGAGCTGCATTGCATCACGGTCGAATTAACGACCGGTGATCGAGGCGACACGAATCACATGCTTGAGTTGTCCAGGACGAAGGGCGGCAGCACGACGGGCGTCGGGTCTTGGGGAGTAGTACATGGGACTCTCTCTATTTAATGCCGGTTCACAGCAGTGAACTGAGTGAGCAGGAAAAGGGTCTCCTGGTGATCATACCAGCAGGCCACAGGCGGGGTTCACGGATAGTTAGGCGAGTGTGTCAGGGCTGGGCACATCAGGAAGGTACACACACGGCGGTGTCGTGACGGCATGCTCTTTCGTGTAATGAGGTCGAGGCTCGGGCGCTAAGTAGATATGAAGCCCACCTTCGGGCTTCCACATTGGAGAACAGAGCATGAACAAGACTCGTATCAAACAAGGCGCCCGCTGGGCATTCACTGTCGCCCAGCAGGCGATCACCTAGGCCGCCGTCAGGCTGCTTGGCATGGCCATCCTGTCAGTGGTCGTCAAGACCTGGCCAGTGGTCGCTGTGGCGACTGGGGGGCTATGTTGAGCCCACGAATAGAAGCGGGGCCACAGGCCCCGCCGATTAGCACGGACTTTTAGAGTGAGACTTTGCTTTCATCTCACAAGGGCAGTCCAGGAGTCCGCCGAGCACCACACAAAATCACCGGCTCTAGCACAGGACCGTCAGATCCAATCCTCCACGGGGCCGACTGCGGCCCCCACTGCCAACTACAAGCCCGCCTGCGCTGGCCGCCTTGGGCAATGAATTTTCACGGATTCTCAATCTGGATAGTCTGCAAGTAGCCAAATGCCGATAGCCATGCAGCCGAACGTGGACCCTGTGATTGAATACCGAGCCTGCTGGCCACCGAGTAGTCCAGATCACAACTAAAGGAGGGGGAGGGGGTCGCAGTCGAGTAACTCGAAGTGAAAAGGCAGGATCCGGCTCATCTATCGATGGTGCTTCACTGACGTGGTTAATGCGGTAGATGCTACTCATGCAGTTCATTATCTCTACGACGTCTTCGAAATCACAACATACATCAACAAAAAGCCCCGCTAGGCGGGGCTATTTGCATCTTGCGCCTGGTCTATGCGCAGATCTTAACTGGGCGCGGCAACGGCTTACAGGCGATGATCGCGAGCTGCCATTCGTGGTGCTGGGGGCTACCCCATATCTTATCTGACAATGAAGCCAACTCAGCATCAGAACGGATCTGGTGCAGTTCGCCGGTCATCAGTTGATAGTGGTACACGTACAGCCGACGATAAAGCGCCTCGGACATTCTGGCCTTCCAGAAGTGCATACCTTCCCCAGTCTGCATGTTATCACTCAGGATCACATCATAACGGGCCAGTATATAGCCGAAGAATACCGCAGACGGCAGATCTCGAAGTACAGCCTTGTGGTGCTGATTGAACGAACGCCAAACCCGTTGCTGGGTGGCCGGGCGACATTTCAGATCTTCATAGTGAACGATGATCACCTGGTTGTAATAGGCGACCTCAGCCGTATGGTCATTGACCAAGGCGATCTCGAATTTGTCGCCACCGAGTCGAGTAGTCACACAGACGAGGCGGTAGCCGGGCGGTAGAGCGATTCCCAACTCCGGCGCAATCTCCTGGATGTGCTCATGCCCCACCAGAGCTTGATACATCGCCCCGTTGGTTGCGGTCACTTCCAGGTCACGGAATGTTTCTGTGACCTTGTTTGCATCGATAATGAGTTGCGGCATAGCGTCTCGTAGTTGATTGCTCATATTTGATTCATGCCTACTCTAACACTCTGGGGCGGGTGACTTCCATAATAATAGACAAAGCCCCGCAACGCGGGGCAGGACAACCAAAACGAACTGTGTCAGGCAAATCACCGACTGATTTTATCCCGAGGCCTCATGCATTTGAGCCAAAGGCAATAGCAAGCGACTAGGGAACCCAGGCAGTAGAGAATGAACGGCAGCACCATCCGATATGAGAAGGGGCTAGGAACCATGCTCGTCGGCGGAATTGACATTATCTTGAAGCTCTTGAATTTCGTAGATTTTCCGTCTGCATCAGTCAGATTATAAGTCCCTTCCCAATCAATAGAGAGGTCACCTGCAAGAGTTCTATCATTCGGAAGCACGACTTCCACATTGTGGCGAACAAAGCCAACCGATTGCCATTTCATCCCTAAGTGGATGACCCCTATCGCCATCCATAGCCAACACCCACCGGCCAACAAAATCACTGGCACATACCGAACTTGACTCAATTGCATCTCTCCTAGAACACTAGAAATGTAACGTGGTAGCGATTGACTAGCAAACCACTGAAAATGTTTTTTTGGCTCTAAAGCTTCATTACCTTTTTCCTACGGCTTCCCGCCGCCGCCCGGTTCCAGTCATCCCGCTTATTGCTCTCAATTGATTCCCTTCCTGCTTCCCACGTTCCGCTGAAAAAATTGGCATCATCTGTTCTACCAACAGCGATTAAGGGGGTTACCAATCGTGAGAAATACACCCTCTTGTGAATCTGAGCCGCAACTTCAAGCGGCGATCGAGAAGAAGAGAGCATTTTTTTCAATCTGGCGATAGTGTCTGCGTTATCCCTATACCAGAAAGTGACACGAAGATGAGCCGGTTTAAGCGGTATAGAGCGGAGAATCGTTTCAAATTCTGACTGTTTGCTTTTGCGTGGGTCATGGCTCGCGATTTGACGCAGCAGTGCGGCATCGGCATCACGCGCCACCGATTCAAACACCTTAGCTAGGCTGGTCAATTTGCGATCATCGCCCCCCTTGAGCAGGAGGCGAGCGCCGGCCGGTGACTTCTTGGCAGCCTTACGCAATCCTGACATTATCCGCTCAACAGCATCCAGGTTGGCTGATAGCCACTCTTTAGGCTTGGTTCTGGCGGATGGACTCGTACTTGATGCCGTAAAACTGAGCCCTTGCAGTTCCTCCGCCACCTCAGTGCTATACGCCTTACCGCGACCCCGCTTTCTGGGCACATCGATTACTGGAAGTGTAAGGTCCGAATTTGCTACAGACCGAGCATCCCCGATTGAATGCGATTTAAAGTGAATTTCCGTTGAAAGTGTGAGTCGTTCATCACTTTCCTTTGACTTCACATTTCGATATTTAATATCGACATCGATCAGTCCCGCACTCAGAAGTTCGTTAAGGGCCAATGAGAGTTGCCGGCGATCATTGTGGTTGTGCCGACCAGTCTCGCGTGGATGGATTTCACGCAGGAGCTCAAGAACCGTCATGGGCCGCAGATTCAGAAACACCCTGCGCCCCATTAGCTTGCCTGGCCTAGCTGCGATCCATAGAGCTAGCAGGCGAGCCATCTGAGAGTTCAACTGAATGACTGCACTTCGATTTATTGGGACGAGCTTTTTAGTGCTCAGATACAAGGTTCGCAGCTCTGGGGTCGGAGATATTTCGATGGTCCCATCAGGTTCCAACCTCAGAGTACCAACGATATTCGCAATCATGACCGATCTCTTTCGGCTAGTCTCATCCGCATCATCGAGCGTTGGGTAAAATAGAAGAGCAACGCTCTTTAGCCTTGCAAGCGAATCGACGATTTTTTTGTCCAACAGGTAATCTGACGGCCGCATATCCTCAGGAATCGGTGAGAAAAATCGCTCTATGGTCATACGAATTGGCTTGATGATGGCTTGCTCAAACCTCTCCTTTGACAGGCGCCCTAACCAATGAGTGATGCAGATATAAGAGACCAAATCCATTTGAGTGTTGAGGGTTGGCCCCCTCAGTGACATATAAGCGTGACCACTGCTAAGCGGAGTGGTCAGGTGGTAAATTCTATGCTCATCCAGTGCTGGTGGCGTCTTCCCGCTCGCAAGCACGCGGAACATCCCCGTTTTCAGGGTCATATCCAGGTGCAAATCAATGTTCTCAGGGGGAGGGCTGCGATCTGGGTACAAGGAGCGGGTTTGAACCCTATCGTACTCAACCAAGTAGTCCGTATCTTGTTCTATCACCACGGGAGCTCTTGTGTTAGCCACAGCAGTAGGTTCTGGGTGATCCTTTTCTTCAGCTCCCCCTACATTGTGTTCATTGGCTTCATCCACCAGCAACGTCATTTTTTCCATTGCCGGCCAAATGATCTCTAGGGCTCGCTCTACTGACAGCTCCGGTGCCGTCGACACAAAATTCAGCAGCATTGACACAGCCGACTTGTTAATTTTCGGTAAAAGTGGGGGCGCCATCACTTTGATGACGTCAGCACGAAATCCCTGTTTGGTTAAATACGCCTCTAAAATCGCATTCGCGCAGCTAATTTTATCAACGATCATGCGTCACCCCCCAACCTGTGCATATGCTGAATATAACCTGTTCAAAAGCTGTTTATAACCTGTTATCACCTGACAAAATGGTCTCGATAGAGACTCCACGGCATAGTAGATAAGAGACCACGGCATAGTAGATAGCATATCACGGCATATAACATAGAGCATCACGGCATAGCATATAGAGCATCACGGCATAGTACATAGAGGAACGCGGCATATAACATAGCAGTGCACGGCATATTACATAAAACAGAAAAAAGCCATATACATCACTAAGTTACAACCACCCCATCTTTAAAGATCTTTAACAGATCAAAGATATTAAAAGATCAGTAGATCAAGAGATCAAAAAAAAGAGATCAATGATCTATAATAAGTTGCAGTCGATCTCTTCTCGTTAGGATCCATTTTCGGATTCACAATCCGTTCGCAGCCCCTGAGCAAGCCTGATTTGAGCCCTAGACAGCTCTCAGATGGAAAGTAGACCCCGTGGCAATACGTTGGTATACCCCGGTGATGAGCGCCCTATAAACCGCAATTCCAGCGATTTTATGACTGGGTGAATAACCGCTTAAAAACCGTCCCATCCTATCGGATCCAGACCATAGATCTACTGGATCCAACGTGGATCCATTTTTTAACAGGACCTCGTTTACCTCACACCATCAATAACCTACAGCTAATCGTTCAGTTCAAGCTTTTCGCTGTAGATCCAAGACACGTTGACCCCATACTCTGAACTAGATCCTTAGCAGGGTATGCAAGGATCGATGATCTGAAGATAAAGCGACACAAACAGACGTCCTGAGTTTAAAACACGGTCTCATTCAGCATCTTCAAGATCCGATTGGGGTAACATATGCCTTTCGATTCGGAGGTATTTGATGAGGACCTTAGCAAGGAAAGGCGATCCCACCAGCACTGGCGGTGCGATCCAAGACGGGGACAGCAGCTGGCTCAGCGAAGGCTCCCCAACCACCTATATCGGGATGATAGCGACCTGCCCAGCTTGCAAAGTCGGACAGGGCCCTATCGTCGCCGTGGGCCCCCGCTCCATCATCGGCCCGGGCGGGCCGGTAGCACTGCAGGGCGATTATGTCGCTTGCGGCTGCCCGCCTATGAGCAACACCATACTCCCCGCCCAGGGGACGACAGTCGGCGACAACAAAGGGCCTCGAGCGAAAGCAGCCAGCGCCCCAGCAGAACCACCAGCGCCAGCACCGGCCAGTTCGCCGGCGACCCCTCTTGTCCCGTTGGTTGACCCCGAGGAACACCGGATCGGCATCTTCTTCGATGGCACCCAGAACAACAGGCACAACAGCGAGCTCAGGGAGCAATGTGAAGAGGCAAGCGAGGCGGCCTGCAAATCCATAGAGAAGCTGATAGGCACTGAATCCTCATACGACGGCGGCCCAACCAACATTGCCCGGCTGCATCAAGCCTATACCGGCCCAGCAATCTACATCGAGGGGATCGGCACTGCTGCCGGCAAGGCTGACACAAAGATCGACATGGCTTTCGGTACCGGTGCAACTGGCGTCATAGCCAGGTCAAAGGAAGGCCTGGCCAAGATCAGCACCATGATCGCCAGCCTACCCGCCGGCCCGGTAGCTGTGGATGTCTTCGGCTTTAGCCGGGGCGCTGCAGCTGCGCGACATTTCGTGAACATCCTTCTGGAATCGAACCTGGGGCGCCAGGTGCACGTCGCATTCGTTGGCCTCTTCGATACCGTAGCAGCCATAGGCCTGGACGCCAGCAATGACGAGAATGCGCCAGTTCGCCTCTACATTGCTCCCGGGGCCGCGGAGAAGGTTGTCCAGCTCGCCGCCAAGGACGAGTACCGGCTCAATTTTGCGCTTAACTCCGTACAGCCAGACCACACGGAACTCCCGCTATTCGGTACTCATAGCGACGTTGGCGGCGGGTATCTAGACCAAGTTGAGAAGACGCCAATCATGCGCCCCTATGATGCCATCCTGAAATTTGGTGATGACGCAGCCTATAAGAGATTCCAGGCTGCAGCCAACGCCAGGCTCCAGGAGGAAGCTATCCCTCTATACAAGGGATATGCGAAAGACAGCAGCCAAATAAAGCCGACCATCAGCTCTTTCTCCGTCGTATCCAAGAGCGACGCGCCAATGGTGGGCTATGTGGCCAACGCGATCATGACGCGCACGGTCAAACCTGAACTGCAGCTGCTCGCCGGCCACCTTATGCAGACTATCGCGCAGGAAAGCGGAGCGCCGCTCACCCCCCTGTCTGAGCCGGTTCCCGGGGCGCTGGCCTTCTTGTTCGACAAGTACCTGGGCCTGTGGCATGGAAGCGGTGACCTCAAACTGTCCAAGGAGCAAAACGAGATGCTGATGACGGAGTATGTTCACTGCTCCGATAACTGGACGCCGCTCGGCCCCCTCTACGTGAACGCCCCCGCCCCTAGTAGGGTTCGTCGCGTCTACCAGCAAACACCAGGGAAGTGACCTTATGAAGCGAATAGTCATTGTCCTAGCCCTCCCCCTCGCACTTGCAGCTTGTGGCGATACCCAGGAGAAGAAACAGCCCCGTAAGCCGCCAGAGGAGCGGGTGATCAGTGAGCCAGCTCATGGATTTGGCGTCCTTTTTGGCAAGCCAAACCCCGATTACACACCGCCAGGGAGGCTAGTTGATAGCCCGGACTTTAAAGTGACTCTCCCAGAGGACCGCTGGGAAGAGGTCACTATCAGCAAAAAAGAGGGCAAGCCAAGCGCGGCGGCAGGTGTAGATAAGTGAGAGCTCGCTGGGCTGTCACTCTCCTGGCGACAGTAGGGGTCTTGGCCATAGCCACCCTGTTTTACACTAGGTCAGATCTACCGAAGGCGGAAAGGCCAGGTATCACCTCCTCCAGTCATGGAGTGGGTGTCCTGTTAGGTTCGCCACAGTACCAGGTGAAAGGTGAGCTGGTGGAGGGGGGCTTTCTGGATAAGCAGCTGGACGAGAAGGGCAGTACGGAATTGGACGAATACCAGTGACACTAGGCCGGCCAGCTGCAATGATGAACCAATCAATCAATCAACACGGAGGGCAAGTGATGTCCTTTACTGCGATCACCCTTGAGGCCGCCCTGGCCATTGAGCCGGCCAAGCTATCTGGCGTCATAGACGGGGTACCGGTCAACCCGGCCAAGCCACCAGCCAGAGACATCAAGCACGACGAGCGTGAGCCCGAAGAAATGATTCTGTGGTGGCGCCAACCGTACCTGCAATGGAATAGCAATGGGCACTGGGATGTTAGATGCCTCGATGGCGGCGCATGGGATCGCCCCACGTTCATAGGTAACCATGAAGAGCTGGCCGGTGCCATAGAGCTGGCCAAGAAGCCTACCCGCGCCTATGCCATAGGGGAGCGGCAGGCCCTGGAGAGCGGCGAAGCCCTAATGAGATCGCTGGGGCTTGATGAATGAGCCAAGGGCGCCACATAGGCGCCCTTGTTCTGAGATGAAAACAAGCAGTAAGCTTAACTTTGGTAGGGCACTATAAGCTCAGAGCCCTGACAATCGCCCGTTTCGCATCTGTCCTAGTAAGGGCCTTAATAGTATGTGTGGCCCTGCTCAGTCTTGGGGCTAGAGTGACGTGACAAAATGGAATGACGCCGGCTAGATCACTGGTCACCACATGGGATCCCGGAGTCCAGTAAAACTCGTCGCCCCTACACACCCAACAATGCCTCCCATCAAGCTCGCCGGTGTACTCTAAATCGGATTGCCTCATAGTTACTCCAAACTCGCCTTTGGTTCCTGGTGGTTACCACTCCAGGATCAGAATATGGCCATGGATTCTCCATATGGCCGTGCTTGACGCCTGAGTTACCAATTAGCTCTGATTTTCATCATCCAACCCTTCAGCGGTATACCCAACCATGGAGTTTTGGTACCGAACCGCAGCTGTATGGATACGGATTGAAGAGAATAGCCCCGCCGCAGCAACGACTGCAGACAGCCATGGGTCAGACCCCGTGTTAGCTAGACCAAGTACCAGAAGCATGATGCCAATGCCGATCATGTGGCTGGCAGTTACAATGCCATGGGTTCGCAGTCTAGCAATCATTCTGTTCATTTGTGGCGTTCATTCCTCGTCGCAATCAAGCGTTGAAGTGGTTCAGAAGCTGAAGGCGATCCATTAATCTCTGGGCATTTTTATCCTTGCTCCGAGAGGAATCATCCCGTGTTCGGTCGTTCTTATCAAAAAGCGCTCTCAAGCTAGCTATGCCTCTCAGGGAGGCTTCATATCGAGACCGGCTCATGATTTCCCTTACTTCTCGAATAACAACCTTACACTCGTGCTCATCCAGCCAGCCTATGCCCCGGCGAGTATATGGCAGGCTCAGAAGGTGCTGCATCCATGCATAGGCTTCGTGCTTATTCATTCTGCCGGAATCGATCAGGGTGTTGATGCTGGTATGTGCCTCGCGCCTCGCCAATCGGGTTTCCCTGTTGGCAACAGAACCGATCGCGATGTCAGTTCCTTCTCGGCAGCTAACGTAGCTATCGCAGGCATCACGGTTGCAACGGTAGATCATCGCTTTAGCCGGCGCGGCAGGATACACCACCTGTTTTCTGACGAGCTCCAGAGGAGCGCCACAATAGCGGCAGTCCTTTGGATGAAAATGACTATTTGCTGTGTTGCGAGCCATATGCACAATCCTGATGAGAGGGTTGTAGCCATTGTCTCGTGGTACTCAGGAATGCAAGTTTGAGTTGCAGCCATGCCGGCTGTGAAAACCCTGCTAGGCCCGGGTAAGGGGTTCTACACCCGGGTGTGTAGTTGGGAGTGCAAAACGATCTCGGGTTTAGCCCAAAAATAACCTTGCTGCAGATTGAAGCCGAGCATTTGAGATGAGACAGCTTGGTTGTAGGTTTCGATGCGTTCAGCGATGATGGGGATCCCCTTCCTCATACAAGTATCAATCCCTTCCAGCATGCAGGAGGTGTAGCCGTTCGTCTGGCCACACTCAAACTTCACTATGTCCCATTCAAAATCATGCAGCCGTGTAAGCGTGGAGTATTTCGTGCCGAAATCATCCATGACAAGTTCGACACCCATCGATCTTAGGCTATCCCATCGTTTTTGGAGCGTAGAGGGGGTGACCAGCTCGGTGACTTCAACCAAGATGTTGTGCTTGCGGGCCAGCTTGAGGATCAGAGTGCGCCATTGATGGAATCGGCGCTCAACTGCCAAGGTATGCTCACTCACATTGACCAGTAGGTTCAATTCCCCCTTAAGGAGCTGGTCCGCGAGATCGAGAACGGCCTTATCAATGTCGAACCAGGAGTGGTAATCGGAGGTTGGAGGGGAGAACCTTGATAGGCCACTATTTCTCGCAAGCAACTCATAGGCATGAATCACCTGTTTCTCTGTGTCGAACACTGGCTGCCTAGCAATGAGCATTAACTTTGGTCCCCTCAAAAATTACCGCGAGAGAGTCTACCCCTCTGACGCCGAGTAAATCCTATGGTGAAATCGTGAGCTATTTCTGATGTGAGTTATCCACAGAATTGCTGGATAAGTAGCCTGTGAACGTGTGGACAGTTCGCTGCAGCCATTGCTAGGACTGTGTTATTGGCAGCCCTTGGCTGCAGCGCATTTGATTTGGGCTATCTAGCACCAGGGAAGCCGATCAGAGGCCAGGTCATGACATCAGCAAGCAGATCTTCGTATTCAGACAGTGCCGCCCGGCCGAGAGCTATCTGCAGCTTGATTAGGTTGGTAGCCAAAGCCGTGAAACCGACCGCCTCGGTACAACTGCTTTCGCCATTACGCGCCGCGGATAAAATGTCAAAGGAGTGATTAAACTCGGGCTGCCGGGCAGCGGCATGGATGGCATCGTAGATCAAAGCAAGCCGCGATATGGACTCAAAGGCCAGTTCCGGGAATGTATCCGGAGCTGAGCCCATCGTGTGGCCAAAAAATGGTGCAATGACGGATCCTGCCTGGCAGGACAAGTCACTCGAGATTTTCTCGATGCTTTCCAGCATTGAATTCAGAAATTCCTGAGAATACCCGGCCCCCTGATCACCCAATTGCAGCAACACGTCGTTCTTAATTTGCTCCTCAATGGACATCAGGATCAGTTGATACGAGGCATGCACTGCTCGTACACAAGCCGTCAATGGCTGGTGAGGAATGAGCTCCTTATGCCAGGTGGCCAGGGGATGGGACTTCAGTTCCGCATTGTCTGCGTCGGAGTAGGAGTAAGTTACGAGCGAACGGCCATCGAGGTATATGATGTTGTGCACCATGACTATAAAGCCGTTCTTCGTGAGCCACAGTGAACCGGCTCTGACCCTCGAGTCACCCTGGTCTGCGGTGTTGGGTCGTGTGTCTATTGCGGTCATTTTATTCCTCTCAACATTAGTGAATTGTAAGGCTGCGATGGTGCAGTTCGCTGGCATCGATCAAGTATCGGTACCGGTATAGCTCGCTGGCTTGTTGGTTCAACGGCACCAATACCCACTCCACGTCGGAATGACAGATGATGGAGAAGCAGTGATCGTTGATGATGAAAATATCACCGGGGAAGTGCCGGCATTTAGATAGGAAATCATCACGCTGAGCCAACGTCAGTGGCTTGCACTCTGCGTAGTTGAGGATTTTTTCCCGTTCGCAAACCTGCACCGGCAGGTCTATGGTGGTGGCGATTGCTTTACTGAAGTCCATAGGGTCCCCCCATTTTTATTGATAAGTTGGTGACAGGATAAATTGCTTTTTTGCAATGCAAGGGGGGCCCATCCTGGGCGGCAAGTACCTGAACAGCTTCAAAACGAGAGGGCGAGTGCACCGGAACTATGTGGCCGGTGCCTGGGAGTTTGTGATTGATTGGAGGGAAGGGGGGGTAATCAAATTCATCCTGCCGGTGGTTCTAGATCTAGGCAGGCAGGGGATGCAATCCTCGGGCTATAGGGACTTCAGTAACAGTGCGCGGAGAAAGTCCTGCTGTGAAATTGAGCAAGCTTTGAACCCGCGAAACACACCATTATCGACCAGGATTTCGTCATACCGGCCAATGGTATCTCGATAAACAAGACGTCGCTTTCCAATACCGCCGACCAACTCATCAACCGTGCGCACAACCTGTTCGGCTGAATTCGTGATTGTGGCGCAGAGGTCTAGATCCAGAAGGAGCAGCATGGTCTCGTCCTGGTACACGATTTCAAAAACGGGTGTTGGCAATTGTCTGCTCCCTATACCTCTGTTGAGCCAACCCAGGTATCACCAAGGTAAGCATCCGCACCCCGGAGGCGCTCCAGAGGGATATCTAGAGCACACAGGCTTTCATGTGTCCAACCTTCTGCTGGAGGGGAGTATTCAAAGATGACTACTGCCTTGTCGAACAAGTCTACGATCTGCAGATGACAGTGAATCAATGAGGTGGTCAGAATCACGCTTTCACCAGGTAAAATATCAGTGATGAACTTCATGGGTAATCTATTCTCCTTGATTAACCCTGTTTTTCTACAAGAACGGCGTGAATGGTGTTGTGCGGCATTGCCGTTTTGATCACCCCGGCACTTTCCATTTCATTCACCAATTCGTCGCAGATAAGATGCTGTTCGTTTTTGTGATAGGGTTTTTGGGGGGCGGACAGATACCACCCAGCCCTCCGGTTTGCAAGTTTCCATCCGGCACGCAGAAGCTCAATGATGTCACGCACTTCCATATCTGTTCTCCAGTTCACTTGACTATGTTGATCGCTGTCAAAAGGTTATTCACCCGAACCATGTCTTCATCGCTATGAGTAGGCCCGCTGTGGTACAAGCGACCGCACTCTTGGCACTCGAAGAGAAACCCGCCAGCCAGCGGTTCGCTGGTGAAAGACACATCAGAATGGCACTCGCAACTCAGATGTAGACCATCCGTGTCGACAATGGTTTGAACTGATTCATAATGGTCGGCACTCGGTGCAAGGCCGTGTTTTGCCGTTTCAGCAGTCATGATATTCCCCCTCTTTAAATCAGCCCCAGGCGCTCGAGCTCTGCACGGAGGTCAGGGGCGAGGCTGTCAGGTTTAAAGCTCCTCCATCCCCCGCCAGATACTTCGTGAACTTGCCGCTGAGTTCCTGTTTTTGTGATCCAGATTTGTCCATGTTCCTTAGCAGCATTCATTGCTGCTTCACGGGTCCGGTGGCTTTTAACATCACGGTCTTTGCCTGCTCGGAGGCTGTAAAACGGAGCGTTTTTGGTGGCCATTCAGATGCCACCTTCTTCGATTGCCGGGCGCTTAGTCGGATCTAGCCACGCCAGAGCTTCCTTCTCGCATGCTTCGCGAGACGCGCTGAACCCGGCCTGCTCCATGACCCGGCCATACTCTGCTGCCAGGTATTCATAGGCGTCGGCTAGGTCACTCAGGAGCTGGGCTGCGTCGACATTTCCGGAATGGTACAGACCCTTTGCTTGCATTCTGACTTTGGGAATTCCTTTGATGCTCATGATGTTCTCTCTTTGGTCGAAATCGTTAATATTCAATGAGTTGAATGTACCATAATGCCGAGTGACGCAACTTCAGGAGCGCTCCCGGCTTGGTTAATCTAGGAATGGCAGGTCGCACTCACGAATGCTGATCTGCTGTCGTGATTATGCCGAGGGGAGTAGGGGGAGCCAATAATGGGTGGCTATCCTGGATGTCTCGGTGGCGAGGTATCCTACGATGGGGCAGAGTGCTTTGTTGGGACATGCCCGAGCTCACAGCGCCAGCCTATCTATCAATACCGAGCGGCGTTTCGGCTTCGGCAAATATCCCGGGCCCGCTCATTGATTTCTACGTTGTGTCACAAGCTCACCAAGACCCCAACCACAGCTATTAGCCACGGGATAGACCAAAGAGAAATGAAACCAACTAAATCATCATGTTGCCAAACATAATCTAAGCCACAGGCAAGGCGAACTATGGCAGCTGTCATACAGATAAAAATGGTGATGACCCACCCAGGAATCACATCTGCATGCGCTTTCGCGATGTCTTTTATCGTTGGTCCATGTCTCATGCTTTCCGGCTCCTTCTTGGTTGACTTCGATGGGATGAATCTACCATAGAGCTGGGCAGCACAACCTTGCTGGTGGACCCTCCCTGGGTCTCTCGGTTGGTGGGTCACCGGCGGTTATGTTAGGAACTCGACGAGTTGTGGGCCGCTGATGATAGTGACAGGGGACCCTTTGATCGCGTGCCAAGCAGATTTCGGAGTACGTCCAGTATGAATGAATAGGCCTTTACATTCCTGCTGCCGGCATTGCTCGGTAAATGCTCTCACATGGTCTGTGCTGATGAATTTCTTGTAGCGTTTTGCCTGGATGAGTACCAATTTACCGCCTATGACAGCCTTTCCATCAATTCCACCATCCCGGGAGTAGCTTTTGTTTCGAATGATCGTCAATCCCTGCAGTTCCAATGCGCTGAGAATGAGCTCCTCAAATGTGTATGGGTCGATCTTGCGGAGGTAGGCTATCTGGGCCTGCCATGTCGGTATTCCCCGAATTTTTGCCAGCACCGAACCCGATTGTTCTATCCGAGCCTCATGCCTTCCTTTTCTCCCCCTTGACCTGCGGACCGGGTTAAAAAAGGCGAGCATTGCGAGCAACACAAATAGAACCAGAATCGGCCAGGTCTGCAGGTGAAGAAGAAGAGATGAAAGCGGCTCAGTGAATGAGGTTAGAGAAGGAAGAACAATCATGGAAACGCCCTTGGTGGGTGGGTGGTGAATGGCTGGAGAGGCCCCCCCTGACAAGCACCGAATGTGAGAAGAAGGCGGGGCCTTTGGCCCCGCTGTTAGTTTCGGATCGCGCTATTCGCCGGCGTCTAGGACTTGGTAGGTACCGATGGCGGCCAACTCTTGCTCTAATTGCAGAAGGGCATCCGAGTTGTCCCCTGCATGTTGATGATCAAGGCATGTGGAAATGCGATCCCAGACAAACAACAGCTCTTTCATGCTGAAAGATGATTCGTGGCTGTCAGCAAGCAACTCCAATGCTTGCGATGTCTCCAGACTGCTTACCCTGGATAGGATCGCAACGACGTGGGGTCTGGTCATGGGCTCCTCCATTACAGATGCTTTTTGAAGAACCTTACTGCCAACCAGAGGGATACAGAGGACAGCACTGCACTGGGCACCAAAATCCAGTTGGGGTGGATTGTGAATGGAATGGCCAAGTACAGCCCCCACCCACACCACATGCACGGTAAAATCATGCGCTTGGCGTAGTGGTGTCTTAACCCAGACTCCCGAGCCCCTCCGTACTTGCGTAGATCCCGGAGCATCAACCCATCAAAGAAGGCCACAAACATGAATAGCCCATACAGTGGCAACGTAAACAGCAAGATCACCGCTCGGATTAGGCAGACGATAGTGATGTAGATGGCCGCGAGCAGGTACTGTTCGAAAACCGCCATCGAAGCAGACCAAGAGGTGATCCATCGATACCTCGCGGGGTCTAAAACGTCGGGCCCCATAGGGGAACCCGTTACGGCCTGTGTGATGTAATGGATAGCCTCAGTCGGTGTCCAACCAAACAGCGCTGCATTAACGAAGTCTTCATTCAGATAACCAGCCTCTTCGATCACCATTTTGAGGGCGTGCTGGGCTCCTTGCTCAGGCCAGAACCATATCATGCCGCACCATTCAATCATGACGCCGGTGACGGTGGCCCCAACCACCATACCGATGGAGACGATGACAAACGAGATGATGTCGATCCGTTCATTCGGTGTGGCCATCAGGCAACCCTCGCAGCCAGTTCATCGGGGAGGCCAGCTGCAGTCTGACCAAAGGGGTTATTGGCCGCGGTTGGCCTGTCTATGCTCTTCCAGGATCTCAAGTTGTTATACCAGCTATCCGAGGTCTGGTAGTTCGATTCCATCAGTGCGCAGATCTCTTCCACGTCTTTCGGGATTGGTATGTTGTCTTTCCTGTCATCCATTAGCGGGAAACGCAGCTTGTAGAGCTTGGCGCCATCGAGCAGTGCGAAGGCCTGACCCTTGGGCAGGCGAATAATATCGGAGGGTTGTAGTAGTGGGACCTGGCGTGTGCCGATGGTATCCGAGTTGTTCGACTCGAAGTGAATGGTACTAGTCACGTCGGAGTTATCACGTGCAGAACTCAGTGCGCCCAACTCGCTAATAGTGACCTCTGGCAACTGGTTGGTAAGAAGCTCAGCTGTTTCTATGGTTTTGACGCGCAGCATGATGATCGCATTGAAGTTTGACAACATTTGCTGGGCTTTGGCTGCGTCTCCAAGCTTGGCCTCTAGGTCGAAAACTGACTGGGTGTAGGCTGTGAACCTCACCCCAGAGCCACCGGACTTGTTGAGGATCGGGATGGCGAAATCTGTCGCCAGCTCATTGAACTCATCGCAGTGGAGGTAAACCTTCGGTAAAACGCCATTTCTTGCGTCCACCAACCCTTTTTCCATCCCGTATTTATACAGATAGCCACAGGTAGAGAGCAGGTCAGACAGCATAGAACCGCCAATGGCCTCTGCTACTGTCTTATCTGTCATGGCGTCCAGACCGATATAGACCACTGCCTTTTGCCGCATGATGGTCATCCAGTCGATAATGGGTCGGGAGTCTTTGGCGTCGTATGTTGGGGCCACCAGCTCCACCAGCCGGCCGGATGTGACTTTCTCCACGAACGGCAGCAAGGATGCAGTCAGTTTGTCAAAGTAGGTCTTGTCGTACTGAATTGCAGATAGCAAGGCCAGCAGCACAGGATCAAAGATGCGCTTCCCCTTGATGTAGGCTTCCAGGGCCGCGGTTCGCTTGGTCCGGCTTTGCATGTGCCGGGGAGGAGCCTTCATGTTCAATTCGATAGTGCTCACGTCCTCTCGCCAGCGAGCAATCCGGTGCTTCTCGAAGTAATACTCGCTGTAGTCGTTGAATAGCGGTTCCATGTCAGCAATGTCACCTTGGATCTGCACGTAACTAGGCCGACTACCCATTGCAACCCTAGCTTGTGCAACGATGTTCACGAATCGCCAAGAGAACTCCGCAAAAGCAGCACTGTTTCCCTCACTGGCGAGTTGGCTGGTGGCCCGGGTGGCCACTTCCGAAATCCTGGCGAATGAGCCCACGGCGTTATAGCGGCAGCTGATGTCGGGGAATCCTAAGTGGAAGATGTAGAACGGGCGATTGTGCCTCTTGGCTTCCGTATAGAGGCGCTTGAGGATGCCGGCGTCAGATTTGGGGTCCATGAAGACCGTGCAGCCGTCGCCGCGGGCTATATCGGACGCAACGTATATCTCGGCGGCTCGGGTCTTCCCCACGCGCGTTGTGCCAATCACGATTTTGTGAGCAACTCGTTCTCCCAGGTCTTCGTAGACATCCCTTTCATGAGGTTCAACAGCATGCATGATCGGCGATCCCCCAACGGGGGGGAGGGGGCGGACAGGGTTCCATGGGCTGTCCTTGCGAAGCGCTTTGGCGATGGACTCAGCCAGCATCCCTTTCCCCTCCAAGGTAATTTCCGCCCGGCGGGCCAGCTTACTTAGATTGCTGGGCTCCAGGTACTTCATCGCCTTGATGGATTGCGCCTCAATCATCCGCTGTGTGTGAATGGGCTTCCACTCAAAACCTCGGCCGATCCAGTTGAGACGTTGCGAACATGGAACGTCCTGGGGCTTCATCTCGTAGTAACTGAGGCGCGTAAGGTTGCGATGGTACTTGCTGACGGTCCATCCGTCGTGAAACCTGCTGAGGGCCCCGGCCGCCAATATACTGCCACAGGCATAGCTGACTGATGGAGTCATCATGAGAGTGTGAGGCGCCCACATGCACAGCGCTGCTCCCCCTGACATGATCGCAGAGCTGTAGAGCTCAACAGGCGGGCGTAGCAAGGACTCAATTTCAAATTTTGCAGTCATGGATACATTCCATATATGGGATATAAGGGGGGGGGAGAATCTCGCCGGGGAGCAAGGGGCACCGGCGTGGCTGCGGCAGATGGGAGGATGGCCATCTCGGACTAGCTACTGAAAAAAACCAGATTTGGTGATCATGATCGGGTAGCCCGGGGCGCCTAGCTGATCGGCGAGGGCATCAGCATTCATTGGCCAGAGTTGCATGGGAGCCACCAGCTTTTGCATGTACTCCCACTCGGTTTGGTTCCTTACCTTCGTCAACACCCCGGACGAACCATACTGCTCCAACACCTTTCGATTTGCCTGGAACCATCGAATGCTGTACTCGTCGGTGCCGATGACGAACAGAGGCTGGGGGAGGTCCGGCAGCTCCTTGAGCATCTGGGTACCAGGAAGAACTACCGGCTTGATGAGCTTTGGTTCAATAGGAAAGATCCTTGGCAGTGCTGCAGATGAGGGCTTGAAATTCTCCATAGCAGTTTTGAGGTTGGTCTTGATCTGATCCAGTGAATCCGGTTTCTTCAGGTCGGAGTAAAACTGGTCATCAACCCAGTTCTTGATAGGGAAGGCCTTCTCATTCTGGTAGATGACAATCCCTGGCGATGGCACATCTGCATGCGCACAGCCAGCGATCGCCGACAGCATGATCCCCAAAACGGTCATTGCATGGTTTGTTTTACATATTGCCATTGTTTATACACCGACTTGCGATAGGCTGTGGCTTTCGCTACATCCGTTGGGTTGTGATACTGGCCGGCTGCTAGCCACCAGTTTCGGGATTTCTGGTAATGCTCGGATAGGTAGTCAGCTGCCGCATTGAGGTTCGTCCATGGGTCAGTAGCCGCCCAGAGGTCTCCACCAAACCTCCCGGAGTGCCAACGCCAATTCACCTGGGCAATGCCGATGTCTACGGATCGGTGTCCCTGGTCAATTAGCCGCTTGCAAAACTGATACAGTGCAACGCGAGTTTTGAACCTATACCCTTTCCCTTTGAAGTTGGCCGTCCATGGCCACGGCACGATTCGCCCCTTGTTTGTCGGCAATTTACTTTCGGCCAACGAGATTGAATACAGAAGATCTGCCGGCACACGCTTAATCATGGCTACTTCATAGTAGGCTGGTGGAATAGGTGCTACTTGGGGCTTTGCACCCTTAACCTGCTTAGTTGCATGGCGGCCTCGAGCATCGGTTGAGGCGCTTCCTTGTGAGGGGCTGGCAAAGGTGAGTATGGCCAGAATGACTGCAGCACTGATCGTCCCTATCCTCATGGCTTCAACTCAACCGTGTTGTTTAGTTGGACCCGGTATGCAACCGGCAACCCAGGGGTAGGTTTAAGGCGAGCATAGTATCCACTGTCATAGTTCACGGTCGCTTTGCCATCAGCAAGCATCTGAGTTGAGATCCCGACACTTCGAGAGAAAGACAACAGGTTTTCATCGGCGTTGGCATTGATGACGAACAGATCAAGGCGATTGAGTTTGCTTGAGCTGGTGGCGAGATTCTTGATGAACCTGGTGCACCTGACATCGCAGTTTGCAGCGTCAGCATAGGCAACGGTTCGCGTGTCCTTGATCGGTACCGCTACACTGTTGCTGCTGAAGCCTGCGGCCTTAGAGCTGTCAACGCCAGATTCAGCGCTGCGCTTGGCCCAAGTTCTTCTCTCCGAATCTGACATCCAAACCGGGTGGTTCGGGATCAGCGTCTTGATGTATTGATTAACGGCCTCGTCAAACTGAACTTCCCTTGCCAATCGGGCACGTTCCATTTCGACCGAAAGTTTGGCATATCGGGATCGATCAAAATCTGTCTTGGCGTTTATACCCATGACCATGAGTGGTGTGAGCTCTGGTTTATTCGAGTAGTAGGCGGCATTCGGTCCGGTGGACATCAACTCCTTGTACTCCATCCATTCTGATTGTTTCATCCCCCATGCCTTGGACTGTCGAAGATCCTCTTTCGTCCACTGCAGATACGACGGTACTTCGTTAACGGTCGGTAAAGTTTCACGTTGTGTTGCTGATTGGCCTATGGTGGTGAGATTGGTATTTACTCCTGACCGCAGTTCTACAGCTTGTGCTGATATGCCGAGCGTGCCAGCGACAATGGCGGATATAATTGCACGTTGAAATTTCATCGTAAGTACCTCAGTGGTAGAAGGCAGCGCGAGCCGTCCCGGCCGTAAATGAAGATTGAACCGCCAGAGTAGTAGGGCCTTGATGAGTCAATGTAAAGTGAACGGAGGCCGGTAATGTCTTGTTGTGAGCACGCGGGGACGGTAGCCACTTTCTTCGGCTCACTCTCTGTCTCTCCGAAGCTTTTGGCTAGCGAATTGGAAAGGTTCTGGATGGTGCTACACCCACTCAGTAACAAGGCTGCCGCAGAAAGTAAAATCCATCTAGGCATCAGTAGCCTCCGCTGGCCACGACAGTGAGAACCTTGTCCCCCTGGATGAATACAGCCTGTCTTGATTGACGGTCGGCACTCTCCAATCGCCACATTCCAATTTCATCGCCAACTTGAAGTCTCTTAACGTCGTCGCCATTGATCATGGTGACAAGCAGGATACCCCCCCAATCATCAACATCGAAGAGTGTATGGCCATCGACGACTTTGGCCAACTGAGGTTTCCTGACTGGTAGAGTCTTCGTTGTGGAATAGTGTGACTCTGCAGTGCGTGTTGTTTGAGAGATGGCTTGGTGGCCGGTACTCTTTAGCTTATTGATAGCTGCCTGAGATGCCTCTTGACTAACCCTCAATGCATCAACAGACTCCTGAATGTTGTCGACTAGTTGGCGAGTTTGCCTAGCCCAAGTTAAACCAAGGTCTGTGTCCGTCGACAGTTTTTCGGTAGATGACTTTAGCGAGCTCAGCTCTGAGTTTAGAGCTGACAAATCTGCTGCCTGTTGCTGAACATGCCGCGAAACTTCACCTACAGCAGCATCAATTTCAGAGGTCCTATTCACGGAGTTAGATTCGATTTTATCCATCCTAGCTACCATCTCAGTACGTAGGTCATCGAAAATCTGTTGAATGTTTTGATTCTTCGGGAGCGATAGAAATGTGTAGCTGGCTAAACCAAAGCTGAAAACACCAAGAGCCAAACTGACATACGCCGCCGCAATGGTTCTTCCCCCTACAGGGTCAGTATCATACCGCTCATATCTGTCTCCTTGGTCATGATCCAGAGTCGACTCGCTCACAGGTTCATGTTCGGTGCTTGGATGAAGTGCCGGCTGCCTTGCTTTTTTCAATCGACGGAATATGCCGCTCGTTGATTTTTGTCTATCGCCAGACTCTGCATGAATTGATTCCAACGGAGGTTCGACAGGTACATCCCCATCATTTAGCTCTACGTCATTATTCGCGTGTGATGCATCCGGGGTTATCTCTGGAAGAAATTCGTCACCGTCGGTGACACTATCACTCCGCTGAAGTTGCATATCTTGAGGCTGTTCGGTAACTGAGCTTTGTTCTTCAGTGAATGTTTGCTCCGTTTTTTCTACCACTCCCCCTACAATCCAACCCGCACTTAAGTCTTCTCCCATGAGTTCTCTTGCAACATCCATCGGGTCGATTTCTGGGACTGCATCGATAGCTTTTGCCGTTTCTGTGCCTGCGTAATTTGGGGATGTGGCATCCCCACTCACCTGGTTTTTGCCAACTAATGAGTCATCATCCTGAATGACACCCTGGGCAGTTGAAACACCAAATGAAGAAAGAAGGCTGTCTGTTTCACTGCTCTTTCGCTTGAGGAAATCGCTATCCGTTTTCATTGCTTTACACCGTTAAGTTCAATAGATATAGGGTCTTCATCATGGAGTAATGGGACAAATGTGACGACGCGATGCACAGGGTCTACAAGCAGCAAGAATGCATCACCAGCAAGTGTCTTGAGAGCGGATTGGACAGTGACGTATGAAAATTTTCTTTGCACGCTTGGCAAGGGGAGGGTGAGCATCACTTTCGTGCTTTCTGGCAGATTAGACATCTCGGCAAGCGTGTACCCGGTCTGCTGAATTGTGTAGTTGATCGCTTGCCCTACTGTCTCTACGGTGGGTGGAAATGAAAAGCTCACAACGGTAAGAAGCGGATTAGATTGGCGTACTTCCGGAGTGGTGTCGATTGTGGTGTAACGCGAAATTGCATACCGGTCTTCTGGTGTAGCTGCGGTGACACCCTGCGCAATCATCATCCAGATTGTCGCTACTGTCAGCGCACTTTTTACTGTCTGCATCTCAATGCGTCCATGGTTGATTTTAGTCGTTAATTTTACCATGACGTGATACCGGAAAATGGGTGCAGTTTTGGCAGTGATTTTTTCAGCGATATGCATTGAGCGATATGCTGAAGCCTAACAGCATTAACTTCGATATCTAGCAGAGTGGGCAATGGCGAAGGATGGGTTCTACGGAGAGGAAATAGTTAATGCAGGAAGGCGTGTGATACGACCGTATAGCAGATAAAGTTAAGGCGCCATCAGGCGCCCTAATATGATTCGTGTTTTTCTTGAAATTAAAAGGCCGGTTTCTTTTCCTGGCTATTTGATTTGATGTTGGGGAGGAATTTTCATTCCGGCCTCTGGCAGCCCCTGGGCCTTTCGTCGGGCCAGATTTACTCTGACTAACTGGCCGATCGTTTTTGCCGACGATCTGCGCGGCGTTGTTGAAGTCATGTTCACCATGACGGTTCCAATGCTATCGGATCACTCCGGGCTGATCAAGGGAACTAATCGACAGCCAAAGAGCAAGGGGAATGGCGAAGGGAAGGGGGCAGGCTGCGCTGCCCTTAACCATTAAAGGGGGTGTGGGGGAAAATAGAGGGCCCTTCACCATTGCGCTGGCGTAGGCCTGCATAACCCCAAGGCGGATTGGGTTTTGATAGCCGTCGGCACTTGAATGCGGACCAAGCAAAGCATGCCGCGTTGTCATATCATATTGTTTTTTAACGTTTTGACTGTTTATTGCCCTTAGGGGAGATCTACCTTTCCAGCAGCCCAGCGGGCAGTAATATGTCAAAAATTGGCTCCGTATGGGTGTGTGCGTGTTGCTTAGCTCAATCCGTGTAGACCCAATGGGCTCCGCTAGGTTGATCCAACACGTGCCTGAGGAGGAGTGCCGCCCCGTTCTTCATGGGCACTTCGGTGCAATTGGTCGCTTGTATTGTGGGAATTCTCCCCAACGGCTGGGATGGTGAGTGCAATGAATGTGATCTGAGTCACGTTTTGTTTTAGGTGCATGCCACCACAAGTGGCGTGGGCGGCGTGCCGTTACTGTGCCGCCTATAAAAAACGACCCGCAATAATCGCGGGTCTTTCCTATCTTCTCGTTCGCTTGGCGAACAGGCCGAGTTGAGAGTTTATATAGTCGAGCTGAGTTTGGGTTTTTATGGCCAGAGAGCTCTCTGTTTCATCTAGCTGGAGACCAAAACCACTGTCATGTACAGGATCTTTAGCTACAACCAATTGAAATAGATAGAAAAAAGGCTTCGTTTGTGATCTGATTTAATCGCAAAAAAAAACCGACACGCCCGAAGCCATGACTATTATCAATGCAACCC
>Ga0247725_1000419_pt1 | contig 32996 bp, 36 predicted proteins | sample OKSTACKMCFT3sol_FD_183021 | JGI IMG/M metagenome (GOLD analysis project Ga0247725, IMG submission 183021) | Subsurface sediment microbial communities from gas well in Oklahoma, United States - OK STACK MC-FT3-sol | ecosystem: Environmental > Terrestrial > Deep subsurface > Rock core/Sediment...
CCTGGCCAGCGCGTACTTCTTGAGCAGTCTTCATCATAATTGAAATATCTTCTTGTTAGGAAAAATTGCGCGACATTATAAGTTTATTTTCAGCAAAACGCACGAGGTTGCTGGCAAGATCTTGCTGTTGAATTAAATATTCCTGCCATTTTTTGTTATGTTTATGAATTTGCTCACTAAAATTACTGAATAAAGCGAATTCTGCACTGATATCCTGCTCCAGATTCCAGACCATATGCAGCTTTTCTATGCAGGCTTTTTGTTCCGCAGGTGCATGCTGCAGGTACTTGTCTAAAAAGGCCTCTAGTTTGACTATATGTGCCAGCTCTTCCTGCCGGTAAATTTGCCAGATAAAAGGTTTGCCTGCCCAATGGGCTCTGATCACTGAGTCTTCACCCCGGACAAAATTAATATCGCAGCAGGCCAGAAGCTTATCGTACATAGGCTGTGGCATAAAATCTAAAATACGGATACTTAAAGAATTATTGTCAAAACGGCCTGTTTTTAGTTCGGAGAAAAGTTGGGTTAAATCTGTCGCCAGCTGCCCTTGTGGCACCAATAATAAGGTCCTTTGTGCAGCGTTCGCTAATTGTTCCAGCCAAGGGCGGATCTGCGCCTGACTATAAGCAAACAAAGAGATTTTTTGCTGATAATCCATTGCATCCAACAGGCCAAGCTCTTGCCAAAACTGCTGCTGCAGCTCAGTTGAATCAGTTAATTCGGTCAGAGCTTCCATCAGGCCCTGCTCTCTTAATAAACCGCCGGTTTGTGGGGTAAAACCCGGGAAAAAGAAATACTTTTGTAGTGGTAACTGTGGATGAGGCGATGGCAAGGCATGACAGCCATGCACCCAGTCTTCTGCCGATAGGTATTCCAGATTCAGCCACAAAGCTTTGTCAGTAGAAGCTGCCATCCACTGTAAATAAGAAGGCGGAATAGTGCAGGCTAAAGCTTCAATCACCAAATCCGGTCTGTCAGTTGCTGTAAGCTCTGGTAACACAGCAGTCCAATGCCTTACCAGCACGTCATTTTGCAACTGACTGGCGAGATTTGGATTGATGCTATGGCAAATTTTCTGAAAGCTGGCTAAATCATCGACCCACAAGGTGACCTGCCATTGATGTTCAGTCTGCAACTGCCGGGCTAAACGCCAGCAAATGCCAATGTCACCAAAATTATCTACCACTGAGCAAAACAAATCGCAGCGCATGCTTTACCTTTTAGAGCAGTTGGCTAATCAAAGCTTTCAGTGCTTTGGCCATTAAATACAGGGTGGCGATACTAAGCAGCAGGCACCCCCAAAGCAAGGCTTGGTACCATAATTTATGCGCTGCTTGCTTTAATTTTTGCCAAACACTTTGCGGCTGTTGCCAGTCGGGTAATTGTCGAAACAGCAATAACGTCAGCCAAGCCAATAACACCCACCCCAATAGCACTACAGATAATAACAAGGCAACTTCAAACACCACAGACGGGCCTTGCAGCAGATAATAAACACCAAAACCAATCGCATAAAAGCCCAGAAAGACCAAGCCAAAACGCCAGACATAAAGCCGTTGAGCCAGTTGCTGCGCTTTACTAAGCAGTTTCACCTTTCCCCCTTTTCCAGCGTCAAAGGATACAAAGGCACAAGCCCAGCCTGCCCTGTCATATCCGCTACCAGCCAGATTTGTTCAAACGGATGTTTGGACGGAATTTGTAATAAATGCGGAGTTTGTTCCAGCTCTTCGGCGTGCCAGTCCGGATGAGCATTACGGATCACCAGCCAGACTTTTTCAGAGTCATAACTTTTTTGCGCCTTGTTCATGATCAGCTTATCCAGCGCCTGCAACAAACGTTCAGCCACAGGAAAATGGCTCAGCGACTGCAAAGCGTCCAGTGTGCCGCCTTTAAGTTCACGACCCAAAATTTTCATGGCTTCAGCTTCGCTGCCATACAAATGGGCAATTTCCAGATCCAGCCGTTGCTGTTCAAGATAACAGGACACATCTGGCTTCGCCGGTTCGTTATGCCAGATATGCTGCATTTTGACGCCGAATTTGTGCTGGTACAGTCGCATAAAAAGTTTGGCGGCCTGATGTTCCAGCGCTATTTTTTCATCGATACTGCTTTTCATCACACCCAACAAAGTTGTGTTTCGTATAAGCTTGTATCTTAACGAAAAAAAGTCAGGTGGTTATGCATTTTTTAACAGCAGTGGTTTTGTGTGTAGTGCTGTCTCTGCCCGCTGTTGCTGCAGAGCCTGATTGGACTTCATTAAAAACCAAAGCAGGCATCAGTTTGAGTTACAGATACACTCCAGAGCTGGAAGTCAAAGCCAGCGCTTTTTATCCCGGCAAACCAGAGAGCTTTTTGCTGTTACTCAAAGACACTAAGTCAGTGCGGCGCTGGCTAAAACAAAGCGAGGACGCCAGGCTTTTGGAGGGAAGCACAGAACATCATTGGAAGGTTTATACCCGCTTTACCTCAGTATGGCCTGTCAGCCCCAGGGATATGGTGACCTGTGCAGATGTCAGTCATATGGAAAAAAGCCTGCTTATTAATATTACCGACTGCTCAGAGTTAGTGCCGGAAACTAAAGGTTATGTGCGCATTCGGGATGTAAAAGCGCTGTGGACTTTAACCTCAAGAGATCAAGGTTATGACATGCAGTATCAGGGCAGTGCTAACCCTGGCGGTGAATTGCCAGAATGGCTGGTAAAACAACTCACATTAAGCTCGTTACGCGCCAGTTTTATCGCCTTTAAAACTGAATTAAAGCGCCCTGCTTATCAGGAGAAAACGCCCCAGGCTAGTCGTTAGATTTAACTTGTTTTTGTTTCAGCTGCTTATAAGCACCGGCGTTCGTCACCTTGCTATAACCCATATTTGTTAAGCTTTCCAGCGCAATACCTGAGCGGCGTCCACTGCGGCAATACAGCTGAATATCGGCCGTCTTATCAGCACTGACAGCTTCAATTTTTTGTTCAATTTCGTCATAAGGAATGTTGATCGCGCCTTCTAAATGCCCTGCGTTGTATTCCTCGGCAGTACGTACATCAATCCACAAGCTTTGCGCTACCGCCATTGGCCCCCACAATAACAGCAACATCAGTAATTTTTTCATGTCCAAAGTCCTTGTCCATTGAGTAACAACAAAAGCAAAAAGCAGCAAAGAGCAGCTGACAATAAACGCAACTTAGAGCAGAAGCTTAACGCAATGGCCAGCACAATTGTGCAAACTGCGGATACCGCATCCAGAAAAAACAGCGCCAACACAGAGCCTGTCAATACAGGTAAAACATTCATTAGTTTTAAAATACTGCGCTGATTTGAAGTACAGCAGCTTAACCAAAAGTAATGCTGCGATAACAACTGCCGCTGCCAAAGTTTTTGCTGGGCATAACACAAAAGTGCTAAAACCCAGATAAATACCGAATTTATAAAAATCAAAGCTTCAGCTTTTAGTGGTTGCACCAGCCAGTATTGCCACAAAGCCAGCACAAAAATAATTAGTAATAACAGTGCTTTATTTTGCTGCTGCCCGATAAACCAATACAACCAATACCGAAATAAAGAACCAGCCGAAAATGGGGTGCCCCTCAACTGATGTTGAATAACTCTTTCCAACAGCATCAAAGCTACTAGCGGTAAGCTCCAAAACGTCATAGCAGGCAGCATAAATACCGTGAAGAGAGCCAGCCAACTGGTCTGGCAGGCATGAAAACTCCAACAGAGCACAAGTAGCACCAACAGCAACTGCGTGGCATCCAGCCATGCCATCGTCTTTCCACTGAACAGCAGATAAACCAATACCGGCAAGGTTAAAAACCAGAAGGGCAACTGGTTTAGCAGCGCCATTAACTTATTGCTAAGCCATGCTACGCCTGCCGAAGGTGCCAGGCTTTCAACAAAATACTGTTCTGCCACAGATTTTTGTTGCCAGGCTATAGAGCCCTGCCAACAGAACATAATGACCAGTAACATTTGCAGATAGGGCCAACGCTCAACGGTAGCCAGCTCTGGGTTAAATAACTGAAACCCTAATAAAACCAAAGGCGCCCAGAGCCCTATCAGCGCATGGCCAGCAATCAGCAACAGCATCAAAGAAAACTGTTTCAGTGGCGCAAAAGCATCCTCAGCCTGTTGCCGAAATAGCTCATAACGGAGCAAAAGATAAGTGCCCACCGGCCTTTAACTCCAGATGTTGACTAAGCTCAAGCTGAAAACTTTGGGGTGATAAATGGCTGGCGATCAGCACCAGGGCCCCCCGATCTTTCGCCGCCTGTAACTGCGTGCAGCAATAGACTAAAGAATCCGGGTCCAATGCGTTAAAAGGTTCATCCAGCAATAGCAGTTGTGGTTTTGCCGCCAAAGCCAAAGTTAAACTCAGCTTCTTTTGTTGGCCTAACGACAATACAGCCACTTTTTGCTGCAACAAAGGCTCTAATGCAAAAGCTTTGGCATGCATTAGCAACTGCTCCATCGAAGTGCCGCGACAACGCGCTACCAACTGCAGCACGCCAAGCACTGTATTGTCCTGCAAAGGCGCCACCGCATCAGCGCTAATACTAACCAAAGCCTGATAAGCAGTGCTGCCAACCTGATGCTGATGAAAGCTGATACTGCCCTGCGATGCTTTATCAAGAGCGGCTAAAATTCGCAACAAACTGGATTTCCCAGAGCCATTAGCACCACTTAACCAGTGTAAACCCGGTTCCAACTGCAGGTTTAAATGGGAGAATAGCTGCTGCTTGCCATAACTAAAACTGAGTTCCTGAACGCACAACATTTACAGCATCCACTCTGCATAAAGCTCAGCCAATACAGGCCCTACTGATAACACCAATAACAGTGCCATAGCCCAGTTAAACATACGCTGATACAAAGGATTATTGAGCAAGGTACGAAGCAAAGCGCCGCAGGTTAACCAGATCCCCACACAAGGGAAACTAACCAGCAAAAATGCAGCTGTGATTTGAGTCACGTCCCACCAGGCATTGCCAGCTACAGTAGTAAAAGCGGTCACAGCACCTGATGCCATGATCCAGGCTTTGCCATTCACCCATTGAAATAAAGCCGCTTGCAGAAAACTAAAAGGTTTAGCATCAGAGCCTTCAATACTGCTGGGCGTGCTGGAAGCAATTTTCCAGGCCAGCCACAGCAAATACAGCACACCTACAACTTTGATCCAGATATGTAGCTGGGGGAAGCGTTCAAATACCACACCAAAACCCAGACCAACCAGTAACACCATCAAAGGGAAACCAAAACAAATACCAAAAAAGTGTGGCAGGCTGGCTTTCACCCCATAATTTACACCCGAAGACAACATCATGATGTTATTCGGACCAGGGGTGATAGTAGTAGAAAAAGCAAAAAACAAAACAGCGAAAAAAACGTCCACTTCAACTCCGGATCTCAAGGGTTTAATGCTTTGAATCTAAAGCAGATCAGGGCGAGAACACAATAGAAAAAAATAGTTAATCCGGCTTGTACCAAAGGAGCGATTCCGCCAGCGGAGTTTCAGGTGGTAATAATGGATTCTCAAGCTCAACTAATTTACGTCCCGACAGCTTCATTTTCCTTAACTGACTGTCAAAGTGTTTTTGGAACACTAAATCAAAGCTGCCGTCTATTAAGGCTTTGCGTAACCCCAACTCAATTTTTTCTGCCAATTGCGAATTTTTATTCGAAACAAAAAAATACACAGCACCCGGATAATGCAGCAGCCAATCGGTTTCGACATGCAAACCCTGAGCTGCAAAAAGTAACTGCTCGGCTTCTATTTCCAACACACTGCGTGGCACTGCTTCCACTCTTTTATGCAGCAGCATTTGGAACAAACTTTGATAGCTGGAGGCATTTAGTACTTTGAATTTATTATGCCGCAGCACATCCGTATCGACCCAGTCATGCACCTGCGACATCAATTGTTGTTTGAGCGCAGTTTCATCTTTTAAAGCGCTGAACTTGGTCTGATCCTCACCGCGAATAAGTAATAACCTATAGCTGCCAAGACCTTTATACAGAGGAACACGTATGGGTAAAAAACGTTTTTCCCGCTCAATGGACGTCATAGTCCAGACCACATCCACTTCCACCCCGGTTTCCAATAAATGCAAAGCCCGGCTTTTGGACACCCGCGCAGAGGTGCTTTGCAAAGTGGCAGTGCTACCGGCATTTTTCAGAGCAAGTTCAAGTAACGCAATGGGATAGTTTGATCGCTGATCACCTGCATCTTCGATGGCAGGATAACGCACAGTGTCAGCAAAAGAGCTTAAAGGAAAAAACGTCAGGCAAAGCAGCAGATAAAAGCACGATCTGTACATCAGGCATATCCTGAAAAATGAACTGCTTAGAGTCTAGAAGAATTCGGATCAGAGTAAAATTAGACCAGTAGGTTTAATTTTACTCTGACCCGAATTAAAAGTTTTAGTCTTCGAAGAAGGTATCGCGCAGCGCTACAGTGCGGTTAAACACCAAATGATCCGGCGTTGAATCTTTGTTGTCGGCACAGTAATACCCTTCCCGCTCAAACTGGAAAGCTTTTTCTGCTTCAGCTGCTTTTAAGCTTGGTTCAACCCAACCTGTTTTCACAGTTAAAGAAGCCGGATTAATTACAGCTAAAAAGTCTTCTTCAGCAGCAGGGTTAGCTACTGTGAATAACTTGTCGTAAATACGGAATTCAGCAGGAGCAGCTTGCGACGCTTCAACCCAGTGAATTACACCACGCACTTTACGGCCATCCGCTGGATTCACTCCTAAAGTATCCGGATCGTAAGAACAAATCAGTTCAACAATATCGCCTGCTTCGTTTTTAATCACTTCGTCTGCACGAATCACATAAGCGCCACGTAAGCGAACTTCGCCACCTGTGACCATACGTTTGTACTTTTTGTTGGCTTCTTCACGGAAGTCCGCTTTATCAATGTACAAGGTACGACCGAAAGGCACTTTACGGCTACCCATGCTTTCTTCTTTTGGATGGTTATGCACTTCTAACCATTCCACATCGGCGGCGTTGTAGTTGCTGATGGTCACTTTTAACGGATCGATCACAGCCATAGCACGAGGCGCATTAGCGTCCAGATCTTCACGGATACAGGAATCCAAAGCGCTGATTTCAATCATATTGTCTTGCTTGGTCACACCAATACGTTTAGCGAACTCACGCAATGAAGCTGGCGTAAAACCACGACGGCGTAAACCTGCAATAGTAGGCATACGTGGGTCATCCCAACCTGCGACATGACCACCTTCAACTAAGGTGTGCAGCTTACGTTTACTCATCACCTGATACTCGAGGTTCAGACGAGAGAATTCGATTTGCTGTGGATGACAGGCAATAGTGATGTTGTCCAAAATCCAGTCGTATAAACGACGGTTGTCCTGGAATTCCAGCGTACATAACGAATGCGTAATGCCTTCCAGCGCATCAGAGATACAGTGGGTGAAGTCGTACATTGGATAAATGCACCACTTGTCACCTGTCTGGTGGTGATGGGCAAACTTGACGCGGTAAATCACCGGGTCGCGCATACAGATAAAAGCTGAGCTCATATCAATTTTAGCGCGCAGTGAGCATTCGCCTTCTTTAAAACCACCAGCGCGCATTTTTTCAAACAAGGCCAGGTTTTCTTCAGGTGAAGTGTCACGGGTTGGGCTGTTTTTACCAGGCTGAGTTAAGTTGCCACGGTATTCGCGCATTTGTTCTGCGTTTAAAAAACAAACATAAGCCAAACCTTTGTTAATCAGTTCAACGGCATAACCGTACAAGGTATCAAAGTAGTCTGACGAATAACGTACATTGCCAGACCAGTTATAACCTAACCACTGCACGTCCTGCTGAATAGAATTTACAAAGTCGATGTCTTCTTTTTCAGGGTTGGTGTCGTCAAAACGTAAGTTACACTGGCCCTGATAATCCTGCGCTATACCAAAGTTCAGACAAATCGATTTGGCATGACCAATGTGCAGATAACCGTTAGGCTCCGGCGGGAAACGGGTCACAGTGGTGTTGTGTTTACCGGACGCCAGATCAGCATCGATGATCTGACGAATAAAGTTAGTGGGGCGATGTTCAACGTCCGCCATAAAATTCAAATCCTTATCTAAATGCACCGACAACAAAGGCGTCAGTTCGGAGATATAAAATACCGACGGATTATATACCCAACTCAGCAGAAGAAGCGAGTTTCAAACAGAAGCCTGCAGCATTTCCATATAGACCAGCTCCCAGACATGACCATCTAAATCCTGAAATCCATGAGCATACATCACTCCGTGATCTTGGGGCTGGTTATAGGTGTTTCCACCAGCTTTTACCGCCTTTTGCACCAACTCGTCCACTTCCGCTTTGCTGTGGCAACTTAAGCAGTTCAGCACTTGTGTCTGTTGATGGCCATTCACCAGCGGATGTGGACTAAAACCAGCAAACTTTTCTTTCGTCAGCAGCATCAGATACAAGTGATCAGCAAGCACAATACAGCTGGCGCTGTTGTCACTAAATTGCGGATTAAAACCAAAACCCAACTGCTGGTAAAAGTCAGTGGCGGCTTTAACATCGGCTGCCGCCAGGTTGATAAATAATTTACGCTGCATGCTTTTTCCTTTAAAGGCTATCGGCAGCCAGAGTACCTGAAGCCTGTCCCGACGAAAAGGCAGTTGTCAGTCGTTGCAGGGCTGAAACAGATCCAGTTGCCGCTGATGCACTTTGCTGCTGATTTGGAACAGACCCAATAAGCTATGGAACAAATTGTCGTGACTTAGTTTTTGTTTGGTCCTTTGCGCTATGCATTCAGCGTTTAACTGCTGCACTCTGGCATAGGCATCAGACATCCACCACAGCATAGGTACTTTGGTCTGAGCTTCGGGCGCCATCCAATACGGCAGACCATGCAGATAAACGCCGTTTTCACCCAAAGACTCACCGTGATCGGACAGATACAGCATGGCCGTCTGATAGTCCTGCTCGCCTTGTAGCTGCTGAATAACACGGCTAAGCAGCTCATCAGTGGCCACTAGGCTGTTGTCATAGGCATTAATAATGTCCTCTTGCTGACAAAGTTGCAGTTGCTTGTTAGTGCATTCGGGTAAGAAGTGTTTTTGGCTGCTGGCACTGCGTTTGAAGTACTCAGGACCGTGGCTACCCAATTGATGCAACACAATCAACCTGTCCTGCGCAGAGGTTTTATTAAGTTCTGTTTCCAGCGCCTGCAGTAAAATTTCGTCTTTGCACTGGCCGTCTTCGCATAAGGGATTGCTGCTGTCGTTAAATAAAAACTCAGACGGCACCCTGTCACAAACCGTTTTGCAGCCGGAATTGTTGTCAAACCAACGGATGTTTATGCCTGTACGCTGCAGTATATCCAACACATTGCTGGAGTTTTTTGCCACAGACTCCACATACTGATCACGCCCCATGCCGGAAAACATACAAGGAACTGAGTGCGCAGTGGCCGTGCCGCAGGAGCTGACATCGGTAAAACTGTAAACAGGTAAAGCGGATAAAGCTGGATTGGTGGCTCTTGAATAGCCGTTGAGCTGAAAATGATCCGCTCGTGCTGTTTCTCCTAATACCAGCACAATCAAGCGTGGTTTTACCGTTTTGGCCGTCACAGGCTGCACAGCATCAGTACCTGACTCGATAAATGGCTCAGGAAAACGGCTTTTTAGCCAGGAGCCGGAAAAAGACACAGCGGCCGATACCGGACTGACGGGTAATGCCAGATGTTTTACATCTCTGAAATTACGGAAAAAAGGCGCAAGCTCTGAATAAGCGCAAGTCGCAACACTAAAAAGCGCAGCGAAAATCAGCACCAGACAGAGCAACCAATGCCACAAAAACTTTTTAAGCGGCATCACCCGGACTTTGATCAGACTGCTGCACAATAGTGGAAACAACATCACAGTGCTGACAGTCCAGAGCATAGATAGACTCAACAAGCCCCTCGCCTCTGCAGTATCGGTTTCCATGGCGTTTTGCAGCATAGAGGTGTCTATCACTATGCCAAAGCTGGTAATAAAGTAATAACTGACAGCGCCTGCGACAAAGAGCAGCAGCATCACAGGTTTTTGGATCCTTCTGAAACTTACTAAAACCGCCAGCAAAAAATTCAATAAAAACAACAATAAAATCAAACAGAGTTGCAGTTTAAACTGGCCCGGAACTTTGGCCTGAATACTGGACAAAAATGGACCATTGAGTAGCAAGGTCATGCCAAGTGCTGAGATCAGTGCAAACCATAATGGATGCCAGAGTTTTTGCAGCTGTACTGAACTTTGACTTGCGCTGACCGGGCTTAAGGTGGCAATTACATCAGGCATTGTGGTCTACTCCAGCCAATCTGGCCTGAGCTGTTGGCTTAGGCAACCTGATGTAATAAATAACAGTACAGACTGTCCAGCACAAAGCAGCAGTAAAGATATCGTGCGAGAAAAAATGCGCGCCCCTGCTTTGCTGAACAGCACCCAACACTGTGCCTGCCAGCGCAGCACCAGCCAGAGCTTTGTTGGCCCACTGCGGTTTCAGATCGAGGAAAAAGTAATATAGCCCAAGCCAGGCGAAACCTATGCTGGCGTGACCTGCTGGAAAACATAAATGAACAGGTGCAGCGTCCGGCCTTTGCTGCAACAGCCCATAAAACGGCATATCGCCACCAAACTGCAGCAGATCCCAGGGGCATTCCATCGGCAACAAGTGCTTTAACAATGACACCAGCGCAAAACAGCTCAGTACTGAATACAACAAAGTCCAGAGTGCGTGGCTCAAAAGCGCAGCTTTTCCGACCCAACGCTGCCATAGTGCGTAGCCTAGCAGCGCCAACACCAGCAGCAGGTTGAAGTCCCTTACTCTGTCATGCAACAGGCTTTGCATCAGCCAGTGCTGCTGCAAGGCCCATTGGCCGCCCTGCAGCTGATACCACCAGCCTGCCAGCACAAAATCCAGTTTTTGCTGGTAAAACAGCTCAAACAGCAGACTGAACAACAGCAAAGGCAAGATAAGTGTTTTTAGCAAAGAGCCTCTGTAAGAGGAAGGGAAAGGCAACACAATAACTACTCCGGGTCAATGACAGCTGTGATGGCTTTAAGCTAAAACTAAAAACTTAAGGCATACTTAAAACATAAAAAAACAGCAGTCTCAGACTGCCGGTTTTGACGTTTTAGTGCTGTTAGCCGCACGATGCTGAGCTGGAGTTTTTCTGCTCCCGATACAAATAGGAGGGTAACTGCACTAAAGCCAGGGCTTTATTCTTTTCTGCCACAGACAGAGTTTGGTCGCTTAAATGAAGCTTCTGCTCTTTGGGCTGATACTGGCCTTTTATACTGTTGCCATCAGGTTTTAATATCACTAACTCCTGCAGCCCTGTGCCTTGTTGCATCAAGGCAAAGTAATTTTCAAACTGCAGCAAAGCCCGGCCCGGACTTGTGCTATCCAGCATAAAGTCGCGGCCTGTCATGGTATGGCAGCTGGATACGCCCATCATAGATAACAAGGTAGGCGCTAAATCAATCTGACTGGCTAAGGGTTTCAGCAGCGCTGCTTTTGTATCCGCCCCTAGAATCAGCCCTGGAATATGAAACTTTTCGACCGGGATCAGGTTGTCGCCATAGACTCTGTTGTCATGATCGGCCACGATCAAAAACAAAGTATCCTGCCAGTAGGCGCTTTGTTTTGCCTTTTCAAAAAATTGCCCCATAGCCCAGTCAGCATATTTCACCGCGTTATTAACACTCGCTTTTGGCTCTTCGTTTAACTCAATACGGCCATCCGGAAACTCAAAAGGCTCGTGATTACTGGAGGTAAAAATAAGACTGAAAAATGGCTTATCCTGCTGATGCAACGCCGTTAGTTGCTGATGGGCAGTGGCAAATAAATCTTCATCACTGGCGCCCCAACTGCCGGTAAACACCGGGTTTTGCATCTGGCTTTGATCGACAATCTGCTCCACACCATTGCCGGTAAAAAAGCTGCGCATATTGTCAAAATGGGCTTCGCCGCCATAAATAAACTGGGTCTGGTAGCCCTGATTTTTAAGGATGGATGCAAGAGTAGTGAAATGTTGCTGGCTATTGGATAACTTCACTGTACTTTGGGCTGGTGTCGGCGGAAAACCAGCGACAACGGCTTCAATACCACGCACTGAGCGCGTGCCTGTGGCATACAAATTTTCAAACCAAATGCCCTGCTGTTTTAACTTTTCAAGTTCAGGGGTGACTGCCACGCCACCTAAGGACTCTACAAAAGTCGCGCCCAGACTTTCCTGCAGCACTATGACCAGATTCAGCGGTTTTGCGCGCTTGACCAGGGCCTGCTGCCAATGTGCTGTTGGGTACTCTGGATTGGTGAAGTTGTAGGACTTTAGCCAAGGCCAGTCCAGACTTTGTTGCAGCATTTGATTAGTCGGCAATTTGCCATAGATCTCGCTGGAGTGCGCTTCATGCTTTAAATTGTACAACGCATAAAGCACTGAATAAGCTGAACTTAATACCAGAGAGTTGACCATAGAATCCGATGTGATAGCAAAAATCGCCGGATTCGCAGGCCTGTGGTCTGTGGTGGAACGAATACCGGCAAATAACAACAACAAAGCCAGACACCACAGCCCAAGGCTTTTGAATACAGACCAGCGGTTCAGGCTGCATTTCCCGGCACGAAATATGCGCCGCATCAACCAGGTCAAAGCCAGAGTGGCGAGCAGACCAAAGACTAAAGGCCAGCGAAAACCAAACCATAAGGTTGATAACACTTCTTTTGGGTATTTCAGATACTCGACAAAAAGCCGGTTTGGCCGCACATCGTACTGCATAATAAAAGCCGGCGTCGCCAGCTCCATAAACACCAACAGCACTAACGCCAGCAGGCACCACAGATAGCTGAATTGAAACCAGACTTTATTCAGTCCCCGCACTGAAGCCAGCGGGATCAACAGTACTGGCACCACCAAAAACAATGACACCACAATAATATCGGCGCGTATCCCCTGGACTAAGACGTCAAACAGCAAAGCCGTGCCTTCCACTCTGTCGAATTGCCACCACACCAGTGCCAGCCTGCTTAAACTCAACAGCAGCAAGCCAAGTACCGCAGTACGGATCAGATAACGATAAGGACCTAAGCAAAACAAATTGGCAAGAAAGGAGGATTTTTCGACGCTAACAACAGACATAAAGAGGCCTCAGTTTTTAATTGAGGCCAGCATAGAAGTGGATACTTAAGACAAACTTAAGACTTAATTATGAAGTCGGAAGCACTTTTTGCATGTCCTGACCTGTGGATAGTCAGGTGTTCACTGAGTTATCCACTAAAACTTTCTTTTTAAACAAGGTCATCACCCAAACGTAAAACACCGGCACCAGTACAACACCCAATATAGTAGCGCTGACCATACCACCCATCACGCTGCTGCCCAGAGCTTGCTGACTAGCCGCGCCCGGACCTGTGGCCACAGTAAGAGGCAAAACGCCAAGCATAAAAGCAACGGACGTCATTACTATGGGCCTGAATCTCATGCGAGCCGCTTGCAACACGGCTTGCGCATAAGACGTCCCCTGATGATGCAGCTCTTTGGCAAACTCTATGATCAGAATAGCGTTTTTCGCCGACAGTCCAATAATAGTAATAAGCCCCACTTTGAAATACACATTGTTAGTCTGTTCCAGCACAGCCACAGCCAGTACTGAACCAAGCGCCCCAACCGGAACTATCAGCAGCACTGAAAGTGGAATAGACCAGCTTTCATACAAAGCCACCAACACTAAAAACACCACCAGAATCGACAGACTGATCAAAAGCGAGACCTGAGAGCCTGACAATTTCTCCTGATAAGACAAGCCAGTCCACTCATAACCTACGCCTTGAGGCAAGGCCGAGATGATGTGTTCCATTTCCTTCATGGCCTGACCACTGCTGGCACCTGGCTTGGCATCTCCGGAAATGCTAAATGACGGATAGCCATTGTAACGGGACAGTTGCACAGGTGTATTTGTCCACTCAAGGCTGGCGAAAGAACTGACAGGGACCTGATTGCCATTACGGGATGGCACGTGCAGTTGCAGCAGACTCTGCGGAGTCATACGTTGCTCACTCTGCGCCTGAACCACCACTCTTTGCAGCCTGCCTTGATTGTTAAAATCGTTCAGCATGGCTGAGCCAAAAGCTGTTGATACCGCATCACTGATCGCATTAAAGGACACACCCATAGCATCAGCTTTGGCTCTGTCCACAGCAAGTTGCAATGTAGGAGAATCCTGCAATCCTTCCATCATGGCATAGGCAATAGCAGGCGACTGATTGGCTTTGCTTAACACTGTATCCAAAGCCAACTGCATTTGTTCGCGACCTACTCCGGTTCTGTCCAACAGGCGTAAGGAAAAACCGCCCGAACTGCCTAATCCCTCTATTGCTGGAGGTGCCATCGCCATCACAGTAGCCTCCTTAAAGTCAGCAAAATGGGCATTTAACAGCTCAGTTTCAGCGGCTACAGACTGCTCTTCAGTGCGCTCTGACCAGTCTTTTAAATCAGGAAACAAAATAGCGGCATTTTCCCCGGTTCCGGAGAAACTAAAGCCCATCACTGAGGTCACCCACTTCATACTGTCACGGCTGCTTAAATAGTCTTCGACCTGAGCTACAGCCTTTTCGGTGCGGCCAAAGGTTGCGCCTGCCGGAAGCTGAACATCCACCATCAGTGAGCCTTGATCTTCTTCAGGCACAAAAGACTCAGGCACTGTGCGATAAGCGTAAACTAAAACACCAATCAACAGACTATAAAGCAACATAGAGCGACCAGCCCGCTGGATCAGGCGCTGGTTAACCTTGCTATAACCAGAAGTCAGTTCGGCGAAATACCTGTTAAACCAGCCAAAAAAACCTGCTTTCTTCAGGTGCATAGCACCATCTACTGGTTTTAACAAACTGGCGCAAAGCGCAGGTGTTAAGCTCAAGGCCAAAAAACCCGACAGTAGAATAGATACAGCCAGCGCCATAGAAAACTGCTGATAAATAACGCCGACTGAACCACTCATAAAGGCCAAAGGTAAAAATACCGCGCTCAGCACCAGCGTGATGCCCACTATGGCACCTGACACCTGCTTCATAGCCTTTTGCGTCGCTTGCTTAGGCGTCAGTCCCTCCTCCATCATCAGGCGATCGACGTTTTCAACCACCACTATGGCATCGTCCACCAGAATACCTATGGCCAGTACCATACCAAACATCGTCATCATATTGACGGAAAAGCCCAGCAGGTACATCACCGCAAAGGTCCCCATCAGACAAACCGGTACCACCAGTATTGGGATCAGCGTATAACGCAGGTTTTGCAAAAACAGTAACATCACCAGAAAAACCAGAGCTATGGCTTCCAGTAAGGTGTACACCACTTTCTCAATAGCCGCTTTGACAAACCTTGAGGTGTCATAAGGCACTGATATTTCCATATCGGACGGCAGATACTGACTCAACTGATCTAATCTGGCTTTGACTGCATCTACGGTACGGATAGCGTTGGCACCTGGCGCCAACTGAATGGCCGCTATGACCGCATTTTTACCATTGAGCCTGGTATTGAAATTGTAATCTTGCATGCCAATTTCTATACGAGCCACGTCTTTGAGGTAAAGCGCCGCACCATTGGTTGTGGTTCTGAGCAGGATCTGGCCAAAGTCTTCCACTGTTTTAAGCGTGCCATCCAGTACTATAGATGCACTGACTTCCTGCTCTGTGTTGCCAGGACTGCTGCCAAAGCTTCCGGCTGGCACCTGAATATTTTGAGTCCGGATCGCACTACTGACATCCTCAACAGACAAACCGTAAGACACCAGCTTTTGTGTATCCAGCCACACTCGCATTGCGGCTTCTGAGGAGAAAAATTGCAGCTTTCCTACACCATCTACCCTGCGTATTTCTTTATTCAGCGAACGGGTGGCAAACTCAGACAAGGCCACCATGGATTTAGAACCATCATCCTCTTTGTAACTCAGGGCATAAAACATCAGAAAACCAGCACTGGACTCCTCCACTTGCAAGCCTTGCTGAGTCACAGCGGCCGGTAACCTTGATTCGGCTTTTTTCAGGCTGTTCTGCACTTCCATCTGAGCGACAGCAACAGAGGTTCCGGGTTTGAAGGTGACCGTAATATCTGAAGAACCAGAAGAACCACTGGACGACTCAAAATAAAGCATATCTTTGATGCCATTCAGCTCTTCTTCTATCACAGAGGTAACAGACTCAACCATCACCTCGGCAGAAGCACCAGGGTAAGTGGCAGTTACAATAATTTGCGGTGGCGCGACCACAGGAAACTGAGCAACAGGCAGATAAGGCAAGGCGAACAATCCTGCCATGCTAATAAAAATAGCCACTACCCAGGCAAATTTAGGGCGGGATATAAAAAATTCAGACATATTTTTTATCTCAGTGTGAAACAGAATTGGAAGGCGCAGTAGCAGCTGCGTGCTTAACATCATCATCCAGCTGCACCTGAACTTTATCTCCAGATTGTAGCTGTGAGGTGGCGCTGGTCAGCACAATATCTCCTGCAGCAAGACCTGCAGTGATCTGCCAATCCTTCCCTACCATCACGCCAGTGCTGACTTCCCTGGGTTCAGCTTCACCTTTATTGTTCTGTACCCAGACCCATTGCTGACCCTGATGATCCCGGCTCAAAGCGCGCTGTGGTATGAGGATAGCATCTGGCACAAAACCAAGTCGGGTCCGAACTTTGACATACATGCCGGGTAACAACTGCTGCTCTTTGTTGGCAAATTCGGCTCTGAGTGTTAATGTTCCGGTGTTTTGATCCACCTGACTTTCAGCGAATAACACCTGTCCCTGCTGCGCTGGATGCCCGGCGTTATCCAGAATATTCAATTGATTAACTTCCTGACCATAACCTTGTTGTATGGCATGCTGGCGCTGCATTTCACTGCCTGAGGATAAATTCATGTCGACATACACAGGGTCCAGCTGATGAATGACAGCCAGTTGAGTCGCCTCATTCTGCCCCACTAACGCACCTTCACTGACTAAAGCTCTGCCGATACGCCCTGCAATAGGAGCTGTGACTCTGGTGTAGCTAAGATTGAGTTTGGCATTGTCCAGATCCGCCTCTGCAGCCTGCACTGCAGCTGCCGCACTGAGCAGGTTAGTTTTTGCGTTATCAAATTGATGCTGACTTACAGTGGATGTGGCCAGTAGTGGCTTATAGCGCCTTAGCAAATCGTCGGCTTCTTGCTGGGCCGCTTTGGCTTTTGCAAGTTCAGCCTGAGCCTTTGCCAGCGCCACTTTCATAGGGGCAGGATCGAGCTGGAATAAAACCTGACCAGCACTGACCAGACTTCCTTCGGCAAATTCACGTTTGAGCACTATGCCAGCACCCCGGGCACGCACTTCGGCCTGCCGAACGGCAGCAACTCGCCCCGGCAAGTCTTCGGTGATGTCCAGCGGAGCCTTTGTCACCACCATGGCATCAACGGTTTTAACCACAGTGTCAGCTTCAACCACAGGCTCTGGTGCACAGCCAATCAGGATCATGGCCAAAGTGATAGCCACCAGATTCTTACCCTTACCCATCACCACTACCTCATTTAACCAGCTTAATTTGAATGAGCGCACGATACCACCAAGAATCAAATGAATCAATATAGATTCATTTGATTCTTTTAAAAAGCAAAAGTATAGTGATCCATAATGTTTAACCGCGTAGAATGCTCCAGGCAGTTTTGTTGATATGGATAAGATGATGATAAAAAGTGAAGCTACAGATCCCTTGTTGTTGGCTGTTGCTATGGCTATGGTGGACAACCCCAGAGCATCTTTGCAGGAGCTGGCGAAAGCTGTTGGCGTCAGTAAAGCCACTTTGTATCGAATGTGCCCTACCCGTGACAAAATTACTGAACGGCTGTTTTCTGAATCCGTTCGCCAGTTTGATTTGGCCATTGCCGCTGCTGAACTGGAAACTGCTCCAATTCCGCAGGCATTCCGAGCTTTGATCGAAGGGCATTTGCGCCATAAAGAACTTTTTGTTTTTGTGTCCAATACCTGGGAACCCCAGCTGTTAGAAGCATCAGACACTGAACATCGCTGGGTCGAGTATGAGGCCATCTTTGATCAATTTTTTTTGCGAGGACAACAGGAAGGTTTTTTCCGTGTTGATATAGGCGCAGCGGCCTTATCTGAGTTGATGATAGGCATGTTATCCGCTTTGGTAAATTCGGAACGATCCGGTCGGATCGCCCGCAAAGATATGCTGGATACCATGGAAAAGATGTTTTTATCAGGTGCCAAGAGACAATAAGCCGAAGGAAGAACCGCACATCGGCTTTATTGCATTGTTAAAACTCATACTCCAGCGCAAAACGTAAGGTGCGGTCTACTGTGTTGTTGTCGATGGCGACTATCACCGCCAGCTCCCATTTCAGCTGCTCTTGTTTGTCGAACTTATGCACGCCCATTAAGCTTGGGCCTGCACCTTTGTAGTTTTCACCAGCATACAATTCAATAGCAGGCTGTACGGCCGGTAACCAGCGGTAGCGGTATTGAGCGCGGAACTCGCCTTCCCATTCGGCGTCCAGTGTCTGGCCCCATTCATACACAGCCAGAGCGTTTAAGGTCAGGCTGGTTGGGCCAAATTCTTTTTCCATTAATAGCCCAGTTGTGAATTCGTAGTTATCCTGATTATTTTGCCGCTCCAGTTCAAACAACATGCCCCAGTCGGCGCTGTATTGGCCCTGCTCTGTCAGCATCCAGCGCAGCTCCAGCTCGTAACCAGACAATTTGTAGTCTTCAGGGTGAATACGATCTGCTATCACATAAATTTCCAATGCGGCACGTTCAGCGACTGAAAAACCGTACCCCAGTTTTTGCCCCATGGTGTTGTTGTCCGGATGATCGGCCTGACGCTGGTAAAAGTAGCGGTATTCAAATTCACGTTCCAGCGGCTGCACATAAGGGTGATAGACCTTATCCACCACACGCCCGTCCGCCAAAGCTGACGCGCTGCTGCACAGACAAACAAAACACAAAGCCTTTATCACTGCTTTTTTGCCGTAAAGCTTCATCTTTTTTTCTCCATAAAGCTGCAACACCAGAACAACAACGTAAAACACAACAGGTACAACAGAACTTGCGACAGACTGGGTGTGGCTTCATAACCCATCAGCGCCTGTAAAAAGAAACCCAATTCAGATTGCTCCGACAATAACTGTTCGGTTTGCCAAAGCTGGGGTCCAGCCACAAGCCAGTCGGACTGGATCAGCAAGGCTGAAGCCATCATCACTTGACGAGCCCCTGACAATGCTAATAACAAGGCAAAACTTTGGATGCGCCACTGTTTCAGCTCGGTCAGCAGGTAATACCAAAGCACAGCTATGCTGGCCCCTATACCTACACCCAAAGCTGAACCTAACAGCAGATCGGCCGGTGTGTTTTCCGCCTGGCCCGGCAACCATATATATAACAATAAATTAGTGCCACTGATGCTAAACAAACAAGCAGCGGCAAGCGCTGAACTTAACAGCGCCCACTGGGCTTTCAGGGCCGACAAGCAAAGCAATACAAAACAGCTCAGATATAAAAAACTATATAAAAGCTCCAGCCCAAGACCATCCAGTTGCTCTGAGATCCATACCATCTGAAGGCTGATCAGGCTTAGCATCAACAACGAGGGCAAGGCAAAATACAAGGCAAAACTACGCCAAACACTTCTGTGCCACACCAGCAAAGTCGCCAGCAGCAAACAAAGCGGTAGCAGTTCGCGTAAAAACATCAACACCGTATTAATAAGCATGATTAGCCTTATGCTGTAGCCATTCTGCTTCAGGCAGAGCTATTAACACGCCCTGCGCGCTGTCCGGATTGTATTCGCCAAAAAATTCGTACTTGCCTGGTTTTAAAGGCCCAACAAATAAGGTGGCTTTGCCTTTGCCTAAAATCACTTTTTCGCGGTTTAAGCTAAAGCTTTCGAACTCTTCAGGTGATGGATCCTGATTCAACACCAGCAATTTCACTTTCTCACCAGCGGGTACGTACAACACTGATGGTAGAAACAGATGATCTTTAATCTGCAGCTCAAATACACTTTGCTCCGCTACAACAGGCAGAGTCAGCAATAACAAGGCCGTTATGGGCAATGTTTTTTTACTGTTTTTTCTTAACTGACTTTTTTTCAACTCTATGTTTTTCAAAGGGGCAGTTCCACTGTCACTTTTAATCCGCTGCTAAAATCAGAGGCTCCAAGGCTGATGCGGCCCTGATGCAAAACCACTATATCCCGCACTATCGCCAAGCCCAAACCTGAACCTATAGTGCCGGATTGATGCCTGTCGCCCCCCACCCGATAAAAACGGTCAAACACTCTGCTGTATTCTTCCGGCGCTATACCAGGGCCATTATCCTGCACCACCAGTATGGCTTTATCTTGTTCATTAGATAGTTGTGTAGACAGCTCCAGCTGGATAGAGCCACCGACTTGAGTGTATTTACTGGCATTGCCGACCAGGTTACTCACCAATAACCTCAATGCAAAAGCGTCACCTTTCAGCGACAAATGCTCAAGACCCACCAGCTCTATTTGTTGCTCTTTGCTGTCAATTTGTGGATACCAGTCAGCCACCACCTGACGGCATAACCCCGCTAAATCCAGCTGTTCAGTGCGGGCCTGAAAATGCTCTGGGTTAGTGCGGTTGAGTAGCATAATTTGTTCGATCAGCGCACTCATCCGCTCTACACCAGCCTGCAAGGCAGGCATAGAACCTTCAGGGTCGCTAATACCACAACGCTGCCATTGCTGCGACGCATTATGCAAATTCACCTGCAATACGCTTAATGGGGTACGCAACTCGTGCGCCACATCAGAGGCAAAACGTTTCTCCCGCTCAAACGCATCGGCTAAACGGGCAAATAACTGATTAGTGGTTTTCAGCATTTGATCCAGCTCTGCCGGCACCTGATCCAACTCGACCGGGCTTAAGTCATTGGCTTTTTTAGATGACAACTGGGCAGAGAAGCGTTTGATAGGCGACAAAGCTTTACTAACCACAAGCCATATCAATAAGGCCTGCAGCGGTAAACTCAGCACAACAGGATAAATAGAAGCCGTGATCACTTCATCCGCCAGTTGCTGCCGCTGTTTCAAGGGTTGTGCCACTATCACCGTCAGCAGATCGGTTGGCGTCTGACGAAACACCCGCCATCTTTTGCCAGCAAAATTATGTTCACTAAAACCTTCAGCTTCCGACATCGAGGTTTCAGGCGCCAAAGCACTGCGGTACACCAGCTCGCCTTTTTGCCAGACTTGAAGTGCCAGTCCGAGCTCTTGCTGTGAACCGGCCTGGTACTGCTGCGACAAACTGGACGCCAGTATTTGTAGGTCCTGATCAAATAAAGCTTCAGCCCTGATGGCGCTTTGTTTATAGCTTTGCAAAGCCGCAACAAAGCTAATCAGCGTGAAAAGCGCGATCAGCACTGTGACTAAATAGCGACGCAACGATCTCATAGCAGACTCATAGCTGGTTCATATAGTTAGGCTCATGCCACATTCACACTCACGCTATAACCCACCCCTCGCAGGGTTTTAATAAAATCTTTGGGCAACTTTTTGCGCAAATTGGAAATATGTACCTCCAGTGCATTGCTGGCCACTTCTTCACCCCAGGCATATAAACTGGCTTCAAGCTGCTCACGGGTTTTAATGCGGCCTGCCGACTCCATTAATTCTTTTAGCAGCATATATTCACGGCGGGACAAACCAACAGATTCACCTTCAACCCGCACCAAATGCGCGCTGGTATCCAGTTCAACTTGTTGTAGTTTAATTAAGTGCGTAGCCGCAGTACCCAGTCGCCGCTCAATCACCCGCAAACGGGCGAACAATTCAGGCATAGCAAAAGGTTTCACCAGATAATCGTCGGCGCCTAAATCCAGACCACGGATCCTGTCATCCACCCCATCGCGGGCGGTCAGTACCAGCACAGGTAAATGGCCTTCTCTTTGGCGACTTTGTTTGAGGACATCCAGACCGTCCATATCAGGCAGACCTAAGTCGAGGATCACAGCATCGCAGTCTTTGGCTTTGATGCTGCTTAAGGCATGTTGACCTGTACTTACGTGATTAACCGCAAACCCCTGACTAGACAACGCCAGCACCAGGCCTTTGGCTAAATCCAGATCATCTTCGACCAGTAATAGTCTCATACATGCCCCTGTGTTCGAACCTGAGTATAGATTGGGATAAACCCTAAACAGCACCTGATTAAAATTTGATACGGGCGGGGACAAGCCCATCCAGCATCGTATTGAACGATAGACAGGCGGAGACAAGCCCCGCCCCTACAGGTTTTGTAGATTAATGTTTAAGCTTTTTCGCAACTTTGGTTTCCAGCGCTGCAATTTCCTGTAAGCGGCCTTGATCAGCACTTAGACGATCCGGACGAGGCGCAGCCTGTTTTGCCTTTTCAATGTAACTCATAGCCGCTTTATAGTCGCGCTCTTCTGTTAAAAATTCTGCATAAAAATAATTAGGATCAATACCTTGAGGGTTAATGCTCAGGGCTTTTTCCAGCATTTTTCTGGCATTTTTGTCACTGCCAAAGCCAATAGGCCAGCCTGGCACTTTGTAGTAAAGCACACCTAAACTGGTGTAAGCCGAACCTTGCAGGGCCTGACTGTCAATTTTAAGCGCAGCTTCGAGATCAGCTTTGGATTCTTCCGCCAGCGACATAGCGCCTAAGCCACCTTTAACCCCGGCATAACTGGATTTGATAATGCCACGCCAAATCAGGGCTTCGGCTTTGTCTGGATTAGCCGCCACTACCGCATTGGCTTGCTTCACCAGCTCTGGAAAAGCTTTTTCCTTTTGATCTTCACTCATACTGTAATTAACTTCAGCCCAGCGGTCCTGCAGTGGTTTAATATCCTGCAGTACATCGGCCTGCGCGACTGCTGCCAAAAATAAAGCCGGAATCAAAGCTGTGAATTTAAATCTGTTCATCTTGACCTCGTTAGCGGGTTTTACCCACTGCAAATAATTCAATTAGTGTTAATTTACTTTTTAACCCCATATCCACCAGCGCAGGAAATACCCCATTCAGGCGTACAAATATCCGTTCTGGCCAGCCGAGAAAACGGCGTAGCTCGCTGGATTTCAACTGTTTGATCAGCTGCTCTGCCACCCAGTGTGGGCTATCCATACTGTTGCCAAGCTGCTGATTTAACTGCACTACTTCAGTTGAGTTAATGCTGGTTTCTGTCGCTCTTGGTGCAAAATACTTCACCTGCACGCCACTATCGGCCAGTTCACGCTGCAAGGCTTCAGTAAAACCACGTAAACCAAATTTAGTCGCGCAGTAACCGGTAAAACCAGGATGACCAATACTGCCAAAGGCAGATCCGACATTGACGATTTGGCCTTTATGTTGGCGCAGCATGGGTAAAAACAGCTGACACAATTGCATAGGTACCAGCAGATTAATGCTGACCAGCTCACTAAATTGCTGTTGCTGACATAAGCCAAACTGACTGATGCCAGCGTTGTTAATCAGTACATCAATGCCGCCCTGCTGCTGGCAAAACTGCAGCAAACTCTGTTGCTCTGCTGTATTGGTTAAATCACAAGAGTAAATCAAAGTTTCAGCTGCCAGTTGGTTTTGCAGGGCGCGCAGTTTTTCAACGGCGCGGCCAGTTAAAATCAACCGTGCTCCCTGCGCGCTTAACTGTCTGGCCACTTCAGCTCCTATGCCACCAGTCGCGCCAGTCAGCAGCACAGTTTTGCCAGCTAAGAAACTCATGCTATTGCCTCCTCAGCCACAACTTTTTTAGTCAGACCATGTGGCTGTTCCAGGCTGCGAAATACATCACCGTATAAGTGGAAAAAGCGTTTTGCGCTATGGATGATCAGCGCCTGATCAGCTGGGTCTGTGATCTTATCCATCAGGCTTTCGAAGAACTTGATATGGTCCTGATCCAAAGCACCGTGCGAATTCAGATAGCTAAAGGCTTTACGTGGCAACTGCAAAGTACCTGCAATTTTACTGGCGGCCTGCTCTGCTAAAGCGATGGACGTACCTTCCAGTACCAGCACCATGCCAAAAAAGCATAATGGATTGACACGGCGTACCGAGTCATAGGCATAAGACACCATCAGCTCAGTGGCAAAAGCCGGAGTGCTGGCGCGAGCCTGCTCTTTATCATACCCACAAGCTGCAATGTCGTTTAATACCCATTCCTGGTGGCCTAATTCTTCTTCAATGTATTCAGCTACAGCTTCACGTAACCATTCTTTGGATTCAGGTAACAAAGCGCCAACAGACATCAGCAGCGGTACTGTGTGTTTGACGTGGTGATAAGCCTGAGTCAAAAAAGCTACATAGTGATCCAAGGTAAAATCGCCGGCGAAAGTACGACGGATCATCGGAGCTTCCAGTAAATAAGCACGCTCTTGTTCGGTGGCATTAACCAGCGTTTGATAAAAACTCATAGGATTCTCCAGTAAGATCATTAGAAACAAATAAATCATTGATTTCGCTTTGGTATTTTTTAACTACTTCAGCACGGCGTGGCCGGCCATTGGCTGTTAAAGTGCCGTCAGCCAGTGACAAAGGTTGAGTTAACAGCTGATAGGCTTTGATTTGCGCATAATCCGGTAATTGCTGATTGACGTGAGCCAGATAAGCAGGCAGCTGAGCTACCGCTTTGGCATCAGCCAGATACAACAAGGCAGCACAATAAGGTTGAGCATCGCCCACCAGCACGGCCTGACGAATTAAACCGCTTTGAGTTAATAAAGCTTCTGGCCACTCAGGGGAGATATTGCGACCCAGGCTCGAAATTAATAAGTTTTTGCGACGGCCCAGGATTCGTAACCTGCCTTGTGCATCCAGTTCACCTAAATCGCCGGTAAAGACCTTGTCGCTTAGCGACGCTGCATCGCCCAAATACCCGAGAAATGGCTGCTTGACCACAATTTCGCCATCTATGATTTCGACATCCCGATGCGCTAAAGGCATGCCGACCAATTCCAGTTCTGCGGCAGTGCTTTGACGGGCATCCACTGCAGATAACGCCACCACAGAAGCACATTCGCTTAAGCCATAGCCCTGATACACAGGTAAACCAAGACGTGCAGCCTGTTGCAATAAAGCTGTGGATACATGAGCACCTCCTACAGCAATAAACTCCAATGATTCTGGTGCTTGCCAGCCTTGAGCGCGCGCCATCACCAAGAGTTGCAATAGCTCAGGCACTAAAATCAGGCTTTTTGGTGCTGTACTGCTGATTAGTGTCAATAAAGCCTGTGGATTCGTTAGCTGACTACCGTTAAAACCACGCAAAGAGTCAGGAGCTATCAGCACTTCGCCCCCTGCTAATAAAGGCGCATAAATACCAGCGATATTTTCCAGCAAGGTGCTCAAAGGCAATAAACACAAGTGTTTAGGCGCTTGTTGATCAATGCGCTCCAGCAGGCTGAGCGCTACATCCAGCTGACTTTGCGCTGATAAACACACACCTTTTGGTTGCCCCGTGGAGCCGGAGGTAAAAGTAATCTTCTGACAAGTGGCAGGAATAGCAGCACCAGAGCTTTGTAACTCACGGCGATACAGCAATAAATCGCCTACTTGTTCTAACAATGTAAATTCAGCTGAGTTTTGTTCCTGATCTGAGATGTAAAAATCAGGCTCCAGTTGCGCCATGACATGGGCAAGCTGACTTTCAGATAAGTAAGTAGGCAGCGGCACAAGGAGTAAATCTGCATCCAGACAAGCTAAATCCAGCAAGGCCCACTGGGCTGAACTATTGGCCGCTAAAGCGATACGCTGTGCGCCGTAACCTAGTAATAATTCCTGCCATAAAATCATTTGCTTTTTGATTTGAACCTGTGAATAAGCCAAACCTGTCGCTAGATCTTTTAATACCGCTGTAGTTGGTAATTCAATACGCATCAGCAGTCTCCTTCTGGTAAACGAGCCACTAACTGATGCAACTGCGGCCAGTGCTGATGGGCTAAAGCTGTTAATCTTTCATCGCTATGAATAAGGCGCGTAACGGCAGCTAAATCCATCACACAAACTTTTGGATTGGTGTCGTAATAACTACCCCAGTTGGCAGCATCTTTGCCTAAAGCTTCAGCTTTAGCTTCACCAAGCTCTGTCAGTTCAATGCCATGACGGCTTAGGATACTGCGCACCTGAGTGGTCGCAGCACAGAGCAAATAACGGTAATTCAGCTGGTCCAGCGCATAAGCCATTAGTACAAACAACTGCAATAAGCTTTGTCTGTTGGATGCATACAAGTGACCAATTTCAATCAGTTGAGAACGTTCGGCCTGCATGCCGTAAGTGGCAAGTAATTGCTCGACAGGAGCTGGCAGGTACTGTTCGATAAATAAATCGGTATGAGCGGCACCTGCTGCAGCACAACGAAGTCCAAGCACAGCCTGCCATTCACCTGCACGGCTTACACCTAATAAGTTGGGCATAAATTTATGCACATCGGCCTGATAAGCTTTGGCAAAACCTGACGCGATAAACTGCTCAATAGAAGCACGTTGTATGTCAGAGCATTTTACTAACTGCAACAGCGCTTTGGTGTCAGCGTCTGATTGCGCTGGCAATCTGACCGCAACAGACTGGTCGAACTGATAAGAAGACAACATAAGCACACTCCTGCATACCGATTTAGCATGCAGTGTGCGTCAGGAAGCTTAAAGAAAACTTAAGGAAAAAGCGGGGTTCAAGATTTTATTAAAATGGGGTTGAAGCCATAAGGTTAAATAGCGGTTTAAGCTCTATGCCGTTTAACCGCTAAAAGCGCAGCACCAAACACCAGCTCTATGGCTGCGCCAGTCAAGGCAGTGACATAAGGTGGAAGAGCAAATCGATAGACGATCACCGCAGCTGCGCCAAGACAAGCACCAAGCAACCAATACCAACGGGTGCCATAGACGCTGGCAAAAATTAAATAGCGACCACCAATAATCATCAATACAGAGGGGAAAAACCATTCCAGCCGGAATAACGACAAGCCATACGCCAGCGGCAGGCACATCAGCATAAAGACAGTGCTTTCCATCGCCAGCGGTGCTAGCTTGTTTCCGGCCGAGTGTTTGCCTGCAGCACCCAGAGCACGGTCTATTAAGTTCGCCACTGGCACTATAAAAGAAGCGCCGATAAACAAAGTCCAGATCGCATGTTGTGGCAAACCAAAACAGGCCACTAGCCCAGCTGTTAGCCAGACCAAACCTGAAGTCATAATACCTGTTGCGCCCCATAAATAACCACGACGCATATCTTGTTGAAAGTCAATCAGAGTGTCCATGCAAAACCTCATGTGCGGTAAGAAAGGTGCTGCCGGACCTGATGCAGCTTCATTTTGATGCTAAATAACAACGCAGGCAATTTATGCCCCCGCGCTAAAACCCAGTACTGTAATCAGTCCCCCCTTATTTCAGTTGACTAAGCAGCCGCTCGCCATGCTGAAGATAATCTTTCACAGCAAGCTGCTGCGCTGCCCCTGCCGGGCTATGTGTTGTATGAGTTGCAGTCACCACCACTAAAGTACCACCACAAGCCAAAGCTGCCGCTATACCTATTTCCGCATCTTCAAAAATCAGACAATCTGCGCAGCTCACACCAAGCCGTTTTGCTGCAAGTAAATAACAATCAGGGTTGGGTTTACCCTGTTCAACATCTTCGGCCGTGATTAATACTTGTGGAATTGGTAAACCAGCCGCTTTGAGACGGGTTAATGCCAGTTGGCGTGGAGCTGAAGTCACTACAGCCCATTTGGACGGAGGAATTTTGTTTAAAAATGCGGTTGCACCAGGTATTTCCTCAATACCTTCCACTTCAGCTATTTCCGCTTGGGTGATGTAAGCCGCTTCTGTCGCCGCATCCACCCCGGGCAGATTTAAACTGGCGATAGTGTCTATGGCTCTTCTGCCATGAATAGTCGGCAAAAAGGTTTTAATATCAATACCATGTGCTCTGGCCCAGCTGGCCCAGACCTTTTCCGCAGCAGCAATAGAATTTAGGATAGTGCCGTCCATATCAAACAACATAGCGGCAAAGCCTTTATCCGGAAATAAATCAAGAGTCATAAGATTGCAGCCCTCTAACAAAACGGTTTAAAACTCAGTGAGTTACTTTGCCATAAACCAAGCCTGGGGAGTAGAAGAAACGAGCAAAAGCTCAACAAGGTGGCAAATACGAGTTAACGCAGGATTTTTAAATAAAATATTTAAAATCAGTGCCTTGTACCAGAAGCAGCTGTCATTCGGCAGTACTATAGCCTGTCAGCCAACTGATAATTTGATCCATCTCTGCCTGAGTGCGGCCTTTAGGTTCAGCTTTTTGCAGATAAAGCGGATAAACAGAGCAAAACTTGATACTGAAAATACGGCGTTCTGCCATGCAGGCCCCTGTGCTATAACCACATCAGCCCGGAATAAGGCATGGTTTTTAGCGAATCCAGCCGGCTTTGCAAATCACCGCAGTGCACTTCCAGTTGATGGCCATCTGGATCCAAAAAATACATGGATTGTCCTTCACTTTTGTTTTGTTTCCACTCTTTGACTCCGGCCAGCTTTAACTTAGCAGTAAAAGCCGGAAAGTCCTGTTCAGCTATATCAAATGCCAGATGGGAATAATCTTGAGCAGGCGACACCTGATCGCAGGACAGGCAAAACCATAAATCATTCAGGCTAAGGTAAGCCCCTTTATCCCAACGCACATGGGCCTGCATACCCAGCAGTTGGGTGTAAAACCGCAATGAAGTATCAAGATCACTGACAGCAATGGTGATATGGTTTAATCCTTTGAGCATCAAAAGTACCCTGGCTTTATGTATTAGATTGGCAGCAGTTTGGGTCGAAACATAAAACTATTAGTGACAAGCGGGTTAGATGCCATATTCGCGTTCCACTTTCGCAATGCGGGTTCTGAAGCTGCTATACCACTGCTGATGCCCTAACTGCTGCGCCACAAGATGCTCAGCATTATTTTTCCACTGCCGTATCGACTCCAAATCTTGCCAATAGGACAGGGTAATACCTAGCCCCTCCCGTGCCGACTCTATACCAAGAAAGCCTGGCTGTGTCGCAGCTAAAGCCACCATCCTATCCGCCATTTCGGCGTAGCCATGATCACCATCCGTGCGAAGGGAACTAAAAATCACAGCGTAATAAGGTGGCTTTGGTGTATTGGCGATTTCTGACATTTAGATCCCTGCTCTGTTTTTTGTTCAAGGCTTGCCATCTTCTAGCATAGCCACTGTTCTTTCAATGAAACTTAACCAGACCTTTTAAGGCACGAAGACTGCTCTTTGCCTTGTACCAAAACGCTGAAAACAGCTTTTGAGCAGCTGGCACTGCATAATAGCGCTCTACAACACGAAAGAAGAGACATGATCAAGGGGTAAAAGCAGTGGACCCCGCTGAACCGGCCATCCTATAAAGTTGGTAATTTTGCAGTTTTTTTGTACTGCTTTTATTGCTACCCTCTTTGCACACTCACTAAAGGCTTTTGATTATGAATGCTATTATTTCGCGTACCAAGCCCCTCGGGCAGCCCCTATTGTTTGCTTTTTTGCTGTTAAGTCTTTGCTGCCCAGCGGCTGCCAGCTCTTTTATTACCGCAGACCATAGCCAGTTTTTATACACCGGCCGCATCGATTTTAGCAATGCTAAATCGCCTACTCTGTCTTGGCCTGGCAGCAGTATCAAAGCTAACTTTAGCGGTAAAAGCTTAGCTGTGGTGCTGGACGACTCTACGGGTAAAAATTTCTTTAATGTCATTATTGATGGCAAGGACAGCCACCCTTTCGTGCTACAAGCCAAACAAGGCGAACACAGTTACCTGATTAGCAGCAGCCTGACCGACGGACCTCACAGTCTTGAGATCTACAAACGTACTGAGGGTGCCGAAGGCGCCAGTCAGTTTAAAGGCCTGCTGCTGGACGATAAAGCTGGTTTACTGGCGCCGTCACGCCGCCCGGAGCGCCGGATGGAGATCTACGGCGACTCGATCAGCAGCGGCGCGGGCAATGAAGCGGCAGATAACGGTGAAGACGATCTGGCCTCAGAAAAAAATAACTACCTTGCTTATGGTGCCATAACGGCCAGAGCCCTGGATGCCGAACTGCACACTATTTCGCAAAGTGGCATAGGCGTGATGATCAGCTGGTTTGATTTTATAATGCCGCAGTTTTACAACCAGTTAAGTGCCGTGGGCAATAACAACAGCAGCTGGGATTTCAGCAGCTGGACGCCGCATCTGGTGCTGATTAATTTAATGCAAAATGACAAATGGCTGATCGACAATGAAAAACGGCTGCAGCCTATGCCTATCGACGCTCAGCGTATTGCCGCGTACCAGCAATTTATTAGCACTATTCGCAGCAAATATCCCAAAGCACAGATTATTTGCGCTTTAGGCAGCATGGATGCTACAGAAACAGAGCAATGGCCAAACTATGTGCGCCAGGCGGTAAAAAACCTGCAGGCCAAGGGTGATACTCAACTGGACACTGTATTCTTCCCTTTTACCGGCTATGGCAAACACCCTCGTGTAGCCCAGCATCAGGCCAATGCCGAGTTACTTACCGCCTTTATCCGGCAAAAAATGCAGTGGCATTAAAGCTGGTTTTGAAAAGCCTGCTGTGGGTCTCACCCATCAGGCTTGTTTTAACTTATCTTTGGCCAGTTCGATCACGGCATGACCCAGCTGCACCAGAGTGGCAAAATTGGGAGTAGTTTCCGGCTTTAATGAGCGATAAGCACTGGTTCGACTTTTAATACCAGCTTTGGCAATAACCTGACTATGACCAAATTGCTCAACGTAAGAGCGCACAGCAGCCTGCAAAATATCAGGACGCCCTTCCTGCATCGAATCCCAGGACGCCTGTTTAATCACAGTTTCCATCTCTTTTACATCAAAGCTGCTCTCTAAGGTTTTGTTTTCGCCTTGGGTGATAGCCCGCAATGTCGCTGCAGATAACTCGTTGCCACTCCAGTTTAATGAGCCATCAGCAGTTAAAGAGAACTTCTTAAAGTCTAAAACCTCTGAAAATGGTGCTTGGCTGAAATACAACGACAAATCAGCTACTCCTTGATAACCGTCGTTAAAGGTCAGCTCCAGTTTCTGGTCGCCAATCCAATCTACATCTATGACTTTTAACATACACCACCCATATCATCTAACTTGCCGGGGTTTTCGCCTGTAACTGCTTTTTGCCACATCAGCATCAGTTGTTGCTGATGTTGAGCTATATGGCTTTCCGCTCTTTTACGCTGTTTATTGGGTAAATACCCTTCCAGACTTTCACCTGTTTCAATAGCTATGATCAGCTCGTAGCTGCCATATTTAACGTGCAAATGCGGCAACTTATGCTGCTTGTTATCAAAAAAGTACAAGCAAAATGACAGACCTAAAAAGGCATCAATCTCTGGCATAACAAGGTTGAATTGGTTATTCCAGAAAGACTATAGCAATGTATCCACAAAGAGACAAATTTGTATTCTTTTGTGTTTTTGAGGCACGGGGCAAGACTTGACCCTTTGGCGTTCAAAAGCGTTAAATTAGTACAATCTTTAAGCGCATGATACAATATCATGAGCTAAGCGACTGTTTTTAAAGCAATAGTTGACAGCGCTCATAACTTAACTAAATTATGGAGTCAAACATGAAACAATCCTCTTTAGCGAAACTAAAGTTATGGTTAAGTCGTGACACTGCATGGTCAGGTCATCCAACTGATGAAGAGTTTTTTTATAATTTTTTAATGCAGTACATTGAAGATCATGGAAATGAACTCGACGAATCTGAACTCGAAGATTTAATTATCTCTCACAATAATTTTCCGATTAGTCGCGAATTAGACCTATCAGAGCCCTTTCAATATTCGCCAGCCTATCTTTCCGTAAAAAGATTCGTCTCAACAGCGAAAAGTATTGTTGATTATGTCCATTTTATGAAAAAAAGCAGACGAGGCTTATAGTCCCTTTTATATATCGACAGATATTGAGTAAGTGGGTTTGGGATAAGGACTTCCCCTACTCGAGAAAACAAAAATATTCCTAAAACCTTGGTGTCCGCCCTTGCCCTTTGCCCAGAAAAACAAATTAACGTCTAAACTGGCAGAGCTCTTCAACAACAGTTCTAGTCTCGGCAGAAAACAGCTCCATCTGTGCATCAGTCAAAACACCATCACACTTCAGCGCGGCAATTTTAAAGAAGCGCTATTTCGTGACAGACCATCAAACATTTCAGCTATGACATTATCTTCTTTCTCTATCAGTTTATAGAGTTCCAGATAACTTTGATGCTGCTGCCCTGCACTGTCCGCGGAGAGCTTTTCAACACGTTGGAAGTTTGTTCACAGTCGACGTTAAGTAATTCGTCTTTTAAATCCCTGATCCTTTTCCAGTCTCGTTCGGGTATGGTGACCATTTGTAAAATCTCCAAAAAAGCGCAGGGGCTTTGATCAGAAACTAATACCTAAGACTTATCTCGACTTCTCCACTGAGTACCAAACTAGCGTCTATGTACCTCTATTTCAATTATTTTCTCAGCGAAACCTATTAACACCTGTGATTGTTTAAAGGGTGACCACCAAAGTGGTTTGGGATTAAATTTGAATTTTGACGGGCGGGTACAAGACCCGCCCCTACAATAAATACCACAAGCAGAACATTGGAATACAAAATTGCCTGGAGCAATTTTGAACAATACGAAGCGTTGGCCCGGAGGGTGAGCGCCATGAATGGCTGCGAATACAAAATTGTCAGGAGCAATTTTGAACAATGCGAAGCGTTGGCCCGAAGGGTGAGCGCCATGGATGGCAGCGAATAAAAAAACCCGTCACAAGGACGGGTTTCTTAGCAGAAATTACTAACGGTTGGATTACCAGCCAGTCAGTTCTTTCAGTGCTTTACCGATGTCAGCTAAGCTCTTCACGGTTTTCACGCCTGCGTCTTCCAGTGCAGCGAACTTCTCGTCAGCTGTACCTTTACCACCAGAGA
>Ga0247725_1000420_pt1 | contig 32834 bp, 25 predicted proteins | sample OKSTACKMCFT3sol_FD_183021 | JGI IMG/M metagenome (GOLD analysis project Ga0247725, IMG submission 183021) | Subsurface sediment microbial communities from gas well in Oklahoma, United States - OK STACK MC-FT3-sol | ecosystem: Environmental > Terrestrial > Deep subsurface > Rock core/Sediment...
CGGGATTCAACGTTCAGTCGCACCACGGGTTCGGTATTCGAAGAGCGCAGGTTAAACCGCCACTGGGCGAATTCCAGGCTGATGCCGTCGGTGAAGTCTTGCAGCAAGGCTGTCGGCGCATAGTGATCCAGCACCGCCTGTACCGCGCTCTTGGCATCCACCAGATGGACATTGATTTCACCGGAGATCGGGAAGCGCGCCTGGCGGGCAGCCACCATGGCAGACAACCGCTGCTGCCGGGTACACATCAGTTCGGCCACCAGCAACCAGGGCAACATACCGCTGTCGCAGTAGGCAAAATCACGGAAATAGTGGTGAGCACTCATCTCGCCACCATAGACAGCATCTTCCTTGCGCATCCGCTCCTTGATGAAGGCATGGCCGGTCTTGCACAGCACGGGTTCGCCACCGGCTTCCCGCACCAGTTCGATGGTGTTCCAGGTCAGGCGCGGATCATGAATGATGCGGGCCCCGGCCTGCTTCTGCAGGAAGGCCTCGGCCAGCAAACCGACAATATAGTAACCCTCGACGCAGTTGCCCTGTTCGTCAAACACGAAGCAGCGGTCCGCATCGCCATCCCAGGCCACGCCCAGATCGGCACCATGCGCCAGCACCACGTCGGAGGTGGCCTGACGGTTCTCGGGCAGCAGCGGATTTGGGATGCCATGGGGGAAAGTGCCATCCGGTTCCGGATACAACCAGATAAATTCGAATGGCAGGTGCTTGGCAACTGCCTTGACCATATGGCCCGCGACCCCATTGCCAACATTGACCACGATGCGTAGTGGCTTGAGTTTCTGGGGCTGGATAAAACTCAGCAGATGACGGGTGTATTCTTGCGTAATGTCGTAGCGGCGGGTCTTCTGGCTGTAGCTGTCCAGATTGCCAAGCCGCGGATAGTCGCGACTGGCGACCAGATCACGGATGGCATTCAGCCCTGTGTCGCCACTGACCGGTTCGGCACCGGCACGAACCATCTTCATCCCGTTGTACTCTTTAGGATTATGGCTGGCCGTCACCATGATGCCGCCATCGGTCTGCAGGTGGAAGGTGGCAAAGTAGACTTCTTCGGTGCCCACCATCCCCAGATCCAGCACTTCGCTGCCGCCATCGATCAGCCCTTGACTGACGGCTTCGGCAAGCTCCGGGCTACTCAGACGAATGTCATAACCGACGACCACGCGGGCAGGTTGTAGAAACTCGGCGTAAGCACGCCCGATACGGTAGGCCAAATCGACATTCAGCTCGTCCGGAAGACGGCCGCGAATATCGTAGGCTTTGAATGCAGCAGTGTTGTTTGTCTTCATACCCACCTCGGAAATCGTAACGTTACCATTCTATCCGAGAGCCATAAATGCTGAAAAGGCAAAATCAATCGTAACGTTAAGAATGTGAGCTGAGTCAAAAACAATGAAGAATATGCGGGGCGATGTCACGCCCCGGCAGAGGGGTCAGGTGCGCTCGAAAAACTCCATTTTATGCACCACTTTCAGGTCGTGAGGGGACTCGCCATCCATGAGGCGCAACAGATAGTCAATCAACTGCCGCCCTGCAGCATTGAAATTTTGCCGGAACCCACTGATCGGTGGCGTAAAGTAACTGGGTAAGGCACAGGTTTCCACGGTGATGATATGTACATCGCGACCAACGACCTTACCGCCATCCTGCAATCCAGCGGACAAGCCCAACGCGGAAACTTCTGAGCTACAGATAAAACCATCTGGCTGCGATGGATCCTGGGCCAACTGCCGTCCCAGTTCTCGGTAGTCCAGCACGCTCGCATCCTGAATGACATGGGTATCCTGCTCGAACGCATGACCAAACTCCATGGCCGCCCGACGCGCACCATAGTATTTATGCCAGGAATAAGTGTGGATCAACGAGGTATTAATCATGCGTAAATTGCGGCAACCCCGGCCATATAAAAAACAGGAGGCGCGATAACCGAAATCATAGTTGTCGATATCATAAAAGGCGTGATCCACACTCAGCTCGGTCTGGCCAAAGGTCACAAAAGGAACCTCTTCATCCACCAGATAACGAACTCGAGCATCATTCGGTTCGGTCAGGTTCATAATCAAGCCGCCTGCCAGATTGTTCTCGACGGCATACTTGACCGGAACGATCGGATCGACGCCGGGCTGTAATGGCAACACGGTCAGATGATAAGGAGTGCCTTCCAGGGCCGCGGTAAAGCCTTCAATCAGCGCCAGGGTACCGATATCCCCCACCAGATCGCCTGGGCGCTGCACCGGCAGGATGGCACAGACATTATAATTCTTACCGGTGCGCAGCCCGATACCGGAGAGATTCGGGCGGTAACCGAGTTTCTCGGCCGCGGCCTTGACGATATCCTTGGTCGGCTGCTTGACGTCATCGCCATCCTTGAGTGCCCGCGACACTGTAGTCACGGAGAGGCCCGTATACTGGGCAATGGTCTTGAGTGTTGCTTTGGACATGGGTTTCCACTGATTGTTAGTTATTAGAAGTAGCCCTCTGCGGGGGCCCATCCACTCATCACCCGTATTGGCACCGGTAACTCCCTGAAATACGGAGCTTATCGATACTCGTCCAGCACAGCATCAGAAAACCAGACGTATTGAATGAGCAGTATCGCAACATAACACACTGCAGAGCCGACAACACAGTCCGTAACGTTTCGAAACGTTACGGATTTGTGGCGGTGAGCACAAGATTCCGCAGCCAGCGCCGTTGTGCGATGCGATAAAGCGTCATCAGCAGCTTGATCGCCTCCTGCAAGACCGGAATCAAATAGAGCCAGATAAACGGCAAGTTCAACCAGAGAATACCGGCGGCGGCCAACGGTAACCCCACCAGCCACATCCCCACCAGATCGATGATAATGGTCGCCCGAGTATCGGCGCCGCTGCGTAACACGCCAACGATGCCGACCATGTTGATAATCCGCAGTGACAGCGTCAGACCGAGGATCTCCAGCCCATAGATGTAAAACGCCAGGGCCTCGCCTTGCAGGCGCGAACTGAAGCTGGCTACCTCCTCGCTAAAGAACCAGAGCCCCATTCCTCCCAGAGCCGACAACACCAGGCAAACCAGCAGCATATATCGCGCCTGATCCCATGCCTCTTGCAGCGCGCCCCGCCCCAGCGACTGACCCAGCAGGGTACTACAGGCCACGCTACAGCCGACAAATCCGCAAATCAGGACCGACTCGATCACCCCCAACTGACTGAAGGCCGCCAGAGCCTCGGTGCCACTGCGTGCGAAGACAAAGTTGTAGACAATCATGCCGAACGCCCAGAGCACATCATGGATCAACAACGGGATGGCAATCCCCATGAAGTGGCGTAAAGGACCGGACTGGAGGGCACGGCGCAATGTCGAAAACCAGAAGATCACGGGTAAGCGGCGGCCATAGCAGATACCCAGTAGCGCCAGCAGGTGCAACACTCGTACCAGCAGAGTGCCAATTGCCGAGCCCAGAACCCCCATCTCAGGGATGGGACCCCAGCCAAAGATGAACAGATAGTTGGCTAATGCATTCAGCGGGATGCAGGCCATCCCCAACACGGCCGGAAACACGGCGTACCCCACAGCACGCAGGGATGACTCAAACGGTATGGTGATCGCCGGACTCAGAATACTGATGGCCACCACCGCCAAAAACGGAGCACCTTGCGCAATCAATGCCGGATCCGGACTGGCCAGGGCCAACAAGGTCGGAGCCTGCCAGACGAACAACAGCACGATCGGTACACAACAGAGCAACGACAGCATGACCCCCTGCGCCGTCACCTGACGCACGCCATCGGCCGAACCATGGCCCTGGTACTGGGATGCCAGCACACTGACTCCACTCCCCAGAGCGACCAGTACCAGAAACAACACACCGATAAAACTGCTGGCTAGGCCTACCGCAGCCACGGCGCTGGCGCCGAGGTGCCCGACCATATACATGTCGACCACCCCATAGAGGGCTCCCACCATGGACTGCAGGGAAATGGGGATAGCCAGACGTAAAAACCGACGCAGCAAGGTGTGGGACGAGCGTGAGGGCGCAGCCCTGAATCGCGGCATGACATCACTCCAAAATAAAAAAGGTGTGCAGCGCTTGGCGGCACACCCTGAGGGCAAGAGGAAAACAACTCAGATACGAGTTTCAGTCGCCACGCAAAACAGTGAAATATTCCGCATATCAAAATGCAGATCGTGAACCTCACCATTGTGCATATCGACATGGGCATCCAGCTTGGCGCGCAGCGGCTGGCCATTGAACTCAAACTCGGCCAACACTTCCGAACCCGTCATCTCAAATGCTGAGACTGGCAGGCTGGCGACAAAATCACTCTGGTGCACATGGTGATTAATGTGCTCAGGGCGAATACCCAACAGGATCTTGCGCCCCTCCGTCGGCTCCTGGCTAAATTCATAACCCTCTAACGGCAGCAACTGGTGACCCATCGCGCAGTACCACTGAGTGCCGCGTTTGGTCAGGGTTCCGTTCAGCAGATTGATCTGCGGTGAGCCGACAAATTTGGCCACGAACACATTCTTCGGCTGGTTGTAAATCTGCTTGGGGGTACCCACCTGCTGAATGATGCCCTTGTAGAGCAGCACAATCTGGGTGGCCAGCGTCATTGCCTCGATCTGGTCGTGAGTGACATAGACGATGGTGGATTTGAGCTTGTCATGGAGCTTTTTCAGCTCCAGACGCATTTCGGCTCGCAATTTGGCATCCAGGTTGGAGAGGGGTTCATCAAACAGGAACACCTTCGGCTGGCGAACCAGGGCGCGGCCGATGGCAACGCGCTGGCGCTGGCCACCGGAAAGCTGGGCCGGGGTGCGATCCAGCAGTTTCTCGATCTGCAGCATGCCCGCGACCTGATCGACTCGCTCCTTGATGAGCTCTTTTTGCACTCCGTTGATCTTCATGCCAAAGCCGATATTCTCGGCTACCGTCATATGGGGAAACAGCGCATAGGATTGAAACACCATGGCGATATCCCGATCCTTCGGGTCCTGCAGGGTGACATCCCGATCGCCGATATGCACAGCACCGGAAGAGACATCTTCCAGGCCGGCGATCAGGCGCAGCAAGGTGGATTTACCACAACCGGATGGCCCCAACAGCACGGTAAAGCCACCCGCCTCCATCTCCAGATCAATATTATTTAGAATGACGTTCTTGCCAAACGTCTTATAGAGGCTTTTAACTTCAACAGCATGCATTTTTACGACTCCTCAAAACCAGATAATCTCTCAATCAATTCCAGACAAGCGCGACCATTATGGTATGGACATTTCCATGGCTCGACTTTGGCGCGATCCAGATAGGGACGCCCATCGCGATAGGTTTTCCAATACCACTCACCGTTATTTTTATCGATCAATTGTTTGGTTATGATATTCCAACAATCCAGCCCGGCTTTATGGAATTTTGGATTCATACTTTTCAGGTAAGCGTTGAAAAAACCCACCATACCTTCAGCTTGTACCCACCAAACCCGATCGGTATCCAGCAAGTGATGATCACGCAATTCATTAAAAATAGCGCCATCGGAATCCAGGCCTTCCTGTAATGTTATTTGTGCCATTTGCGTAGTCAGTGTCGTTATTTCTCGAACAAATGACTTATCCGGCAACAAACGGACGGCATCATCAATCAGCCATGTCCCTTCGATATCGTGTCCATATGAAATATCATGGGAAACACATTGCCAATCGCGGCTGAAAAACAAGCCAAAATGACCATTTGGCAAAATAATACGGTCGCGGAAAACCTCAATCAGCTCCCGAACTCGGGCTTGTAGCAAACTATTCGGCCAAATCCGCAACAAATTGGCATAAGCCTCAAGAATATGCAGATGGGTATTCATCGACTTTTCCGTGATAACGCCTTCGGCAGTATCACAAATTAGCGCATTGGCAATGGAGTTCCATTGTTTGTCATAGGCTTCAAAATAGCCCTTCTGCTCCATATCATACGCATGTTTTTCGATCAACTCGAACAGGTGGATCGCCAGTTGTTTGGCCGCTTCATCCCCGGTTGCGCGGTGATATTCGGACAGGGCGTAAATAGCAAATCCTTGATTGTAGATGTGTTTCTGGGAGTCCATGACTCGACCGGCATGATCCAGCATCCAATACACACCACCGAGATCCGTATCCAGCGCCTGACGAGTCAAAAAGTCATATGCGTGTTTTGCCGCGGCGGCATATTCTTCACGCCCCAAGAGGCGATACGCCGAAGAAAACGCCCATAGAATACGGGAATGCAACAACACCGACTTCGGGTGTTCTATATCAATAATACCGTCAAAATCAGCGTAACAGTAAAAACCACCCTGTTCATGATCTTGGAATCCCAACCAGAACGATAAAATATTCTCGTTGACCTCTGTCTCCAATGCCTTTTTAAAAACATCAATATCAAACATTTGTTTTATGCTCTTCGAATAATTGCGGACGACTTCTCATCATGCAAACCATGCCAATCAGCGCCACCGGAGAAAAAAGAAAAAACAGCCCTAAAACAGGTTTCAACAGCCATAAGGCCAGCATAATGGCGAGCGTCAATTCCGCAACCAATACCACGCCGGGATGCTGCTGCAACAACAGGACTCCATTAATCCATCCTTGTTTGACAGAACACTTCCAAATACTTAATTCAATCAATACCGCCATGATCAGCAAAGAAATAAGTAGAACCACCGGCAAAACAGAGAATGCCAATATTGTCCACCATCCCGTTATTGGTTCGTTCGTCAATCCATGCCACAGCATGATGAATACCACCACCACGAAGATCAGTGGCCATAACGTTAAATTGCTTCGGGACCATTCAAGTTTCCATTCCTGAAAAAAGTCGGAAAACGAAATCTTGCTCTGCCCGCGCAAATAACGACGCATCATCTGCATGGCAACGACCGACGCCGGGATAATCCCTGTCACGATCAGTCCCGCCAAGGTCATGGCCCACCAACAAATATTGATCCAGGCCAGACGGCTCAACCAGATACAGCATGTGACGAACGGGCTGCCTTGTTGCATGGATTAGCCCTTCACCGCGCCTTGGGTCACACCGGCATAGATCTGTTTCTGCAACAGCAGGAACAGGGTGACCGACGGGATCAGAATGATGATGATACCGGCAGAAATGGTGGTCCATTCAGTACCAAATACCGTGGTGAACTTATACAGCGCCGTAGATACCGTGACCTGGCTCTGCTCCGGCATATACAGCAACGGGAAGTAGAAATCGTTGTAGATATAGATGGTACGCAGTATCACGATCGTTGCGATGGCAGGTTTCAGCAGCGGCAGTATGATGCGCCAGTAGATGCCAAAGTAGGAACAGCCCTCGATCTTGGCCGCCTCGTCCAGCTCTTGCGGTATGCCGCGCATGAACTGCAAGAAGACATAGATCATCACCACGTCCGCACCGATATACAGCAGGATGACCGAGAACTTGCTGTTGATGAGGCCCAGCGCCTTGATGATCTCGAAGGTGGCAACCTGGGTGGTCACCGAAGGCACGAACATCGCCAGGATATAGGCCACCAGCACCATCTTCTTGCCGCGGAATTCAAACCGTGACAGCACATAGGCAACCTGAGTCCCGAAAAGAATCGTAAACAGCAATGAAATCAGCAGGATGACCGAGGTGTTGTAAAACGCCAATCCCAAATCACCATCCAAAAAGACTTTATGGAAGTTGGCAAAATTGAGGAAAGAGTCAGGCAATGCGACCTTGCTCTTGGCGTAATACTCGGTCGGCGTCTTGAACGCCGCCATCAAGATGGCATAGGGCGGGATCAGCACCGCCACGGAAGCCATGAGCAGAGTGACATATTTGACCAGCGTCCAGAACAACCACTGGGGGCGCTTCATTTTGCTAAGCAAGCGTTGCCGGGCCAACTGGCGCTCAACACGCTTGATGTCGCGTTCGGAAATAGACTCAGTGATAGCTTGCATGGTTATTTACTCTCACGAAACAGAATACGTTGCAGCAGCATGAAGGCGATGACGACCAACAACAGCACCACAGCCATGGCCGAGGCCAGACCAAAATCGTTGAAGGTGAAGGCGGTTTCCAGCGTCGCCATGACGAAAGTTTTGGTTCCGTTGGCACCCTTGGTGATGATCATCGGGATATCGAACACGCTCAGCGAGCCGACAAAAGCAAGGAAGACCTGTAAACCAAACACCAGCTTGATTGAAGGCAGGGTAATAAAGCGGAATTGCTGCCATTCGCCCGCCCCCTCGATGCGTGCAGCCTCATACTGGTCTTGCGGGATGGATTGCAGAACCCCGAAAAACAGTATCAGGTTGAAGCCGAGATAGCGCCAAATGGATGCGGCCACCAGAGCCCATGGCACCACGCTCGCATCCTGCAGCCAGGGTTGGATCCAGCCGGCGAGTCCGACGGTCTGTAAAAAGTTATCCAGCGCCCCATCCACCTGATAGAAGATCTGGAACACCATGGAGGCGGCCACCGTATTGAGCACGAAGGGGATAAACAGCAAGGTTTTGAATAGATTTCGCCCCATCAGCTTGGAGTTGACCAGGATGGCAAACCACAGCGCCAGACAGATCTGGATCACCGCTCCGGCGAAGTAATAGAAGGTATTCAGAAACGGTTCCAATTGTGCTGGATCATCGAGCAGCGACTGGTAATTCTCGAAACCGACATAGTTTTTGACTTCTGCATACCCATCCCAGTCCGTCATACTCAGACTGAACAGTTGTGTCGCCGGATAGAACGAAAACACACAAAGCAGTAGCAAGGGAATAAACAGGAAAGAGATAATCATGACTCTTTGCTGTTGTTTCAGCGACAACTTCAACATCTTTAACTCCGGTTGAAAAGAGCCGGCCCCGAGGGGCCGGTTTACAGATAACAAATTACTTAACGCGCTTTCTTGCCTTGTTCCAACGGGAATCCAGCTGCTCCAGAGCCTGCTCGAAATTGCTTGCGAGCATGACGCTTTGCACATAGCTACCGCCGTAGAAGTCAATCTTGGCGCGGTTACCCACTTCGGTGAACCGCGGGCTGTTGTTCTTGACCGGGATAATGGTCGGCTGATAGGACATGAACTCCTTCAACTGGGCCAAACCGGGTTCACGGGCTTTGATGGTCGGAATGAAACCTGACTTATCTGCAAAGTCAGAGTCTTCCAGCATGAACTTGATAAACGCCTTAGCGGTATCCTTGTTCTTGGAGAACTTACTGACCGCATAGGCAAAGTCATAGCCCATCATGGCTTTCAGCTCGCCGGTGTCGTCCACCGGGATCGGCATGAAGCCGATATCTTCGGCTTTGCCACCGCCAGTAGTCAGTATTTGCGGAATGACCCAGTTGCCCAGGTAGTACATGGCCGCCTTGCCTTGCGCCACACGAGCCTTGGAATCTTCCCACTGGTTGGTCATCAGATCTTTTTCAGTCCAACCCTTGTCGATCATGGTCTTGAAGATGGTCAAGGCCTTCCGATACGGGGCATCGGCACCACTAAATGGCTTGTCCTGATCCAGCATCTTTTCATAGATCTGGGCATCCTTGGCGATCAGCAACGGCAGCTTGTCAACCTGTTGCAGCGGCCACTGGGCACCGAAGTTGATGTAGAACGGAATAATGTCAGCTTTCTTGAGCTGGTCGGCGGCTTCATACATGCCGGTCAGAGTCTTCAGCGGCGGAGTGACGCCAGCCTTGGCCAGTGCCTGCTTGTTGTAGACCAAGCCTTCGACCGAGTTACCGGAGCTGATACCGTAGGAGATATCGCTGCTCTTATCCTTCCACTCATCCGGGAAGTAGATTTTGTCCTTGTAGCCCAGATCATCCAGCGGCTCGTAGAACTGCTTGTACTGGGTTGACGGGATAGAGGGCAGGATCAACACCACATCACCGAAGTCACCGCTATTCATCCGTGGGCGCAGACCACCCAGGTAATCGGCCATCCCGACGACTTTGACATCGGAGACCTTGGGATACTTGGCTTTGAACTGGTCAACCCAGTTCTTGAACTCACCGGCTTGAACCAGGTCAGTACGGTTGGTGTAGAAGGTAATTTCGCCTGAAACTTCACCGGCTTGCAGATGGCCAACACCGGCCGCCATCAGAGTGGCAAAGATCACCCCTTTTGCGATCTTGCTGATATTATTTTGCTTCATATTCTTAGGACACCTTTTGTCTTGAGTCTTGTTTGTCTATCTAATTATCGAGCAAAAAACACTTCCCAAAGCGGGAAATGGCAGTTCCAACCTCACTACCACCAGGAAAACCGTGCAGATGGAAGGGCCACCGCGCAAAGGTAACGTTACGATTTTATGATTTCAACCAAAGCTGTAACTTTAGGCGCAAATCCGTGAGCCAGATCACCCACTATAAACACCAAAAAATAAAACCCATTATTATCAATGCATTATAAAAAGTTAAAGTTCTAAAGCCTGTTTGAGCCCCTAACCGCAACCTGATTTTTAGTGACAAACATCACCAATTGTAACGTTACGGTTTGATTTGTGATCCTCGCGGCAAAATGGACACAGGAGGGCACTTCTTTTTTGATGCGCCGCACAAATCATAACGTTGCGATTGTTATGTTGCATCCGATTGTTGTTTCATGACGGCGAATTATTACAGGAGTAATCCGGCATGACTAAAATCTGTACCCCACTCAAGCGCCAGGAACTGGCCATCCCCCTTCTGCTAAGCGCAAGCCTGCTGGCGCTGCCCGCCCTGGCAGCCGAGCCGGTTACCAGCTTCGTTCAACAGGAAGGAGGTCAGCTCACGCTGAACAAACAGCCGTTTCGTTTTGGCGGCACCAATAATTACTACATGCACTACAAGTCCAACGAAGCCATTGATGATGTGCTGAACAACGCCTCCGACATGGGGCTCAAGGTCATCCGTATTTGGGGATTCATGGATGGCATTGATGCATCCGGCTTCACCATTCAGCCGGAGCTGGGCAAATATGTGCCGACCAGCAAGGCCAAAAGTGCGCTGGAGCGCCTCGACTACACTGTGAGTCAGGCCAAGAAGAAAGGCATTCGTATCGTACTGGTCATGACCAACAACTGGCCGAACTTCGGGGGCATGCCGCAGTATGTCAAATGGGCCGGTGGTACCCAGCATGACGAATTCTATACCCGTCCCGAACTGCGTCAGGCTTACAAGGATTACGTCAAATTCATTTTGACCCACAAGAACCAGTACACCGGCGTTCCTTACAACAAGGAGCCCGCCATCATGACGATCCAGTTGACCAACGAGGCGCGCGCCCAGACCGACAAGAGTGGCGACCTGCTGGTGAACTGGACCCGCGAGATGAGCGACTACGTGCGGACCCTGGCCCCCAAACAACTCATTTCACTCGGTTCGGAAGGATTCTTTTGTCGCAAGGGACAAGAGGATTGGACCTACAACTGTAACGAGGGGGTGGATTGGGAGCGCATCATTCGCTTGCCCAACATCAACTACGAAGTCATCCACATGTACACCGATCAGTGGGGCAAGAAAGATGCCGAGCAGTGGGGATCGCAGTGGATCAAGGACCATATTGATGCCGCCAAGGCGGCCAACAAGCCAACCGTGCTGGAAGAGTACGGCATCGCAACCACACTGCCCTATAACCGCGATCTGATCTATGAACGCTGGAACCAGGTTGCCTATGAAAATGGCGCCGCCGGCAGCATGTTCTGGATCCTGACCGGTAAAGATCCGGAGTCCAAGGATGGTATCTATCCCGACTACGATGGCTATCGCATCATGAATGATGGCAGTCGAACCACCCAGATCCTCAAGGACTATACCGCCAAGTTTAACGGCACCGCTGTCACCATGACAGACAAGGCCTATTTCGCCAAACCGGTCAACAACTGGAAGATCTCCGATGCGGAGTTTGACGCCAGTGTCTACCCCATGCTCTACGGCACGACCGCCAAGAGTGTCACCCTGCAGGTCGGCGGCAAGTCCTACCCGATGCTGGATGCCGATCACGATGGCTACTATACAGCCCACGTCAAGAGCGCCGAACTGGGTTACGGCGAGCGTGAATTCAAGGTCGATGTGGTCAAGAGTGACGGCAGCAGAGTCTCTGAAACCATCAAGGCCGAGATCAACAAACCGGTTCTCGCCTACGAACCAGTGACTGTCTATGACTTCTCCGAAGGTACTTCCGGTTGGGTGAAAGAGGGAACCTGGCAAGCGGACTGGCAAAACCCGGCGGTGGAAACCACCAAAGAGCTGGGCAAACCGATGCTGAAAGCCAACGTGATCTGGTCAGGGAAAAATGATTGGGAAGAGGTGAAGATCCGCAACATGCGCGTATTGAACTTCAGAAAATCAGCCCGCATGAGCTTTGACACCCTGATCCCGGCGGAAGGCATCTTCAGCGGCGAACTGCGCCCCTATGCCGCACTGGGTGATGGCTGGATCAAACTGGACTCCGACAAGAACACCAAGCCAGTTGCCGATTTGGAACGTGTCAATATCGGTGGCAAGATGTTCATCAAGCATCATGTCGAGATCAACATGGGCGATGTCGCTGGCCGCGGCCCGGATGTCTTCATCTGCCTGGTGGGGAACAAGCTCAAGTACGAGGGCCCCATCTACATCGATAATCTGACCTTCCTGGCCGCCAAGCGCTAACCGAAGGCTCCGAGCAGAGGCGGGCTGAAGCCCGCCTTTTCTTTACCCGAGACACTCTCCATTCGCGTTCATCCACTCACCGGAGGCACCATGACCGCCGCTTTTTATACTCCCTTTGTGATGTTGGCATTCTGTAGTGGCCTCTGCGCCTGTGCATCCAATACCAGTACCACAAGCGGCGAACTCGTTCCGACCACTATCGGCACAACCCCCGCTCCCCGCACCATCGACTACGGCTGGATGTCGATTGCCCAGTGGCAGGAGCAGTTTGCCGAGGATCAGCGCATCGCTCACAACGGGAACGTGGATATCCTCTGGCTGGGCGACTCCATCACAGCGGGTTGGGATACCGGGGCGTGGGATCAGGAACTGGCCCCCCTGCACAGTGCCAACTTCGGCATTGGTGGCGATCACACCGGCAACCTGCTGTGGCGTATCCAGCAGCTGGACACCCAACGACTACAGCCAAAACTGATCGTGCTGCAGATTGGGGTCAATAATTTTGGCCATCTGCAGGAGTCGCCGGAACAGGTATCTCAAGGGGTATTGGCAGTCGTGAATACCCTGAAACAACGATGGCCGACGGCCAAGATCCTGCTGAATGGAGTATTTCCATTTGAGCAATCTGCAGGCAGTCCCCGCCGTCATGACGTCAGAGTCCTGAATAATAAACTGCGACCTATCGGTGATGAACAGCAGGTGTTTTTTAGAGATTATGGGGATCAGCTGCTGAATGCTGATGGTTCTATTGCCACTGCGATTATGGCGGATTATCTGCACCCCACCCCGCAAGGCTATCACATTTGGAAAAAGGCCATGCTACCGGACATTCGACATCTATTATCTTTATAAACTCAGCTCATGCGAATAGATAAACACAGGAAGCATCATGAAAGTGGCAGACTGCATTATTAAATAACACACAAACCCAATATTGGATTAATAACGCAATCAATAACAAGACTATTTCACGGCCATTATTAATCAATATAAAAGGACTATTCCCCGACGGGGAATAGTCCTCTATTTTTATGGCGTGTTTATTATGCCGTTGGCAAGCATTTCGCTAATAGTACATCGGCCTGATGAATCGCTTCTTTGGTGGACACGCGAATGATGGGCAGGCCATTAAATCGTTCCCCCTCTTTAATCGCGACATCATGGGCCAAGATAACGCCGCGGGCATGGGCGACATCACGGGCCGAGATCCGGTTGCCAATCCCGTTGGCGCCCTGGGTCTCGACCTTCAACCGCAATCCATGCTTGAGCGCCGCTTTTTGCAGACTCTTGGCCGCCAGGAAGGTGTGCGCCACCCCGGATGGACAGGCGGTCACCGCCAGGATCTCGGCCACGCCTTCTGCAGAAATATCGATCAGCTCCTCTTCGTCCGTCGCCAACTCTTCATCGCTTTCGGTGACATTCTGCTTGAGTAGGCTCACCACCAAAGCGGTAGTGGCAGCGCCCAGCAGAGTACCGACCACATAGCCAAGTTTGCCTTCTACCACCGGCAGCACGATCCAGCCCCCCCAGGGCGCATGGTTGATGCAGTTGAACAGGAAGCCGGTGATATTACCGACGATACCACCCGCCACTATGGCCGGGATCACGCGCAACGGATCGGCGGCGGCAAACGGAATTGCCCCTTCACTGATGCCAATCATCCCCATGATAGCAGCGGCTTTACCCGCTTCCCGTTCATCGCGCTTGAACTTGCGCGGTGCCAGCAGGGTGGCAAGCGCCATGCCCAGCGGCGGGGTACAAATGGCGATGCCCACGCCGCCCATCAGCCAAGGCTGGGTATCGACCTGAGTTTGCGCGAACAGGGTCGCCACCTTGTTGATCGGCCCGCCCATATCAAACGCCGTCATGCCGCCGAGGATGGCGCCGAGCATCACCTTGCCAGAGCCGGCCATGCCGGACAGCCAGCTATTCATCTCCGCCATGAAGGAGGCAATCGGCAGACCAATGCCCCACATGACAATACCGCACACCAGGAAGGTGCCAATCAGCGGGTAGATGAAGATGGCGCCCAAGGAGCGCATGGAGTCCGGCAACGGGATCTTCTTGAGTTGATTGACGATGAGACCGGCAATAAAGCCAACCAAAATCGCCCCCAAAAAGCCGGTGTGGTACTGCTGCACGGCAATCCAGGAGCCAATCATCCCGGGCGCCAAGCCCGGCTTATCCGCCATGGAGTAAGCGATATAGCCGCCGAGTACTGCGGTAAACAGCGTCAATCCTGCAATGCCCATCGCCGCCATATCTTTCAGCACCCCGCTATCCGGGACCGCGCCTTTACCGGTGAGCATCACCGACAAAGAGAGCAGCGCGCCCCCGGCGACAATAAACGGGATCATATGCGAAGTGCCAAATAACAGATGCTGCTTGAAGCGAGTCAGAGCAGCCTTAAAGCCGTTCGTCGATGTCGCAACGGGTGCGGCCGGAGCCGGAGTCGGCTTGGCCACCGGTTGGCTCGCGGTGACGCCATGATCCAGCAGACGCAGGATTTCAGCGGCCGATTGGGCGGCTTTCACCTGCTCGATAAAGCCCTCCTCCAAGAGCCGGGTCGAAAGCTCCGCCAGGATCTCGATATGTTGATTGGCGCCATCCGCCGGATTGGCGATCATGATGATCAGCTCGGAGGGCTGTCCATCCTCGGCGCCGTAGTCAATCCCGCGCCGACTGATGCCGATGGCGATCCCCGGTTTGGCCACCGCGGCGCTCTTGGCATGGGGAATGGCCACCCCTTGCTCAAACCCCGTGCAATCCAGTTGTTCCCGTGTCCAGACATCCGCCAAAAAAGCCTGCTGGTCTTTTAAATATCCCTGTTGGTTTAATAACCCGGCCAGCTCGATAAAGAGCTGCTCCTTGGTGACGGCCTGTAAATCCAGGCAGATCAACTGCGAACTCGTCAATGATGAAATCACGACATTTATCTCCAGATGGTGGCTAATGAATCGTGCCGCCATTATTTCGATGTTGCAGCAATGGATATAGAAGACAAAAATTGCATTCACTGGATTTTTAGCGCATCCGCTCTCATCCATGATGGATATCACAGAATGAAACCTGGCTCGATCGGGTGATAAAACTTATAATTGCCGGATAAATACTGGATTGAACATCCATTATCAGAATAAAGCTTCGAGAATAATCTCCGAGAGTGCAGCCTCGATTAAGTCTCTACCCATCGACACAATAACGCTAATAACCCTAGCTATATTAGATGCCGAACTGGATATTTAATAACAAAGGATAAGTTTATGACTGAAGCCATTATCAACATATTGGATAATATTCTTCAGCATCCTACTGAACCACCTCATATATTTTTTGCGCGTGGAAAATCGAATCCAGCCCCCTTCAGTTACCAAGTCAATTTCTCCCGCGTCGACCTGGTGTGCAGCGGCCATTACCATAATGAAATCGAGGATCCGCACACCGGTCCAACCCGGATCCAGCTAATCCCTGGCGATGTACTGCTCATCCCCCCCCAATGCTGGAATAAACCGTTATGGGATACGCCCTGCACGCTATTGAGCCTGCTGTTTAGCAAGACGCAGATCGGGGCCAGCCTGATCCAATACCATCCGGAACATCCCTCACCATTCCAGGTCAGTAAATTCAGTACCGGATTAGGTACCCAGGCAACTCTGCATCATATTCTGGCCGCTCTGGACAGCCTTTCTGCCGAGGCCATTTCGAGCCCCATGGTAAGCCTGCTGTTTCAGGCTCTGGTGATCCAAATCCGGCAGATCCTGCAGGCGCCGCCTCTGGCGCATCCACGCCGAGATCACGTGTTCCAGCAGATCTGTCGCTATATCCAGGAGCAGTGCCACCACGCCATGGACCGCGACAGCCTAGCCGAGCATTTCAACCTCTCTCCGAGCCATCTCTCCCGGACCTTCAGCCAATATGGCACTAGCAGTTTGAATGCTTATATCAAACAAGTCCGGATCGACAAGGCCAAATCGGTGCTGAGGCAGCAGCGCCGCCATCTGCAGGATGTGGCGACGCAGTGCGGGTTTAGCGACGTTAATTATTTCTGCCGGGTATTCAAACAGCAGACAGGAATGACCCCCTCGGCGTTTCGGGAGTTGTGCCAATCCGAGGCTGGAGCAGCAGCTGAATTATGGCATGTCGAACCGCCATCGTTTCTGCTCTGAGTAGTGCCGCCAGCGGCATCTCCGCCGTGAGTGACTGGGCCAGCGCAATGGCGGCCTGGATTGCCCTTCTGGATCCATCGGCGGGCAAGCCGACAAAAAGCACCAGGCGCACGGATCCACAACCCCACTCCACACCATCGGGGCACGCCAGCAATGCCGCCACCGGGGAGTGAATGTGCGGACTGCAGACATGGGGAAACGCCAATCCCGGACAGACCCAGGTCGGGCTTATCTTCTCCCGCGCCAGAAGTTGCTGCCAGCAAGGCTCCCGCGCGCTCAAAACCTCCGCCGGCAAGCCATCCAGAAGCCGCCCGAGCAGCGTGGATTTGCTCCAGCTACCCGTGACGCTAGCTATCGAACCGCACAGGAATTCACTCGCCCCCGTCACCGGTTGAAACGAGTGATCAAACTCGGCATCCGGGGTATCGATCACCTGGCCCAACCCAGCCAGTTTTTGCACCAACAACCACTCGGCCAGGCTCCTCTTGCCCCGCCATGCCGATACCCGTAGCTGACACAGATCGCCGGGGCGAATATCCAGGCTCAGCAGTGACCAGAGGTTGCAGGATCTTGTCCCCTGCTGCCGGGTCACATTCAGCCACTCCAGCACAACCGGAAGCTGAGCGGTGATCCGTTCGAGTTGCCGCGCCAGTGCCGTCGATAATCGGTGCGTGGCAATGAAGGTGATGTCACGCCTGTACATGGTGTTGCACCTGTCGTAACACCGCCGTCGCATCCGTCAACACCGATTGCATGGACACCCGAATCACAGGGCGATGAGCAAAGCGCTCTTCGTGCTCGATCGCCACATCGGCGGCAATGACCACCACCGAGGCTTGCGCGATATCACGATCCGAGAGAGGGTTATCAATGCCCAGCGCGCCCTGGGTCTCGATCTTGATGGCTAACTTCAGCTGGAGCGCCGCTTTTTTCAGCGCCTCAGCCGCCATATAGGTATGGGCAATCCCCGTCGGACAGGCCGTCACCGCCACCACTTTCATCCTGTCTCCTCCCATCGAACTGACCATCCGGCCTTCCGAACTCACGACGACATCGCCAATCCCAGCCAACCCTAGTCCCCTGGAGCCGAGAGGCCAGGAACGATCGGCGGCCGGAGTGGGTCAGCCAAAATCCGGTATAGCCGCCATAAGCGGACCCGCTGCATGCTGCGGGTCCGTGTTGACGCCACCATGGGAGCCGCGGCTACCAGGCGACAAACAGATCCATGTCTGTCCCTTCGAGTTGGTAGTGACATCCCGCCGGAAGCAGCAAACTTTCCCCCCGTTGCAAGGTTTGTCGCTCACCCTCCGCTAGCATGACCACCACTGCGGCACCCAGATTCAAGGCAATGGCCGGCACCGGATAGCCTGTCATGGCACGGCTGCCCGCCCCCTGAACGCGCAGTAAATGGAACTCGTCGGTCGGCAGTTGAAACAAATGACAGCCTTTGGCGATCTCGATCTGCAAGATGGGCTCTGGCCGCACGGGCTGCACATCCACGATACGGAGCAACTCGTCGACATCCACATGTTTGGTGGTCAAACCGCCCCGCAGTACATTGTCGGAGTTCGCCATCAGCTCGATATTGCAGCCGTGCAGATAGGCATGGGGGAGTCGCGCGGGCTGAAAAATAGCTTCACCGGGAGCCACCAGTACCAGATTCATCATCAGCATGGAAAGCAAGCCCGGGTCCAGACAGAGTTCGCCACCATGTTCACTGGCCGCCCGTGCCACCCAGAAGGGATGCTCATCACCACTCAGGCGGCCAGAACGCCACTGTGGTAACAAATCCGCCAGCAGCGGCGTCAGCAGGGGCTCCAGCTCCGCTTTGCCCAGTCGCATCACGCGCTCATAAACGGCCGCCAGGCCATCGGTTTGCAACTGCGCGATCAAGGGCGCCAGAGAGGAAAATGGACGACAGCGTTCCATGATGGCATCCACCTCACTGAAGCCATACAGCAAGGCACAAGGCGTCAGCGCCACCATCACTTCCGGCTTATGGTTGGCATCCTTGTAGTTCCGCTCACCAGCCTGCACTGGGATGCCTTGGCTGTTTTCCCGCGCGAAGCCCTGTTCGGCCTGCTGTTTATCCGGGTGCACCTGGATCGACAGGCTGGAACGCACATCCAGCACTTTCAGCAGAAAGGGTAACTCATACTCTTCCGCCGACAGGTACTGGGCCAAGGTCTCCGCTTTTCCTTCCACCAGCGTGGGCCCCTTGGGATGCACGCCGAACCAGAGCTCGGCATAGGGCAAGAGATCCGGGCGACCGCTGCCTAACAATGCCGGAATAAACTGGGTACCACCCCAGTCATAGTGTTGAACCGCGCCTTTCAATAGATATGAGCCTGACATAAACACCCCATGATAATCGTAACGTTACGAAATTATCACGAGTGTTTGCTGCCGAAAAGTTGATTTCATAAGAATAACCCCACACTGCATGGCGTGATTTAATTTAATTCTTATTTTTCAAATAGATATTGAGTTGTCTTGTTTTTGGATCTCTGTGATTTTATTTTGAGATAGGAATGACTCTTGTCGAATTGCTCACACAATCGCAACGTTATACTTCGTTTTTATTGTGTTCGAGCCCGCGGCTCGCTATTCATAACCGAGCGAGAAGGATTTTTGCTCCCGATGAAAAATCAGAATCAAGCAGTATCGGTATGGAGCCGGTGCAGCAAGAAGGCTCTCGCGACCCTACATATCACGAGAGATCAAATAATGAATAAATTGAAGCTATTGGGTGCCTTGGTGTTACTCAACGCCATGACGGTTCCCTCCGCTCTTGCATATCCAACCTGCACCTCGGCAGCCAGCGATCCAGATGGCGACGGCTGGGGTTGGGAAAACAACCAGTCCTGCCAAGTCAGCGCCAGCAGCACGACCACTCCAACCTGCACCTCAGCATCTAGCGATCCGGATGGTGACGGCTGGGGTTGGGAAAACAATGCATCCTGCAAGGTCAGCTCGAGCGGCACCACCACTCCAACCTGCGCCTCGGCAGCCAGCGATCCGGATGGTGACGGCTGGGGTTGGGAAAATAATGCCTCCTGCAAGGTCAGCAGTTCGGGTTCTAGCGGCTCCGGAGCCAGCGGCAGCGGCGACATGTATGTCCAGAATGGCAAGCTGTATTCGTCATCCGGTAGTGCATTCGTCCCTCGCGGCATCAACTTGCAGTACGGCGATAACCCGACCAGCGCACTTCCCGCCATTACGCCCATCGCCAACACCGGCGCCAACATAGTGCGGCTGCAACTGCGCAAAACCACCACGGCCGCACAATTGCGCTCGGCGCTGGATGCGATTGTGGCTAAAAACATGGTCGCCATGCCGATGTACTGGGAGAGCGATGTCACCTGCCAAAGCAACAGCGCCCCCCTGCTGACCGCGGTCAGTTCTCTGTGGCTGGGTAGCTGGAAGTCGGTGCTGCAGGACAGCAAATATCGCGGCAAGATCCTGCTGAATGTGGCTAACGAGTGGGGTGAAGACACCAATAACTACGCCGACTATTTAAGCACCTACAAAGCAGTGATCCAGTCCCTGCGCAGTGGCGGCTATACCATGCCGTTGGTGATCGATGCGGCCCACTGTGGCCAGTATGCCGACAGCTTCCTCAGCGGCCGGGGCACGCAACTGCTCAACGCCGATCCGAAGAAAAATCTGCTGTTCTCGGTCCATGCCTATCACTGGAAGTGGGATACCCACGCCGAAATAGACAACGCCATCGCCGCCCTCAAGGCACAGAATCTGACGTTTATGTTCGGCGAGTTCGGGGATTATCACTTCCAGGCGCCGAACAACATCGACCACTACTACCTGCTGAACAAGACACAAGATGAGTCCGTCGGCTGGATCGCCTGGTCCTGGAAAGGCAATGGCGCAGGCGAAGAGGAGATCCTCGATATGTCCTACAGCTACAACAGCATCAACCTGACCACCCATGGCAACGATATTGTCCATGGCGAGGATGGGCTCAAACAAACATCAGTTCTACTCAAATAGCCCCCGTGCCCGGCCTCTGGCCGGGCACATTTACGGAGATTTTATGTTTAAACATCTACTGTTATTGCTCCTGGTTCCTGGCATGGTGCTCGCTGAAAGCAACTGCCTGCGTTCGAACACCCATAACGAAATACTGATCAATAACATCGACGGCACCATCACCGACTCCAAGACCCGCCTGATGTGGAAACAGTGCAGTGAAGGGCAGTCGGGCGAATATTGTGAAGAGGGAAAAGCCGAAGCCTATAACTGGCTGGCCGCCATCCAGGTGCCGGATCAAGTCAATTCGATGGGTGGATTCGCCGATTATGACGACTGGCGCCTCCCCACCACGTTCGAACTCCTGACGCTGCAGGATAAAGAGTGCAAACAGCCGGCTCTGGATCTCTCGGTCTTCCCGGCGACACCCTCTCCCAGTTGGTATTGGGGGGTTTCACCGGTAGCCGGCTTTGAAGAGGATGGGTTACTCATCAGCTTTGATTTTAGTGGCAACATGGATGCCCGAACCGGCAACACCAGTGGCAAGGTACGATTGGTCAGAGACGTGAACTAGCTTCCTTTACTAACTAGACTTGCTTATAACCAGCTCATTCACGGAACCATGAGATGTCTGATGTAATACAGGGTCTGCTCATCTGGCGTCGTCTCATCCTGTGCATCCTACTGCTGTCGACGTTGCCCGGTTTCGCGTGCGCCGACACTGTGCCGGTTCATACCAATCGCGTGCTGTTTGTCAATCCAACTTGGCCAGGGCACCCCCATTGGCAGCGCATCACAGAGACCATGCTGAAGGCCGCCCATGAGTTCGGCATCGAGCTGGAGGTTATCTATGCCGGATATGAAGATCGTAACAAACGTCTGGCCTACCGGGATCTGGTGCTGAGCGCCAGTCGGCAAAAACCGAGTCCCGATTATGTGGTCTTCATGTTCTATAAATCGGTAGGCACTGAAACCTTGGCCGCACTCGAAACCGCAAAGATCCACTCCTTCACCATCAACACCCCCATACCGGATAACGAGCGGGAATCGATTGAATATCCCCAGGAATACTTCAAATACTGGCTGGGGCATATTGCCCCAGATGACAAACTGGTTGGCGCCCAACTCGCCATCGACTTGTTGGCGCAAGTTGCGGATAACCACAGTCCAGCCGCGGTGCCGGTTGAGGGCCTTGGCCTGACAGGCGACTGGCTCTCCTCTGCCGCACAGGACAGAAAATCCGGCTTGCAGGCCATCGCTAAACCCGAACAACTGAAGATCCGACAAATAGTCCCCGCCAGTTGGGATAAAGAAATCGCGCGCAGCAAGACCCGAACCCTGCTGAAACGCTATCCCCATGTGCGCTACATCTGGTGCGCCAGCGACACCATGGCCTTGGGGGCCATTGCCGCACTCAAGGATTTAAAGGTATGGCAGCAGGACTACTTCATCATAGGTGGCGTTGACTGGACCAAGGAGGGCCTGACGGCGATCGCCGATGGCGAGCTGAGCGCCTCGATCGGGGGGCATTTTCTGGATGGTGGCTGGGTCATGGTGATGATTTATGATCATGCCCATGGCGTGCGACTCGACACCATCAAAACGAGGTTGACCTCGCCGATGAAAGTTCTGACCCGCAGCAATGTAGCCTCATACCGCGCGAACTTGCTCGATCTATCCCAGGCCCAGCTGCAATTTTCCTCCTTTTCACTCTACAAAAACGGCGGCCTTGAATATCGATTCGATATCGATCAAGCCATGTTGGCTCAGCCAGACTCACGGAATTCCCAACAGAGAGATCTCTCAGACCAGAAGCCAGTCAGCGCCATCATCCAAGATGATGGCGCTCGTTGAGGATGCCGATCAGCCTAGCAATAGCCGCGCCTGTTGCAGTACATGCTCCGGCGTGAAACCGAACAACTCGAACAGCTGATCGGCGGGGGCCGATTCGCCAAAACCGGTCATGCCGATGACGGCACCATCCAGCCCGGTGTAGCGCTGCCAGTAACCGGCGATGCTCGCCTCGATGGCCAACCGGGCACGCACGCCCTTCGGTAACACCGACTCCTGATAATCCGCCGATTGCCGATCGAAGCGCTCGGTGCAGGGCATGGCCACCACGCGCACGGCTCGTCCCTCGGCTTGCAGGGTTTGGGCAGCACCCACGGCCAGCGCCATTTCCGAACCTGTGGCCAACAGAATGAGCTCCGGCGTACCGCGGCAGTCGAGCAGGATATAGCCGCCCCGTTCGATGTCGCGCACCTGCTCGGCACTTCTGGGCTGTTGGGTCAATGCCTGGCGGGAGAAGATGAGCGCACTGGGGCCATCCGCCCGCTCGATGGCCGCCTTCCAGGCCACCGCACTCTCCACCTGATCGCAGGGGCGCCAGGTCTCCATGTTCGGCGTCAGCCGCAGACTGGCCAACTGCTCCACCGGTTGATGGGTCGGACCATCCTCGCCCAGACCTATGCTGTCATGGGTGTAGACAAAGATGGTGCGTTGCTTCATCAGCGCCGCCATCCGCACCGCGTTGCGGGCATACTCCATAAACATCAGGAAGGTACCGCCATAAGGAATGAAACCACCATGCAGGGTGATGCCGTTCATGATGGCCGACATGCCAAATTCGCGAACCCCGTAGTGCAGGTAGTTGCCCTGAGGCGTATCGCCGTCCACATCCAAAGCGTGAGAGTGGCGGGTCAGATTCGAGGGCGCCAGATCCGCCGAGCCACCAAGCAGTTCGGGCAGGATGCGCGCATATTCGTTGAGCGCCTTCTGGCTGGCCTGACGGCTGGCGATATTGGCGGGATTGGCCTGCAACGAGGCTATGTAGTCATGGGCCTTGGCCGACCAATCAACGGGCAATGCGCCACGGCAGCGACGCAGCAGCTCGGCGGCCTCAGCCGGGAATTCGGCCTGATAGGCGGCAAACTGGGCCTCCCACTGCCCCTGCTGCTCGGCGCCTTGAGCCTTGGCATCCCACGCCTGATAGATCTCGGTCGGGATCTCGAACGGCGCATGAGGCCAGTTCAGCTGTTCACGGACCCTGGCCACCTCGTCCTTACCCAGCGGCGCACCATGGCAGTCATGGGAGCCGGACTTGCCGGGCGAACCATAACCTATGATGGTCTTGCAGCAGATCAGGGTCGGGCGCAGCGGATCGGCTTTGGCCTCAAGGATCGCCGCATCCACCGCCGCACTGTCGTGACCGTTGACGCTGTCGATGACCTGCCAGCCATACGCCCGGAAGCGAGCCGGGGTATCGTCGGTAAACCAGCCTTCGACATGGCCGTCGATGGAGATGCCATTGTCATCCCAGAAAGCGATGAGCTTGCCCAGCCCCAGGGTCCCAGCCAGGGAGCAGACCTCGTGGGAGATCCCCTCCATCAGGCAGCCATCCCCCATGAAGACATAGGTGTGGTGGTCGATGATGGAGTGACCCGGTCGGTTGAACTGGGCCGCCAGGATCTTCTCGGCCAACGCCATGCCGACGGCATTAGCAATGCCCTGCCCCAGCGGCCCGGTAGTGGTTTCGACCCCAGGGGCATATCCCAACTCGGGATGGCCCGGCGTCCTGGAGTGCAGCTGGCGAAACTTCTTCAGCTCTGATAACGGCAGGTCGTAGCCGGTCAGATGCAGCAAGGCGTAGAGCAGCATGGAGCCGTGACCGTTGGAGAGCACGAAGCGGTCGCGGTTGATCCAGGCCGGATCCGCCGGGTTGTGCCGCAGATGATGACGCCATAACACCTCGGCCATGTCGGCCATCCCCATCGGGGCGCCGGGATGGCCGGAATTGGCTTGTTGCACCGCATCGACACTCAACATGCGCACGGCATTGGCTAACGTTTTTGCTTCCACACCCATCACAAAGACTCCCTTGATTAATGTTCAGAATTCGGGAACAACCTCAGCCCAGCCGGGTGGCCAGCAACTGCTCAAGCTTCACCTGATCGATGGCAAAGTTGCGGATGCCTTCGGCCAGCTTTTCGGTGGCCATGGCATCCTCGTTGTGTTGCCAGCGGAACTCGGCCTCGCCCATGGGCGCGGGTTTGTTCTGCTGCACGCCCTCATCCACCAGCTGCCGCACCAAATCGCCGGCTTGCGCCTCCAACTTTTGCAACAGATCCGGGCTGATGGTCAGACGATCACAACCGGCCAGCGCCAGCACCTCCTCGACACTGCGGAAGCTCGCTCCCATCACCACGGTCGGATAGCCGTGCTGCTTGTAGTAGCGGTAGATAGCCCGCACCGAGAGCACGCCCGGATCGCTTTCGGCGTCATAGCTCTGACCGGTCTTGGCCTTGTACCAGTCGAGGATCCGGCCGACAAACGGCGAGATCAGGAACACCCCGGCCTCGGCACAGGCACGAGCCTGGGCAAAGCTGAACAGCAGGGTGAGGTTGCAGTTGATCCCCTCGCGCTCGAGCTGCTCGGCGGCGCGGATCCCCTCCCAGGTGGCGGCAATCTTGATCAGCACCCGGCTGCGTGGTACCCCTTTCGCCTCATACAGGGCAATCAGCTTGCGAGCCTTGCCGATGGTCGCCTCGGTATCGAAGGAGAGACGGGCATCTACCTCTGTGGAGATGCGCCCCGGGATGCACTGCAGCACCTCGCAGCCGATGGCCACGATCAGGCGATCGGCGGCCTCGATGACCTGCTCGGCCAAAATAGGGGTCTGCTCGCGGGCAGTCGCTACCACTTGGGCCAACAGTGGCGCGTAGTCGGCGCTCGCGACGGCCTTGAGGATCAACGAGGGATTGGTGGTGGCGTCTTCCGGGGCATACGCCTTGATGGCCGGTAATTCACCGGTATCGGCGACAACCGTGGTCACGGCGCGCAGTTGAGTGAGCAAACTGGACATGAGAACTCCTGGCCGCATTCCATTTCTGGGCGGCAAATAGGGAAAATCAGCACCTTGGGCGCGACTCGCGTTGGGTGGTGGTCTGGGGCGGCGGGGTAAGCTGACGCCGACCCGCCGTGGATCCATCCCTGGAGGCTCAACGGCATCATCCCTGATGCCGACGGTCGGCTTACGCCTATCCCCACTGCCACAGACCGCTGCCATCAAGTCACCAACAGGATCAAGAAACAGCGCCCCAATAAGGCCCCCGTCATAGGACGGGGGTCAGGATTAACGAAGCTTGTAGTAGATCTCGTTCCACTGGATCTCTTTTTTCAGCTCCGGAATACGGGTGTTTTCATCGATCAGCAGGAACTCGATCCCCGCCATCTCGGCGTAGATGCGCAGGTACTCGGCATCCAGCGCCTGAGTAAACACCGAGTGGTGGGCGGCACCAGCCAGGATCCAGGCTTCGGCGCCCACTTCCAGATTCGGCTTGGGCTCCCACAGGGCACAGGCCACCGGCAGTTTCGGCAGGGCGGCGGGCAGGTCCACCACATCCAGATTGTTGACCACCAGACGGAAGCGGTTGCCCATGTCGATGAGGCTGGCGTTGACACCCTTGCCAGCGGGTGCGGAGAACAGCAGGCGGGCGGGAGCTGCCTTCTTGCCGATGCCCAGATGCTGCACATCCAGCACGGGCTTTTTGGCGGCAATCGATGGGCAGACTTCCAGCATATGGGCGCCGAGCACCAGGTTGTTGCCCTCGGCCAGATGGTAGGTGTAATCCTCCATAAAGGAGGTGCCACCCGGCAGCCCCTGGCCCATCACCTTGAGAGTGCGCAGCAGGGCCGCGGTCTTCCAATCCCCCTCGGCGCCGAAACCGTAGCCCTGTTGCATCAGGCGCTGGCAGGCCAGACCCGGCAACTGGTGCAGGCCATAGAGATCTTCAAAGGTGGTGGTGAAGGCCCCGAACTTGCCTTGTTCCAGGAAGCGCTTCATCCCCAGCTCCTGCCGGGCCGCTTCGTACAGGGACTCCCGATGGGCGCCACCCACCTGCACCGCCGCGCTCAGGGTATAGAGGCTCTCGTACTCCTCGAGCAAAGCATTGATCTCGCCATCGGAGACCGCGTTGATGACGCCAACCAGATCCCCCACCGGATGGTAGTTGACCTGATAACCGAACTGGATCTGCGCCTCCACCTTGTCGCCTTCGGTCACCGCCACGTTGCGCATGTTGTCGCCGAAGCGCGCCACCTTCATCTGCTTGCTGTCATACACGGCCGCAGCGATACGCATCCAGCGGGCGATCTTGGCGTGCACCCCCTGATCTTCCCAATAGCCGACCACCACGGTGCGCGGCAGGCGCAGACGGGCGCCCATGAAGCCGAATTCCCGGCCACCGTGGGCGGTCTGGTTCAGGTTCATGAAATCCATGTCGATCTCGCCCCAGGGCAGATCGCGGTTGAACTGGGTGTGGAATTGCAGCAGCGGTTTGCTGAGCTGGGTCAGGGCCGGGATCCACATCTTGGCTGGTGAGAAGGTATGCATCCACACCATGACCCCGACGCAGGCGCTGCTGTGGTTGGCATCGCGGGCAATCGCCGAGATCTCATCGAGCGTGGTGCCGGTCGGTTTGAGCACTATCTTCAGCGGCAAACCGGCGTTCTCATTCAGCTGCTGGGTCATCAGCTGGGCATGGTCAGCCACCTGTTTCAGGGTCTCCGGGCCATATAGATGTTGGCTACCCACGACAAACCAGACTTCTAACTGCTTTAAAAATTCCATGATTCGTTCCTCATCGATGAAGCGGTTGATGGACCAGTCGGCGCTTTAGTGCGCGCCGGATTGGCCGTAATAGGCATTTTTTCCATGTTTGCGCTGGTAGTGTTTTTCCAGCATGTAATCGGGCAAGGCGGCGGCCTGCGGATTGAGCTGATGGGTGATCCAGGCCATGCGCGCCACCTCCTCCAGCACCACGGCGTTGTGCACCGCGGCGTGGGCATCGGCTCCCCAGCTGAAGGGGCCATGGTTGGCCACCAGGATCCCCGGCATGGTCAGGGGGGGCGTGTCCCCCAGCGTCTCGACGATGAGATCCCCGGTCAGGCGCTCGTAGTCGTCCCGCACTTCGGCCTCAGAAAGTAGGCGGCTGCAGGGCACATCACCGTGGAAATAATCGGCCTGGGTGGTGCCCTGGATGGGGATCGCCCGCCGCGCCTGAGCCCAGGCGGTGGCATGGGTGGAGTGGGTATGCACCACCCCGCCGAGCTCCGGATACCGGCGGTAGAGCACCAGATGGGTGGCGGTATCCGAGGAGGGACGCAGCTCGCCCGCCACCCGGTTACCCGCCAGATCCAGCACCACCAGATCGTCCACCGTCATGTGCTCGTAGCTGACGCCACTGGGCTTGATCACCACCAGTCCCTGCTCCCGGTCGATGCCGCTGACATTGCCCCAGGTAAAGGTCACTAGGTTGTAACGGGGCAGGTCGAGGTTGGCCTCGAGCACCTGCTGTTTGAGCTGTTGCAGATTCATGCGTTGCGCCCCTCGTTGTAGAGCGGCTCGGCGACCGCCCCCCATTTCAGGAAGCGCTGGTAGAGAGTTTCATAGGCGGCGACCTTGTCGGCTTGCGGCTGGTGCGTGCGCTCCACCGGGCTTGCCATATGCGCCTGGGCGGCAGCAATGGAGGGATAGATATCGGCGGCCACGGCGGCAAAGATGGCAGCCCCCAGGGCGCAGCACTGATCCGAAGCCACCACCTGAATGGGGCGATTCATCACATCGGCGCACACCTGCATGACGACGGGGGATTTGCGGGCGATGCCGCCCAGTGCCATCACCTGCTCCACCGGCACTTCCTGACTGGTCATGCACTCCATGATGCTACGGGCGCCAAAGGCGGTTGAGGCAATCAGGGCGCCAAACAGATCGGGGGCATCGCAACCTAAGTTCAACCCCGAGATGGTGCCCTTCAGGCGCTGATTGGCATTGGGGGTGCGACGCCCATTGAACCAGTCCAGCACCACCGGCAGATGCTCCAGATCCACTTGCTTGTCCCAGGATTGGGTCAGAGCCCCCAGCATCTGCTGCTTGTGATTCTCGACCGCGGTCTTCAATTCGGGATAACTCTTGGTCAGCTGATCCAGCGGCCAGCTCAGCAGCCGCTGATACCAGGCATAGATGTCGCCGAATGCCGACTGCCCGGCTTCCAGACCGATGAGACCCGGTACCACGCTGCCGTCCACTTGGCCACAAATCCCGGCGATGGCCCGTTGCCCTATGGTGTCGTGATCGGCGATCAGGATGTCACAGGTGGAGGTGCCGATGACCTTGACCAGGGTGTTGAGGCTGGCGCCCGCCCCCACGGCGCCCATGTGGCAGTCGAAGGCGCCACCGGCAATCATCACATCCGTGGGCACCCCCAAACGCTCCGCCCATTCGGCGGTGATGCGCCCGACTGGAATGTCGGCGGTCCAGGTCTCAGTAAACAGCGGGTAATCTAGATCCTGGGTCAACAGCGGATCCAGGGCATTGAGGAAATCGGCGGCCGGTAATCCACCCCACTGCGGATGCCACAACGACTTGTGACCAGCGGAGCAGCGACCGCGCTTGAGTTGGGCGGGAGCCTGGGTACCACTGAGCAGCGCTGGCACCCAATCACACAGCTCGACCCAGTTGCAGGCCGCTTCGCGCACCGCGCGGTCGGCACGGGAAACGTGCAGGATCTTGGCCCAGAACCACTCGGAGGAGTAGATGCCGCCGATGTAGCGGCTGTAATCGGTGAACCGGCCGCTGTGACACAACTCGGTGATGGCCTCGGCCTCGGCAATGGCGGTGTGATCCTTCCATAGCACAAACATGGCGTTCGGGTTCTTGGCAAACTCGTCGCGCAGGGCCAGTACATTGCCTTGCGCATCGATGGGCGCCGGGGTCGAGCCAGTGGTATCGACGCCGATGCCGCGGATCGCCAGGCGCTGCTCCGGCGCCAACAGGCTGACCACCTGCCGCACCGCCAACTCCATGGATTCGATGTAGTCCAGAGGATGGTGCCGGAACTGGTTGCGGATCGGATCGCAAAACTTGCCATCCCGCCAGCGGGGGTAATAGACCACGTGGGTCGCCAATTCGGCGCCATCCTGGCAACGGACGGCGAGAGCCCGCACCGAATCACTGCCGAAATCGAGCCCGATGACGATGTGCTCAGCCATGGTGTTCTCCTGGGAAAAATGAAAGAAAAGGAATAACCGTGGCGGAAACCATAGGAGATGTGGGCCCGAGCCCGTTAGGCATCGACTGCTGAAAATATGGATATATCGGCTGTCTGATTCATTTGTGGAAGGCGATTCAAATTTCGATACATGACAAAATCGCTAAAAATATAGACAAAATCGCTACAATTTCCCGGCGTGATCCAAGTCGCTAAATCCCTCCAAGAAAACGATTACAAATAATCCCGTTCAATCAGCGAAGTCGATAACCACCTGTTTTAGCTTGATGTTTTTCAGGTTGACGCCAACGCACTCAATTGACACATCAGGTACTCAAATTTAATGACTCACGATCAGGGGACATTGCCATGAATAAATTGGTTAAAAATCTAATCACCGTAGGTTTGGCACTTGGTATAGCTAATTCTGCTTTTGCCGCAGAACAACTGAAATTGGGATATCTGGTCAAACAGCCGGAAGAGCCCTGGTTCCAGACCGAGTGGGCATTTGCCGATAAGGCCGGTAAAGACCTGAATTTCGAGGTCATCAAGATCGCAGTCCCCGATGGTGAAAAAACGCTGAACGCCATCGATAGTCTGGCCGCCAACGGTGCCAAAGGCTTCGTCATCTGTACCCCCGACCCGAAACTCGGGCCCGCCATCATGGCCAAGGCCAAGAGCATGGATCTGAAAGTCATCACCGTCGATGACCAGTTCGTGAACGCCAAAGGCAAGCCCATGACCGACGTGCCGCTGGTGATGATGGCCGCCACCAAGATTGGCGAACGTCAGGGCCAGGAGCTCTATAAAGAGATGACCGCCCGCAAATGGGATATCAAAGAGAGTGGGGTATTGGCCATCACTGCCGACGAACTGGATACCGCTCGTCGCCGGGTTGAAGGCTCCATCAGCGCCCTGAAAGCCGCCGGCTTCCCGGAAGCCCAGATCTACAGCGTGCCCACCAAGGCCAACGACATTCCTGGGGCTCTGGATGCAGCCAACTCCATGCTGGTGCAGCATCCGGATGTTAAGAACTGGCTGATTGTCGGTATGAACGACAACACGGTACTGGGTGGCGTCCGCGCCACAGAAGGTCAGGGCTTCAAGGCCGAGAACGTCATCGGCATCGGTATCAACGGCGTCGATGCGGTGAACGAACTCTCCAAGTCCAAGGCCACTGGCTTCTTCGGCTCCCTGCTGCCGAGCCCGGATGTCCACGGCTACAAGAGCATCCAGATGCTCAACGACTGGGTGGTGAATGGCACCGAACCCGAGAAATTCACCGAGGTGACCGACGTGGTGCTCATCACCCGCGACAACTTCAAGGTCGAGCTGCAGAAGAAAGGTCTTTAATCGGAATCAACAGGTGCCGGCATGGGGGTGACTCCATGCCGGACATGGGGTAGAGAAATGAACCAGTCAGTCCCGTATCTGGAATTTTGTAGCATCAGCAAAGAGTTTCCCGGCGTGAAGGCGTTACAGAATGTCTCCTTCTCTTGCCAGGAAGGCACGGTCCACGCCCTGATGGGCGAGAATGGTGCCGGCAAATCCACCTTGCTGAAAATACTCAGTGGTTTTCAGGCGCCCTCGGATGGCGTGATCAAACTTGGCGGCAACGAAGTGGCATTCCAGAACACGGTCGATGCTCTGGAACGCGGCATCGCCATCATCTACCAGGAGCTGCATCTGGTTCCGGAGATGACCATTGCCGAGAACATCTATCTGGGGCAATTGCCGACCCGGCATGGCTTTATCGATAAAGAAAAACTCTATCAGGATGCGGCCCGCCAGTTAGCGCGGCTCGGCATGGATGTCTCGCCCGAGACTCCCCTGAAGTACCTCTCTCTGGGACAATGGCAGATGGTGGAAATCGCCAAAGCGCTGACACGCGACGCGCGGGTGATTGCCTTCGATGAACCCACCAGCAGCCTCTCCTCACGGGAAATTGAACAACTGTTTCGCGTCATTCGTCAGCTGCGGGATGAGGGCAAGGTGATCCTCTATGTCTCGCACCGGATGGACGAGATCTTCGAGCTGTGCGACGCCATCACCGTCTTCAAGGATGGTCAGTTTGTCCGCACCTTCGAGTCGATGGCCGAGGTAGACCGGGACCTGTTGGTGAAGACCATGGTGGGTCGCGAGCTGACCGATATCTATGGTTATGAGCCGCGCCCCCACGGCGCCATGGGGCTGGAAGTCACCAACCTGCAGGGACCCGGGCTCAAGGAGCCGGTGTCATTCCACGTCAAACGCGGCGAGATCCTGGGGATCTTCGGCCTGGTCGGCGCCGGTCGCAGCGAGATGATGAAGCTCATCTTTGGCGCCGAAAAAATGGTCTCTGGCGAGATAGCCGTGTTTGGCAAACCGGTACCGATCCGCAATCCCATCGATGCCATCCACAGTGGCATCATGCTGTGCACCGAAGACCGCAAGGCACTGGGCATCATTCCGATCCACTCGGTGCAGGAGAACATCAACATCAGCGCCCGTCGCCACAAGGCGCGCGGCGGCTTTCTCATCAATCAGGCCTGGGAAGACGAGAACGCCAAGCTGCGGATCCGCGATATGCGGGTGAAAACCCCCTCGCCCCATCAGGCCATCATGCATCTGTCCGGTGGCAACCAGCAGAAGGCCATTCTCGGTCGTTGGCTCTCGGAAGACATGAAGGTGATCCTGCTCGATGAGCCGACCCGCGGCATCGACGTCGGCGCCAAAAACGAAATCTATAACGTGATTTACGACCTGGCCAAATCCGGGATCGCCGTGGTGGTGGTCTCCAGCGAGCTCCCCGAAGTGCTGGGTGTCTCGGACCGCATCCTGGTGATGCGGGAGGGACGGATTTCCGGCGAACTGCTGCACAGCGACGCCGATGAGGTCAAAGCCCTGCATCTGGCGATGCCAGCCCGTTAATAACCGCTTTCGGACTTGAATCCATTAAGGAGTTTTATCATGGCCACATCTCTGGCAGCTGCACCATCCACCGTGAAGAAAGAGCCCAACCAGCCGGCG
>Ga0247725_1000422_pt1 | contig 32495 bp, 31 predicted proteins | sample OKSTACKMCFT3sol_FD_183021 | JGI IMG/M metagenome (GOLD analysis project Ga0247725, IMG submission 183021) | Subsurface sediment microbial communities from gas well in Oklahoma, United States - OK STACK MC-FT3-sol | ecosystem: Environmental > Terrestrial > Deep subsurface > Rock core/Sediment...
CGATGATCAATGCACCTATCTAAGATTGAAATAACAAATTTCAGACAATTAAAAGAATTTTCATTAACTCTAAATAAAAACCTAAATTTATTGGTTGGTGAAAATAATGCAGGAAAAACAGCCGTTTGAATCGACCAGACTTTCTTAGACAGTTTGTTGCCTCATAAAGTACTGCTTTTCAAATACAGCAGGAGGCAGATCACCACTGTACCCATGTTTGCGTTTGATGTTATAGAACATTTCGATGTAATCAAAGATATCCGACTTCGCTTCTTCTCTGGTTACATACACTTTTCGCCTGACCCGCTCTCGCTTTAACAACTGGAAAAAGCTTTCTGCACACGCATTGTCATGGCAATTACCGCGACGACTCATACTGGCTTTGAGGTTGTGTTCTTTTAAAAAGCCTTGCCATTCGTAGCCAGTAAACTGGCTGCCTTGGTCGGAATGAACAAGGACTTCCTGCTTGGGTTTTCTGCGCCAGACCGCCATTAGTAACGCTTTGAGCACCACATCCGCATCCATTCTCGGCTGCATCGACCAACCAACAACCTGGCGCGAGAACAAGTCCAGTACGACCGCCAGATACAGAAAGCCTTCATGGGTTTTGATGTAAGTTATATCGGTGACCCAGACCCGATTCGGTTCTGTGACATCAAACTCGCGTTGCAACACATTCTGCGCCACCACCGCAGGCTTGCCATGGTAGTGGCCTTTCCGTCTGCGGTATCCCACTTGCGCACTCAGCGTTTCCTGTTTCATCAGCCTGGCCACGCGGTTTTTACTGCATCGTTCGCCTAAATCTTTCAAATCGCTGGTGACTTTGCGATAACCATAAACACAGCCACTTTCCAGCCACGAATGCTTAATTAACCCTAACAAGCGGTTGTCTTCCAAGGTCCGGCCAGAATGTGGCTGTTTTAACCATGCATACAACCCGCTGCGCTGAATATTCAGCACCTGACACATCAGTTGCACCGGATAGTGAGCCAGTCTGGATTTTATGAACGTGTACTTTTCTTTGACTCCACGGCAAAGTACACGGCGGCCTCCTTTAATATATCGCGTTCCATCGTCACCCGTTTCAGTTGTTTCTCTAACTCACGGATCTTGGCTTCCTGCTCAGAAACCTGTTGATAATGTTCGCTGTTGCTGCCGTATTTTTTAAGCCACAGGTAAAGACTGTTTGTAGAGATGTCTAAACGCTTCGCAACGCTCGCCACAGAATGGCCGCGCTCCGTAATTTGCTTGACTGCTTCAATCTTAAATTCTTCTGGAAACCGTTTTGTCGTCATTTGTCCCCCTTAACACACTGCATTGTAATGCTATTTTGTGTCTAGGAAACTCTGGTCGATTCATATAGAGTAAATCAAATGGTCTCACGACTTCACGGCGAACCCCTTATGAATACGCTCGGGTTCTATGTCCGGCGATCTTGAATCTTAGTGTCAAGTTACGACAACTAACAATTTAAGTAGTCTATCGGACGTTGGAAACTCGACTTAATAACACCTTGTATCTAAATCAGGTTACACTAATTATAGTTTGTATCGCTAATAGGTTACCAAACCTCCATAGTGCTGAAAATCTGATGTGATTTGAATCCAATCCGCTGTCAATTCAATAGAATGTACTACCGGTGCGATTCATATTTGGTTTATCGTTGCAGTCTATAGTCGCCAATGATTTAATCATTCAACAGGCTGATAAGCTAAGTTGGTATTATACAAAAGCTGAGATTTTTCCTTTAATTCAGATAAATATATTTGTATGTAATAATGCGACGTCACTCTGATTCATGTTGTAAATTGTTGTAATGTATATGAAAGTATTCTAATGAGATAGGGTATATATTTGCCGTTTTTAGCGAGAATATAGGGAGCTTAATATGCAGTCATGTATTTTGAAGAGTATTAAAAAATTAGATGCATATGAGGATGTGAAGGTTGATGGTCTTATTCTGGATGTTTATGAATTAGTTCCTGATTCGAATGTTAGAAGCATAACTGTAAAAGACTGCATAATAAAGCATGGGCTTCTAATCAAGGGCGTTGAGGCTGGCGCTAGCTTATTTATCGAGAATTGTACATTTGAAAGTTACAATGGAATAACAATTGAAGAGTGCTGTTTTAATGCTGTTTATATCAAGAACTCAAAACTAGTAGCTGCTCCAGATGGAGAGATTCACTATAAATTTATGAGTGGTATAGTCAGTAATGCTCTAGTAATACTGAATAGTAATATTCAGAGTATATTTGTTATTGATGTGAATATTAGTATAGAGGTCTCTAATAGCTCTTTTGGAGCTAAAATGCACTATTTCCCCTCTAAATTAGACGGGGATGAAAGATCATATGCATTTTTTGAAAATGTTATATTCGAGTCAACTCAAGTGAGGTTAGCTGGAGCTGAGTTAAAAGAGATAAAATTTATAAATATAAATACAGACTTGAAGCAGGAAAGCAAGTGTCATTCTCTAGAGATTAAGCAGGATTTTGTTCTTGAACTGATTTTCCAGAATGCAAACTTTGTTGACACTTATATCGATCTTGAAAATGTAGTAATAAGAAATATAGAAGCAAGATCTTCCATTTTGGGGAAAGTTTTTAATTTTTATATTGGAAATATAAAAGAAGAGACTGAAAGGAAAGTCAACGCTATTTCAGTTAAGAACTGCATATTAGGTAAGTCATATTTTCATGGGCGCATAATTCATAATTCTGTCGATTTTTGCCAAACTCGATTTAATGACCCACCGGAGTTTTATAATGCGGAGATACCACATGGTAGCATTTTTCCCGATTCTTCGTATTTTAATGTTTCTGGTACAGATAGCAGTATTTCAGCGTTTAGAGCGTTGAGGTTGCATATGGAGGAGCAAAGAAACCGAGAGTTGGAAGGTGAATTTTTTTATTTAGAGCAAAAATCTATTTTAAAAAAAGAAAAAGACTCAGGTAACATAAACATTTTTAGATATTTTTATGGGGTCATATCTGATTTTGGGACAAATGCCGTGAGGCCTTTGATTATAGTAGTTCTAGCAGGGCTGTTTTTTTCACTTGTATACGCTCTGTGGCTGTCACCAAAAGTTTCAATCGTTTTGCCACTAGATTTCGAGTTGCTATCTAGATCGCTGCATTTTTCCGTAAAGCAAATCACGCAACCATTCTGGTCACTAAGAGATCTCGCTCCTTTGATGGATAAGGAGGTTAAGACTCATCCGATAGTATATATCGCAATATTACAAAGTTTCATTTCGTTAACATGTGTGACACTAACAGTTCTAGCGATTAGGTGGAGATTCAAAAGAGGTTAAGACCTACGAAATCTAGGTATTGATACAATCTAATGACTATTCATGAATAAGGTCTTGTTAATTTTAACAAGACCTTATTTGAGAACTGGCTGATTCGGAACGTTGTTAGTTAAATACATGTTCCATGCACTTCAAATGCTTAAACGTAGCGGAGTTTTTGAGTATAAAGTTGTAACGCAATTTTCTCTTGTCTACTTCAATTTCATCTTCTGTGCGGACATCTATACTCCACTGCTCTTTTAAGTAATAGAAAAGTACAGCTCGAACCGAAACTGACAGTTGGTTAGTGGAAGAGTCCACACCGTACTCGTGAATAAGAACAGATTTTTTGGATTCGCTATCAATGCTAGGGTGGATTTGAAGTACCACTGGGATAATGGTTTGCCAATCAGCATCGCTCTGGATCGTTTGGTGTTTTTTGGCATAATTTTGAGGCATTTCTGTCGCTGAACTAATCCTTGAGAAATTAAAGGATCTAAAGTCACCGCCTGGTGTTGATTCGCTAATGCTGAATGCTCTAAACATCCAGGAAATTCCATCATAAAAAATTGCTGTGGGGTAAAGAGTCCTTTCATCATGTACTTTACTGGAGTGTGAAAGGTACTTGCAGGTAATGGAACTATTGTTGCTGATTGCTCTTGTAACTTTTGCAACTAAATTCACATCTAGTCTTTTCGGCATAAAGCCGACCCGCTCGTAGGGCAGGGTTGGTGTTGCATTAAACTTACCTTTGTTAAAACCATTAGCAAGCATTCCAAGAGCGCCTTCAGCGTCATAATTAAGCAGCGGGTTAAAGCTACAAATTTTAATAACGTTTTTAGCCTCCTTGTGGGCATACTCAACGTTATCTTGTCGATACTCCCTATAGTCAGAAATTGCTGCTGAAGCTGACGCCATCTTAATACCAAAGAAGTCAGTGAGATCTTGTCGTGTAAGGCTTCCCTTAAACATAAGCAAGAAATCTATATATGCTAAGCGATCTGTTTTTGAAACGTTGCCCACTTCGTCGAGCAACTGTTCGTAGGTATATACTTTGTCCATAACCTTCCCTCTTGTCTGCACTAATACTAACGTTTTTTTTCAAACTGGCAAGCGTGAAAAAAATATTTGCGAAGATCTATTGATCATTGTGCCAGATCTAAATATTATACGTGGTATAGCTCAGTTTTTGAGCTTAATAGCGGTAAGCCAGCTCTTTATGCGAACCGCATCAACCATCAGTGAAGTTAATAGGAGGTCTTATGGCCACTAACGGAAAGCCAGGTGATGGCAGAAGGCACGGCGCAGTTCGCGACCGCTCACAAACCCAAACTCCCAGTGGTCACTGGGTGAAAAGAGACGTAGAAACTGGGCAGTTCATGGATGTGAAAACATCCGATAAAGAACCGTTCAAGGGGGTAAGAAAAGAAAAAAGGCAATAGCGTAAAGCGATTGCCTTCATGTGGAACGTGAAAGCAACTGTTAGCGCAGAAGCTTTCAGGCTCAAGTGAGAGGACTTTAGCCTCATCAGATAGCCTTACATCTTGGCGGATGTTTATAAAGCATATCTGGCGATGTTTCACATGGCAAGTAATTCCTCCATAAACCATTTTGTAGTGCAATTTTCGCAATACTGCGGCGAAGCACAATATTAATTAATTGGAGGGCATTGTCATGAATGACAATCCACAAAGTAATAAAGCATCTGGTCAAGACAAAACCTTCGACGTGATAGTCAACGGGCGACTTAAAACAGTTACCAATAAGTTTCTGTCGTTTATTGATGTGGTCAAACTAGCGTTTGGTGAATATATCGAGAACGGTAACCGGATTTACACAATGACGTTCAAGAAGGGAGCCGACAAACGTGAGGGCACTCTCGTTCTGGGGGAGGAAGTTCGGATTAAATCGGGGGTGATCTTTAATGTCACATCAACTGATAAGTCTTAACTCTGACTTGCTGCAACTCCAAAACGAGGGGTATGAGCTGGAAATTTTCATCAAACAAAGTTCGGCTTTTGCTTTAGTGCATAATGTGCCATATGTATCTGCCGGACCGGAAATAAAGCGTGGCACATTAGTGTCTACGCTCTTATTACAAGGTGAAAAGACGAGCAAACCTACTGACCATGTTATGTATTTTGTTGGTGATGATCCTTGTGATAAAGATGGGAATATCTTACAGCAAATTCAACATGCAATTGGTAAGACCGAATTGGCTCCCGGTCTTTTTACAGACCGGTCATTTTCGAACAAACCTAGTGGTGGGTACAGTGACTATCATCACAAGTTTACGCAATATATAAGGTTGTTGTCTCACCCGGCAAAGTCTTTAGACTCATCGGCTACTGCTGAAACGTTTAAACCTATAGAGACATCAAGCGACGAGCAAATATTCGAGTACCTTGATACTAATGCTACTCGCTGTGGGATTGCTGCATTGTCGTCTAACTTTCAGAAATACAAAGTAGGTATCGTAGGTTTAGGAGGCACTGGTAGTTATATTCTGGACTTTGTTGCAAAAACACCAGTTGCCGAAATTCATTTGTTTGATGGAGATAAATACTCTCAACATAATGCGTTTAGAAGCCCTGGAGCAACTTCGCTTGCACAGTTAGTCCAGTCCCCATATAAAGCCGAGTACTTTAAAGAGTTATATGGCCGCTTACATCGGGGTATACGCGCACATGTCTCATATATTCATGATGCGAACCTTTCATTGCTGGAAGATATGAACTTTGTATTCATCAGTATCGATAGCGGGGAAATAAAAAGGATGCTTTTTGACTACTTACTGTCAAAAAACATCCCATTCATCGACGTCGGTTTAGGAGTTGAAAACGCCGAAGGGAAGCTGTCAGGCATAATAAGAACCACTTATGTGACGACAGAATGTTCAGATCATGTTGATAAGTGTGTATCAATGGAAAGTGCAGAAGGCGATCTATATTCGACGAATATTCAGATTGCAGAACTGAATGCTTTCAATGCAGTTATGGCTGTAATTAAATGGAAAAAGCACCTTGGTTTTTACCACGATTTCAATTTTGAAATAAATTCTACATACACCATCGACGCACATATGCTTTTGGGAGAAGAACCTGATGCAGCATAAGTTTGTTGAGTTCATACCTGATGAGTTGGCTTCAGACACCCTATATATCTCGTTAGATTACGGTTCTGTTGTTCACAAATGTTGTTGTGGCTGTGGTGAGGAGATCGTAACTCCCCTGTCACCTACCGATTGGAAAATTACGTTTAATGGGGAGACTGTTTCCTTGCATCCATCTGTTGGGAACTGGTCTCTTCCATGTCAGTCGCATTATCTTATAAAAGAAAACCAGATTGTCTGGTGTGGGAAATGGTCTGAGACGCAGATCCAGTCAGGACGGAAAGTTGACTCAGCTATAAAGCAACAGTTCTTCAATCAGAGGCAGTCAAAATGGCAACGTATTTTGGGTTGGCTATTTGGCGGACGCACCCCATAGTTTTTGATTTACAAGGGAGTTTGCATGCCGCTAATTTTTTATGGCATGTAAACTGAATTAGCCCCTAGATATTAGAGAGTTGATAGCATCAACTCCTAATACTTACTGGAAAACAGGGCGGAAGGACATTTTAACGTATGTAGAAGTTCAATTTGTGCGTGTTAAGGGCGTAATGTTAAAATTTATTATATTTCAACTGGATAATGGTGTCTGCGCTTTGTATCAAAAACCAGTGTATTTCGGATGCCGCGAATAAGGGCTAGAAGGTATGATCTGTCTTCTAATTAAGTCCACGGATACATCAATACCCCTTATCAGTTTGATCTATCACTGTTTCACCATATCACTAACCCTGCATTGATTGAGCATATCAGCAGGGTTGGCATAATTTTTTATCCCGCTTCAAATTAAACTCTTCGCTCTGTCCTTATTTAAACAGCGCAAAAAACTACGCCTGAATCTCCTCGTTTGTAGGTGAAATGGCAAAGGTTAGGGTCTAGCTCGTCTGTATCGTCAATATGTGAAAAATGCGGATATATGGATACTTACAAGCAGGCATAAGTATTGCTGTATCAATACTCTTATTTTGGCTTAGCTATCGCCAAACGATAGGAGCAAAGAAAGAGCGAACAAAAAATGCCAACAGATCATTACACCGAGCTGTCATGAGAAGGATGGCATTAGAAGATTACAGCCCCAAATTTAAAGATATATCTAAATAACTGATCCTAATTGTGATACACCGTCTTCAGCCTATGTTTGCCACCAGAAAACGGGGAGGCTGTTTCCATAAAATGGTCTACCTGCTCCAGTATGGGCTGAGTAAAACTATCAGGCCTGATCACACTGCATCAGGCCTGATGCTGCCAAACTAAGCAGTCACTATTGTTTAAGTTCTGTCGCTTTTTCAACCAGATCCATACGAGCTTTCCATGGGTCTACGCCATGCACTGCCTCAGCCTGCATAGTGAAATCCATGATATTGCCCTGTGCAGCGTCAAAAGCCTGCCAGTTTGCTAAGCCATCACCATTGGGATTACCGGTTTTGGCGAAGTTCACCACATAACTAAAGGGCAGGGTAGAGGCCTTTTTGTCCTGTTCTGTCAGCGACTGATATTTTTTATCTATGGTTTGAAAGAAAAATGGAATTTCGGCAGCGTGCTGCGCGCCCTGGCCGTCACGAATGGCTTCGGCCACATAACTAAACCGATAGAGGTACACCGGCTGGCCCAGTGCAGTCATCTTTTTCGCAACAAAGCGGGCAGGTTCCTGCATGCCTCTGTCCTGACCGACCATAAAGTTAAGCAGTTGCAGTGGCAGCTCGGCTTTTGCATCGTAAGTTTGACGTGCTTCGTCAGCGTAAGGACCAAAAGATGCAAACAGGCTGTCTTTGTCAGGTGACATAGTAAAACCTATATCCTGACTGGTGGTTCCTACCATGACTGGGATTTTGGCGACTTGCCCAGTCTCTAACATCTGCTGAGTGCTGCCTAAAACTATCTTGCCATCCGCCAGTGGGCCACCGACATAAGTGGGTTTGCCTTCTGCAGGCTTAAAGAAATCCATCAGGCTGAGCCCGTCTAAAACGGCTTCAGCCGATAAGGCGCGCATTTTAGCGACAACGTCCGGGTCGTCTTTGGCTATACCGTGTTTTTCCGCGAAATTCAGGCCTATCTGTTCTGCAGAAGGATTTTGCTCTGTGCCTTCGGTTAAGCTGCGTTCTCCCATTAATGAGCGTCCACCGCCTGACATAATAATGGCACGTTGAAACAGCTCTTTACTGGCTGGCGCTTGCATTAGGGTATGGACAGAGCCACCACCGGCAGATTCACCCATAATGGTGATTTGCTCTGGGTCACCATGGAAGGCCGCTATGTTGTCTTTCACCCATTTGACGGCGGCAATCTGATCCATAAAAGCATAATTACCCAGCGGGCCTTCTTTGGCCGCAGTTAAAGCGGGGTGAGCAAAAAATCCAAATCGCCCTAAACGATAGTTAAAGCTGACAAAGACTACACCAGCTTTGGCAAATTCAGCGCCGTCGTAGACTGCAGGTGAAGCGCCGCCATTGACGTAACCACCACCATGGATCCAGATTAAAACAGGGGCTGGTTTAGCTTTGTCAGCCGGCGTCCAGACGTTCAGATAAAGACAATCTTCGGCCGGAGTTTCACCTAAAGGCGCTGCATCACTGGCAAAAGGTTTTTGCATACAGTCGTTACCAAAGCGGGTCGCCTCACGCACACCTGACCAGGCAGTGACAGCTTGAGGCTCGCGCCAGCGGTTTTGGCCAACAGGAGCAGCGGCGTAAGGAATACCTTTATAAATCTCAATACCTTGCTCTGCTGCACCTTGTAATTGGCCGCTTTTAATGGTGGCGAGCGGCACAGTGGCGGATGAGCTGTTGCTGGCTTTGGCAGCAGTGTTGTCACTACAGCCGCTGAGCAGAAAAGCTGTGCCTAGGGCAAGCATCAGTACGCTTTTTGGTGTTAAAACTATCATCATTTCCCCTTGTCGATTGAAGGTGTAAAAACAAACGCACAGCTTCGGCCATTTTTAAGCTCTTTGTAGTTCTGTTGCGTTGTCCGTGGTTGTAGGGTTTTTACGAACTTTTGTAGTTTGAACAGGTAACTTAACAAGGATAAGCAGCAAAGGCTATTTTTATGAGTCCAGCGCGGCTTATTCAAGGGTTCACCATACAGATCAGACCAATAGCTGTTTGACGTGCTCTGCAATTCAGGGCAGTGTAAAGGCACGATCATTCAGCAGGAGACGAGGGATGTTTAAATTAAAGTTAGGGTTAGCTGCAGGTTTGGCTTTGACCTGTCTGAGTACGGTAGCGGCAGAGCCGACACAGCCGTCGCAAATTATCCCACAATCGGCAGCCAAAGCTGAGAAAGGCGATGGTTATGTGTTTTATAGCTACTTTACCAAGCCTACTTTTGGTACTCAGGATGCGCTGACTGGTGTGGCTGTGATTGAACCAGGTAAAGAAATTCATCCACCTCACATTCATGCCGAAGAAGAGTATCTGATGGTGATTGAAGGCGAGGGTGTCTGGTCGCTAAAAGACAAAGAAGTTGCAGCTAAAGCGGGCGATATTTTATATGCAGCACCCTGGGATTCGCACGGTATCCGCAATACAGGCAAAACCCCATTGAAGTTTGTCGTGATGAAATGGCATAGCAAAGGTGTACCTGTGCCAGTGGATCCAGCGGCAAAGCCTTAAATAAAAAAGCCGGTCTATGTTGACCGGCTTTGGTTTTTACAGGCTTAGCCTTTTGATACAGTAAGTTTATCTACTACATCCACCACGTCCTTGGTGTTTTTAGCTTTGGCAACGGCCAAATCTTTTTCCGCATCTGAGTCTACTGTACCGCTGAGTGTGACGACGCTGTTGCTGACGTCCACATCTATGCTGGTGCCACTGGTTTCAGGTTCAAACAGCAAACTGGTTTTTACCACAGTGGCAATTTTTGCATCTTTTAAGGCACTGATGGCTTTTGGATCAGCTTGGGTTTGGCTGTCTTTTTTCACCATCAGTTTGTTTTCGACTGAGCTGACGCCTTCCAGGCCTTCTACCAGTTCTGCGGCTAAGGCTTTATCCACATCACTTTCTACTTCACCTGTTAAAGTGACCACACCGTTTTTCACATGGGTGTCTATGGTAAAAGAATTCAGGTTGCCATTGAGCAACAGCGTGGTTTCGGCTTTACCGTCTATCCAGGCATCTTTGGTTGCATCTTTCCAGTCATTGGCGGCCATGGCAGATACAGATGCCAAAGTTAAAGTAATCATCACTGCTAATGTTGTGCGTTTCATTGTGTCGCTCCTTTGTTAGTGAGACAGTGAGGTATTGCCAGTTTGATGCCAAAATTTAACTTGTTGATTTTAATCGGATATATTTTTGCATTCATTTGATGTTAATTTTTTGTTTGTAATTTTGTCTGGTTGATCGGTAAAAGTTTCATGCCAGTTCAACCGGTTTGGATGCTTGCCAGCTGATCTGTGGCTATTTGCAGACTGGCGGTAAAATGCAGCAAGGTTTTTTGGTACTGCTGTAAGTCAAAGTGCCTGATCACTGCTTTTTGCAATTGCAGTTGTTTCACCAGTTGTTGCTGTATAGTGGCTAGTGACGTTTGGCTTCGTTTGTTGTCATACCAAAGACTAAGCTCATATAAAGCCTCCAGCCCGTCTGACGCAACCTGACTTTGGCTTGGCTTAGGTAACAGATATAAAGTTTGTTGATGCAACTCTGCCAGCGCTGCAAAGTGTCTGCGCAGATTGCCTGACCCTGCTGTTTCTGCATTTTGCTGATAAAAACGTCTGGCTCTGCTAAACAACAGACTAAAAGCTGCGATCAGTTCTATATCCCGGACCTGTGAGGTTTGATTCGGTAAGCTTGGTGTCATCAGATGGGTACTCCATAGTAAATAAAACTATGCAGATTCATTATCAATTCATGTACCAAGATGTAAGTTTATGATGTATCGATATTTTTGAATTTCTTGTCTGGGAAGCTGAGCGCCGATCGGTAAGTTTTACTCAGGACCCCTGTTAAATTTACAGTCAGTACGCTCTAACTATGGAAGGTACTTATGACCCAGCCCGTTATGTTCCTGCATCTGCAGGACCCGGAATTAACCAGCCAGCTTTTGCAGTCAGAGACTGTCCGGCGTTTTGTTATTTGTAAAAGTCAGCCGGATGAATGTTGGGTAGAACAACTGCTCAGACAGCCTTGTGATTTGGCTTTTATTGAAATTGACAGCACTGAACCTGCGCAGTACGACTTGTTACAGCAAAGCAATCTGCTGGCTGGCATCGACTTTATTCTGGTCAGTAAAGGCTTACCAGACCTGGCTACAGATCAATTGATGCGTTCTGGTGCTGGCTACCATTTCCGCCATCCGCTTGATATGGCGTCTGTGTTGGATGCGGTACAGGATTTTTATCAACAGTTATCTTCAGTGGCGGTAAAACGCAGAGTTCAAAGCAGTGATTTGGACCAGTTTGGTTTATTGGTCGGGTCCTCTGCCGCTATGCTCAGACTGTACAAAACAGTGCGCAAGGTGGCCGTGACTGAAGCTAACGTTTTTATTATTGGTGAAAGTGGCGCTGGTAAAGAGCTGGTGGCGAATACCCTGCATTTAGCCAGTCACAGAGCCGACAAACCTTTTGTGGCCATTAATTGTGGCGCTTTAAGTTCCGAGCTGATCGACAGCGAACTCTTTGGTCATGTCAAAGGCTCCTTTACCGGGGCTTTGCGTGATCATCAGGGCGTGTTCGCTCAGGCTGAACAAGGCACGTTATTTTTGGATGAAGTGACAGAAATGCCGTTGGATCAACAAGTGAAGTTGCTGCGGGTCCTGGAAAGTGGTGAATACAGACCTGTTGGCAGCAATAAAGTCTGCATGGCCAACGTAAGAGTTATAGCTGCAACCAACCGGGACCCACTTCAAGCTGTGGCTGATGGCATTTTTCGGGAAGATTTGTATTTCAGGTTATCGCAGTTTCCAGTCAAAGTGCCGCCTCTGCGTGAGCGGGAAGGTGACATTGCTGGCTTAGCGCAACATTTTCTGGCGTATTGTAATGTGCGTGAACAACAACAAAAACAATGGTCTGACGCAGCTTTAGCTGTGATTAAACAGCATGCCTGGCCTGGTAATGTGCGTGAGCTGAAGCATGCGGTAGAGCGGGCCTTTATTTTGGCGGACAAACAGATTGAGCCTGAACATCTGCTGATCGAAGAGGCAATCGCAACTGCTGCGGCTGCTGAGGTTCCGTCAGATATGCCATTGGATGAATTGGAAAAAGCCGCCATTTTTGCAGCGCTGGAACGAAATAATGGGAACAAAACCGATACAGCACAACAGCTGGGGATCAGTGTAAAAACGCTTTACAACAAACTGGAAAAATACCAGCAGGAAAGTTGAGCTTCAAAACGCTCTTCTTGCTGATAAAGAATGGCGGGGGTTAAACCCCCGCCTCAGACCATTAACAGTCTTTATCTTCAGCGTCAGCCTTCTCTTTGGCCGCTTCACACAGCTCTTTCGCCTTTTCTGCTGTTTTGTCAGCAGCGTCTTCCATGGCATCTGCAGTTTTGTCTGCAGCTTCTTCCAGTTTGTCAGTGGCTTGCTCAGCTTTATCTTCCACCTGAGCTTTCAGCTGTTCCATTTTGTCTTCCGCTTTTTCAGCATCGCTTTCGCTACAGGCGGCGATAGAGGTCGCCAGCATCACAGCCAACACCACTTTGAATAATGTGCTTTGAGTTTTCATTTCATTCTCCTTCAGCCGCTTGGGGCCACTTACAATTTAGGGGTTTTGCCACGCAATGCATTTGCTAACAGCGAAATAACCAGCAATACCACAAAAATCATAAATATAATTTTTGCTATACCTGCTGCAGCGCCTGCAATGCCACCAAAACCCAGAATACCGGCCACTATGGCCACAATAAAAAAGGTTAAAGCCCAGCCTAACATAATTGCTCCCCGGTGCTTCAGCACCCAGTTAAAAGTGCTTATGCACTAGTTGACGGTACTTTGTACACTAAGCGAGCATCATGCCAATAGTAGGTTTTATACTTTAAGTTATTGTTATCGCTTATTTTATACATGTTTTATGAATGCAGGCTGTCTTGGCATTACTTAGGTTGATGGTAAAATTTACAGAGGGTGCAGTAACAGTTGCAGAGCTCAGGGTGCAAAGGCTAAGCCTTTATCATGGTAAACCATGGCATAATCCAGTCTGTAACAGCATAGGCGTGAATAAAAATGGCAAAAAAATTAAGTGTGGTGCAGCAAAAACAGCAAGCCAATGTACTGAAATCGCTGGAGGCCGTTGAGCAGACCGCCGCAACTTTATATCCAGACTTTGTTGGCTGCTGGTTTAGCATGGAATTTGAAAACTTCCCGGGCTCTTTGCTGGTGCGTTGCCAGTTTAATTCTGCAACGGCTCTTGCTGCTGCACTGGAACAAAAGCTGGATCTGTATTTTCAGAAACAAATCCATAAACAGCTGTTTAAATGCGGGATTTTGCTCAAAGACATCAAAAGGCATGTGGTATTGACTACTTTGTCAGCTGAGGACTAACGGCACTGATGGCAGTGCCGTGGTATGAAGAATTTTATCTTAAATCCGTGGTCAATGATGGGCTGCCAAACCCCTCTAAGCTGGCGCCTGCCAAAGAGAAATACTCCTGCCAGAAGCTTTGCAGGCTCTGCATAGTTTTACCGGAACGATAACCGTGCTTCACATCATTTGGCACCAGGCCCGCTGCATGCACGTAAACCCGTACTTGAGGAAACTCAGCCTGCAGCTGGTTCTTATAAACTTTGGCAAGCTCAAGTTCAGGGTTGATGGTTTTAATCTGGTTGTTTTGATAAAAACTGCTGAAATCAGAGTTTTCCAACATATCTGAGACTAAAAACAGCACTTTGTCCTGAGCTTGTGAGTTTTTCCAGTCGTGGCCAATTTGTTTCAGGCTAAAGAAAATCTCGCTTTTAGCGATCTTTTTATCTTCACTGCCAAAGCTGTTGGCCAGACCTTTGGCGATCAAAGTTTGAAAATACTTTTGTTGTGCTGCTATACATTTATCCAACTGACGTAAGCTGTTTTGTCCTGTACTGTCTCGCTGTTCCTGCGATAGCTGAGATTCCAGTTTTCCGGCAAATACCAGTGCCATATGGCTATCTGGTAAATAAGCTGAAAAGCGATACAACTTCACTGCATCACCAGGTTTTACATAACGGATCAGATGACTTAAAGCTTCCTTCTTTAAGCTGACAGGCAACTGGGTAGTTTCATCTATCACCATCACCAGCTCACGGCCTGATAGTGCTGGTTTTTCAGTGATCCCCAGTCTGTCGTAACAGCTTTTAATATCGTTACGTTCTGCAGCCCATAACGGCTGGGTGCATAAAGCACCCAGCAACAGGACTAATCCTGTTTTCATCATGAAGTAGTCCTTGATTTGTTTTTAATTGTTGCAAGGCGTTGTTGTTTTTTTAGCCAGGCTAAGTCCAGCTCAAAGTCTTCGGCCAGCACAGCTAAATCCTCTTCACTCAATTTAGTCAGGTCAATATCCGCCAGTTCAGCAGGCAGACTTTGTTCTGCTACTTGTGGTTGTGCTGGTGCCACTGTGGAGGCAGGCTCAGCCTGAACAGTTGCAGCAACAACCGACTCAGTTGCAACTACAGGTGTGACCACCAGGCTTGATTGCATTACTATTGGAGTTGTTGCCTGTACTTGTTTTTTCACCGACTGATTAGCGAGGTAGTGGTGGAAAGTGCGGTCCGTGCTGCCAACCTGAAGTGCGTGCTGTTCGTCAGAAGAAATAACTGCCCTGCGGCTCATTTTTTCGCGCAGCCTTTGCAGATAGGCTTCTGCCTGAGAAGCAATCAAATCTTTTTTCAGTTCCAACCAGTCGTTTAGCTCTTCTGCACTATTAAAATTTTTCGTGTAGTTTCGTGCTTTTACTGACTCTTTGCCAGCGTAACTAAAGGCAAAACCAAAGTAGATACCGACCACCTGAATCATCACAAAAATCACAGACAGAATGACAAAGGTAACCCGGCTGGCACTGGATCTGGCCGAGGTTGCTTCATCTTCAGCTTTTTTTGTGGCAGTTTCATTGACCTGTGCTAATTCCGCAGGCAAGGCGATATCGTCGTCACTTGTGGTACTTTGCTCCAGCAGAGCCATTGGATCGTCAGCTGCAGTTTGTTCATACATCACGGCCTGATTCACCATGTCGGTGTTTTCTGCATCCAGCGTATAGCTTCGAACCAGATAGGCGCCTATCGCCAGAAAACAGATATAAACTACGGTAATAATAGTTGCCGTATAGTTAGGGGTAACGGAAGCATTTGCAGGAATGCGGTTCAGCACTTGCTGGAATTTCAAGCTGTTGTTGTCGTTATAGGTTTTATCTATGCTGATGTCTTTTTCTGGCATCAGATTTAATTTTTTCTGTTTACCTTCAATCTCCCACCAGCCACGGATTTTTTTCAGCAGGCTGTTTTTATGCCATTCTTTACCTGTCAGTTCGGTCAGGAACACTGCCGCAATCGACAGTAAAAAGGCGACAAACCAGGCCAGCATTGTTTGCTCGTTGCTCGATGCATTTTTAGCCATAAAAGGCGCTAATACATAGGCAAAACCTACGGCTTCCAGCAAAATCAAACCAATGATCAGTGCCCACAAAAATGGACCTTTCTCTGAACGGCCACTTTCTTCCACCTTGTTCAGATAATCATCACATTTTTCATAATAATCAGGGCTTTGACTGAAATCTTTATAATGTTCGTAGAAGTCAGAGCAAACGCGTTTTTCAACCGGATACCAGCCATCGCCACCCAGTTTGTGATCAGAGCGACCAGCACGGGCCAAACGGCCGACCAGAGGCAGTGACCAGCCAGTACGCATGATAAAAAACCGTACCTCAGACCACCAGACTTTAAGTGCCAGAACAAACAGCATAAAAGTGACAAATGCTGTAATCAGTTGCCAGTAGGCTGCAAGAAATAACTTCAACTCATCCATTTTTTAGTTTCCCGATTTATATATCTGTATTGCGTGGTCTGTAATCAGCAACGTAAGTTTGATTTTGTTTTGGATAATACAAAGTGCCATCTGAAGCTTTACTGCCACCATAAGGTAATAGCAGATCCAGACATCGGATAGGTGCCTTATTGTCCGTAATAAAAATACGCATCAGCATATTTTTCACGCCAGGATAGACAGTGGCATGTCCCTGATACTGACCTGTAATTTCAGCATTCTTTTTGCTGTAGTTCTGAGTAAAAGCCACCATTGGCTGTGCCGCCACCTGATTGCTTTCTGCTAAAACCGCGACCGGGTTAATGTACACCACATGGCCATTCACTTTTGCCGCCCATACTTTGCCATTCATACCCGGCACAAATTCAGTTGTTTTGTATTGAGCTAAGGTTTTTCCTGCTAAGTTTTTCACTTCGCCTATCACTGGCTGACTATCATTCGAGCACGAACGTATAGGTGCATCATTAGCGACTGCTGAGCTGAACAAACCAGTTCCACCCTGATAATTTGGAGTAAATCTGGAAGCCAGCTCCCAGCTATCTTTAGCGGCAGGTTGGCCACCAAAATCTACACCTTTGGCTGACGCTTTAGCCTGGGCTGAACTTTTGGTTTTGCTACCAGCTGTTGCTTTAGGTTTTGCAGTGCTGGCTGAAGCGGTTTGCTGGGGTTGTGGGTTATACGGGACCTGATTCAGGTGGGCAGTAGATTGCTGAATATAGCGTGGATTGTGCTGTTCAGATGCGATGCGTTTTTGCAGCATTTCTTCATCTTTAAGCTCCACCAGCTCGACACGACGGTTCATATCACGGCCAGTCTGAGTGCCATTGTCAGCTAAAGGCCGGCCTTCACCAGCACCTTGAAAATACAACTGTTCGGCATTAAAGCCTTGTTTAGCCAATAAGCTGACCACAGCTTTAGCTCTTTGTTCTGATAAGGTTTGATTGTATTCGGCGCTGCCAGTGTTATCTGTATGGCCAATCACCAGAATAGGTGCTTTTTCTGTGCCTTCACCTTTACGTGCGTTCGCCACTAAGGCGGCCAGCTTCTCAAGTTGACGAACACCGGACTCCGTCAAGGTTGCGCTGTTCACCGCAAACATAGAGCTGTCTTCAATTTGTGCAACTAAACCTACAGTGTCGTTTTGAGGTGGTTTTTTATCGTCTTTTTTAGCTGACTTTTTCGCTTGCAATGGATCTTCTGACGGTGCCTGATAAACCCGTTCCATCTGGATTTTCATATTTTCTTCAGCAGCGAGGCGTTGCAGGTCTTTTTCTCTTTTATCCCACATATGGCCAGCAAGACAACCTACGGCCAGGCCTGCAGCCGCGCCTTTGAGCGCGCCATCACGGCCTCCCAGTAAAGCGCCAGCCAGGCCCCCAATCAGAGTACCACCGACACAGCCAACAGCTGTCCGGCCATACTTTTCACCCACTTCATTAGTGGTAGCGCAGCTACTTAAAGCGACACAAACAGCGGAAACTAAAATAGAGGTTTTAAAGCGCGAGGTCAGCGACTGTGCATCCATTCTTCGATCATCCTTTTTAAGTTGTAACAAAATCATACTCTGCTGTTGGGAGACGTCAATCATTTTTCTAGCACTATCAGGGGGTTGTTTATATTTTGTTCCCCTGATGGAGCAACATTAGCAAAGCAATATTTCAACTTCTGTATTGTGCTGTCTGGCTGTCGTCTTCGTTGGGAAGCTGCAATTGCAAATGCCTGCTATGGCTGCCTTGTAATTTGAGGTAGCATAAACGCCATTTGGTTTTAAAAAATTTGGCGTATGACGGCTGATTTTGTTTTTCCTGTCTCTGCAGAGCAGTTACAACTCTGGTTTCACCCTGCCACCTTTCATAAGGCGCGGGCTTATTTTTTGGCTGGTAAAGTAGTGCAGTTGGATTATGAAGCTGACTTTTCTCAAATCCGCAGTCAGGTTTGGGGTGATGGTTTTAGTCCTTTTAAACAGCTGATTTCTATATCCGAGCGCGATGGTCAGGTACAAATGACGGATTCTTGTACTTGCTCTGAAGGCAGCAGATGCAAGCATGTACTGGCGGCCTTGCTGAAGCTGAAACACCAACTGGATCAACTGCAACAAAAGTCAGTACAACAGCCTGTACGACAGCTTAACCAATGGTTTAGCGAAGCCGAACAATACAATACTCCAGTTACAGCCAACACTACTGAAGATACGGTGTTGTATGAACTGCGCCCCAGTAGTTTAGGTTTACAGCTGCTGCCAAAAAGGGTGAAACAAGCTAAAAATGGCAGCTTCAGCAAAGGCAAAATTATTGCTCAAAGTGAGCTTTCCGGCCAAATCCGGCCTTTATGGCTGGCCGAAGATGATTACCGGTTATTGCAGCAGTTTTTTGCTTTTGATTTACGCCGTCAGGCCTTGCTGGAAGATCAGTGGGGTTATCAGCTGCTTTTAAAAATGCTGGAAACGGGCCGTTGTGTGCTGGACGAAGAGCGCCGGGAGTTATTTTGGGGCGATACTCTGCCGCTGCAATTACGCTGGTTAAAAAGCAAAGCGGGCTGGCAGTTACTGCAATTAATGCCTAAAGATCGTGAACTGGAACTGGTGTATACCGATCCGCCTTGTTACCTCGATTTAATTAATAATCAGCTGGGTTTACTCGAAAGCGACATCACGGGTCGTGAACTGAAGCTGTTAATGCGCATGCCTCCTGTGCCAGCTGCCGTGTTGCCGGACAGCATGAAACGGTTGCAGCAAATTTTCCCCACACTCAATTTGCCTATGCCGGACGACAGTGCGGTGCAGAAAATTGAAAGCAAACCAGTTCCTGTATTACAGCTGAAGTTGCTGACGCAAAAAAACAAAGTCAGCAAAGCTGTGGCTGTGTTACAGATGGCGTATGGCCCGCATTTATTGCCGTTGGATTTACAACAATCCCAAACTCAGCTGCAGCTGGATAACCAGACGGTCTTTATCCGCCGCGACCGTGACAGCGAAATCAAGGCGCTGGAAACTCTATCCCAGTATGGCTTGCGTTCTGTGCCTGTTGAGCAATCCCCTCTTTCTGTGAGCGGACCTTATTTTGACTGTGGCGAAGGGCCGGAAAACCCACTGTTATGGCAGCCTTTGTTGCAAGCCATTCCGGACTTAAAGCAACAAGGTTGGCGTATTGAACAGGACAAAGCCTTTAATCAGGCGGTGATCCACGCCAAAGCTTATTTGGAAGTCACAGACAAAAACACCGGTGGTTTTGGTTTAGCTATTCAGGTCGAAATTGATGGTCAGCAAATTCCGTTATTGCCTTTAATCACTCAGTGGTTACGTAGTTATGGTTTGCCTGCCGCCGATGAAACCTTGTGGCTCAGTTTACCTCAAGGCAAATTGCCTTTGCCGGTTAGCCTGATCCAGCCGTTAATTGACACCATAGTTGAACTGTTAAACCTGAAAAAAGCCCCCTGTGAAATAGAGCTACCGGATTACAAAGCCGCTTTATTGCCAGGCCCAGGCGCTGAAGAAATCCGTTATCTAAATGCCGGTCGTTTGCAGCAGTTGGTGACTCAGCTGCATCATTTTGAAGGTATTAAAGATATAGCTGCGCCTGTCACTTTAAAAGCCCAGCTGCGGCCTTATCAGCAGCAGGGTTTAAGCTGGCTTTGTTTCCTGCGTCGTTTTGGTTTGGGTGGCATTCTGGCCGACGATATGGGCTTGGGTAAAACCGTACAAACCCTGGCATTTTTGCTGCATCAGCAAGAGTTGGGTTTACTGAAGCATCCGGCTTTAATCGTCTGTCCTACCAGTTTATTAGGTAACTGGGCGCAGGAAGCCGCACGTTTTGCCCCTTCACTGAAAGTACTGACTTTATACGGCCCTAAACGTCAGGCGCTGTTTGACCAGCTGGAAAAATACGACTTAATAGTCACCAGCTATCCGCTGTTGGTACGGGATTTAGCTTATTACCAGACCCATCACTTTAGCCTGATGGCGCTGGATGAAGCTCAGCATATTAAAAATGCCGGTTCGCAGTCGGCACAAAGTGCTCGTTTAGTGAAAGCCGACTTTAAGTTGGCATTAACAGGCACACCGCTGGAAAACCATTTAGGTGAACTCAAAGCCTTATTTGATTTTGTTTTGCCTGGTTTATTAGGCACAGAAGCTCGTTTTCAGCAGGTATTCCGCAAACCCATCGAAAAGTCAGCCGATGCAGAAAGGGCACACGCATTGCGTCAGCGTATAGCGCCTTTTATGTTACGCCGTACTAAAAAGCAGGTGGCGACAGAATTACCGGATAAAACCGAAATTCTGCAGTTGCTGGATATGGAGGCGGATCAGCGCAACTTGTACGAAAGTATCCGTTTAATTATGGAAACCAAAGTACGGGAAATGTTTCTACGCAAAGGCGTAGCCGCCAGCCAGATGGAGTATCTGGACGCGCTATTAAAGCTGCGGCAGGCCTGTTGTGATGCACGGTTATTACCCATAGAGCAGGCGCAGCTGGTACAGAATAATGCCAAGTTGCAGTGGCTGCGCGATACTTTGCCTGAGATGATTGAAGAAGGCCGTAAAGTGCTGATCTTCAGCCAGTTCTCCAGCATGCTGAGCCTGATCGAGCAGGAACTGCAGTATATGGATATCAGCTACAGTAAGCTGACAGGCCAGACGAAAAAACGCCAGGAACAAATAGATGATTTCCAATTGGGTGACAATTCGGTGTTTTTAATCAGCTTAAAAGCTGGTGGTACAGGGTTAAACCTGACAGCAGCTGATACTGTTATTCACTACGATCCGTGGTGGAATCCGGCCGCTGAAAATCAGGCCACAGACAGAGCCTACCGTATAGGTCAGGATAAGCAGGTATTTGTCTATAAACTGATTATCAGCAAAACTGTGGAAGAAAAAGTGCAGCAGTTACAGCAGTTTAAACAAGGTTTAGCCGATCAGATTTTCAGTCTGGGTCAAAGCCATATCTGGCAGGGTGAGGCGCAGGATCTATTGGCTCTGTTTAGTGAGGACTGAACTCAACAGGGGCAGGGCAAGCCCAGTTCGACACCGACCCGGCTTCTGGACGGGCGGGGACAAGCCCCGCCCCTACATTTGTGGTAAATATAATGGGAAAAAATTTATGAAGATCAAAGGCATACTATTTTCCCTGTTGTGTTGTGTCAGTTCTGCAGTTATGGCAACTGAGCCATATGATCGCATAGCTCCTTTGGTCGAAAAGGCTATTGCCGATAAGCAATTACCTGGTGCTGTGGTATTGGTTGGACGTGGTGATCAGGTTCTGTATCGCAAAGCTTTTGGCTTTAAAACCTATTCGCCTGCAGCTGCAGTGACCACACCAGACACGGTTTTTGATTTAGCCTCTTTAACTAAGCCTTTAGTGACCACAACCTTAATAATGCAGCTGGTGGAGCAGGGCGAGTTAAGACTTACAGATCCTGTTGGCAAGTATCTGCTGCAACTCACCGATGCGGAAGTGAAGAAAATCACTATGCTGCAATTGCTAACCCACAGTTCAGGTTTGGCTGATGGTTTTGACCGGCGTGAATTCTGGCAAGGCAAGGCTGGTTTAGATGCTGCGCTTGCAAAGTTGCAGTTAAAAACCAAACCCGAACAGCAGTTTGTGTATTCAGATATAGGCTTTATTTTATTGGGCCTGGTGGTTGAACAGGTCACAAAACAGCCTTTGGATCTATTAGCACAGCAACGCATTTTTCAGCCATTAAAGATGAAAGACAGCCGTTATTTGCCGCTGGATAAGTCTTCGCAAGATGTCGCTTATGTACAACGTATAGCCCCGACCGAAAACCTGAAAGGGGATGCGGATTACCACAAATTGTTACCAAACTATGCCCAGCCCTATTTGCATGCCGTAGTGCACGACCCAACAGCCTTGCGTTTAGGCGGAGTAGCAGGTCATGCTGGAGTTTTTGGTACAGCGGACGATCTCGCCTTATTTGCCCAAATGCTATTAAACGGCGGTGAGCTTAAAGGCCAAAGAGTATTATCCCCACTGGCAGTGCAACGTGTATTAACCCCGGTTGTGATAGGCAACCAAAGCCGGGCTTTAGGCTGGGATATGCAAACAGGCTACTCAGCACCTAAAGGGGATTTATTACCAACAGGCTCTTTTGGCCACACAGGTTTTACCGGCACCAGTATCTGGCTAGACCCGGCCAGCCGCACCTATATCATTTTGTTATCGAATCGTGTTCACCCCAACCGCACTACTTCCATCACAGAGCTGCGCGCTAGATTGGCGAATATAGTAGCGGCCGCTATTGAGCTTTAACTTTGTTTTAAAAAGACAAATTGAGCCTCTTGCTGCATCTCTGCTGTATTTGGGTATATAGTAAAACCAACTCACTACACAGGACTGCTTTTATGAAAACCGGACCCCAGCTTGTCGCTGAAGCCAAAGCTAAAATTCAGGAACTGACGGTGCAGAAGTTGGCTGCTTTATTACAAACCAGTCAGGCTCGTATTATTGATGTACGTGAACCTGCGGAGTTTGCCACTGGTCATATTCCTACTGCCGTCAATATGCCGCGTGGGGTGCTGGAAATGCAGTTGCCGCAACATCCTGCTGTTGCAGAGCATAAGGATGCAGTAGTCGCTTTAACAGAACTGGCGAGTGAGCCTTTGTATTTAATTTGCCGCTCTGGTGCCCGCTCTGCTTTAGCCGTCGAGTCGCTGCAACGTATGGGGTTTCGTGACCTATACTCCATAGCAGGCGGTATGCAGGCCTGGATGGACAGCGGTTTTCCTGTTCGGCAATAGGTTGCATTTAACGAAAGGCCATAGACTTTAGTCGCATTCCTCCGAGGATGGTTTGACAGTGACTGACATAACAGAAACACTGCCAGAACCGAAATACCGCAGAGTGCTCAGCTCTGTCATGTTTTCTTCTGCCATCTTGTCTCTGGTCTTTGTCGAATGGGAAGTCGTTATGGAAAATGTACGTGCTGCAGTGATTTTTGTTGTGCTCTGGCTGACGGCGCAGGTGTTGTACCTGTGGCTGGATTTCAATAGCTGGCTATTGGTGCTGTTGAATCTTTTGGCTGTAAGTGGTTTTCTGCTGTGGTCCGGCCGTCAACAACCAGAAGTTCAGCCACAAAATGAATCCAATGCGCTGGCCGACAGCGCTCATCACATCACCGAGGCCACATCAAAAATGGCGATAGGTGCGGCAGAAGTTTCTTTTTATATCGATGGTTTAATTAAAGACATCAAACATAGTGGTGACGACTGCGGCCAGATTGGCAGCGCAGCTACAGACTTAGCTGATACCAGTGGTCAACTTACTGATAATCTGCAGCAAATCAGCCATAGCATTACCCACACCGCCAATGCATGCAGTGCAGCCGATCAGCGCCTGCAAAAAAGTGTGGGTAACATCAACCAGTTAGCTAACGCCGTTAGCGATGCTGCTGCGCGGTTGGAGCAACTTAAGGGCAGTGCCGATGATATTCAGCGTATTACTGAAGTGATCACAGGCGTGGCCAATCAAACCAACTTATTGGCACTTAACGCCGCTATTGAAGCCGCCAGGGCAGGCGAACAAGGCCGTGGTTTTGCGGTAGTGGCTGATGAAGTGCGGGCTCTGGCAGGTAAAACCTCAGAAGCGACCAAAGACATAGCGAAAATGCTGGCGGATATTCGCAGCCAAAGTGAGCAAACTGCTGGTGTAATGACGCATTTGGTGCAGTTAAGTGGTGACGTGCAGCAGGAACTACAAAGTGTGGCCGCAGGTTTTAACGGCATCAATACCGAAGTAGGGCAGGTGTCTGCTGCGCTGGAGCAAATAGAGCAGGTTAGTACTGGGTTGGAAAACACCAGCCAGCAATTGGGGCAGTCTATTCAGAGTATTAATAAAGCCTTATCAGCGATAGAACATAAAGGCAGCACTGTGGCCGATCAAGCCATTGAATTATCAGTAGAAACTGAAAGTATTTACCGTGAGCTCAGCACTGTTACTGAGCAAAGTTTCTTTAACCCTGTACTCAAAGAAGCTCAGCAAGCAGCAGCTGCTATTGGCGCTTTATTTGAAAAAGCGTTAAGCGAAGGCAAGCTGACTGAACAACAGTTATTTGCCGAGCAGTACCAGGCCATCGCCAACACTAATCCACAAAAATTCCATACCGCGTACGACAGTTTTACCGACCAGTTTTTCCCTTTGATCCAGGAGCCTATTTTAGAGCGTCATTCCAATGTGTTATACGCGGGCGGCGTGGATCGTAAAGGCTATTTCCCGACTCATAATAAAAAATACAGTCAGGCGCTCACAGGGAACTACGAGAAGGATTTACTGCAAAACCGCACCAAAAGAGTTTTTGGTGACCGTACCGGCAGCCGCTGTGGTAGCAATACTCAGCCTATGCTGCTGCAAACCTATAAACGTGACACAGGCGAAATTTTGCATGATTTATCAGTGCCTATCATGGTCAAAGGCCGGCATTGGGGTGGGTTTAGAATAGGCTTTAAGCGGGTTTGAGCTGCTCATTAAAAGAAATAAAATGAAAAAAGTTGTTATTGTGACAGGAGGCAGCAGAGGTATTGGTGCTGCTACTGCAAAACTTGCTGCAACTCAGGGTTACGCGGTTTGTGTAAATTATCTTCATAATCAACAGGCTGCTGATGCTGTGGTTGCCGAAATCCATGCTTTGGGCGGGATTGCCATAGCGATGCAGGCGGATCTTGCTGTTGAAGCAGAAATAGTGGCTTTATTTCAGCGGGTTGATCAGGAGCTGGGGCCTGTGAATGCATTGGTGAATAACGCAGGTATTCTGGAAACTCAAAGTGGTCTGCTGGATATGGATCAAGCGCGTTTACAGCGGGTTTTTACTGCGAATGTTGTTGGCCCAATGTTATGTGCACGCGAAGCGGTAAAACGAATGTCGGTAAAATTAGGCGGCAAAGGCGGTGCTATTGTAAATGTATCTTCTGTGGCCTCTCGTTTAGGTGCGCCTGGAGAATACATTGATTACGCCGCATCCAAAGGTGCTTTGGATAGTTTCACTCTGGGCTTATCCAAAGAAGTGGCCGATCAGGGCATTCGTGTCAATTCAGTCCGGCCAGGTTTTATCTACACAGATATTCACGCCAGCGGCGGCGAGCCAGGTCGTGTCGACCGAATTAAAGATGCCATTCCAATGAAACGAGGTGGTCAGCCGGAAGAAGTCGCGCAGGCGATTTTATGGCTATTATCCGAGCAGGCTTCTTATGCTACCGGCACTTTTATAGATTTGGCAGGAGGAAGGTAAAGCTGGTATAGACTGAGCTTTACCTCCTGAATTTATTTAACCAACAAACCCAAGTCGTCTTAATGTGACATGTGCCAACGCATCCTGTTGCTTGCAATACTCGCCAAAATTACGCAAATGAGCAGTATTATTATGCCCTTCCAATGCTTGCTCAGTGGTCCAGATCTCCTGCATCAGAAATAGCCCTTCAACGTTTTCGTCTGCAAATAAGTCATACTGCTGACACCCTTCTTCCTGCCGTGTTGGTTCAAGCAACTGCAACAACGCTTGTTTTACTATCTCTGCTTTGCCAGGTTTGGCCTGAATTTCTGCCAGTACATACAACATTTAATGCTCCGTTCACACTGAAATAAGGCGGCTGCATGCCGCTTGTCTGATGCTGCAGAATAGAAGTTATGATTGGACAGTAAAAGAAGCAATATCCTGAATCAGTTTCAAATAAAATTTGATAATTGGCTTGGCATACTACAGATGATGCTGTATCCGCTCAAACCAACCCGAGTTCGACACTCAGTAATCCGAACTCGGCTTAAACACATTTCACGCTGATTGTTCAATACCACAACTACAGGTTTGAGCAGACAGGTTATAGCTTATCAGTCGGAACTCTTTGCCCTCAAACTGCCAAAATTTTGCCTGGTGATCCGGTTGAATAATTTGCTGTATCAGCAACATGGCTTGCATAGAACCGATAATTCCAAGCAAAGGAGCTAACACTCCTAAACTGCTGCAATTACCGGATTGATCAGTTAAATCCGGAAATAAACATTGGTAACATGGGCTTGGAGTATAAGCAAAAGGCCAGAGCATCAACTGGCCTTGTTGGGCTATAGCAGCCGCACTGACCAGACTGATTTGATGCTGCTGGCAAAGCTGGTTAATGAGCTTTCGGCTTTGAAAATTATCAGTGCAATCCAGCACCCAGTCGGTATTTTCCAGCAAAGCTGCGGCATTGTCGGCGCTAAAATGTTGTTCAACTGGCTTGATCTGCACATGAGGGTTGAGCTGTTTAAGCTGGCGCGCTGCTATTTTTGCTTTGTTAAAGCCTTTGTCGCTGTTACGGAATAAAACTTGCCGTTGCAGGTTAGATAACTCCACTTTATCGCCATCGACAAGCGTCAACTGGCCTATGCCGGACGAAACCAGATACTGGCTGGCGGCATTACCTAAACCACCACAGCCAATCAGCAGCACTTTGCTTTGTTTCAGTTTTAGCTGAGCTGCTTCGCCAAAATCCGGCAACATGAGTTGGCGGCTATAACGGATAAATTCTAAATCAGTCAGCATGAAGCGCCTCGCTGATTAATTGCTGCATCTGTTGCACCCATAGTTTTGGATCTGCAGTAGTCGCAAAAGCCTGCACCACAGCTAAGTGCCTGATGCCCGTCGCCAGCACAGCTTTGGCATTGTTTTCATTGATGCCACCTATAGCGACCAATGGGAGCTGTGGAAATAACGCAGTGTAGCGGGCCAGTTTCTGTAGCCCCTGTAACTTACCGCCCATGTTTTTAGTTTGAGTGGCAAAAACGGCGCCTATCGCCAGATAACTCGGCTTGAGTTGCTGCGCCCTTAACAGTTTATAAAAGCCATGGCTGGATACACCTATCCGAATTCCTGCTTGTTGCAAAGCTGCTAAGTTGGTTTGATCAATATCTTCCTGGCCTAAATGCACCCCATAAGCACCAAGTTCCAGTGCTAATTGCCAATGATCGTTAATAAAAAGCTGAATATCAGGGTGCTGACAAAGCTGAACTGCCTCTTTGATCTGTTGGCGCAGCAGCTGCTGATCTGTGCTTTTTATCCGTAGTTGCAGGGTCTTTACTCCTGCAGCTAAAGCCCTTTGTAGTTCTGTAACTGAAGCCACTATCACATACAAACCTAAAGGTGCTTTCAGTGTTGCAAAAGCTTGGGCTGGCGACTGCAGATTGTCTGCCAGCAGCTCTGGTAAATACTTCGGCTTAGCAGGAAAACCGCAGTGGCTCAAAGTCCCCGAACTGTCTGTGATCACAACAGGCTGACTTAAGCCTTGATTGATATAGCTTTTTGCCACTACAAAAGCATCTTCCAGCGCATAACCTATAGCCAAAGTTGCCGCCAAGGCACTACTAAAACAACAGCCTGTACCGTGGTTAAAAGCATGTTGTTGGCGGGGGCTGCGAAGGCTGATCTGATGGGTATAAGCCGGATAACCGTGGTAACGAAAATCTGCGCTAATAAAAAGCTGATCGGTGCACACTGTTGTCTCCGCATGGCCGCCTTTAACCAGAACTGCTTTTACTCCGGCTTTGAATAACAGCTCTACTGCTTGTTGATGATCAGAGCTTTGAGTCAAAGCCTCCAACTCTGGCAAATTAGGGGTCAGCAGATCCAGTTGTGGCAATAAATGCTGGATCACAGCCTGATATAAATCGGGCTCAGCCATTTTTGAGCCTGAACTGCTGATAGCAACAGGGTCGTAAATCACCAGTAAGTCAGGTTGCTGTTGTCTGAGTTGCCTAACTAAATCCGTCAACCAAAGCACCTGGGCAGAATTGACCAGCAACCCAATTTTAATCACAGCAGGCTTCGCATCTTTGAGTAAAGCCATAGCTTGTTGGTGCAGCAGATCCACAGAGACCGCCATACAGGCATCAACTCCAGCGCTATGCTGGGCGGTAATAGCTGTCACTAAAGTGCATAAGTGTAAGGGCTGCTCTGGTGTTGAAAAACTCTGAATAGTTTTTAAGTCGGCCTGAATACCAGCGCCTGCGCTATTGTCTGAGCCTGCAATGCTCCACAGTATTGTTGTCTGCATTGTTGCCTGATTTGCTGCATGAGTTGCTTGAATCATGGCGTCTCCTGCAACCAAAACGGCATACCCAAGACTGGTGTAGAAGGGCTGGCAAAGTCCTGTTTCGACATAGCACCGGCTAAAAATGCACAACGACCTGCGGATACTGCCTGCGAAAAAGCTTGAGCCATCATTACCGGATCTTTGGCCAAAGCCACGGCAGAATTCAGTAATACACCATCAAAGCCCATTTCCATCACCTGACAGGCGTGACTAGGCAAACCTAAACCTGCATCCACTATTAACGTGGCGTCCGGTAAACGTTCCCGTAAAGTTCGCAGTGCATAAGGGTTGAGCACTCCTAACCCCGAACCTATAGGCGCAGCCCAGGGCATCAACACTTTGCAGCCGAGTTCATACAGTCTTTTGCAAAGCACCAAATCGTCAGTGCAATAAGGCAAGACCTCAAAACCATCCGCCAGCAGTTGTTCGGCCGCTTGTAGCAATAAAATGGGGTCGGGCTGCAGGTTGTAGTCATCGCCTATCAGCTCCAGTTTTATCCAGTTGGTCTGGAATATTTCCCGCGACATCTGCGCCAAAGTCACGGCTTGTTGCACCGAATGGCAACCTGCGGTATTGGGCAAGAGCCTGAGTTTTAAATCACGGATCAGTTGCCAAAACTGCTCACCGCCTTGCTGTTCCGGCGCTTGCCGGCGCAGGCTTAAAGTCACAGCTTCGCAGCCACTTTGTTGTAATGCCTGCTGCATCATCGCAGGGTTTGGATACAAGGCGCTGCCTAAAATCAGTCTGCTGTTAAGGGGTTCACCGTAAATATTAAATTCGGTTTGCATGCTTAACCTCCAGCTATAGGGCTGACAATATCCAACTGATCACCGGCTTGAAGTTGTGTGTTTGGATACTGGGCCGCCGCAATAAAGCGGCCATTTAAGGCCACAGCAAATGGGGCTTTAAAGCGCGGCAAAAGATCGCTTAACTGGCTGGAATTTAAGCTTTCTTTTTTGCCATTTAACCAGATGCTTAGCTCTATTTTCATATGCTCAGCCATAACACAGCTCCTTAGTTTCGCTCAGCTGCCGCAAAGCCAGCTGGGCCACTTGTTCAGCCAAAGCTGGGCCCAATAAATAACCGTGGCGGTATAAACCATTGACCCGGATTAACCCTGGCTTTTGCTGTATGTCAGGTCTGTTATCCGGCAAAGCAGGGCGTGCCGAGGCTTGCAGGCTTAAAATTTCTGCCTCGGCAAAAGCAGGGTCTACTGAATACAAGGCCGAAAGCAGTTCCAGCGTCGAACGCACTGAAGGGCCAGATTGATCAGCGGATTCCAGCTCTGTTGCGCCTACCACAAAAATGCCGTCACCTTTGGGTGCTATATAAAGCGCATAACGAGGATGGAATAAGCGCACAGGGCGGCTTAGTTGCACTGCAGGTGCTTTGACTCTCAGTACTTCTCCCCGCACAGGCCGTAGTTGAGGCAACTCTGTTTGAGCGCCTAAACCACGGCAATCAATCACCAGATCGGCGGCTTGTTGCTGGCCATTACACCAAAGCTCGTCGCCTTTAAACTCAGCACATGATTGAGGTTCCAGCGCTACGCCGCGTTGCTGCAATAGCTTTAGGGAATGCTGTAAAAACGCCCGATTATCCAGCTGGCCTTCGCCTGGCAAATAACAACTATGCTGAAATCGCCCGGCTAACGAAGGCTCAAGTTCTGCCAGTTCAGTTTTAGTCAGCCATTGAGGTTTGTGTTCAGGCTGGGCTTTAATTTGGCTGACCAAATGCAATAACAGGTGCTGTTGCTGTGGGTGTGCTAGCAATAAAGCGCCTTGTTGTTGCAGGCCAAAGTCCGGCAGTTGTTGTTGCAGCTGTTGCCAAAGCTGCATACTGCGATAGCCGAGCTCGACTAAATCCTGTTCTAAAAGCACAGACTCAGCCAAAGGCGACAACATAGCGGCAGCAGCAAAAGCAGCTTTGGGTTGATACAGCTCTTGGGAAGGGCTAAAACTTCCTTGTTCCAGCAGGCGAATACGGGCTGGCTTTGGCCAAAGTCCGGGTTCGGACAAAGCCAAAGCGCATAAACGACCCATTAAACCGCCGCCCAGAATAAGCAGCGTCGGGCTCATAACTGAGGTTCCTCCAACTTTGAATCCGAGCCGTGATACAGCTCGGCGCCAGACTCACGGAATTGCTGCGCTTTTTTCTGCATTTCTGCTTGCTGTTGTTCAGTATCGAGCTGTTTCACTTCAATACTGGCGGCATAGTCGCGCACATCCTGACTGATTTTCATCGAACAAAACTTAGGGCCACACATAGAACAAAAGTGCGCCACTTTGCCGGATTCCTGTGGCAGGGTTTGGTCGTGATAAGAGCGGGCACGTTCAGGGTCTAAACTTAAGTTAAATTGGTCCTGCCAGCGGAACTCAAAACGGGCTTTGGATAACGCATCATCCCGTATTTGTGCACCCGGATGGCCTTTGGCTAAATCGGCGGCGTGGGCGGCAATTTTGTAGGCAATTAAACCTTCTTTGACATCGTTTTTATCAGGTAAACCCAAATGCTCTTTGGGCGTGACATAACAGAGCATAGCGCAGCCATACCAGCCAATCTGAGCTGCACCAATGGCTGACGTCAGATGATCGTAACCCGGTGCTATGTCTGTGGTGAGTGGGCCTAAAGTATAAAAAGGTGCTTCGGCGCAGTACTCCAGCTGTAGCTGCATATTTTCCCGAATAAGCTGCATAGGTACATGGCCGGGGCCTTCCACCATTACCTGCACCTCTTTAGCCCAGGCGCGGTGCGTCAGTTCACCTAAGGTTTTCAGCTCGGCAAATTGAGCTTCGTCATTAGCATCGGCTATAGAGCCAGGGCGCAGGCCATCACCCAAACTAAAGCTGATATCGTAAGCGCGCATAATGTCGCAGATATCGTCAAAGTGTTGATATAAAAAGTTTTCCTGATGATGCGCCAGACACCATTTGGCCATAATAGAACCGCCACGCGACACTATGCCGGTCAGGCGTTTGGCCGTCATGGGCACATAAGCTAAGCGCACTCCGGCGTGAATAGTAAAATAATCCACCCCTTGTTCGGCCTGCTCAATTAAGGTGTCGCGGAATAATTCCCAGCTTAAGTCTTCGGCTATACCACCGACTTTTTCCAGCGCCTGATACAAAGGCACAGTGCCAATAGGTACTGGGCTGTTGCGGATAATCCATTCGCGGGTTTGATGAATATAACGGCCAGTGGATAAATCCATCACTGTATCTGCGCCCCAGCGCGTGGCCCACAGTAGCTTTTCCACTTCTTCTTCAATCGACGAACTAACGGCTGAATTGCCGATATTGGCGTTGACCTTCACCAGAAAGTTACGGCCAATAATCATAGGTTCAATTTCAGGGTGATTGATATTGGCGGGCAAAATGGCGCGGCCTGCCGCTATTTCCTGCCTGACAAATTCAGCGGTAATTTGTTTGGGTAAGTTGGCACCAAAACTCTGGCCCGGATGCTGGGTTCTATGCTGAGTTCGGGCTTCAGTGGCTGCAGCCAAATTCGCGCGACTTAAGTTTTCCCGAATAGCCACGTATTCCATTTCCGGCGTAATAATGCCACGGCGGGCGTAGGCCAGTTGAGTGACTGCTACACCTGTTTTGGCTTTGCGTCTTTCTGTTAAAGCTTCAAATCTTAAGCTTTGCAGGCTTTCATCCAGCCACTGCTCTTTGCTGTAGACAGAGCCAAAGTCTGTCACCAGTTGTGTATCGTTACGCTGTTTGATCCAGTCGGTACGAAGTGCTGGCAAACCTTTACGGATATCTATTTGAGCATCAGGGCAGGAATAAGGGCCAGAGGTGTCGTAGACCCGAATCGGTGCATTGGGTTGAAATAACGGCTTGTCTTTGGTACCGCCAATTAAGCTGGGTTGCAGTTCAATTTCACGCATACCGACTTTGACGCCGGGCAAGTCACCTTCGATATAGACCTTGCGGCTGGCGGGAAAAGGCTGACCCTGAAACTGCTGAATAAATTGTTCGGCGGCAGCGCGGGTGGCGCGACGGTTTTGATTTTCTGACATATAAACTCCGATGAAATAATTAAATAGTTAATTTTCAACAGAGCTTGGGAAAAGCGTG
>Ga0247725_1000423_pt1 | contig 32432 bp, 46 predicted proteins | sample OKSTACKMCFT3sol_FD_183021 | JGI IMG/M metagenome (GOLD analysis project Ga0247725, IMG submission 183021) | Subsurface sediment microbial communities from gas well in Oklahoma, United States - OK STACK MC-FT3-sol | ecosystem: Environmental > Terrestrial > Deep subsurface > Rock core/Sediment...
CTGCGCGTCGGTCAGCTCGTCCAGCAGGCCACCCATCTCGATCTCGCGGAGGGTGTCCATGAAGGGGCGTTTGCTCATGTGCTGTGTCTCTTCGGTTGATGTGTCAGAGCCCGGTGGTGCCGGGGGTTGGTTAAGCCGCCTGCTCGGCCCGGGAGTCGAGGTAGGCGGCCAGGTCCGTCAGGCGCACGTACAGCGGCGCCAGGCGGGAATCGGTGTGCTTGAAGGTGGGGAGGGCGACCTCTCCGTTGCGGATCAGGGCGCGCAGGCGCTTCTCCGTCTTGATGTGCGGGAAGTAGTGCTCGCGCACCTGAGCCAGCGACAGGCTGTTGGCCTTCCAGCGCTGCTGCAGTAGCTCCAGCGTTGTCATGCCGCCACCCCGCGCCCCGCCGGGAGCCGTAGCCGCACCAGCTCGACGAGACTGTCGACAGCCTTGCCGCGGGCGTGGGTGGCGATGTTGCCGGCCTCGTCGGTGACCACCACGCCGAAGGGGCGCACCTGGTCGGTGGTGAGGGTGACGTGGGGCAGCCAGCCGCGGGGCATGAGTGCCAGCAGGGCGGTGTAGAGACCGACCAGCTCCAGCGCCTGCTCCGGGATGCTCTCCAGGCGCTGGATGCACTCGGCGGCGGCATCCCGCACGGTGGCTGCGTCCACGGCGGTGGGGTTCTGGAAGTGCATGCCGGCCAGCTTGACCACGCCGATGGCGTCGGTGATGGGGTTGGGCTTGCTCATGCGGCGGTGTCCTTCTGCGGGATTTCCTTGATCTCGATGCCCATCTGCTTGGCCAGCCAGTCGATGCCCTTCTCGGTGACTTTGAGCACGGCGTAGTGCTTGCGGAAGCCGAGGTGGCGGGGCTGGGTGGCGCGGGCATCCATGTAGAGGTTGCCGCCGTTGAAATGCCGTGCTGCCAGGCTGCCGTCCTTGTTGAGGTGGCCCTTCTCGCGCAGGAAGGCACGCAGCGTGTTTTCGGTGATGCCCAGGACCTGGGCCGCTTCCTTGACGGTGCGGTTCATGGCGGCAGCCTCAGGCGACGTTGCGCATGGCCTGACGGCGGACCAGCAGGCCCATCAGGCGATCCAGTTGCAGGTAGAGGTGCGGCAAGTCCTCGTCGTTGTGGACGACGAAGTCGTTGTCGTGCACCGCAATGCCCGCCTCGCTGGTGTGTGCTGCAACCGTTGCGGCGCCAGGGCGCTGGATGTGGAGGATGACGCCACCCTTGCTGCGCACCCAGGCGGCCTCGTTCTCGAAGCGCACGTCGCGCAGCACGGCGCCTTGCATGTCCTGGTGCAGCTCGGCCATGTGTTGCAGGTTCTGCTCGGCGAGCAGCAGCCAGAGCTCCGGGTGCACCAGGTCGCGCCCCCAGTCCGTGCCCAGCAGCTGCATGAGTTGGCGGGGAGACTTGCCGATGCCGGGCAGCGGCTGCTCCTTGAGGGCGCCCTCGATGTGCTCGGCGGTGAGGTTGAACATCTGCGCGATGGCCAGCTTGAGGGGCTCGGCGAAGGCGTAGGAAAGCAGGGCGTAGTGGGCGGCCAGGTAGGTGGCTGCGGTGTCTTTGCCGGTGCGGGCGAGGCCGTGCAGGCCGATGAGGAGCTGGTTCATGCGGCCTCCGGAAGGTCGGCGATAGTGGTGTTGGCAGCGGGGAGGTAGGCGTGCAGGGCTGCGCGCAGGAACTCCAGCTGATGCTGAATCTCAGCCAGCGCGGCAGCGTGGCGCTCGGGAGTGTCCTGCTCCCAGTCGTAGGGCTCCCAGCGCACATTTGCTTCGGCAATCAGCGTTGGGGCAGGCGCGCCCTCACGCCAGACGCTGTCGGCGCTGTAGATGCGCACCGCGATCCGGCTGACGTGGCCGGAGAGGTCGATGAACACGATGAAGCGCGGGTTGGAGGCCAGAAGGGCACCGAGCTGCATGAGCTGGATCAGCAGGAGTTGAATCGCGGGGCTCATGCTGCGTCACCTCCGAACGGGCCGGTGCTGCTCGGCTGAGCGCGGCGGCGTTGCTCGCGGGTGACGTATTGGCAGCCGGCGTCACGCGCCTGGCGGCGCACTTCGAAGACGTAGGCGGGTTGGAGGGCCGGGTGCGCGTGCACCTGGCAGGTAGAGCTGTGCTGTGTCGTTTGCATTCCGCGTACTCCTGGTGTGAGAGTGGGTACGCGGTAAAAATACAATCCGTATTTATTGCGGTCAATACTGAATGTATTTTATTTTCGTGAGTGTATTAAAAACCCCGCAGGTGCGGGGTTTGTTTGAATGGTTGAAGGTCGATCAGCTGCGTATCCACCAGATGAAAAGGGCAATCAGCGCTGCCCATATAAGAAGTCCTTGAATGAGCTTCTTCCGGTTTTCCTCTCGGGCTTTGCTGATGTGAGCTGATACGGCATCACTGCTTAATCCGCCGTGGCCAGCCGCCTCTGGTGTGAACACCTGCAGCTGCACCACTGGGATTGGCGTGCGGCCGCGGGTGAGGAGCTTCGTTATGGAGGCTTTCTGGTGCCACTGTTGGTCGAGCAGAGGGGCGAGGGTGACAGCGATGTCTTCCGGAACGAAGCCAATCTGTTCGCCGTCAGTGGTCAGGACTGCAACAGCATGGCGGCTGTACTTATTGTTGTAGTCGCGGCGGAGGTACACATTGTCTCCGGCGCTGACGCTGTCCTCGATGATGCTATCTCGGCCTTCGTGGCGTGTGCCTGCCACCATAAAGTTGAACGATCGTCCTTTGTTCTGCGCCTTCTGCTTGCGTTCTTCTTCCCGCTGCGCTGCTGCGGCTGCTTTCTCTTCGGCCTTGCCCTCGGCCTGGGCTTGGCGGCGCAGGTCAGTGGCAATCCGGCGGTGCTCTGGGGGTAATACAGTCTCAATCGCTTTGTAGACTGCTTGCCGCTCGTCGTCGGTGATGATCCCGTCGAGCAGGACTTCTTCCAGGGTTGCGGCCAAGTGCTGGATTGCGGGGAGGTCGTGCCCTTGGTTGTCGCTGATCCACTTCCGCAGCTCGTGCACTTCGTCATCCGAGAGACGGCCGTCGCTGGTCACGCTCTGACAGATCACCAGCAATTGCATGCCTGTGTCGGCCTGTAGCTGTTTTGCGGTGAGGGAGATGCGCGGCTTGCTGGGCTTCGCTGCTTTGGTCTCGGTAGGCTGGTCCATCTGCGGCGTCCCTGCGCTGGCGATTAGTATTTGATCTTGCTTGGCGGGACGATGCCGCCCACGTAGTGAATTTGCTCGATGTCGCTGCGGGGTATGGTCAGGCGGCCATAGCCGTCGTTGACGGCCATCAGGCTGACCTCCTCGGGGTTCTCGAAGAGTAATTCTTTGACCATGCACTCGCCGCTGGTGCGCCGAACCATGACGTACTCGCCGGGGATGAGGGCGTGATTGGGTTCGCACCAGACAACCCAGCCACTGCGGATCGCGGGTGCCATGGAGTCGCCTTTTACGCGCAGCGAGTAGGCGTCCGGGTCTTTTGTTGGTACGTCGAGCCAGCCGTCTGCAGCGGCTAGCGCATCCCAATATCCTTCTGGGCCCAATTGTGCAGTCCCTACTACTTTTGTGCGCCGGAACGGCCTGGTCAGTTCCGGGCCTGCTTCGAGTGTGGAGCTCGGTGCAGTCATAGCCAGCGGAGGGAGCGACAGGATCTCCAGCATCCGGTTGATTGTTTCGAGTTTTGGTTCGCGCTTGCCATTCAGCCAGTGCCCGACAGCGCCCTGAGTAACGCCCAGGCGCTCGGCCATCAGCTCTTGGCTGATGCCTTGGGAGGCCATTGCTTGTTTTGCGAGGTCATACCATGCGTCCATGCGGAAAATCCTACAGCTTGTATTTTTCCAGACAACGCACGAGGCGTATTAACTGCTTGCAGCCAATAAATACATAATGTATTTTTCTTGTGGCATTTACGGAGGTTGCTATGAGCGCCCTTAGCATTGCCCGCAAGAAGGCGGGAATAACACAACAACAGCTGGCCGGCTTGGTCGGTCTGACTCAGGCCGCGATAGGTCACTACGAGCGCGGTCGGCGTACGCCTGGCCTGAGCGAGTGCCGCAGAATCGTGGCTGCTCTTAACGGGTTGGGTGTTGTTTGTTCGCTGGAAGATGTTTTCCCAGCGCCGGCTGAGCATAGCGCCGCCGCCTGAGATTGCCGGCGCGGGACTCTCACACCCCGCGCCGGCGGGTGCCAGACAGAAGCTCTCACACGCCTGTTTGGCTTACGACGACACAGCACTGCATCGGTCGTGGTCATAGAGTAGGGCGTGCCCTGCGCGATGGCTACACCGTAAAGGAGCCTTTTACGGTTATGAGTCGCACTGACCTTTTGCCGGACGCTGGTCCGGTACTCACCATCCGCCAGGCGCTGTACCGCGCCGGGCGCGACTACCGCGGCGGGGTCACTGGCCTCGCACTCGACCTGGGCATGGATCTGGATGCCCTGCAGAAGAAGCTGAAGTTCGACTTCGAGGCCCGCTGGCCCACGCCAGACGAGCTGGAAGAGATCATCGGCGCCAGCCAAGACCCGCGCCTGCTCGATGCGCTGATGCGCCCGGCCGGGGCGGTGTGGTACCGACCGATTCCAGTGGCTGCTACCCAAGACGCTCTCAAAGCTGTCGGTGAGCTGCTGCAGGAAGAAGGCGAGTTCGTGGGCAGCCTGCACAGCGGAGCCGCCGACAACGTGTGGAAACCGCACGAGGTGGCACTGCTCGAGCACCACGGCAATGAAGTGATCCGCGCCGTGCTCGGCATCATGGCCGGCGCCCGCGCCGCGATGGAGGGCCGCCAGGATGGATGAGGCCCAATTCGAGCAGGCGCAGCGCCTGCAGGACGAGCGCCTGCAGCATGCCATCGCCAACCGCGTGCAGTACCAGGGCGAGAGCGCCGAGGAATGCGGGTCCTGCGGAGTGGACATTCCCCAGGCTCGCCGCCTGGCGGTGCCAGGCTGCCAGATGTGCTTCGACTGCCAGTCGTTGCAGGAGAGTCGAGGATGAAAGAGCGTCCGATTCTCTTCAGTGGACCTATGGTCCGCGCCATCATTGAAGGTCGTAAGACGGTGACGCGGCGCATCGCCAAGCCGGTCAGGCATCCAGACTTGGGCAACATCTACACGCCTGGCGCCTTGGTGCTTGAGAGCGAGCCCCAGCATGTGATCGATCGCGTTTGCCCCTACGGCCAGCCAGGTGATCGGCTGTGGGTGCGCGAGGCGTGGGGCATCGACATGCTCGGCGCGCACAGCACCGATAACGGCTACGACAGCATGTACGCGCTGCGGTACCGGGCCGACGATGCGGAGCGCGAGATTCACGTCGCGCCAGGCGAGCCAGATCCTTACCTCAAGCTCTACGACAACCAGCGCGGAGACTGGCGCCCATCCATCCACATGCCTCGATGGGCCTCCCGCATCCTGCTGGAGATCACTGCCGTCCGCGTCGAGCGCCTGCAGGCTATCAGCGAGGAGCAGGCTCTGGCTGAGGGCCTGGCCCGCGTAACGAAGGACGGAGCTCTGTTCAAGCACGGCATCCCCGAGCGTGACGGCCTGCCCGGTACCGCAGAGGCGGCCTGGCCCTGGCAGGAATGGGAGGCCGACCCACGCAAAGCATTTGCGAAGCTGTGGGCGGGCATCAACGGCACTGGGTCGTGGGCCGCCAACCCCTGGGTCTGGGCGGTCGAGTTCAAGCGGGTGAGGGCCATCGGATGACACAGGCAGGAAGCCCCACTCCGATTGCCGCCTGGGCGCGGCGCTATATCGAGAAGTTCGGCCTGGCGCTGGTATCCATCGACCCGGGCGAGAAGGCGCCCAAGGGCAACGGCTGGAACAAGCCGGGCGGATACTTCACCGATGCTGACCAGGCCGAGGCCTGGTGGACCAAGCACCCGAAGCACAACATGGGCGTGGTGCTGGGCCCGAGCCGTGTGTGCTCGCTGGACGTTGATCATGTGGACTACTGCCGCCAGGTGTTCAGTGACGTGCTGGGCATCAATCTGGATGACATGGCGGTGGCTTACCCAACACTGGTGGGCAACCCGGCGCGCTTCCGCATTCTGTTCAAGGTGCCTGAGGGGCTGGAGTTCAGCCGTCACTCGCTGAGCTGGCCAAACCCGCTGGACCCGGACGGCAGCAAGCACAAGCTGGCCACGGCGGCGCTGAGACAGGCGCGGGACACTAACGACAAGGCCCAGATCGAGGCCATGCAGGCGCGGCAGAAGGAGTTTGCGCCGGTGACGGTGTTCGAGCTGCGGGCCGGGGCGGTGCAGGATGTGCTGCCGCCTTCGATCCACCCGGACACGGGCCAGCCCTACCACTGGCGCAATCCGCCGGCCGATGGCCTGCTCGATCTGCCCAGCGACCTGGTGAAGACCTGGCAGAACTGGGACATCTTCAAGCGCACGGCGCTGGAGGCCTGCCCCTGGGCGCCGGCCGCGACCAAGCCGCCGGCCAAGGTGAAGAAGAGTTCGCCGCCGCGGCTGCCGGCCGGTGAGCACCCCTCGGTGATCGACAGCTTCAACCGGGCGACCGATATCGAGAGCCTGCTGCAGCGGCATGGCTACATCAAACGCGGGCGCAAGTGGCTCGCGCCGCAGAGCTCCACCGGCCTGCCTGGGGTGAATGTGGTGGATGAGCAGGGCGAGCAGCGCCTGTATTCGCACCACGGCTCCGACCCGCTGGCCAATGGGCACATGAACGATGCCTTCGATGTGTTCTGCATCCTGGAGCACAACGGCGATACCTCGGCGGCGATCAAGGCTGCTGCGCGATCGCTTGGCCTGGAGCACAAGCGATCCGGCCCGAGGCCGCCTGAGCCGCCACCGGCTGACTATTCCCACGTCCCTCTGGATGAGCCTGAATCAATGACTGACAGGGATGCCTTGACCGCAAGCAACCTCCCCGGCGCCCCCACCGTTGCGAGCGGTGAAGCAGGGCCGGACTCGGCCGGTGCACACACACCGGGGGGCGAGGGGGGCTTTCGCATTGGTGAGCAGGAGCTGCTGAAAGACTTCGTGCTGATCTACGGCACTGACTTGGTGTGGGACTGCAATCGCCGGCGGATGGTGAAGCTGGCGGCGCTGCGCGAAGTGGTCGGGCGGGAGCGAATCAAGCTGTGGCAGGAGAGCCCCTATCGTCGTGTGGCCGAGGATGTGCTGTTCGACCCGACCGAGCAGTGCGGGCCGACGATGTTGAACCTGTACGACGGGTTCAAGATGGCCCCAGCGCCAGTGGGGCAGGAGGGCTGCCGCAAAATCCTGGCTCACCTCGGGCGGCTGTGTGGAAACCGGAAGGACGAGTATCTGTTTGTGCTGCGCTGGATCGCATACCCGCTGCAGAACCCCGGCGCGAAGATGGCCACCTCCATCGTAATGTTTGGTGCGGAGGGGCCTGGTAAATCGCTGGTGTGGGAGAAGGTGGTCAAACGCATCTATGGCGAGTACGGCGTGACCATCGGCCAGGCGCAGCTGGAGAGCCAGTTCACCGGTTGGCAGAGCCGCAAGCTGTATGCGCTGGCCGAAGAGGTGGTGAGCCGTCAGGAGATGCGCCACTACAAGGGGCTGCTGAAGCACCTGGTGACGGGCGAGACGCTGCAGATCAACGAGAAGATGCAGAGCCTGCGGGAGGAGCGGAACCACCTGAACTTCGTGTTCCTCTCGAACTCGACGGTGCCGCTGGAGCTGGACGATGGCGACCGGCGATATCTGGTGCTGTACGTGGACCAGGTGCCGCCGAAGGAGTACTTCACCGAGCTTGTGCATGAGATCGAGAACGGCGGGGTGGAGGCGTTCTATCAGTACATGCTGACCCTGCCCATGGATGGCTTCAACGAGCACACGAAGCCGCCGCTGAACGAGGAAAAACAGGCGCTCATCGAGGGCAGCCTGAGCCCGGCGCGCTACTTCCTGAGGGTGTGGCAACGGGGCGAGCTGGATCTGCCCTATGGGGCGGCGGTGGCGGGTGATCTGTACCGGGCGTTCTGCCGATGGTGTGAGCGGGCCAATGAGTTCAAGCGACGTGAGCGGGAGTTCTATCAGGAAATCCAGCGTGACCTGGTGCAGGTGCGCAAGGACATCAAGTTTCCTGATCAGCATGCTGACTTCAAGACGTGCCGTATCTACATGCCCAAGGCACTAGAGGCGCGACGTGATGAGCCGGACTGGCTGAAGGATGTGGCGTTGCAGTGCCGGGCTTTCCACGGGGCGCTGAGTGATCGCTACAAGCTGGCCGAGGCGGCGTGATGTTCCGACATTCCGACACATATCAGACAGATATTCCGACAGGACGCAGGCGCTCTAGATCGCTGGTTTCCTACGTTCCGACGCATATCTGAGAAAGAGACATCGCGCGTGCGCGCATGTATGGTTTTTATCGATTCTGCTGTCGGACTGTCTGAACTTTAATTAACTGCATGTTTTTTAAAGAAAAATCATTCAGACAGATATTCCGACACGAATCAGACAGAAGTTTTTAACCGTAGGAGTACATGGAATGGCTGTTTACAAGGTTGAGAAGGGTGAGCTGGTCAAGGCTGCCGAGACGCTGGAGAGTCTGGTGCGGGACGACTGGGCCGAATGGGAGGACTTCGAGAATGTGTTTTTAGGCGACCTGCTGAAGTTCCGGCTTTATGACGAGGTCGATGGCGTGTATCGCCTTTACAACCGCCTGGATGCAGCTCGGCCTGAGGGCGAGCTGCCTGGGGTCCGGTATCTGTTCGATGTGAACCTTGATGATTCGAATCTGGATTACATCCTGGTGACTGATTCTCTGCCGGATTTCCTGGCCGTGATGAAGATGCTCGAGCCGCTGGCTGCACGGAAGGTTCGGCTGGATGCGGAGTTTGAAAAGGCGTCGTCGCGGCGCTGATTACTGCAGGGGGAGGCACAGCATGAACGAGGCGATTGAAGCGGTTCTGCAGCATTGGGGTGAGGCTGTGCTCTGCGGCGTGCCCAGCGGTGGCCTGGGTAGCCCGGCCGGTACGCTGGTGGAGTGGAAGGGCTGCCCGCCGCGCACTGGGGCTGCTGGCTCGCGGATGCTGCTGGCAGGGGCTGGGCCTGATTACCTGGTGGCCGAGGTGAGTGCGGCGCTGGCAGCGGTTGAGCGGGCCGAGGGCGGCGAGCTGCTGCGGCGCCTGGCGTATCGCCGGTACACCTTCGCTCCGGCGCTGACGGTGGAGGAGCAGGTGCGCGACCTCGACCTGGGCCGGGGTGATGCCGGGCGCCGGGCGTACACCCGGGCGGTCGAGCGGCTGCACAAGCTGCTTGAGGCTGAGCTGCTGGCGCGTATGGCTGCACGCAAGGCGGCGTTGTGGATGGCGAAGCGGGAGGGTGATCGGCTGCGGGCGGCATCGCTGCAGCAGGCTGCCAAGGCGCACTCGGGGCGTGGTGCTGAGCTGTATCGCCGGCCAGCTGCTGACCGTTCGTCGGGCGACTCGGCGCCAGTCGGCGCCGTAGCGCCCCGGCAAGCCCCCGTCAGGAACAACCGTTAATAGGGGGTTTTCGGTTTGTCCTTTCGCCGGTACAAAGTCCCCACGATTCGATAGGTCCGCCTACCGAGCAACCGAGCGCACGTGCTGTGCCGACAAGCCCCAGGCCACCCCGCCTGGGCACCTGCAAAACCCCGCTCCGGCGGGGTTTTCTTTTTCCTCCCCCGGGCGTCGCGGCGCCTGGGCTTTGCCCGCGGCAGTCGGGCGTTTTCTTCCGCCGCCATCGGTGGCCCAACCGAGAGCTGAACGATGGATACGAAAGATCCCGGTCTGTGGGCTGCGGTCCTCGAATGGCTTGGTCAGCCGTCGCCGACGGTGCAGGGGTTTCTCATGGCTATGGTGATCGCGGTGCTCCGGGTGATGTACGACCGGAAGGAGAAGGCTTGGCAGCGGATTCTGCTGGAAGGTCTGCTCTGCGGCGTGCTGGCCGTGGCCGGTACCGCACTGGCAGCCCTGGTGCTGGGGTTCTTCTGGCCCGAGTTCGAGGCGCCACTCGGCCGGCTGGCTGTCGCCATCGGCGGTGCGCTCGGCTTCTTCGGTGTCGAGGCTGTGCGTCGGCTGGCCATCAGGCTGCTGCGGATCAAGCTCACGGACATCGAGAATGGCAGCTGAGCAGCGGGGCGGCAGCGCATCGCGCGGATACGGCTACCGCTGGCAGCTGGCGCGGGAGGATCACCTGCGTCGCCATCCCTACTGCGCCGAGTGCAGCACCCCCGACCGGCCGGTGGCGGCTGTGGTTGTGGACCACAAGATTCCGCCGCGGCTTACCGAGGCCAAGCAGAGCGGGATCGCCGAGCGAATCAGTGAGGCATGGCGCCTGTTCTGGTCGCGCGACAACTGGCAGTCGCTGTGCAAGCACTGTCACGACTCGGTGAAGCAGCGCCTGGAGAAGTCCGGGCGCCGCGTCGGGTGCGATGCTTCGGGCCGCCCCACGGACCCCGCTCACCACTGGAACCGCCGGGCATAGCCCTGGCCAGGGGTAGGGGGGGTGAAAAACATTCCGCCGCTCGCCTTCTAGACCGCCCGGTCCCCTTCGTTCGCAACGCCGGGAAAAATGGAGGGTGGGGGGTCTAAAGATGCAGGAGATTGATATGGCCGGGAATGGCAATTCAGGGCGCCCCGGGTTGCCCGCAACCGTTCACCTGTTGCGTGGGAACCCGGGCAAGCAGAGCGTGGCCGCGCTGCAGGCCGCAGCGCATGAGCCTGCGGTACCAACCGCCGCGCCGCCTAAGCCTGACTTCCTGAGTCAGGCTGCTGCTGAAGAGTGGGACCGGGTAGTGGCTGCCCTGCTCAGCCTGGGCTGGGTCAGCACCCTGGACATGATGGCGCTGGCTACCTACTGCGAGGCGGTTGCCGACTGGACGCGCTTCCGCCGCATGATCGCCGAGCAGAATGCCAAGGCAGAGGGTGCCGGTGATGTGCAGACCTACGCCAGCGGTGCCAAGCAGATCAGCATCTGGCGGCAGCTGGCCAATGATGCCGAGCGCCGGGCCAACCAGGCGGGAGGCCTGTTCGGCTTCTCGCCGATCGCGCGGCGTAACATGAAGGCCGCCGCGCCTCAAGGCGAGCTATTCCCCCATGACGCACGAGACGCAGCAGACCGCTACTTCAACTGAGTGCCGCGTCAAGGCGTTCGCGCTGGATGTGCTGGACGGCAAGATCGTCGCCGGGCCGCATGTGCGCAACGCCTGTCGGCGCCATCTGCGAGACCTGAAGAGCGGTGCCTTACGTGGCCTGGTCTGGAGGCAGGAAGAGGCGGACCGCGCCATCGGTTTCTTCGAGGACGTGCTGTGCCTCAACGGTGGCGACTATGAGGGGAAGCCGTTCCTGTTGGCGCCCTGGCAGGCTTTCGTGGTTGGCAGCCTGTTCGGCTGGTACACCGACGATGGTTTCCGCCGGTTCCGAATGGCCTACATCGAGACCGGTAAGGGCTCTGGCAAGTCGCCGCTGGTGGCCGGCATCGGTCTCTATGGACTGGTATCCGACAAGGAACAGCGAGCTGAGATATACGCTGCCGCGACCAAGCGTGATCAGGCGCAGATCCTGTTCCGCGATGCGGTAAGCATGGTCAACATGTCGCCGGCCCTGTGCAGTCGCCTGGTGCAGTCGGGTCGGGACGAAAAGGTCTGGAACCTTTTCTACCCCATAACCAACAGCTTCTTCCGGGCGATCAGCTCCGACGACGGCCAGTCCGGCCCGCGGCCGCACATCGCCCTCATCGATGAGCTGCACGAGCACAAGACCGCCAGCGCGGTGAACATGATGCGCGCCGGTACCAAGTTCCGTCGCCGCGCGATGATCGTGATGATCACCAACAGTGGCTCGGACAAGAAGACGGTCTGCGGTCAGCACCATGACCTGGGCGTGCGCATCTGCGCCGGGCAGGAGGAGAACGACAACTTCTTCGCCTTCATCTGTTCGCTGGATGAAGGGGATGACCCGTTCACCGATGAGTCCTGCTGGCCGAAGGTCAACCCGTCGCTGGACTACATCCCCGAGGGACAGGCCGATGGCATCCCCGGGCGCAAGTACCTGCGCGAGCAGGTGCAGGAAGCGCGCGGTCTGCCAGCCAAGGAGGCCGTGGTAAGGCGCCTCAACTTCTGTGAGTGGACGCAGGCTGACTCCCCGTGGATTGGCTGGGACGTCTGGAGCCAGGCTGAGGAGCGCGTGCCGATGCGCGTGCTGCGCAATCGTCCCTGCGTTGCTGGTCTCGACCTGTCCAGCACGACGGACCTGACCGCCTTCGTGCTGCTGTTCTACCCGACCGCGGCCGATCCGCATTGGCGCCTGCTGCCTTATTTCTGGATTCCAGATCACCAACTGGACAAGCGCGAGCAGCGGGACAAGGTGCCCTATGCCTTGTGGATCAAGGAGAAGCACCTGGAGACAACGCCCGGCCGGGCGATCGGCAAGCTGCATGTGCTGCGGCGCTTGCAAACCATCTGCCACTACTTCGAGGTGCAGCAGATCGCCTACGACCGCTGGCGTATCGAAGACCTGCGCGAGCTGATGGCGGAGCACAGCATTGAGCTGCCTGAGCTGGTCGGGTTCGGCCAGGGCTTCAAGGACATGGGGCCGGCGGTTGACGAGTTCGAGCGGCGTCTGCTTGGCATAGCGCCAGAGCCAGAGGTGATCGACCTGGCGCCGGAGGATTACGAGCTGCTGGATAGTGCTCCGGTGGAGATCGAGACCCTGCGTCACGACGGCAACCCGGTACTCACCTGGAACGCCGGTAACGCCATCACTGTGTCGGACCCTGCAGGCAACCGCAAGGTAGACAAGGCCAAGGCTATCGGGCGAATCGACGGGATTGTCGCCGCCATCATGGCTACTGGCATCAGCGGCGCGACCGCGGCCGGCAGCGGCAAATCAATCTACGAGGAAGAAGGGGTCGGAATATGAAGTTGGTCATCCTGTCCTGGCTGGCCGGGCTGCTGGGCTTCGGCCTGCTGGTGGCGGGTGTGGCCATGTTGCATGTGCCGGCTGCATTCATCGTTGCGGGGGGTGGGCTGCTGGCCTGGGCTCGCCTTGCTGACAAGGCGGCTGCGGTCGCCGCTATGACCAAAGGAGGCTGAGCATGTTCTTTTCCAGCGTGCTCTCCAGTGGGCAGGGCAGCGTCAGCGACGGCAGCAGCAACTTCTGGCGCGGGCTGATCGGTTCTGGTCGTAACAGCACGGGGATCAAGGTGACGCCCGAAACTGCTCTCGGCGTTCCGATCCTGCAGAACTGCGTGACCCTGCTGGCCGAGAGCATGGGGCAGCTACCCCTGGAACTCTACCACCGCAGGGAGAAGGGGCAGCGGGAGGCTGCAATTAACCACCCGCTGTATGACGTGCTTCGCTACCAGCCCAACGGATTCCAGACGCCCTACGAATTTCAGGAATGCAAGCAAATGGCTTGCGGCCTGCGAGGCAACAGCTTCAGCTGGATCGACAGGCGCGACGACGGCAACGTCAAGGCGCTGTGGCCGCTGATGAACGATGCCACGCAGGTGCTCAAGGGCGCCGACTTGCTGCCCTACTACCGCATCGGTAGCAATGAGCCTGTGCCCATGCGCATGGTGCACCACGTGCGTTGGGGCAGCCTCAACCACTACGTGGGCATGTCACCTATCGAGCTGCACGCCGAGGCCGTTGGGCTTGCCCAGGCTGTGCGGCAGTACACCGGAAAATCTTTTGCCAATGGCGTGGCCGTTTCCGGTGTTATCGAGCGCCCCCGCGAGGCGCCGGCCATCAAGGACCAGGCGACCATCGATCGCATCCTCGATCAGTGGGGCAGCAAGTTCGGCGGCATGGACAACGCCAAGAAGGTCGCCTTCCTGCAGGAGGGCATGGCCTTCAAGCCGGTGTCGATGAACCACGTCGATGCCGAGATCGTGAACATCCTCAAGCTCACGGGCACCGATGTGGCGAGGATGTACAAGATCCCGCTGCCGATGGTGAATGACCTGGAGAAGGCCAACTACAACACCATCGAACAGCTGCTGATTCAGTTCGTGGTTTTCGGCTTGCTGCCGTGGGTCAAGCGGCACGAACAGGCCATGATGCGCGACTTCCTGTTGCCGCAGGATCGCCGCGACTACTTCATCGAGTTCAACCTGTCCGGCCTGCTGCGTGGCGACCAGAAGAGCCGCTACGAGGCTTATGCCATCGGGCGCCAGTGGGGTTGGCTATCGGTCAACGATATCCGCCGACTGGAGAACATGCCGCCGGTCCCCGGTGGTGGCGTGTACCTGCAGCCGCTCAACATGGTGGACGCCAGCAAGGGCATGCCTGACCTGAACAACCCGAACGTGCGAGCGCAGCTCGAGCTGCAGCAGCGCGAGATCGAAAGGATCCTGGCCAATGAGTAAATACCTCCGAGCCTCAAGCCTGCTGTTCAACCAGCCTCTGCTGGTGACGCCCGACATGCTCGACCTGGGTGTGCAGTGGGCAAACCGCACGATGAACCTGAACATCATCAACATCGGGGCACCCGCTACGCCGCAAGTCATGGAGGATGACGACTACTCCAGCGTCCGCATGGAGCGCCTGGAGGAGCAGCGCCGGGCTGCCATCGCGCAGACCGGTGTGGAGGTGCTGCCGGTGCACGGGGTGCTGGTGAGCCGCGGTAGCCACATGAACCCCTGCGAGACCATGACCAGCTACGAGGGCCTGCGACAGCAGCTGAAGGCGGCAGTCGCAGACCCGCTGGTCGAGCACATCGTGCTGGACATCGACAGCCCGGGCGGGTCAGCCATCGGTGCCTTCGAGCTGGCCGCCGATATCCGCGCTCTGGCCCAGCAGAAGCCCATCACAGGCCTGGTCAACTTCATGGCCTACAGCGGAGGCTACCTGATCGGCTCGGCCTGCTCCGAGCTGGTGGTGAGCCAGACCAGTGGTGTCGGCTCCATCGGTGTCATCGCCAGCCACATGGATCGCTCCAAGCTGGAAGAGAACATGGGCGTGAAGGTCACCACGGTCTTCGCTGGGGCGCACAAGAACGACCTCAGCCCGCACGAGCCGATTAGCGACCAGTCGCTGAAGGTGCTACAGGACATCGTGCAGGAGAGCTACCAGCTGTTCGTCAGCGCTGTGGCCGAGTATCGCGGCCTGACGCCCGAGCAGGTGATGGCAACGGAAGCCGCGCTGTACCGCGGGAAGGCTGGCATCGCGGCCGGTTTGGCCGATCGTCTGCAGAGCCCGCAGGATGCCGTGGACCACATTTCCCGAGCAGTGGCCAACAGCCGAGTGATGCGCCAACAGGGTCGCATCGGCTTGCGCGCCGCCGCGCTCAATATCCAGACCCGACTCTGACCGCGTTCGCGGCAGTCAACCAGGCCCGCCATGTGCGGGCTTTTTCATGCCCAGGAGGCACGTATGTCCCTTGTACTTCAAATGCGTAGCGAACGCGCCAAACTCAATGACCAGCTGCAGGCGCTGGCCAAGATCGAGGCCGAAGGCGGTAGCCTGACCGCCGAACAGCTGGCCCAATTCACCAGCCTGGAAAGTCAGATCAATGCGCTGACCGACAAGATCAGCCGCGCGGAGATTGCCGAGCGCGCCAGTGCGGCCGCAGCCGTGCCGGTCAGCGAGGGTGCCCAAGGCATTGCTGGGCCGCCCGCTGTGGTCAGCCAGCTGCACAAGGACACCGACCCGAAGGTGGCCATGGCGCAAATGGTTCGCCTGATCGTTCAAGCCGGCGGCAACCAGCACCAGGCTGCCGAGATGGCCAAGGATCAGGGTTTCAATTCCGACGTGCAGATGGCGCTGTCGACCGTCACCCCGGGCGCCGGTGGCGTTCTGGTTCCGACCAACTTCAGCGGCGGTGTGATCGAATCGCTGCGTCCGAAGTCGGTGGTTCGCCGCATGGGTGCCGTCAGCCTGCCGCTGAACAATGGCAACCTGACCATTCCGCGCATCACCGGCAATACCTCGGTCAGCTACATCGGCACCGAGACCGATATCTCCCTGACCGGCATGACCTTCGGCGACCTGAAGCTGTCGGCCAAGAAGGCCGCGGCCATCGTGCCGATCTCCAACGATCTGCTGGCGGTGGCCGGCGTCAGCCCGCGCGTGGATCAGCAGGTCAGTTCCGACCTGGCCACCAGCATGGCGCTGTCCGAGGATCTGCACTTCATCCGCGGCTCCGGCGTTGGCGTGCTGCCCAAGGGCCTGCGTTACTGGGCGCCGGCCGGCAACATCGTGCCGCAGCCGGCCGGCGTGACCCTGGCTGACATCGATGCTTTCCTGGGCGGGCTGATGCTGCGCCTGGAAGTGGCCAACGTCGACTTGGGTGCCTGCGGCTGGATCATGCACCCGCGCACCATCCGCTGGCTGCAGTCGCTGCGCGATGGCAACGGCAACAAGGCCTACCCGGAGATCGATGCCGGCCTGCTCAAGGGCTACAAGTTCGCCCTCACCACGCAGATCCCGACCAACCTCGGTGCTGGTGGCAATGAATCCGAGATCTACTTCGTCAACTTCGCCGACTGCTACATCGGTGAGGACGAGGCCCTGGCGATCGCCATCAGCACCGAGGCCACCTACAAGGATGGGAACGGCGACATGATCAGCGCCTTCCAGCGCGACCAGACCCTGATCCGCGTGATCAGCAAGCACGACTTCGGTCCGCGCCATGTCGAGTCTGTCGCTGTGGGTACCGCCGTCACCTGGGGCGCCGGCATGTAATTGAACGCCCCGCCACAAGGCGGGGCATTCCCTGATTCCTGATCGCAGGTGATGAAATGAGCAAGCCCACTATTGTGAAATTCACCAAGCCGTGGAACGGCTACGGCCCGTCTGAGCTGGCTGGTTTCCCCGCCGAGAAGGCTGAGCAACTGGTCGAAGCCGGGGTGGCCGAGCTGGCAGGCAAGGTCAAGGCGGGCGCCCGCCAGCAAGCTGCCCAACAACAACCGCAACCCGCTGCACAGCAGGTTGCAGACGGCGCTGCTGATGCGCAGAACGAAGACGCCGACGAGAAGCCCTGACCATGGCCCGACGCATCGCGTACATCGGTGATCCTGTGATCACCCTGGCTGATGTGGCGCGCCAGTGCCGTGTCGAGCCGGATGATCTGCAGCCGGAGTTGATCGAGCAGGTCATCATCCCGGGAGTCACGGCTCAGGCCGAACAGCGCACCGGTGCCGCGATTCGTGCAGCCGAGTATGAAGAGGACTGGGCTGAGGGGCGAGCAACCGGTGCGGCGCTCGATGTCGGCCAGGCTGGCGAGGTGGTATCAGTCCACCGCGTGCTGGCAGACGGTAGTACTGAGCTGCTGACCGCCCCTCTGTACCTCCAGCGAGGTCAGCGGGAGAGCTTCCTGCATTTCCCGCAAGGCCGTCCTGTTGGCGTGCTTCGTGTTCGCTACAAGGCGGGGTTCGACCCGGATGCCTACCCGGGAGTGCGCTCGTGGCTGCTGATGAATGCAGCCACCGCCTACGAATTCCGCGAGACCCTGGTGGTCGGCACCATCCTGGCTGAGCTGCCCTCGCACTTCACAGATTCGCTGCTGGCCGAGATCGAAGTGCCACCGAGGTTCTGACATGTCTACCGCCTCTGGATATCGTGCCGGCCAGCTCCGGCACCGGGTGACTATTGCCCTGCGTCAGGATGTGCCGGATGCCTTTACCGACCTGAACACGGTATTCAGCAACCCCGAGCCAATCTGGGCGGGCCTGTTCCCAGTTGGTGGTGCCACCTGGGTCGGCAGTCGACAAGTCGGCGACACCATCACCCACCGGATCGTGATCCGTTTCCGGCCGGGCATTACTGCAGACCATGAGGTCTCAAAGGGCGACCGCCGTTTCCGCATCCGTCGCGTCAGCGACTGGGAGGAGCGGGGCCGCTGGACGTTGATGGACTGCGAGGAGCTGCAGCGATGAGCCTTGCCACCAGTTCCTTCCTGCGGGTCGCAGTCACCGGCTATCTCGGCTGGCGCTTCGATCTGGACCAGATCCGCCGCATCGTGGTGGATACCTCCGACGATGTGGAAAAGGAGATCCAGGCGCTGCTCGGTGGTGCTGGCGGTGGCCGGCAATATCCGATGCAGGGCAGCGGCACCTATCAGGCCTCGTCGCCGGGGGATCTGCCGGCCAAGCGTACCGGCAAGCTGGCCGAGAGCGTGTTGGCTCGGCGCAGTGACAACCAGCTGGCGGCCTGGATCGGACCCTCGACCAAGAAAGGGCTGAAAAGCCCGTTCTACCCGGCCTTCCTGGTGTACGGCACCGCCACCATGGCTAAGCGTAAAAACGCCACCACCATGGCCATGCGGCGCTACCGGGCCCGCTTCAATCGGCAGTTGTCGAAGGCAATGGCCACCTCGCTCAAGGGGCAGAAATGAACCTGGACAATGTGATCGAGCGGCTGCGCGCCACCTGCCCGAGCTTCGGGCAAAGGGTGGCCGGCGCCGCCGAGTTCGCGGCGCTGCCGCAGAACGCCAAGGTGGCTTTGCCCGCGGCCTTCGTCATCCCCATGGATGACCGGGCCGGCGAGCAGGAGAGCCAGAACCGCTACCGGCAGGCGCTGACAGATCGCGTGGCGGTGGTGATGGTGCTGGACAACAGCGGCGACCGGCGCGGCCAGGCCGCCGTCACCACGGTGGATAGCCTGCGCGCCGAGGTGTGGCGTGCGCTGCTGCTCTGGCCGCCTGGTCCCGAGTATGACGGTCTGTTCTACGAGGGCGGGCAAGGCCTGCTGATGGATGCTGCCCGGCTCTACTACCAGCTGGAGTTCGCCGCCGAGACCGAGCTGGGCGTGGAGGATACCGCGCAGCCCGGCATCGTCGCCGGCCTGCCGAGGCTGGCGGGGATTGATGTACGCGCTGACGTGATCAACCCCCAGGTAGACCCGAACAACGTGCCGGGCCAGCACTACAACCCCGCACAACCCAACCCGCGCACCGTGGGGCCGGACGGCCGCATCGAGGCGGGCGCGACCATCGACCTACCGGAGTAGCCCATGCGCCTCTACCCAACGCCTGGCCGCGTCGTGATCGACCCGGCCACCGGCAAGGCTTTGCCCGAAGAAGGGGCCAAGGTCGAGCCCGGACCGTTCTGGACCCGCCGCCTCAATGACGGCGACGTGACCACCGAGAAACCCAAGCAGAAGAAACCGAGGACCAGCGCGCCATGAGCAGCATGACCTTTTCTCAGATTCCATCGGGCCTCCGCGTCCCGTTCTTCTACGTCGAGCTGGATGCCAGCAAGGCCAACAGTTTCAACCCCGACTTCCGCGCCCTGCTGCTGGGCCTCAAGTCCGCCAGCGGCACCGCTGTCGCTGATGTGCCGGTGCTGTGCTCCAGCGCAGACCAGGCCCGCGCCCTGTTCGGCGCCGACTCGATGCTGGCTGCCATGGTCGAGAAGTTCCGCGCCGGCAACCTGTTCACCGAACTCTGGTGCCTGCCGGTGGCCGCGCCGGCCGCAGGCGTCGCTGCCGTGAAGACCATCACCTTCACCGGTACCGCCACCGAGTCGCGCACCATGGCGCTCTATGTGGGCGCCACCCGCCTGCCGGTGACCATCACCAGCGGCGACAACGCCGCCGCCGTGGCCACCGCTGTGGCTGCTGCCATTGCCGGCGATCCGCGCCTGCCGATCAGCGCCGCCGCTGCTGGCGGTGTGCTGACCGTGACCGCGAAGGACAAAGGCGAGACTGGCAACGGCATCCACCTGAGCCTGAACCGTCGCGGCGCCCTCGGTGGCGAGCAGCTGCCCGCCGGCATCACCGCCGGCGCGGTGGTCGTCACCACTCCGGGCTCCGGCGCCCCGTCTCTGGCCGGCGCTATCGCCAACCTGGGCGACGAGGAATACGACTTCATCGGCACGCCGTTCGCCGATGCCGCCAGCCTCGATGCCCTGCGTGCCGAGATGAACGACACCACCGGCCGCTGGAGCTGGGCGCGGCAGATCTTCGGCCACGTCTACACCGCCAAGCGCGGCACGCTGGGCGAGCTGCAGGCCTTCGGCGTCAGTCGTAACGACCAGCACGCCACCATCTTCGGCCTGGAGCCGAACGTGGGTGCTTGCGACTACGAGTACGTGGCGGCCCGCGTGGCCCGCGAAGCGTCGCTGCTGAGCGCCCATGTATCGCGTCCGACTCAGACCGGCGAGATCTCCGGTGTGATGGCACCGCTGCCGCATGAGCGCCTGACGCTCACCGAGCGCCAGACCCTGCTCACCAGCGGTATCGCCACCCACTACCACGGCAAGGATGGCCTGGTGCGCATCGAGCGCTCCATCACCACCTACCAGAAGAACGCCTGGAGCAGCCCGGACACCAGCTACCTGGACAGCGAACCGCTCCACCAGCTGGCCTACGTGATGCGTCACCTGCGCGCAGGGGTAACCAGCGAGTTCGGCCGGCATGCGCTGCGCAGTGACGGCATCCGCGTGCCGGAGGGCGTGGCCACGCCGAGCATGATCAAGGGCCGGCTGGTGGCCGACTACGCCGAGCTGGAGTCGCTGGCCATCACCGAGCGCGGTGACCTGTTCGCCGAGAACCTGATCGTCGAGATCGATGAGACCAACCCCAACCGGGTGAACGTGCTCTATCCGCCGGACCTGGTGAACCAGCTGCGCATCTTCGCAGTGCTCAACCAGTTCCGCCTGAACTACTGATAACGGGAGCAACCCATGAAAAACCGCATCGCAGGCGTCTGCTTCATCAGCGTGGGCGGCGACCAGCTGGAGCTGGCCGGCAAGATCCTCTGCTCCCTGGACAAGACCGAGAAGGAGGGGCTCGCGGGCCTCTCCGGCGTGGCCGGCTACAAGGAAACCCCGCGCGTCCCCTTCATCGACATCGAGGTGTTCGTGCCGCCCGGCTTCCCGATGAAGAAGCTGGACGAGGATGAGCTGGTGGTCACCGCCAACCTGGCCAACGGCATGAACGGTGTTCTGTCGCAGGCCTGGGTAGCCGGCGCCAAAGAGCTGGACGGCGCCGAGGGCAAGATGAACCTGAAGTTTGAAGGGAAGGAAGGCAAATGGATCTGAGCGACCTGAGCGTACCGCTGAAAAAGCCCGTCGAGGCCCATGGCCGGAAAATCGAGGTACTGCAGCTGGCCGAGCCCAGCGGCAAGCTGGTGGTCGAGCTGGGCGAGCCCTACATGCTCACGGCTGATCGCGGCATCAAGGAACTGCCCGGCGTCACCATCAGCTACATCGTCAAACTGGCCAAGATCCCGCGCAGCGCTGCCGAGGCTCTGGCGCCGGGGGATCGGAAGGCTGCCTTCCTGAAGCTGCTCCCTTTTTTAATGCCCTCGGACCCGGAGGAGACGGAGACGGAGGAGGAGCAGAGCGAATAATCGAGGCCTGCTTCAACCTGGCCCGGTTCTACGGTGTGTCGCCGGACGTGATCCTGCGGCTGCCGCACTCGCGCCGCTTGCTGTGGGAACGGCAGGCGCTGCGCATGGCAAGGGAAGAGAGGGAGGCGGCCAGTGTCTAAGTCGACCTATACGGCTGTGCTCTCGGTTATCGACCGGGTGACGCAGCCGCTCAAGCGCATCGAGCGTCAGCTGCGGCCGTTCAAGCGTGCCTTCGCTGACCTGGGTACCGGAGCAGCCGGCCTGCAGCGCGCCCTCTCCGGAGTGGTGGCGCCACTGGGCGCGATCTTCGGTGGCGCCGGCATCGGCAGCATCGGTATGCTGGGTGCCAAGGTGGTCAACACCTCGGCCGAGTTCGAGCGCTTCCAGACCATTCTGGAAACGCTGGAGGGGAGTTCCGACAAGGCCAAGGCCTCGATGGATTGGGTGGCCAACTTCGCCGCGAAAACCCCCTACGAGCTGGCCGGCGTCACCGACGCCTTCGTAAAGCTCAGGGCTTACGGGATCGACCCGCAGGCCGGTGCCCTGCAGTCTGCAGGTGATGCTGCCGCCGCCATGGGCAAGCCGCTGGAGCAGGCGGTAGAGGCCCTGGCCGATGCCATGACTGGCGAGAACGAGCGGCTCAAGGAATTCGGCATTACGGCCGAGACCGCTGGGGACCAGATCGTCTACCGCTGGCAGGAGAACGGCAAGGCCATGGTGGCCACTGCCGATAAGAACTCCCGCGAGCAGATTCAGGCGGTGATCCAGGGGATCTGGAACGGCCGCTATGCCGGCGCAATGAACAAACTGTCATCCACCTGGGATGGCATGTGGTCCAACCTTCAGGACACCATCACCAAGGTCTTCAAGATGGTAGGCGATGCCGGCATCTTCGAGGTGCTCAAGGCTGACCTGAGCAAGCTGTTGGAGACCATCCAGCGCATGGAGCAGGATGGCTCCCTGCAAGCCTTCGCGCAGGCCGTCTCCGACGAGCTGGTGAAGGCCTGGAAGGAGCTGCGGGAATGGGTGCTGAGCATTGACTGGCCGCAGCTCTGGAAGGACATAAAGGGTTTTGCGGTCGGGGTGCGCGACACCGTAGACGCGCTCGGTGGGCTAAAAACCATCGCCATCGCCATCGGCGTGATCTTTGGCGCGCAGGTGCTCTCATCGCTCGTCACCGTGGGTGGTGCGCTGTGGGGCATAGGCGGTACGGCGTTCAAGGTGATCGGCATCCTTGGCGGCTTCTCCAAGGCCCTGCTGGTGGGCTCCAAGGCTATGGGGCTGCTGGTCAACTTCGCCATCATGCTCGGCCCGGTGGGCTTGGCGATCGGTGCCGCAGTCGCGGTGATAGCAGGCCTGGCCTACGTGATCTACGACAGCTGGGACGAGATCGTCAGCTACTTCACCGCCAAGTTCGAGGCGGTGACGGCGGCCTTCGACCAGGGCTTCGTGCAGGGCATGGTCAAGCTCTGGCAAGAGTTCAACATCGTCACGCTGATCATGGATGCTTTCGACGGCCTGGTGAAATACCTGTTCGGTATCGACCTGGGCAAGATCATTGGCGACCAGATCCGCGCGGTGACCGCGCTCATGCCCGACTGGATGGTGAATGGCCTCAACCTGGGAGCTGCTGGCCCTGGCCAGCCGACTGGTGCCGAGCAGCCCGAAGGCGGCGAGGGTGAGGGGGGCGCAGCAGTGCCACGCGGCACCAACAGCCTGCTGGCCGCCAACAAGCAGACCCTGCAAGGGGCCGTGACTGTGAGCTTCGAAAACACGCCGCCCGGGACGCTGGTCAAGCCGATGCCGACCAACCAACCTGGCGTGGCGGTGGAGGCTGACGTGGGCTACCGCTCACTGGCGATGCCCTGATGCGCGCAGTAGAGTTCCCTCTCCAGACAATGAGAAGGGGACTCTCATGCGCGCTCTAGCTTTACTCGGTCTTTCTCTGGTGGTGTCAGTTGTGCAGGCGGCGCCTTCTGCCGAGCAGGAAGCCTTCAAGGCATACCTGCTCAGCGGCAAGGAGCCTAAGGTGAAGGATGCCACCTGGATGACCGACCAGAACCTTTATGTTGGCGTGATTGACGACGGTAGCCGGCGTGATGGTTTTGCCGAGTATCTGTGCATCGCGGCCGCCGACCACGGTGTCAGCCCATATCTGATCAAGATCATCGATATCTCGAAGGTCGTAAAAGACAAGACGTTCGTGGAGCTCGGCAAAGCGAACTGCCCTAAGCCTGGAGAGGAAACAGAGGTCAAGTTCTACTGACCTCTGCCTAATCCACAGAACCCCGCATTGTCGGGGTTTTTTATTGCCTGGAGTAACCATGGCCTGGCGCGATCAGCTACAGCCCGCCTCGTTCCGTGGCGTGCCGTTCGAGTATCTGGCGGATGACCTGGGCGGTATCGGTCGCCGCAACCAGCTCCACGAATACCCCAAGCGCGACCAGTCCTATGTCGAAGACATGGGACGCGGCGCCGAGTCCATCGACATAGAGGCTCGGCTGGTCGGCGCTGATTACCTCAAGCAGCTGGAGAACCTGCTGGCCGCCCTGCGCACGCCGGGCCCTGGTGAGCTGGTTCACCCGTTCTACGGGCGCCTGCAGGTAATCGCCAACCCGGCCTGTCGCGTTCGCCATTCGATGGAGGAGGGCGGGCTGTGCAGCCTGAGCCTGAGCTTCACCGAGGCCGGCGAGAACAAGTACCCGACCAGCGAGGAAGTGCCTTCCCTGCGGGTGGAGTCGTGGGCCGACGAGCTGGTGGAGATCAGTACCACCAGCTTCGCCGAGCTGTTCTCCGTGGTCGAGCTGCCGGAGTGGGTCTCCACCGAGGCGCTGGCCGACATCGAGAAGGTCATGGGCGCAACCAGGACCATCTACGGGCGCGTGATGGGGGCGCAGTGGACCGACCTGCTGGGCAATGCCGGCGGCCTGGCCACGGCGTTGCTCGGCATGATCCCCAGCTTCGGCGGCAGCGCGGGCGGCGGCTCCGGTGGTAGTTCTTCTGGTGGCGGCAAGCAGCCCGCCCTGCAGGCGGCGCGCATGTTCAGCCGCACCCCCAGGCCTGGCAGCACCACGGCGTTGAGCAGCAAGGCGCGGCGGCAGGTGCTGACCAACCGCCGCGCGGTGCTCGATCTGGTCACGCGCGGCAGCATCGCCCAGGCGGCCCGCGAGATCGTCGCTGTCGAGTCGCCCGTGTTCGATGACCTGATGCAGTGGCGGGACGAGCTCACCGTAGTGGTGGACCGGGAGGTCGAGCGCCCCGCCGTCAAGCAGGCCGAGTTCGAGGCGCTGGCCGAGGTTCGGGCCGCTGTCGGCCAGTACGTTGCCAGCGAGGCCATCACGGCCAGCCGCCTGCGCAGCTACACGCCGCCCACCACGCTGCCAGCTGTGGTGCTGGCTTATGACCTCTACGGGGATGCCAGCCGCAGCAGCGAGCTGGTGAGCCGTAACGGCGTGCGGCATCCCTCGTTTGTGCCCCCTGACCCACTGAAGGTGCTCACCGAATGACGACAGAGCGAGTGCGGCTGCTGGTCAACGGCCAGGGGCACGAGGGCTGGAAAGAGGTGCGCGTGTCGGCGGGTATCGAGCGCCAGGCCCGCGACTTCTCGCTGGTGGTGACCGACCGTTGGCCAGGCAATGACCTGGCGCGCCGCGTTGCCCCGGGTGATCTGTGCGAGGTCTGGTTCGGCACCGACAAGGTGCTCACCGGCTACGTGGATGCCACCCCGATCAGCTATGACGCCGGCCAGGTGGCGGTGGGTGTGAGCGGGCGCAGCAAGACTGCCGACTTGGTGGACTGCTCGGCCATCCATTCCCCCGGCCAGTGGCGCGGTGTGAGCGTCGAGCGCATTGCCGGCGAGTTGGCCGCGCCCTACGGCGTGGAGGTGGTGGCAGCGGTACCGACCGGCACGGTGCTCGAGCATCAGCTGGATCCGGGGGAGTCGGTCTTCGAGAGCGTTGATCGGCTGCTGACCCAGAAGGCGCTGCTGGCCACCGACGATGCCGAGGGCCGGCAGGTGCTCACCCGGGCCGGCACCTTGCGCGCGAGCACCGCCCTGGTCACCGGGCAGAACGTGCTCAGCGCCTCCACCAGCCTGGACTTCAAAGAGCGCTTTTCCGAATACCGCTGCCGGGGCCAGCGCGCGGGCAGCGATACCGACTTCGGCGCCGCAGTCGCCGGGCAGGTGACGAGCATCCCTGATCGCGGTGTGAGGCGCCGTCGGGTGCTCGATGTGCAGTCGGACGGCCAGGGCGACCTGGCGGCCATGCGTGACCGGGTGCGCTGGGAGGCAGCCTATCGCGCTGGCCGCAGCTACCAGACCACCTACGTGGTGCAGGGCTGGCGGCAGGCCAACGGCCAGCTGTGGCTGCCCAACATGCGAGTGCGCGTGCGCGATTCCATCATCGGCTTCGATCTGGAAATGCTCATCGCTGAGGTGGACTACCTGCAGAACGAGAGTGGCACCACGGCATCCCTGACGGTGGCGCCTGTGGCGGCCTACGAGCTGCTGCCCGAGGTGCCGAGCGCCAAGGGCAAAAAGAAACGCGGCGGCAAGGGCGGCTTCGCCCTGGGCGAGGGGGAGACATTGGTGGAGTTCAAGCCATGAAGACGTTGAAGAGTCTGCAGCGCGGCTTGGGCAACTTGCTGGCCCGTGCGGTCCTCGGACTGGCCAGCCAGAGCAAGCTGCAGTTGCTGCAAGTGCAGATCCTCGATGGTGAAGGGAAGGACGGTGTGGAGCTGTTCGAGCCCTATGGGCTCACCGGCTTCGCGCTGCCGGGCGCCGAGAGCGTGCTGGCCTTCCTCAGTGGCCACCGCAACCACGGCATTGCCCTGGTGCAGACGGACCGGCGCTACCGCCCAACGGACCTGCAGCCGGGCGAGGTGGCCGTGTTCAACCACGAGGGCACCCGCGTGGTTCTGCGCAACGGCGGCAAGGTCGAGGTGCTGGCTGCTAATGAGGTCAGGATTCAAACCGCCAAGGTCATCGTCGAGGCCCCCGATGTGGAGGTGCACGGCGTGACCAAGTTCATCGGCCAGGTCTGGGCCAACGGCAAGCGCATCGATGAGACCCACAAGCATGACCTGGTGGGCGGTGGCCAGACGGAGGATGTGGCATGAGTTTCGAGTTCCCACTGGTTCTGGACGGTTCCGGCCGGCTGGTGGATGGCGCCCGCGAGAGCCGGCTGGCCCGCGCTGTCATCAGCAGCTTGTTCACCTGGGCACGCGCCCGCGAGGGCGACGAGTTGCCTACCCCCGAGAGCCCGCGCATGGGCTTCTGGGGTGATACCTATTCGCCGATCCAGGGCGATCGCTGGGGCTCCCGCCTTTGGTTGCTGGCCCGCGAGACGCTGACGGCCGCCACCGTGGCCAAGGCGCGCGATCTGGCGCAGGAGGCCTTGGCCTGGATGGTTACCGATGGCGTAGCCAAGCGCGTCCAGGTCGAGACCGAGCTCGGCGGCATCGACCGCTTGAACATGCGCATCCTGGTGGACGAGCCCGGTGGGGCGCGTCTGGAGATTCGTTTCGCTGACATCTGGGGGGCCGTCCGTGGCTGAGTCTCAATTTTCCAGGCCGGCTCTGCCGGTGCTCATAAACCGCATCCGCACCGATCTGCTTTCGCGGTTGGGGCAGGTCGACCAGCTACGCCGTGATGATGCCGAGGTTTATGCCCGCGTCATGGCCGAGGGGTTCAACGGCCTCTATGGCTACCTGGACTGGCAGGCCACCCAATACCTGCCCGACTTGGCTGAGCAGGAGGGCGTCGAGCGCTGGGCCTCAATGCTGGGCGAGTGGTACACCGATGCCACGGCGGCGACCGGCGCCATTCCGGTGGTAGGTGCCATCGGCTCCAGCATCCCGCTCACCGCCCGCTGGCAGAGCCGTGCAGGCCTGCTTTACAAGCCCGTTGCCAGTGTTGTGCTCACCAGCAGCCCGCAATTGGTCGAGGTGCAATGCGAGGGCACTGGCGTGGCCGGCAATCTGGAGGAGGGTGAAACGCTCACCCTCATCTCGCCGGTACCGGGCGTGCAGTCGCAAGCCGTGGTGCCGGAGGCTGGCCTGCAGGGCGGTGAGGATCAGGAAAAGGTGGAGGGCCTGCGCGCCAAGGTGCTGCTGCGCCTGCGTGAGCCGCCGCAAGGTGGCAGCACGGCGGACTATCTGCGCTGGGCTCTGGCTGCTCACCCGTCCGTTACCCGGGCGTGGGTGTATCCGGCAGAGCAGGGGCCCAACACGGTGGTGATCCGGGTGGTCTGCGATGACCTGCCCGACCCCATCCCCACCCCGCAGGTGGTCGCTGCAGTGCAGGCCTACATCGATCAGCGCCGTCCGGTGACGGCCTACGCCTTGGCGCTAGCGCCTATCCCGAGTGCGGTGCCCTATACCATCGAGCTGGAGCCGGATACGCCGGAGGTGCGTGCCAGGGTTGCGAGCGCGCTGGCGGATCTGCATCGGCGCGAAGCGGCGCCGGGCGGCACGCTTTACCGCTCCCGCATCAGCGAGGCCATCAGCCTGGCCGAGGGCGAGGGGCACCATGTGCTGAGCGTGCCTGCCGGTGATGTGGTCATGGCGGCCGGCCACTTCCCGGTCATGGGGGCAATCACATGGGCATGAGTGCTGCTGACTACCTGCAGCAGCTCCTCGCGCTGCTGCCCCCCGGTCCTGCCTGGGCGCCGGACCTGGCGCCATTCAGCGAGCCGCTGCTGGGCGCCGAGGGCGGCGAGCTGGCGGCCTGCCATGGCCGTGCGGATGCGCTGATGCTGGAGACGGACCCGCGCACCACCTACGAGCTACTGCCCCGCTGGGAAGCTGTGCTGGGCCTGCCGGACGAATGCACGCTGCCGGGCGCAACCATCGCCGAGCGCCGCGCGGCGGTGCTGGCCAAGTTCCTGGCCCGGGGTGCGCTCACCCCGGCCTATTTCATCGCCCTGGCCGAGAGTCTCGGCTACCCCGGCGCCACGATTACCGAGTTCCGGCCCATGACCTGCGAGAGCGCCTGCGATGCAGGGCTGGACCCGGATCCGTGGAGTTCCGTCTGGATCCTCAACCTACCCGGCGGCGAGCGCCGCCGCTACATGGATACCGAATCGACCTGCGATGAGGCGCTGTCCACCTGGGGTGATACCACGGTGGAGTGCGTCATCAGCAAGCAGAGCCCGGCCCATAACGTACTTCACTTCGCCTATGGAGATGCCTGATGCGTCGTATTGATACCCCAACCGCTGCGCAGGATCTGTTCGGTCCCGGCAAGCATGGCTTCCGTAACGGCGACCCGGCCAATGCCGTGCTCGCCACCCGGCTGAATGCCGAGCACTTCAATGCGGTCCAGGAGGAGATCGCGGCAGTGGTCGAGGGCAGCGGAGCAGCGCTCAACCCTGCAGATAATGGCCAGCTCTTCACCGCCATCAAATCGCTGTTCCGCTCGGCGACCCTCAAGGCCACTGAGGTGCTGCTTGGCGTGCTTCGTATTGGCACGCAATCGGAGGTTAACGCTGGGACTCTGGACGATGTTGCGGTTACCCCTCTAAAGATGCGGTTTGGCTTTGTCATCCTCATGGCCGCGAATGGCTATATCAAGTTCCCTGAATTTTTGGGCAGTTTTCTGATTCAGTGGATTTTCTCCACTAACTTGGGCTCACAAGGCGCGTCTTCTACATGGCCAGTTGCATTCCCGAGTACGTGCGCTTTCGCCTGTGTGCTTTGCCAAAACGGTTCTTCTGTCATTCCTGTATCTCTGGGCGTTAAGACAACCACAACAGTAACCGCCTTTGCTGGAAGCCTTCCTGTGGGCATCGGTTTCATCGGCTTTGGAAGATAAGGAGAAATCAATGTTCTACTCCGCCACCAACAACACATGGTATCTGCCAGGGTCTCGCAGCAAATATGAAGCTGCCGGAGGCTGGCCTGATGATGCTGCTGAGTACCCGATGGAGGTATTTCTCGCTACGGTAGCTAATCGTCCTGCTGGCAAGGAGCTGGCGCCTGACGCTGATGGGCGGCCAACTCTAGTTTCTCCTGAGGGACCAACGCGCGCAGAGTGTGAGGCGCATGCGTGGGAGAAAATTAAAGCTGAGCGCGATCGCCGCACCCAGCTTGGGGGGTTCGAGGTTGAAGGTCATTGGTTCCACTCGGATACTTTCAGTCGAAGCCAACAGCTCGGCCTGGTGATGATGGGCGCAGCGGTGCCGGCGGTGCAGTGGAAAACTATGGCCGGAGACTTCGTCACCATGACCCCAGAGCTGGCCTCGGCTATCTTCCATGCTGGAGCCGCCAGTGACATGGCCGTCTTCGCCGCAGCGGAGGAACACCGCACAGCCATGCTGCAGAGCGCTGATCCACTTGCCTACGACTTCACGGGCAACTGGCCGCAGGCATACGGCGAAGAGGCCTAGCCATGGACAGCGTCCGTGTTCTGTTCACGCGCCGTCATCATCCGGGCAGCCTTGCCATCCGCGCCTTCACCTGGTCGGCCTGGTCTCATGTCGACCTGCTAGACGACAGCACGGGCCAGCCAGAGCTGGTCGGCGCAGTAGCGCCCTCTGGCGTGGTGGTGGAGCCGCTGGCCTACAGGCTCCAGAAAGCCAGCCGCGCCGCGCTGGTGGAGTTCCGTGTAGGGAGCGCTGCAGCCGTCTTGGCTGCGGCGCGCAGCCAGGTGGGCAAGCCATACGATTGGTCAGGCGTGGCTGGCCTGGTTACCCGAAGCCGCGATTGGCAGGGGGGAGAGGACTGGTTCTGCAGTGAGCTCGTCGCCTGGGCGCTGGGCCAGGGCGGTTTACCGCTGTTTCGCGAGGAGCTCGTGGGGCGCATCACGCCGCAGCACCTGTGGATGCTGGCCAATCCTTATACCCGTCCCGCCTCGCCGCTGGATTTACTCGATCAGGTCTAGGCCTGTTTCGCTGAGCAAGCCCGCCCTGTGCGGGCTTTTTTGTGCCTGGAGGATTCATGACCCCAAGAGAAGCCCGCAACGGCCCTGTGGCCGAGGCGCTGTCGTTGCTGCCCGCGAAGATGACCAGCCCGCAGGCCGAGCTGATGCTGCTGGCGATCGGCCTGCAGGAGTCCGAACTCAAGTACCGCCGTCAGCACGGCAATGGCCCAGCGCGCTCCTTGTGGCAGGCCGAGCAGGGCGGCGGGATGGTCACAGGCCTGCTCGGCTTCCATAACCAAGATGTGCAGGACCTGGCGCACGGGCTGTGCGCCGTGCGTGGCGTGCCGGCCCGGCCGCGTGCTGTCTGGGAAGCGCTCGAGCACGACGACGTGCTGGCGGCCGGCCTCGCTCGCCTGCTGCTGTACACCGATCCGGCCAGATTGCCGGGCCTCGGTGACGAGGAGGGCGCCTGGCAGCTGTACCTGCGCACCTGGCGCCCAGGCGCCTTCACCCGCGGCACTGCAACGAAGCGCGCAGAGCTGCGGCACAAGTGGGCGAAGAACTACGCGCAGGCGCTGGAGGTGGTGCGGTGATGGCGTGGGTGCGGGTGGTCCCGCTGTGGGCCTGGCTGGCCGTTGTCCTTGGACTGTGGACAGTGGTTGAGGAGCTGCGTCTGGCGAATCTGCGAGGCGAGCTGGTGGCCGAGCAGGCTGCACACAGCGGATACCGCGCCGAGGTGGCCGAGCGTGATCGCCGGGCGGCGGAGGCGGCTCTGGCTGAGACGAAGCGCCGCCAGGTGGCGGCCGAAGGGGTAGAGAAAGATGCTCAAGGGAAACTTGGTCAGGCGCAAGGCGATGCTGCTCGGGCTGGTGATGCTCTGCAGCGCCTGCAGCAACGATACGCAGAGACTGAGCAGCGAGCCCGCCAGTGCGGTGATGCCATCACTGCCCAGCTCAGCGCGGCAGCAGAAGCCGGCGCCCGAATGCGTGCCGAGCTGCTCGGCCGGCTTGGAGCGGCTGCTGGACTCTATGCTGCTGCCGCCGACGACAACCGAGTGAGGGGGCAGGCCTGCGAGGCCTCCTACGATTCGCTCACGCAATGAAGAGAGCAGCCGGCCGAGGTGCGCCAACACCCGGGCCGGCTGCCGAACTCGCAGACCGTACCTGCAAGCCCAGCCAAGGCTCCCGCCTCGTGCACGAAGCGAGCGCGAGCCTAGCACTGTTCATTCATACAGTAAAAAGGTTTGCACATGACCCAACCGATCATCCCCTGGATGGGCGGCAAGCGCCGTCTGGCCGATCGTCTTATCCCGTTGTTCCCGCCCCATGAGTGCTACGTCGAGGTCTTTGCCGGCGGCGCTGCGCTCTTCTTCCTTCGCCCACAGCCGGCGCCTGTCGAGGTGCTGAACGATATCAACGGCGACCTGGTGAGCCTCTACCGAGTGGTGCAGAACCACGTCGAGGAGTTCGTGCGCCAGTTCAAGTGGGCGCTGTCCAGCCGGCAGCTTTTCGAGTGGCAGAAGATCACTCGGCCGGAGACCCTCACCGATATCCAGCGCGCGGCGCGCTTCTTCTACCTGCAGCACCACGCCTTCGGCGGCAAGGTGGCTGGGCAGAACTTCGGCACGGCAACCACCGGGCCGGCGCCCAACATCATGCGCATCGAGGAGAACCTCTCCGCAGCCTGGCAGCGCCTGGCCGGTGTGTATGTAGAGAACCTGCCCTGGCTGGAATGCGCCGAGCGCTACGACCGCCCCCACACCTTCCTCTACATGGACCCGCCCTACTGGCAGACCGAGGGCTATGGCGTGGACTTCCCCTTCGAGCAGTACCTGGCCATGGCCGACTTCATGCGGCGCAGCAAGGGCCGGGTGATGGTCAGCATCAACGACCACCCCGATATCCGCGAGGCGTTCGCTGGCTTCCACATGGAGCGCATCGACATCCGCTACAGCAACACCAACCAGCGGCAGAGCATGGCCGAGACCACCGGCGAGCTGGTGATCATGAACTGGAAGCCGGCCGAGCTGGGCGGGTTGTTCGACTCAATTTGACGGAAAAGAAAAGGCCTCGCGGATCGCTCCGTGAGGCCTTTTTTGTGTCTATAACTCTCGGATTTCGCGGCGTAACTCGTGGCGTTGCGGCGTCATTCGTAAACGTTAGTTCTTAGACACACCTTCTATAAAATCTTTTAAGATCAAACACTTATGCCTGGTTTTACCGCTGGTGCTGCATCATAGGTGTGTGGGCTGACAAATCGCTCATGCTGTTCGGTCCGGCTGAAATCGCAAAAGCGCCTAGTGTAGGGTATCCCTCCTTCTCGTTTCACCCCGGAGTGCACATGGATTCCATCA
>Ga0247725_1000424_pt1 | contig 32384 bp, 28 predicted proteins | sample OKSTACKMCFT3sol_FD_183021 | JGI IMG/M metagenome (GOLD analysis project Ga0247725, IMG submission 183021) | Subsurface sediment microbial communities from gas well in Oklahoma, United States - OK STACK MC-FT3-sol | ecosystem: Environmental > Terrestrial > Deep subsurface > Rock core/Sediment...
GGGGTTCTATCTAGGTCAACAAGTTGCACTAACATACCATCGCTGCTGATGGTGACTGCATCAACAATTTCATCAAACGGGGTCACAAAACCTACACCGACAAATTTTAGCCCTTTACCGGTTTGGTCATTGAGCAGGTAAGTTACAGTACCCGCTTGAGTAATGGTCACATCACCTGGGCACTGCTGCCCGTTTGCATCGGTATAGATAAATACAGGTTCTCCATTTTCTAGGGTGACATTCACTTTAATAAATTGTGCAAAGCCTTGTGGTGCCGTCATGTTTATTTTCCTTCTGTGGTTAGAATCGAATATTTTTAATATCTTTTTTTTCTAAAAAAAGAATAAGTTCTTTATGTGTATCAAGTTCCCCTAAACAATCTAGCGATTTTGCATAGGAAATCATAAATATTGGGTCTTTGTTTTTTTCAGTAAAAGGCTTTATTTGTTGTTTTACCTTTTTACATAACTCGATGCTGTAAGGTGATTGGCCAAGTTTTTTATAGATGCTAGCTTGTAGTAACTCACTTATAGCAAGGTTTGCTATGTAGGTGATTTCTTGATTAAAATCGTTTACTAATTCTCTATATGATTCGGTTGCTAATTTTGCATGTCGCAAACTCTCATTTAAGTTCCCAATATTTAGCATGAGTTTTGCTTCGGATAAGAAGATTTTTGCAGAGATATCTTTGTATGTTGAGGACTTGACCAATAAAGATTTGTCATCAAAATTGATGTTAGTTGATTTTTCAATTTCCAAATATTGGCTTTTACTTGTGCTTAATTCAAGAAGTTGTGAATAAGAATAATATTTTAATCTTTTCCAACGCTCATTTTCAGGGTCTTGTTTAAATGCAAACTCAATAGTAGCAAGTCCCAAAGAGGCTTTATTCAACGCTTCTGTTAGGCGACCTTGATAACTTAAAAGTGTGGCGATGTTTTGATAACTTCCTGTGAGCCTATCGAGCAAATAAGGTTGTTTTTCAAGATTTTTGGTTGCCAAGGTTTTTTGTATTTCCTCATGGATTTGGATAGCCGTATTTATATCTCCTTGTGATACAGCTGCGCTGGCTAACCAAGAACGAGTATCGGCCACATCGGCAATCAGTTGGCTATCTTCGGGGGCTTTGGCCAGTGCCAATAGCTTTAATCGTAATGACTCCTCAAAATCTTGCTGCGCGTTAGCAAATTCCTGTTGGTTTATGGAAACAGAACCCAGCGAGTTATGGGCATAGGACAGCTCCATCAGCGCATCTTTATCCTCTGGCGCTAGGGCATACATGGTTTGGCTATAGGCTAAGTACTGCTCGAAGAACGGGCGCGATGCGGCCCAATCACTCACATCATATTTAAGCTGTCCCAACCAAAAGGCATTGGCACCTAAGGTTTTTAGTAGGGCTAAGTTGTCTGGCTGCAATTCGAGCAGCGGCAGCATTTTTTCCTGCGCGGCGAGTAGGGCGCTGCGGGCTTCATCGATTTTATTGCGTGAATAGGCGACTTCGCCCATGGCCTCTAAGGTCTGCCCATGTTGGAAGCGGGCATCGAAGCTTAAGTACTTCTCATCGTCTTGGCTGGAGAAATCCGTGAAATATTCCAATGCCTTATTACTGATGCCATCGAGTAAGTCCATCCGGCCGATGCCGCGCATCTTATCGGCGAAGTCACCCACCATAAACCCGAGTAGATCTTCGGCGGCGAGGCGTTTTTGCTGGGCCAGCTTTTCGGCTTCGATACTGCGAACACTCATAATGACCGAGGTTAAGGTGAGTACGCACAGCAGGGCGACTGTGATGCGTCTCGTCCAGCGCAGCATAGTGGCGCGTTTGCTGGAGGCGGCAATAAAGTCGGTTTCTCGCTCGTCTAAGTCAAATAAGGGATTTTGCCTAAGGCTTTGGGCCTCTTTTAAGGGTTTACCCTCGGCCAGCAAATAGGCGCTGTGTTTGGCTTCGCTTAGCCAGCGCTGGGATAAATGCTGTAGTCGGCTCTTAATACTGAGGCTGTCGTTATGTTCGCTGATCCACGCCGTCGCCCTTGGCCAGCGGCGCAGCAGGGCTTCGTGGGCGATGCTAAAACAGGGTTCACCATTTTGCAGATGGGACACAAATAAGCGGCTATCGACCATGGCTTGCACTAGGGCGGTTTCGGCCGCGCTTTGCAACTGCGACCAGCGGGCGGTGCGGCTGGTGATGGATTTTTCATCCTCACGCAGGGTGACTAACAGGGACAAAATCCGCGGCAGACTGGCTTTTTCGGCCTCAGTTAAATGGGAGATGGCCTGCTCGGCATTTTTACCGATAGCGCCTTCGATGCCGCCCAAGGTGCGATACACAGAGACCAATAGTTTGTCATCGTCACTGCGTTGTAAATACAGCGCCTGTAAGGTGTATTGCAGCATGGGCAGCGCATCTGGATTGCTGGCGGCATCGCTACAGAGCATTTCATCGAGCGGCATGGCGGTGTCGCTGTCAATGTCCCAAGTTAAATTGGCGGCAATCGCCGGCAGGCGGATCATTTGCAACAGCTCGGTGCGCGTGGGCGGCGCTAAGTCGAAATGGGCACCGCGGGCTTTGCCCGCCATCAGGCTGGGGTAATTGACCAGCAACGGATAAAAATCGTTGCGACAGGCACTTAGAATCAACACCGCATGGGAAGTGGCAAGACGCTCTAACAACTCGATAAAGGCACTGCGCTCGGCGTCGCTAAACAGCGGCGATGATAATAGCACCTCTAATCGATCGATAAATAAGCTAAAGCGTGGCGTCGCATAAGCATGATTTTTAAGGCTTTGTTTGCATATCTCGACAATGCTCTGCGGATCTTGCTCAAGCTTGGCTGCAAGCGTATCTGCGCTCATGCCCTCAAATACTGGGGTGTCGTTTAGTTCCCAGTCGAGCATGGCGCTAGCCAAATCGGTGAGCAGTTGTCCCTTGCTGACATCGGCAAAATCGAGGCTGCTATAGGCCACAACCCCAACGCCATTAAAGCCATTGGCGGCCATGAGGTTAGGCAATACGCCGGCATTAATTAAGGAGGATTTACCGCTACCACTGGGGCCTAAAATTAAGCAGAAGGCGCGGCCAAAATGGATTTGCTGGCTAATGCGATTCAGCAACGTGCTAATTTGTTCGCTACGGCCGAAGAACACGTCGGCATAGTTGGCGCTGTAGGCTTGCAGGCCTGGAAACGGCGAACCACCTTGCCAAGTTTGTGGCGTGGCGCTGGCCTCGTGGCCGACGGGAAAGCGCACCTCGGCTAAGGTGCGATAACCACGTTTGCGAATGGTCTCAATGTAACGGGATTCGGTGGCACTATCGCCTAAGGCGCGACGTAACTGGTTGATAATCTTATGCAGTGGATTGTCGCCCGTGTCGACCCCAGGCCAGCAATGGCTGACAATTTCGTCACTGCTGACCACTTCACCGGCGTTTTGGCAGAGAAATAACAACACATCCATTGCCTTAGGTTCAAGTTGTTTAACTTGTTTACCAAGGAGTAGGCTGTTGGCGCTGGGATTGACTTGCCATTCACCAAAAAAAAATGTGCTGTCACTCATAGGATTTCCATTGCTTGAGCATCGACTAAGGCGGAGGAATCGCGGTGCCGTTAGCCATTGTTATTTTTATATTCCATTTGCATATGTTGCTATGGGGTTTTGCGTCAAAACATTGGCATTATGCCTAGACTCCTTGTTATTTAAAAGAAGTAAGCTTTTATAATCAATGTAAATTTTATCTTGAAATTGTGACAGCATGTTGTGCTGATACCCATGTGTTGTCACAGGGTTGGGGGATTGCGCGATAATTGCACTTTCGCTTGGGTAAACGCTTGGCTTGGCAGCACAAACTCGGATGACGGGTAAAAAAAGAGTGCCCAAGGTGGGCACTCAAAGCGGTTGGGAAGGGAGAAATAGGTTAGGCTAAATTGAGTTAGCGCGTAAGCACCAGTGCGTTGGCCTGAAAACTTAACCGTGCCATTTGCCCTTGGTCTTGCAGCTCTAGCTCGTTGAGTTCAAAGGGCGGTTGTAGACCGGAGGCTTGGATAAGTTTGGGGTCAAACATCAGCTTGAGTTTGGGGGATTCGGGCGTTAACCAAGTCGCCGCTTGGGTGCGCATGATCGCGACCTTTTGGCCCTCGGCATTGGTGCCCGTGAGCACGCCACTCAAACCAAAGCGTCCCGCCTCGGCGACAGTTAGCTCAAAGTTGACTTGATTTGGCACGCCTTTATCCCAGATGGTCAATACTTCTGGTTTGATGCTGGCGGAATTGACATAGGACTTAAAGGCGGTTTTCACCGTGCGCAGCACTGGGCGGCCATCGACTTGAGTCTGGACTGTAACTTCGATTTCACTCAGCCCCGCATTGCTGCTGGCGAGGGGCAAGTCTGCGGGCACTAAAGCCTGCCATTCATCCCCCTGTTTCACCATGGCCAGCGCTTGCTCTGTACCATCGGCTTGTTTGAGTTTGGCCTTAGGCGCAAATTGATTATCGCTTTGGCTTAAGGCGAGTTTTACCCCAACCGTTTGGGCATCGGCCGCAATTGCGCTGGGCGCCTTGATGCTTAGTTGATAGGGCGAGCCTTTTTCCTTCACGTTGACCAAATAGTTCGCCTTAGCGACCAAGGGCTGGCTGACTTGTAGGCGATATTCTCCGGCCGTGGCTTTTTCAGACATTTGCAGGGCGCTGGAGTCATCGGCTAAGCCTGCGCTTGCTAGGGCGTCGGCGCTCACCAGCGATTTAACCAAGGATTCCGTGGCTTGCGGACTGGCGTTTTTCCCCTGCGGCGTTTGGCCTATCCGCTGAATTTGCACCCGCTCGGGGGCAACGGCATCGGCATGCATTAAGGCGCCTGTGCTGACATCGCCACGGGGCGCAATCCGCACTAAGCTGCCCGCTTGGCTTAAGTTGAGCTGCACGCCAGCATTTAGCTCGGCGCCGGTGACATTTAGCCAATACTCATCACTTTGGCTTGCCTGCTCAAGCACGGGTTGACTGGCTTGGTATTCACCATAGAGCGGAGTGATAAAGCTGACGTAATCGGTACTGGTATTAATTGGCGCGAGAGTTGGCGAGGCGATATTAGTATCGACAAGGTCGCTCTGCGTCGGCGCGGCTAAGGTTAAGCCCTTGGCATACATTGGGCTGGCTTCTTTTTGTGGCTCAGGCGTGGGTGAATCATCCTGACAGGCACCGAGCAGGCTAGCAAAGATGACCAAGCTGACCGCTTTGCTTAAGGTGCGGAGTGTAAAAGGTGGCATAGTGAGCTCCTTAAATATGATTGCGGATCAGCGTGTCTAAGTTAAAGCAGGCACGGCGACTCTGCTGATGGCTTAACGGTTCTTGGCCTCGGGTCTTTTGTTTATCGGTGAACCAGACTGTGCCTGCGGCTTTTTGGGAGCTGCAATTTAAGAAGCCGTCGGAGCAGCTATCGAGCCAGTTTTGGGTGGTTTCGAGGGCGACCTGATATTGATAGCCAGCGCAGTAGCTGTCGCTGTCCCAAATGGCGGAATCCACATCCGAGCCGACAACCACCTCGAAGGGCTTACCTAAACTCGGGCGACCCGAGGTGCCATAGAGCCAAGTGTTGTTGTAGTTTGCCATCCAGCCGACTTGCTGCTGTTTGACTGCATTGCTGCCATAGCCTAAGAGCCAACCTAGAGTCGTTTCGAACACATTGCCTTGATTGACTGCATCGGCCAGCGGCGTGCCGCCACTCGATGGCGCGAGGGCGATGACTCTGGAGGTGGCTTTGATCACCGCAGGATAACGGCTGTCCCAGGTGGGGTTTGATAAAATCCAGCGCACCACATTACCGCCATTAGAGTGGGTGAGCAGGATTAAATCATCAATATTCTTCGCTTGAATAAAGCTATTGAGCTGAGTGGCGAGGCAACCCGCGGCGGCTTCTTCCCACATATATTGGTCGAAGTCACAGTTGATGACAGTGTAATTATTGGGGACGGGTATCCCTTGGCGCACTGAGTTAACAAATTCCGAAGTCCAATAGTCGGCTAACGCATTGGTTTGTTTTCCGGTTCCGTGAACAAAGGCGATACCTGTTGCGGCAAAAACCGCGGGGCTGACAGCTAACAGACCCAAGAGCATTAAGGTGTTTTTTATCTTCATGGGTGTTTCTCATCTCTAGTGATTGAGCGCGGCCTTACAGTGCATTGCAATCGTGAACATTAATCAGGTGTCTGTGTCGATTGACATCGCTGCACTCTGGTGCAAGGCAATCTTAGGCTGGTTTTAAGGAATGCTGCGCAGTAAAACCACTGGGAGTAAAAGTTTACAAGCTGAGTGACCTTGCTATGGTGGACAGGGTAGACTCTTACTCTGGCTTATTAACCTAGTCGCAACATTTGGGGCTGGCAAGCAAAAATTCGCTATACAATTTAATGACATAGCGACAATCTTTTGACTTTGTTTTAATATGACCTAACCGACAGCTAATTGCTTGATCAGTAAACGCTAATAAAACGTATAGCGTATTTAGCCGTTTGAATTGGCTGGGATGGCTCAAAAATTATTTTTACTTTAACGTTTTGGATCGTTATTGGTTCTATAGCGTTTTCACACTTATTGGGAGGCACCTTTGGCCATCACACAACAGGAAATGAGCCGCTGTTTAACCGAACTCAATTGCCGTAGCAATTTTTCGGTGAAGAGCATTACCGAATATATGTTGCCAGGTACTAAGGAAGCCTTTTACCTGCATATGGATGGCAAAACACCGCAACTGATTATTCGCCCCGCGTTTGAGATATTTTCGGGTGAATTTACCACCTTAGCAGGCGTGCATGCTAAATATGACTATTACCACAGCGCGGAAATGACGCGATTTCCCAAACGTTTACATAAAAGTCTGACTGAAACCCACTATGGATTGGCCTTTAGTTTTGATTCCATTGAGGCGGTGCAGCAATTTATTGAGCGTTTAAGCGCTATCGTCAAAGGGGCTTAGGATTTCATCAAAGATAAATACAAGCCTTAAGAGTGGTTTTAAACCTCTGATATTTTAGGCTTAAGCTTTTAGGTTAAATTCCTCAATTTTAACCAAAATGAGGAATTTAACTGCTGCCTTTTCCAGCAGCTTTTCAGTATATTCATCAATAGATGAATTCTGCCGGAGAGGCTTATGTCGCTTATCCCTCGTCGCCCAAGAGGTGTGGTTCCCTTTGCCGCCCAATCTGGGCTGTCTATGGCTGCGGGTCGTCCGAAGGGCAACTCTGATGCACGTCAACGGCTGATCACCGCCGCGGTGACGCTCTTTAGTGAACGCAGTTATCCCACTGTTTCTACCCGTGAAATAGCCCGTGAGGCCGAGGTGGATGCGGCGCTTATTCGTTATTACTTTGGCTCTAAGGCTGGGCTATTCGAGCAGATGGTGCGTGAAACCCTCGAGCCTGTGATTGCGCGTTTGCGTGAAATCTCCTGCGCTCAAGCACCTAATGATATTGGCGAACTGATGCAGATCTATTATCGGGTGATGGCACCTAATCCCGGATTACCCCGATTAATCGTGCGTGTGTTGCAGGAAGGCGATGGCACCGAGGCCTATCGGATCATGTTGTCGGTGTTTGAGCAAATTCTGTCCCTCTCGCGCCAATGGGTTGAGTCGGCATTAGTGAATGCTGGATTACTCAAAGCAGGGTTAGACCCCAATTTAGTGCGCCTGAGTTTTATCAGTTTGATGGTGTTTCCGCTGATTGCTCCCCCGGTTTTAATGCGTCAGTTTGGCCTGTTTAGTAGCAATGCCGAGGACTTACAACGTTTGGCACTGCACAATATGCAGGTGTTTACCCAGGGCGTTTTGCGTGAACCTAGGAGTGAATGATGAGTGTATCTAATGGGTTAGCTGTGATGTCGGTTAAGGCGCGACGACTATATCCCCAAAGATGGGGCAAGCTGGTGACGAGTCTATTGGTCGCGGCGCTGTTGCTGCAATTGACGGCCTGCGGCGATGAATCCCCCCGAGTGCTGGGTACGGTTGAGCGCGATAGGTTAACCCTCACCGCCCCTGTGGGGGAGTTGATCAAGCGGATAAATGTGGTCGAAGGCCAGCAAGTGCAGGCGGGGGAAGTGTTACTTGAGCTTGACAGCACCGCCGCTCAGGCGCGCCTTAGCCAGCGTCAGGCCGAGCTTAAGCAAGCCAAGGCAAAGCTGGCGGAAGCGGTAACGGGGGCTCGCTCGGAAGACATAGATAAAGCCCGCGCCGCCCTTGATGGCGCCAATGCCAGTGTTAAAGAGGCGCAGCAGAGTTTTGAGCGTACGCAGCGGTTATTTAAGACTAAGGTGCTCAGTCAAGCAGATTTAGATGCTGCGCGCGCGGCGCGTGATACCAGCCTTGCCAAGCAAGCCGAAGCCGAGCAGAGCCTAAGACTGCTGCAAAACGGCACCCGCAGCGAGCAACTCGAGCAAGCCAGAGCCGCAGTCGAGGCGGCCATGGCTGGCGTGGCGCAGGAGCAAAAAGCCCTCAAGGATTTAAGCCTAGTGGTGGCGAGAGCCGCAATGGTGGATACCTTGCCTTGGCGGGTGGGTGACAGGGTGGCCGCAGGTAGCCAACTTATTGGTTTATTGGCAATTGAGCATCCCTATGTGCGGGTATATCTACCTGCGACTTGGCTCGATAGGGTCAAGGCGGGTAGCCAAGTGAAGATCCTTGTCGATGGCCGCACGCAGCCTATTGCAGGCACTGTGCGTAATATTCGCAGTCAACCGGCTTACACTCCTTTTTATGCCTTAAATGAACGCGATAGGGCACGACTGATGTATCTGACCGATATTGATATTGCGCTAGAGGGGCAGGATTTACCCACGGGAATGGCCCTTGAGGTACAACTGCCATGAGTGCACAACAGGCTTCAGCAGGGGGAACAGTCGCTGGGACATCAGCGGCTGAAACATCAACCGCGGCATCTGAGTTTGCTATCGAAACCCGTGGTATGACCCGCGCCTTTGGCGGCATCAATGCGGTAGAAAATCTCGATTTGGCGATCCCTAAGGGCACAATTTATGGTTTTTTAGGCCCCAATGGTTGTGGTAAATCGACCTCTATTCGGATGTTGACTGGGCTGCTTAGTCCGACCTCGGGGGATATTCGGGTGCTGGGCGAAACCTTGCCCGGCGCCGAGGAAAAACTGCGCCGCCGCATTGGCTATATGACGCAAAAATTCTCCCTCTACGACAACCTGTCGGTGCGGGAAAATCTCGAGTTTGTGGCGCAAATTTATGGGCTGAATCGTCGCCAAACTAAGGCGCGTTTGGCCGAGTTATTAAGCTTGTACGATTTGGCGGGGCGCGAGAAGCAAATGGCGGGCTCCATGAGTGGCGGGCAAAAACAGCGTTTAGCCTTGGCCGCCGCGACCTTACATCACCCCGAGCTGTTATTTCTCGATGAGCCGACGTCGGCGGTCGACCCTGAAAATCGCCGCGAGTTTTGGGAGCGGCTGTTCGACCTCTGCGCCCAAGGCACCACGATTTTAGTCTCAACCCACTATATGGATGAGGCCGAGCGTTGCCATGGTCTGGCGATTTTAGAGCGTGGGATAAAACGCGCCGATGGCTCGCCGCAACAACTCATGGCGGCCATGGGCGCGCGGGTCATTGAAGTGTCGGGGGAGGATTTACGCAAGCTTAAACAGTCGCTTATCAGCGATGCCAATGTGTTATCGGCGGCGCAGATTGGCAGTCGTTTACGGGTATTAGTGCAAAGTTCGATTGCAGATCCGCTGGCTTGGTTAAGCCCAAGGGTTGCTGGGCGGGCACTGACCGAGGTGCGCCCAAGCCTTGAGGATGTGTTTGTGACTTGCACGGGCGGACGTGCCCAACTGGCGCCGCCAAACGGCAGTCAGGCCACGATAGTGGAGACTCAAGATGCTAGGTAGAATTTGGGCCGTGGTGGTCAAAGAACTCAGACAGTTATCGCGGGATCGCATGACCTTCGGCATGATAGTGATGATCCCCTTAGTGCAGTTGATGCTGTTTGGGTATGCTATCAATACCGATGCGCGTCATTTGCCCGCAGGTTTAGTCAATTTAAGTGACTCCGCCTATAGCCGTGCTTTAGTCAAGGCGGTAGAAGCGACCCAAGTCGTTGATTTTAAAAATCGCTATTTGAGTGTCAACGAGGCGGAAGCAGCGATCACCCGCGGCGAAGTGAAAGCCGTGCTGTATTTAGGTGCCGATCTTGACGAGCGTTTAGTACGGCATCCGGCGTTTGCAGGGCAGACCTATTTTGCCGAGCCTGTCGGTCAATGGTTGGTGGATGGCTCGGATACTGTGGTCGCCTCCACCATTCGCAGTTTAAGACAAATGCCGCTGGATGAAATTGCGGGCAGGGCGGTCAAATCCAATCCCCCCAGTTTTGAGGTGGTGCAGTATTTTAACCCTGAGCAGCGATCTGTGGTGAATATCGTCCCCGGCCTCTTAGGGGTCATTTTGACTATGACCATGGTGATGTTTACCTCGGCCGCGATTGTGCGCGAACGCGAGCAGGGCAATATGGAGTTTTTAATCACCACACCTGTGAGGCCGCTTGAGCTAATGCTAGGAAAAATCACGCCTTATGTGTTAGTCGGCTTTGTACAATTGGCGATTATTCTTAGCGCTGGGCATTTGCTGTTTGCCGTGCCGATTCGCGGTGGTTTGGACTCGATTGCGCTGGCGGCCATGTTGTTTATCTGCGCCAGTTTGACCTTAGGCCTAGTGATTTCGACCATAGCGAAAACCCAGTTACAGTCGATGCAAATGACGGTATTTATCCTGCTGCCATCGATTTTGTTGTCGGGTTTTATGTTCCCCTACGAGGCCATGCCCGTAGCGGCGCAGTGGATTGCCGAGGCGTTACCCGCGACTCACTTTATGCGCATGTCCCGCGCGATTGTGCTTCGGGATGCCGAGGTGAGTGACTTGCAATTTGATGCCTTGTGGATGATTGGTTTTACCTGCTTGGGGCTGCTGGTGGCAAGCCTGCGCTTTTCTAAACGTTTGGATTAAGGGGCTGACTCACGCTTTAGGCGCGAGTTTTGATTTAACGCAAATTATGCGTAAAGATTTGGACTAAGTAGTTGAAATGGATGTTAGTTACTTTAGAACTCGCTTACACTGCTGCTAACAAAATGTTCCTTTTATGTGATGGCTTAGTGTGTCCCTTCGCGCGATTTATGCAGACCGATTTGTGTAAATCGATACCTGAGGTTATCAGCTCAGTGAATGTGAAGGCCTATTCGGCTGAGCAGCGCGATGCGCATCAACGTTGCATCATACACAAAAGGAATAGAGATTTAGCTTAGCGAAGGAATTCTGTATGCCTGCGATTGTGTGTCAAAGTGCCCTCGAAGCGGTTTCACTGATCCAAAGTGGCGAAACCCTGTGGACCCATTCCATGGGCGCAACTCCAAAAGTCCTATTAGATGCGCTGGCAAAACATGCGCTCACCCTTGAAAATCTCACATTATTACAGTTACATACCGAAGGTGCTGAATCCTTAAGTCATCCCGATTTACGTGGGCATTTGCGCCATCGCTGTTTTTTCGGTGGGGTGCCTACAAGGCCGTTATTACAAAGTGGCGATGCCGATTATGTGCCGATTTTCCTCTCTGAAGTGCCTAAACTATTCCGCTCCGGCGAGCAAAAAATCGATACCGCGATTATCCAAGTGTCGCCGCCGGATAAACATGGCATGTGTTCCTTAGGAATTTCGGTGGAGGCCACTTTAGCCGCCTGCCAAGTGGCGGGTAAAATCATTGCCCATATTAATCCACAAATGCCCCGCACCCACGGCGATGGTTTTATTCATATCGACCGTTTTGCCGCCGTGTATGAGCAAAGCGCCAGTTTACCCATTCATTCGTTTGCCACTGGCGATGCTGTGAGTCTGGCGATAGGGAAAAATGTGGCTGAATTAGTCCGCGATGGTGATTGTTTGCAGATGGGTATTGGCGCGATTCCCGATGCGGTATTGTCCTGCCTGACCGAGCACAAAGACTTAGGCGTGCATACCGAATTGTTTTCCGACGGGATTTTGCAATTAGTTGAAAAGGGCGTGATTAACAATAGTAAAAAGCGCTTTTACCCCGGAAAACTGGTTACCGGTTTTGCCTTAGGTAGCCAGAAGTTATATGACTATGTGGATGATAATCCTGCGGTTATCTTTATGGATATCGAGCAAGTTAACGACACGTCTATTATCCGTAAAAACCCCAATGTAATGGCGATTAACTCGGCGCTGCAGGTCGATCTCACAGGGCAAGTGTGTGCCGATTCCATTGGCACTAAGATCTATTCGGGCGTGGGTGGCCAGATGGACTTTATCCGCGGCGCAGGGCTGTCCGAAGGTGGCCGCTCTGTGATTGCGCTGCCAAGTACGGCCTCTGGAGGTCGGGTTTCTCGCATCGCTAGCGTGTTATCTCCTGGGGCGGGGGTGGTAACTACCCGCGCCCATGTTCATTACATAGTGACCGAATATGGCGCGGCTAATCTTCGTGGCCGCTCGCTACGTGAACGGGCACAGGCCTTGATTAATATCGCCCATCCGGATTTTCGTGAGCAACTTTGCCGCGACGCCTTTGAAGTGTGGGGATTAAGTCTCTAGCCTTGTAAATCATGGCGTTATTACTTAATGCCTATTGCTGTGTTGTTATGCCTTTCAATGCTGAGATGAAGAAGCGTAAAGCGAGAATTTATTCAAGGAGGCTTTTGAACTGAGTTTAGCTTGTATTCTTGCTTCATATACCAACAGCCTTCAACTCACTCTTAATGTAAAAAATCAGCACAAGTGCTGATTTTTTACATTGAAATAAGCTTTGTTAAGCTTATTTGCCTGAGCAACCATAGGTGGTGAGGTAAGTATCGGCCGCTTTAGCATTGACGATACCATAACCAAAGTAGATATCTTTACCTGCTGCGCCCGCATCCATTGCGGTTGCTTTTAACGCTTTGCGAATTTGGGCTCCAGTACATTGAGAATGGTTAGACCACACGAGTGCTGCAATACCCGATACCGCAGGGGTTGCCATCGATGTTCCGCTCATAAAACCATAGTCAACTGCGCCAATCGAGATCGTCGCATTTTGTGCGGCAACAAGGCGAGCTCTATCTTCAAGCGCTGCACCTACTGCCGGAATACTGGTGGCATTAGTATCTCCCAAAGTGCCGTAGAGCATACCGGCGGTGTTATTGATCAGAATTGCACCCACGCCACCAGAGTTTTCGCAGTTAAGTACTTTATCATGGAAGGAGATCACACCGCGGTCGATCACACAGATCTTACCGTTAGCGCTAGAGTCTACTGCTTGAGCTGTTCCCATAAAGTAAGTATTGCCCGTGGCTGAACCAGCGTTTTCCATCGCTGAGGAGACTACATTCGCGCCATCGACGCTTAAGGTTGATGCCGTTGCCATCCCAGCTGGGTAGGTTGAGAGTGTATCGACACCGCCTGCGGTGACTTCGACACAGATACCGTCATCATTGACAGCTTTTTTACCGCGACCACTTAAACAGCTGGGATATTGAGAGAAATCGGCAATCTTATTGTTCGCATCGTTAGCGCCGATCATCATGACGGATGGATATCCCGCAGGGTAAGATCGTACTGAATTACCGTCATTACCAGCAGCGGCTACCACTAAGCCTCCGGCAGCAGTAAAGGCATCAAAGGCATTCTTTTCGGTATTGTTTGCCGCACCACCACCTAAGCTCATGCTGATAATCTTAGCGCCCGCATTGCTACATTTGTTGGCTGCATAGGCTAAATCAGATGAATAGCCCCAACCCGATGCATTGAATACTTTTACGATGTGCATAGGTACGCCAGGTGCCATACCGACGACACCAATATTATTGTTGGCGGCGCCAATGGTGCCCGCAACGTGCGTGCCATGTGGGCCACCATTTTGGAACCAATTTCCTGTACCTGAATCGTTATCGCCAGTAATGTTGTTCCAGTTAAAATCGGGGTTTGAGCTATCTAATCCTGAGTCAATAATACAAACCTTCATGCCTGCATTTGGGTTAAAAGTCACTTGGTTTGCACGGGATTGATATACCGCATATGGCGTGACTTGTTGGGTCATAGGATTACCCGCATCATCGTTATACTGCGCCATAGGATGACGACGAACGTCTTCTTCAATCAGGGTAATATGAGGATTATTTAATAGGCCTTTGACTTGGGCGAGATCTTTACCTGTAAAAGTTGCAGCAATAAATTCATCCCCTTCAAGATTTATTTCACCACCAAGCTTTTTAGCGAGTGCTTTAACAATACCTTTATGGCCTTCTTCGACTTGAATGACATAACGATTGTCATCCGCATGGGCTTGGGTAATAACGCCTACAGATACGGCAATAACGGCACTGGCTATTTTGGTTAATTTCATTGTGCTTGCTCCATTTGTTATCAAGGTTATAAGACCTAAGTGACACGGAGCATCTACTTGCGCTCCTATGCGCAGACGAGAGTCTGCTGACTTAAGCGAATTCAACCTAACACAGGAAATTGTTTTTAACAAACAAATTACAAATGTAGCAATTTGTAAACATTTGAGCGGTAAGCAAAGGGTGACAATGAGCGCAGCGTTAATAACTAAGCCATGCAGGGGTAATATATTGGCTAATTTTCTTTAAGTTATTTAAATATATTTATTTTTTGTTGATAAGGCCTTGGGGTTAGGGTTTGTGACTGCTTGGTTTGCACTGCTCGCCAAGCAAATCTCACTTCATGATTTGATGGGTTTTATACCAATAATTACCAACTTTAGTGCGGTAAAGGTCGTAACTTCTGGGGTTTTCTTGCAAAGTTTAATGGCTGTGATCATTCTCTTTGAGTTGCAAATCAACTTTAACAATAAGAGCAGAGCCGAAGTTTATATCCACAGCAGTAATGTTGAAGATGAGTATCTGTTTGCGCTAAAAAAGCCTATGAATGGCGTATCAATAGCGATAAAAATCGCCGCTATGGCAATAAGAAATGGAGCATACAAATCCTTTGATTGGGCTCAACTCGACACTAAAAGTAAACAAATGCTAAAAACCATCGGGCTGGATAAGGTCGACTTAAAGTCAGCGATACAACGAAATTTGAAATAATGTTGTGCCGTTAGAAAATCTCTATGCCATTAGATAACACGCTTGTTACTCCGTTCAAAGCCACACTAACACATTGAATTTGAATAGTATTTCTTAAATCATCCACATAAAACCTTTTATGTCTTTTCATTTGATGTCTATGCCGGATAAGCTGAATTAACTCTGTTTTAATACCGAATCGGATTGCCAGTATTGCTGAGCCCATTCCCCGTCGGGAGAATAGTCTGCGTCATACCAAAGCCCTGATACCATCTAAAAGCTTCGTTGATACGATATGTTGGATATTTTGCAGCCATTACACTGATGGTGTTGATTTAACTTTTTGTTTTTATTTTATAAATTCCGTTTAATTACTTGCCGTGCTTTCTCCTGCCTCTGACTTCCACAATATACTGTTGATTTAAATGTTATACATATAATGTATTTTACTGATTGGTTAACTAGGTCAATAAACGGTCATGGGAAAATTATTACAATTGCACTGGATTTGTTTACTCATCTTTAAAATTGATACGGGGTATTTAAATGGAAGGTTTGCGCCGCTTGCTAGGAAACATGACAGTAACCAATAAGTTAAGGCTTGGTTTTGGGATCTTGTTATTGCTGATATTTATTGTAGCAGCGGCTGGATACAGGGGACTTACCTCAATCGATATCAGTAGTCGTCGGTTAGAGTTTATTGCCAATGTCGATAAAACCTTGCTTGCGGCCAAGGCCGTGCGATTAGAATTTATCGCAAATGGCGATTTAACAAAATTAGATGAACTCCAGAGCTTAATTGAAAATACAAAAAGTGGTTTACAGCAACAATTGTCAGAGTATAGCGATGCCTACGATAGACAGTATCTTCAAGAATCATTAGTGGCGATGGAACGATATCATCAATCAATAAATCAGTTTAGTGATGTGTTTAAGCATAAACAGGCATTAAAAGTCACAGGTGCCCAAGTGGGAGCAAAGTTGGTTGCCACTTATGCGGAATTGGTAGATAGAATGACCAACAAGGCTCAAGCGACCCAAAATACTGAATTATTAAAAGATGCCTTAAGTGTTAGCCAGCAAATGACCATGTTACGTTATCACATTCGAGGCTATGTCTATGATGCTAGTGATCTTAATTTAAAAACGGCAAAAGATGCGATTGCCAGATTATCTCAGACTATTGCCACTCTTAAGGGGGAAGATACTGCGCAAGCCATACAGATACTGGATCGGTATGACCAAGATATTGATGCGTTGGTCAATGTTAACCGTGATATGGCTAACCTAACACAGTCAATGGGCGAGGCTGCACAAACATTGATGGTGAATATTCGTGAATTAGTTGACATCCAAAAGCATCAGCGGGCAGACGCGGATGCTCAAGCCAAGGAGGTGGTACTTGGTACATTAATTGTTGCCTTGGTCGTCGGTCCCTTACTGGCTTGGTTAATCAGTGGACAAATTGTTGGGCCACTTAAACAAACCCTTGTTACAGCAAGAAAAATTGCCGAAGGTGATTTAAGTAGCACTATTCACTCAGAGCGTCAGGATGAGATGGGAGAACTATTGCGTGCTATGGATGAAATGAATAGCACCCTTAGGCAAATGTTGGCACAAATAGGTGATAGCGTGGTGCAGTTGGCTTCATCGGCTGAGGTGCTTTCTTCGGTCACAGTACAAAATAGTGTGGGGATGCAAAATCAGCGTAGTGAAACTGACCAAGTCGCTACCGCGATTAATGAAATGGCTGCGACAGTACAAGAGGTCTCAACGAGTGCTGAAAATGTTGCATTAGCCGCTAAAGAGGCGGATCACACCACTGCGGTAGGTAATAAAAAAGTTATCGAAGCGGTTAGCCAAATCGAACTTTTAGCCAAGGAAATAGCGACCACTGCACATGCAATGGAGCGCTTACAATCGGAAAGTGTCAGTATTGGTGCCGTCCTTGATGTGATCAAATCGGTTGCACAGCAGACTAATTTACTCGCACTAAATGCGGCCATTGAAGCTGCAAGGGCTGGTGAGGCGGGACGGGGATTTGCAGTGGTGGCCGATGAAGTGCGAAGCCTTGCGAGCCGCACACAATCCTCTACCGAAGAAATTGAAAATATGATTGTTAACTTGCAAAAAGGGACATCGGAGTCGGTACAAATGATGACCAAAAGCCGAACATTGAGTGATGGCGCAGTGTCATTATCCCGCGAAGCCGGTGAGATGTTAGTGGATATTGCCGTTGCGGTTAGCCGTATTCAGGATATGACACATCAAATCGCTGCAGCCTCGGAAGAACAAAGCGCTGTGGCAGAAGATATTAATAAAAGTATCGTGAGAGTGAGGGATATTGCCGAACAAACCGCTGATGGCGCAGCAGAAACAGCAAGCTCCGCCGATAATCTTGCTAGCCTTGGCGTTACGCTAAAAGGATTAGTAACACGTTTTCAGTTATAGGTTCGACTGATCTTATTCGTGAGTATTACTGACTATGACAAACAGGCCGTAGATATCCTTAATGTGATGATTTATAGCATTTAAATTTCTACGGCCTACTTCTTATGTTAGTAGGCCATAATTTCTAGTTGCTCGACGATCTGGTTGCCTTGCTCAAGCCCTACATGATTCACAATCTTCGCTTTAATTAACTCAACATAGTTTGGCTGGATATTGTCGTCATCATCAAAAAGAGCGTCGCCTGCGTCGGAGATTAGTGCTGCTAACGCATTAAAACAGCGAGACATTTGGGCTAAATCGGTAAAAAGAAGGTTGGGCTTCCAACCACATGCGCCATGGCGAGCGAAAAGAATGTGTTCATCCTTTAAATGATAAATTAAGGGATCGCCATAGGAGCTTGCCAGTACTAGCCAATTATCATCCCAAGTAAGCTCCCGCGCTTGGGTGATACCATGCCAGCGATAACCCATTTGAAAATCGATGAGGTCTTCAAATCTTGGAAATTCAAATAGGGCAAAACCGATGTCGAGTTGGCGTGAGTCTGGTATCTCTGTGCTAAAAAAGGGCTTTAATGCTGATGGGATAATCAAGTCCATCGTGATTACATTCCGTTGTCGTAAGCAATGAGCAGATTGCGATGCGGCGCATGTGCTATTCGCCGTGATTAAGCTATTTCCCCATGCACTCTGCGAGTAATTTAATAAAAAACTCGCTACCTTTACGTTCACAAAACTGAATATTGCGCTCGGGGATGGATTCAGGGTCGTTATAGTTAGCCAGGGCTAACTCCATACTGGCTTCGCGAATAATATGCAGGGTTGGGTAGGGCGCGCGGTTGGTAAAATTGGCGGCCGAGTCCTGTGGTTCATCCTCAAAACAATAGTCGGGATGAAAATGCGCGAGCTGATAAATCCCTTCATAGTCGTTGTCGAATAAGGCGTCGTTCGCCATATCGACAAGATCGAGGTAAGTGTAAAAGCCCTCAAAACCCCGCGGCAGAATAAACAGCGAGGTTTCGTGCTCTGGGTGGGCATCCAGGTATTGGCATTCTTCAATCAATGCCTTAAGCACTAGCTTGACTTTGGTTTGTTCAACAACAAGATAGCGAATACTGCCGCGCTCGACCTCACGTCTGGCGAAGGGGCAAATATTGTATTTCATGATCACTTTTTTCACCCAGTTATCGGTTTGTTCAATGATCAGTTCTATCTCATTCATGCTAGTGCTTAACTCTTACGGCCAAAATTAGGGGGCGATCATAGGGATGATAGACGCCACAAGCAAGATGGCCATAGTGATATTAAAGATCTTCTGCTGGCGTTCGTTTTTCAAAATACGTTTAAGTGCTACACCAAACCCAAGCCAGACCACGGCACAGGGAAAAGCCACACATAAAAACACTGTGGCAATAGTAACCACTTGAGGTGTGAGATCCTGTTGTACCGAGGTAAAAGTGGCAATCGCGCCTACGGCCATAATCCAGCCTTTAGGATTAACCCATTGAAATGCCGCGGCTTGCAGAAAACTAAAAGGTTTAGCGATGCTCTTGCCCTCCATCTTGCTACTGCTATTGGCTATCAACCATGACAGGTACAGAAGGTAGACAATCCCAATGACTTTAATCACTTGGTGGATAATCGGGTAGGCTTGAAATAGGGCGCTTAAGCCTAGGCCGATGGCGAGGATCATGGTAGGAAAGCCAAGGCTAATCCCCATCAGATGCGGAATACTGCGTCTAACGCCAAAGTTGACCCCTGAGGTCATCAGCATAATATTGTTAGGCCCTGGAGTGATCCCCGATGAAAAGGCAAACAATGCGATAGCCAGTATTAACTCCATAGATAAATTCCACACCTTTTATTTATTGTCATTTTTAGCATTGTAATAGGGATATTACTCTCGAATTTAAGCGTCGAGGTATTACTATCACTGACGTTGAGCGAGGCATTCTAGCGGGTAAATTGAATCGCGCCTATACGCTGTACGGGCTTTATAAAGTAACAAATCATAACTATGTGGTGCACACTAAGGTTTCTGAGCAATATAAGTGCAGCGGTTGCCGAACGTTGCAATTTAACACTATGATGAATATCGACTTTCAGTCTGAGAAATAGCAACTATCCTTAAGCTGTAAAAATTGCCATAAGGGAAAGAGCATGTATTTACCACAAAAAATAAGACGTGTACTGACAATTGTAAGCTTGAGTTTGCTAGGTCTTACCGCCTGTGTAAGTGTGAACGATGATTCGCAAGCGCTACGAACTACTGTCGTAACTTCGGGGGATTTGAGTCAATTATCGCCGAGCGCCATGACCTATAGTTGGCATCCCACACTACAGAAGATCTTTGTTGACCGCAGGCTCGATCAGCAACAAGTCTTACAACATATGCAGGACACCCTTAAAAAAGTGCTGCTGACAAAAGGTTATCGCTGGGTTGAAGACCCGCAACTGGCGGACTTTCAAGTGGGGTTCGGCATCGCCATGGGCACACAAATGTCGGATGAGCAGATACTTGCCGCCGCAGGCTTAGTGCCGGGGCTGTCGAATCAAGGTGTTGATCTTAAAAAATACGATAAAGGCTCAGTGTTGATTAGCTTTTTTAAGCCAACGGGTATTGCGGGTCAGCCTTATGAGATGGTATGGCGAGTTCTTGGCCAAGGCTTTGCCAATATTAAGGATATGGATGAAGTCAAAGCCCGCTTCGATGGCTCAATCGAGGAAATGCTGCTATCGCTGCCCGCCACCCATGCGGTGCAATAGGGCGGATATCTTGGCGCAGTAATCAGTAAAGTCTTAAGGTGAGTCAGATGCTCGCCTAAAGAGCTCGCTGGAGCACGAGTTTAGGATGTTGCAATGATTGACTAGACAATTCAGTTAGCTATTTACTTACCTATCTACAGATTAGAGGTATTTTTACCGGACTAGGATGTACGTCCGCAGAGGACTTATAAAGGGAGATTATGATGGCACAAAGTATCTTTGTTAATTTGGCGGTTGAAAGTGTTCAACAATCAAGGGCTTTTTACGCTGGTCTAGGGTTTGGCATCAATGATCAATACAGCAATGAGCAGGCTGCTTGCGTGGTGATCGCGGGCAATATTTATGTGATGCTGCTGGCGAAGCCTTTTTTTGCTGGTTTTACCGATAAGGTGATTGCTGATGCCCATGCCACGACAGAGGTACTCAATTGCCTAGACTGTGACAGTCGAGAACGTGTCGACCAATTGGTAAAACTTGCTGAACTGCATGGTGGCAAAGCCTATCGTCAAGCACAAGATCAAGGGTTTATGTACGGCCATGCGTTCGAAGATCTCGATGGACATATTTGGGAACTTGTCTATATGGAAGCGCAAGTTAGTTAGTACATTGCCTTTTAAGCCAAGCGTTGCTAAGCCAAGAATAGCGCGCGTTGTGTAGGGCTTAGCCTTAGCACAACGCGGCGCAAGCTAGTTGCTTAAGGATACACTCACTTCATAGGCCGTAAATTTGCGGATATTAATCACGCCCGTATCGAACAGTAAATATTGGCCTTTGATGCCCTGTAAAATTCCGCTGACCACGGCGTCTTTATCAAAATTGTGTGAGCTGATTTTTTTGGGGAAAACTTCAATCGGATAATGAATGGTTTGAATGTCTTCCTGCAATCGCTCGATGCTGTAATCGCCTTTTTGCATAGCGATTTCATGCAGTTTAGCTTCGATGTGAGGGATCAGTTCCGCAGCCTTAGCGTTCAAATCGATATCATCGGCATGGCCCTTTAACATGGCTTGCCAGTGCGTTTTATCGTTGATGAGCTTGGCTAATTCCACTTCTACTAAACCCGAGATTTGTCGTGTCGACACTTTGAAAATCGGTAAACCTTGGGTGGCGCCTTGATCTATCCAGCGGGTGGGCAATTGTGTGTGGCGGGTGATGCCGACCTTAATGCCTGAAGTATTGGATAGATAAACATAATGCGGCACAAAACAATGGCTTTGCGCCCACTCTGGCTCCCGGCAAGTACCTTGGTCAAAGTGACAGGTTTCGGGCTTCATGATGCACATATCGCAACTGGCGAGCTTTTGCATACACACAAAGCAATGGCCTTGCGAATAGCTTTTTTTGGTCTTTTTGCCACAGTTACAGCAGAAGATGTTACCCGTGTGGGTAAGTGTCAGTGGCTTGCCAATTAAGGGATTCAGTGGCAGCAACTCGTCGCCAACAACCAGTTGATACTGTACTTGTTGCGCCTCATCTAAGTGTGCGCGCAGCTTTTTTAGCGTTCCTAACATAGGTGTTCCTAGTTTTTATTGTGTCACTGGGTTGGGCAAGGCTTCCCAGCGCACTTATGCATTCGTCATTGCTTGGTGTGCAGTATACAAGATTATCTAGTCGAGTTTAGATAGGAATTTTCGATTGATACCCCAACTTGATTTAAATGTACGGCGGTTAACGGGGGTCAATGAACTGTCAATTAACTTGTGGTGAGTGCGTCAGTTTGTTATTCACTTGTAGGTTATTTTGGACAAGCGTCCAGCATCTCGGTAATCTTGTCATCCTTTTTAATCATTGAGACAGTATCTTGCCTGCCAATTTTTTACTCTTGTTAGCCGCTGCCATTTGGGGCTTTGGTTTTGTCGCGCAAACCTTAGGAATGGAGCATTTATCGCCCTTTGCATTCAACGGGCTACGTTTCTTAATCGGTACGCTGTCACTCGTTCCACTGGTGTGGTACTTGGCTCGGCAAGGTAAAATTCATCTCGGTACACCTAAAGATTTTGCCATTGGCTGCGTGGCGGTAGGCGGATTGCTGTTTGCTGGCGCCTCATTGCAACAGGTGGGGCTGCTGTATACCACCGCGGCCAATGCGGGCTTTATCACTGGGCTTTATATCGTGTTAGTGCCGATTTTGGGGCTGGCGCTGAAACATGCTACTGGCGCAAATACATGGTTGGGGTGTGCCGTTGCATTAGTGGGGCTGTATTTTTTAAGTATTAAAGACGGCTTTCATATTGGTTATGGCGATATGCTGCAATTGATTGGCGCGCTGTTTTGGGCGATGCACATTTTGGCGGTAGATCATTTTGCCAAGCGGATTTCGCCAGTGTTACTCGCCATGATGCAATTTTTGGTGTGCGGCGTATTAAGCCTGCTGGTGTCTGCGGCCATTGAGGTTACGACAGTCGATAAGGTGGTTGCAGCCTGGGGCTCACTGGCCTATGCGGGGCTGATTTCAGTGGGTATTGCCTACACTTTGCAGGTGCTAGCGCAAAAGCATGCGCATCCTGCCCACGCGGCAATTATTTTGAGTTTAGAAACTGTGTTTGCGGCCATCGGCGGTATTTTATTCCTTGGGGAGAGCTTAGGGCTGCGCGCCTTGGTTGGCTGCGGTTTGATGCTGCTCGGTATGCTTATTTCACAAGTGCCGCTGCGTTATTTGATTAAGTCTCGGCACCAGAACGTTAGCTAAGTCTCTATAAAAAAACGCCGCTGGCAGTGCCCGCGGCGTTTTTTGTTAAAAGTGTTGAAACCTAACGGCTGAGTTTATCCAGCACTAAGTCATCACCGAGGGCATAGAGGGATTGCATCAGTTGCTCCTCTTGAGCAAGGTCGGTCAAGCCTAAACCTATAGTGGCGCGAAAGAGCGCGATGCCAGTATGGCCAGCGGTTTCAAATTGACTGCTAAATTGCTCGATATTGATACCAAGCGCAGTGATCCGATTGGAGATATCCAGCACTAATCCGGGTCTGTCGTAGGACACTAAACTGTAGGTCAGTCGCTTAATGGGTTTGAGGGCGACTGAGGTTTTAGCATAGGTGAGGGTGAGCCCGTCGATACACTCTAAGGCTTCAATCAGCTCGTCCATTTTCAGGGAAGGCACTTCGAGTAACAAAATGGCGGCAAAAATCCCGTCGATATGGCGCAATTCTGAGTCGAGCCAATTGCCGCCATGGCGACTCACGGCGTGGGCGATTTGCTCTACTAATCCTTTTCTATCAGGTGCTTGAAGCGTGATTAAATATCGTAGCATGGCGACTGACTCCTATTTTTTGTAAAAGGCACCTGTTTTACAACGGGGTGTAACACAACTGTCATCTTTGCGTCATATAATTCAACGCACTTAGAATGAAGGGTGTTGTTATTGCTCAGTTTATGCTCAAACAGTGTAAGCATAGCATTTCGCAATTCCTAGCGAAAAAACTCACAGGCTTTAATAATAGAGGTTCTTAATGGAAAGTCAGGTCATTCAACCTGGTTCTGCGCCGCACAGTATGCTGAAAGGCGGACGTTCAAGTCGCAGGGCATTTAAGGATAAAGCGGCTCAAATTGGGGTCACGATTGGCGGCACTATGGTGTTTGTCGCCTTATTGTTGATCTTCTTCTATTTGTTATACGTGATTAAACCCATTTTCGACAGCGCGGATGTGACTCCAGTAAAAAGCGTGAGTTATCAACATGCTGAAGTCGCGACCCTGATGGTCGGTGCTGATGAGCAAAATGAGGTAATGTATCGCGTAGCCGCCGATGGCCAAGTGGATTTCTACACTGTTGCCGATGGCAGCTTACTCTCCAGTTTTACCCCGCCATTACCTGCTGGTGTGAGCGTGACCAGCGCCGCCATTGCCGCGCCGAGTGAGCAACGTTTTGCCCTAGGTTTGAGTAACGGCCAAGCCTTAATCGTGGGCATTGAGTTTGGGTTAAGCTATCCCAATAATAAACGTCTTATCACGCCAAAACTGCGTTATAGCGCAGGTGAAACGCCGATCACGATTGATGAATCTGGTAGTGCTATCAACCATTTAGCCTTTAGTTTCAGTAGCGATAAAATCACCTTTGCCTACCAAGATAATAATGGCATTTGGCGTTTAAGCCGTCTTGAAGGTCAAGAAAACATGATGACCGAAGAGATTGAGTGGACAACGACGAGTGCACAGCTCCCTGATGCCCCTAAAAAGGCGGCGCACCAATTAATGACCCCTGATCAACGCCAACTGATGTTGCAGATGGGCAATAAGGTGTTTGTTTACAATATTCGTGACATTGAAAATATCGATTTAATTCAAGTTATTGATGCCGAAAAGGACAAGTCTAAGGTTAATAATATTGCCTTGCTTGCAGGTGCTAGCTCGATTTTAGTGAGTTATGACAGCGGTGTGGTGACCCAGTACTTCCAAGTAAATGGTCCAAAAGGCCGTTTATATAAAGAAATTCGTGAGTTTTCGGGCTTACCACCTGTTGCCTCTATGGCTTCTGAGTTTTACCGTAAAAGTTTTGCTGTGGTGAGCCCCGAAGGTGAGCTATCGCTGCTTTACACCACCAGTGAGCGTGAACTGTTTGATAAAACCTTTGAGCTTAAAAATCCGGGAGCCATGGGCTTTAGCCCACGTTCAAATGGCTTAGTCGTCGAAGCGAACATGCAACTAAATATCTTCCACGTCGAAAACGCTCATCCCGAGGTATCTTGGAGCGCGTTGTGGAATAAGGTGTGGTACGAAGGTTACCCTGAGCCAAAATTTGTGTGGCAATCTACCTCGGGCAGTGATGACTTTGAAGCCAAGCTGAGCTTAATGCCATTGGCCTTTGGCACCATGAAGGCCGCATTTTACGCCATGTTATTTGCTGTACCATTAGCGATTGCAGGCGCGATTTATACCGCTTACTTTATGTCGCCTAAGGTGCGTGGCATTGTTAAGCCAACCATCGAAATCATGGAAGCTTTACCGACGGTTATCTTAGGTTTCCTCGCAGGACTTTGGTTAGCTCCGCTGATTGAAGAACACTTGCCGGGCATCTTAGTGCTGCTGATCTTGCTGCCGACCTCGATTTTGCTTTCAGCCTATTCTTGGAGCAAGTTACCCGGTAAATGGAAACAACGTTTACCTGAAGTCTATCAGGAGCTGATGCTGATCCCGGTTATCTGCTTTGTGGGTTGGTTCTCCTTTGCCATCAGTCCGATGATTGAAGTGGCATTGTTTGATGGTAATACTCGCCAATTTATCACTAACGAATTAGGCATCACCTTCGACCAACGTAACGCGCTGGTTGTGGGGATCGCCATGGGCTTTGCAGTTATTCCAACCATTTTCTCGATTGCCGAAGATGCGATTTTCTCTGTGCCTCGCCACCTGTCTAACGGCAGTTTGGCCTTGGGCGCAACGCCTTGGCAGACACTGACTCGGGTGGTCTTACTCACCGCAAGTCCGGGGATTTTCTCGGCGGTGATGATGGGCCTTGGCCGCGCGGTGGGTGAAACCATGATCGTACTAATGGCAACGGGTAACACCGCCATTATGGAATGGAGCGTGTTTGAAGGTATGCGGACATTAGCGGCTAACATTGCGGTAGAAATGCCTGAATCGGCAATTGGTAGCTCACATTATCGTGTGCTGTTCCTCGCAGCTTTTGTACTGTTCGTATTCACCTTCTTCTTTAACACCATTGCCGAAGTGGTAAGACAGCGTCTGCGTGACCGCTATAGCTCGCTGTAATGGAGATAAGATAATGATACTAAATACTATTTCGCCAATGACCTTGAGAGGTTTGTGCAATGGGTAAGTGGGTAAAATCAGGCTCGCCATGGATTTGGATGACAGGTGGCGCGGTGAGCATCAGTTTGATTGCAGTATTAGGTTTGTTACTGCTGATTGCATGGCGCGGATTAAGCTTTTTTTGGCCTGCGACGATTTATCAATGGGAACTTGAAGATAGCTCGGGTGTACGGTCAACCTTAATCGGTGAAATCTACGATAGGGAAGAAGTGCCGACCGAGCGCTTAACCGCCGCAGGCCATGTGTTTAAACTGCCACCCGGTGAGTTTGTGACCCGTTATTTAGTCAAGACCGGTAACCGTGAATTTGTGGGCCTAGATTTCCGCTGGATTTTAGCGACTGACATTATTAGCCGTAGTGAGCCAGCTGATGTCGCAATGCTTGAGCGGACGAAAAACGGTAACTTTTACGGTTACCCAGTGGCCGTGATTGAAAACGGTAAACGCTTAGAACTTAAAAACGATGCGCTTGAATCCTCCTTAATGGAGCATATTGAGCGCGCAGTCGAACTGTCTGACAAAGCCTTATCACTGCAAAAACAAGATATTGGCTCGATTAACTACAACATCGAAAAACTGCGTCTAAAAGAGCGCCGTTACGAGTTAGATGGTGAGCTGACCGATAGTCGCAAGCAGGAGTTAGCCGCGGCGAAACATTCGCTCGAACAAGACTATAAAGTACTCGAAAAACAGCTGTTTGCCCTGCGTGATGAAGCGGCTCGCGACGCTGTGATTGTACGTGATATGCGCGGTGTTGAGGTGGAACTTAAATTAGACACTGTGCTAGATGTTACCTACGTCAACCACTTAGGCTTGATGGGAAAAATCGGTAAATGGTTTGTCGGGGTTGGCCGTTTCCTGCTGGATGACCCACGCGAAGCCAACACTGAAGGGGGGGTATTCCCTGCAATTTTCGGCACAGTATTTATGGTGATCTTAATGGCCATTATTGTTACGCCATTTGGGGTGATTGCCGCGATTTACCTGCACGAATATGCCAAAAAAGGCCCAATTACTAAGATGATCCGCATTGCGGTAATCAACTTAGCGGGTGTGCCATCGATTGTGTACGGGGTGTTTGGTCTCGGGTTCTTCGTATACATGATGGGCGGCTCGATTGACCAACTGTTTTACGCCGAAGCCTTACCATCACCGACCTTTGGTTCGCCAGGGGTGATTTGGTCGGCGCTGACATTAGCGATTCTGACCCTGCCAGTGGTGATTGTATCGACCGAAGAAGGCTTAAGCCGTATTCCGAGTGCGGTGCGTCAAGGTAGTTTGGCACTGGGCGCGACTAAGGCCGAAACCCTGTGGCGGATTGTGATCCCGATGGCAAGCCCTGCGATCATGACGGGTCTGATTTTAGCCGTGGCCCGTGCTGCGGGTGAGGTAGCACCGTTAATGCTGGTGGGTGTAGTGAAATTAGCGCCGACATTGCCACTGGACTTAAACTTCCCGTTCGTGCATTTAGAACGTAAATTCATGCACTTAGGGTTCCATATTTATGATGTGGGCTTCCAGAGTCCTAACGTTGAAGCAGCACGTCCTCTGGTATACGCCACCTCCTTCTTGCTGGTTACAGTGATTGTGGCACTGAACTTAACCGCGATTAGTGTGCGTAACCACTTACGTGAAAAATATCGTTCGCTTGAGCATTAATCAGCGATTATCCTGAAAGTATTAGGACTGAATATGATTTCTATAGATTCGACAGCCATGAAAACCAATAACTTTGACTTAGCCAACTTGAGCCAAAACGATACCGCACTGGAGATCCGCAACTTAGACCTGCGCTATGGCAATAAGCAAGCGCTATTCAATGTGTCGATGAAGATCCCCAAAAAGCAAGTCACGGCGTTTATCGGCCCCAGCGGTTGTGGTAAATCCACTTTATTGCGCTGCATTAACCGCATGAACGATCTGGTGGACAACTGCCATATCGACGGCGAGATTTTGCTGCACGGTCAAAATATTTATGACAAAAAGATCGACGTTGCCGCACTGCGCCGCAACGTAGGTATGGTGTTCCAGCGTCCTAACCCATTCCCTAAGTCGATTTACGAAAACGTGGTTTATGGTCTGCGTCTGCAGGGCATTAACAACCGCCGTGAACTCGACGAAGCGGCCGAGCGTTCGCTACGCGGCGCGGCGATTTGGGATGAAGTGAAAGACCGCCTGCACGATAACGCCTTTGGCTTATCCGGTGGTCAGCAGCAACGTTTGGTGATTGCCCGTGCTATTGCCATTGAGCCAGAAGTATTACTGCTCGACGAACCTACTTCGGCACTCGACCCGATTTCAACCTTAACCATCGAAGAGCTGATAACCGAGCTTAAGACTAAGTACACAGTGGTTATCGTTACCCACAACATGCAACAGGCGGCGCGGGTATCGGACCAAACGGCCTTTATGTATATGGGCGAATTGGTGGAATACGCCGATACCAACACCATTTTCACCACACCGAAAAAACGTAAGACCGAAGATTACATTACCGGCCGTTACGGTTAATCACCTTGCCCTTGGCAGTGGTTATGTGAGTGATAAGCGATTAACGAAATAAGCCACCGCCTAGAACAGAGTTAAGCATTGCAAACTCCATCTAGGCGTTGATACAGTTGAGTAAAAGGTTGGCAAAATGGAAAATATGAATTTAAACAAACATATCTCTGGGCAATTTAACGCCGAGCTAGAAGATATTCGTAACCGTGTACTCGCTATGGGTGGCTTGGTTGAGCGTCAATTAGAGCAAGCCATCGACGCCTTAAGCACCTTAGATGCCGAATTAGCGCAAAAGGTGATCTTAGGTGACCATAAAGTCAACGGGATGGAAGTCTCGATTGACGAAGAATGCACCCGTATTATCGCCAAGCGCCAGCCCGCAGCGAGCGACTTGCGGATGATCATCGCAATTTCAAAATCCATCGCTGATCTTGAGCGTATCGGTGACGCCTGTGTGCGTATTGCCAAGGCAGCATTAGATAAGCGATTGAATAATCAGCAGCCGTTATTAGTCAGTATTGAAAATATGGGCCGCCATGCGACTCGTATGCTCCACGCCACTTTAGATGCATTAGCCCGTATGGATGCAGAGTCTGCATTGGAACTGCACAAGGAAGACGCTAAACTCGACCGTGAATATGAAGGTATTATCCGTCAATTAATGACCTACATGATGGAAGATCCACGCTCAATCCCCGATGTATTAGACGTACTCTGGGCAGCGCGCGCCGTTGAGCGTGTCGGCGATCGTTGTAAAAATATCTGCGAATACATTATTTACTACGTGAAAGGTAAAGACGTCCGCCATACTTCCTACGAAGATATGGAAAAGGATATGAAGGACTAAACGCCTTTTATCACAAGGCGTTATCCACAAACGCTCTGCCTAATCCGCAGAGCGTTTTTGTTTAGATGTTTAACTTGAAGAGGGCACTTGATAGTCGTTGCTGATTCTGATTGGTAGGTGAGACATAGCATTTGTTTAACGATACGGTGAATAGAAACCTAGGGTTTCTAAGATTATGAATGAGAGCAATGGTTGTTCTCATGCATCCCTGCATTGCACGACATTCAGGCGTCATGCCTATCAGATGGCGAGCTGACAGTTATGGAAGTTGTTCAAGCAGTCCTTGGATGCTCGCCCAGTCTGATGTCAATGGATTCACAAATGCCGCAATGGCATGGATGTCCTTGCTCTAGTTGTTCAAACCATTTGAGCTAGAACGGGTTGTAGGTAACCTAAAAGTGCATTATGTTTTTGATTTAAAATTGGTGGCCGATTTATTTGGTTTACTGGTACAGGTGATGAAATATTGGGTAGCCTTGCTAAGTCAACGATAGATATGGCTGCTACACAAGCAACACTAAATGAGAATACGGAAAAACTTGAAGATGCAATTAAAGAAATTAAAGACTAAATCAAATATTGCAGGTTTATTTTTAATAATATCCATAACGGCATTTTTTTGGTTTTCATTTATTAATTCTATTTTAATTTCAAATGAAAAAATTGAAGGGGTTCTGTTTGGATATGACTGCAAAATAAATTCTAGGTTTAATAAAAAGTATGATTATGATATTTATATTAAAAATGGAGGACGTTATAGTAGTTTGAACAGTATTGACTGTAAGTCTCTCGATGGTGTGATTGTTGGAGAAAAAGTATCTTTGATAGTCAGAGGAAAGGAAGTTTTATCCGTATCACAAAATGAAATAGAATTAGTTAGCTATTCAAGTTTGAGTAAAAATCATATGAATAGACTAGCAAGTACTTTGATTGCAGCGCTACTTCTTACAATGTTTTCAATTTGGAGATTCAAAAGCATTTTCGATAACAAAAGCTAAACAGTACAGGCATACTGTTCTGGTCAACCCAAACTGGACACTTTTACTTGAGAATTTTCAAACTCTACAGCTGACAGATCGTCATTAGCAGAATGCAGCCGCTCCAAGTTGTAATATTTCATGTAAGCAGTAACATCTTGCTTCATAAACTCCCTTGTTGGTTGATTAACTTTAAAAATCCAATCGTGTTTTAAGCTGTCAAAGAATCGCTCAACAACGGCATTATCCCACAACTGCATGGATGTAGGAGGTAGAGCAACGCAGTAGCAGTTGCCGAACACGCACCCACATCACCCATGCTGGCTCGGATACCATAGCTCGATAGCAGCCTACTGAATTGCTTACTGGTATATTGCGAGCCTCGGTCACTGTGAAATACCAACCCTCGCGCTGGTTGTCGCAGGTTGTAGGCTTTTATTAATGCCTTAGATATACTCGGGGAGCCCATGTCTGTCATAACCTGTCAATTCACCTGCGTTAGATTTTTTTGCGATATAACTACAGTGACTATGTGCTTTTAGTAAGTCGAGTACAATTTCATGGTTTATTTCGAACCACTCCCCAATTACGCGTTGATCTTTGTACTTCTGGTGTAGTTGTGTTTCAAGCTCACGATCAGTACCACTGTCAATCCAGCCCATTAAGGCAAGTCTTCTCGAATTCCCCGTTTGTAAAGCTTTTAGACGTTTAACTGGATCTTTGCTGATTCCGATTTTAATCCGCTGATTAATTAGGTCTTCGTTTTCGATAAAAAAATAAAGTGCCATAATTTCCTTGTAGCCCTAACGCCGCAAGCGGCGAGCGTTAGCGAGTCCAGCACCGAAGGTGCGATGCTGGCTTGCTTTGTTATGCCTTTTAGTCATGATAGAAAGCCTCAGTAACATAGAAGTCACAGAAGGACTCAATATCTTCTTTTTTACCAGACTCAAGTGCTTTGGATCTTAAGGTGTAACCACGTATAACGCGTCTATTATTTTCGATAGCAAACTTAACACTAAATCATTACTATTAGATTCGAGCTTCTCTAACGCAGCTTTTGCTGATTCTGCATTAAATTTTGTAAATACGTTTTCCTCAATTTGCATATCTGGCTCAATGCGCAATTCCCTGTGTTCGCATAACGATTTATTCTCTGTAGCTTGCACATTAAGGGAGCATAGAATGGCTATAGCAACTAAAAGCTTCATGATACGTCCGCAGGCGTGATATTTTATTCGTGCGCATGCGCGTTTATCTCGTTGGATCAGTGAAAACGCGCACGGTTAACTATCTGTATGCAAAGAACTTATCAGCTTTCTGCCCAATACACCATCTGGAAAAACGCGCATGCGCGTTTTCAAAACCTATTAACTAAAAGCCAGCTACCATAGTCGATTGATTTTATAAAGTTTTACTTATTAAAAATGGAATTAGTGCGCAATGCTATTGTCTTCAAATCATACAAAAACACCTAAATTTAAATACGACTGTATACCCATAAATTGTTAGTCGATTTCTGGTAAGGCCAAACATAGGCAAATAGATAAGAATTTGTATGGCAGCAGGAGTGGGAATTTTCGGTTGAGCTAATGAGCCAAAACAAGGAATGGGGCAAAAAGTTTTTAGCTAGATGAACAGTTCAATGGTCGTAAAGATTGTCATTGTTGCAACTGTGACCGTTGGCGGCATGGATGCCGCCGTCGAGCCCTCAGGGATGAGTTTATGGCGTGTCACTGGGGAAGCAACAGTGAAATAGCTTGCCGAACTCGATAGTCAGTTTAAGCCAATTGTCATGGGTTATAAATCCGTCCATATATTTTTTAATAAATATGACTATCGACTTGTTTTAGACTCGCTAAGCAGGAAAAACAGCTATAGCACTGAGCACTGAAGAATCCCCTGATGATTTACAAATAAATCATCAAATTAGGGTGGAAGCGCATCTTGTTGCATGATCAAATGGTTTCTCCAAAAACTACACTTGGACAACAAGATGCGCGAAGCCAATATCC
>Ga0247725_1000426_pt1 | contig 32352 bp, 37 predicted proteins | sample OKSTACKMCFT3sol_FD_183021 | JGI IMG/M metagenome (GOLD analysis project Ga0247725, IMG submission 183021) | Subsurface sediment microbial communities from gas well in Oklahoma, United States - OK STACK MC-FT3-sol | ecosystem: Environmental > Terrestrial > Deep subsurface > Rock core/Sediment...
TTGGCATGGTTCTGTTCGCCCTGGACCAAGTCCCGGAACGCCTGGATCGCATGTCGCAAACCGCCCAGAACCTGGTTCAGCAGGTGGGCTACTCGGGCCCCATGCAGGGCATCCCCTCGGGCGTGCCGGACGGTTACGAGTTCTGATGATCCCTCCGCCCTGGCCACCATCCGAGCTCGTTCGCCTCGCATGGACGGCGCGCCGGGATATTGCTGCCAGGCAGCAGCTGCTTCAGGCGTTCCACGAGGGGGCCGATTTCCATTCCCCTCTGTCCAGCAGCGATCTGAACAATGACCTGTTCACATTGGGAGGCAAGTCGGTGATCGTCGTAGGAAGGGGAGCGCTTCAGCGATAGGCTCGTCTCACGTCTCTGAAGGCGCAGCGACGTGCGCGGCAGCCAGGGCGGCCGCCAGATCACGGTTCAGTGCTCGCGCTTCTGCCCGCAGTTCGCTCCAGTTCGGCGTCCCGACCGGGCCTTGGCCACGGACCGACGCGAGCCAAGCATGGGATCGCAGCCTGGTCGCCTCCGCGGCTGGCGTCGAGGGCCTGAGGGCGTCCAACGCGGCCAACTGGATTTCCAGAAGGTTGATGTCCATCAGCGCCTGCAACTGCTCCGGTGCCATCGGGCTTGGCGCATCCCGCTGCAGCCACCAGCGTCGAAGTCGTTTCAGCATGTCTTCTCTTCCCTGAGATCGTTGTCGCTACTCGGGAGGATGGCCACGCCACGGCTCTGGGCGTAATCCCTCACCTTCGTCAGCAGCTCTCGCTGCTGTTCGGGTTCAAGCCGCGACATCACCAGCAACGTCTCTGCCACTAGATCATTTGTGGCATGGAAATAGGCGACCGGCATGCCAAGTGCTTGGGCCAGCTTTTCCATCGTTGCAGGATCCGGCACGCGATCTCCTCTCTCGTAACGAGAAACCCTGGGAGCGGCGGAGTTTTCCTCGTCCAACCCAAGCACGGCCCCCAACTGTGCTTGCGTCAGGCCCTTGGCCAGCCGGGCCTCGCGCAAGCGGCGGCCAAACGTGTGAGCTGGGGCGAGAGGGGCAGGCATGGGCGATCACGAACCGGGAACAATCCCCAAGTCTGCCGCTTCCCATGCTGCACCGCATTTGCCAAAATGGCAAATAAGGCCATGGTGGCCGGGATCAGGGGGATGCATGAAGCAAGCGATTGCAGCCGTGGCCGTGTGCCTGGCGTTGGCCAGCGGGACGGCCACCGCCCAGGACGGCATTTTGGGAAGGATTGGCAAGGGGTTGATGCAGGCGGGCAAGGACGCCGCCTCGGCCCCGGCGACCAAGCGTTACCTGGAGCCGGCAGGCACTTACTGGGACGACGGCGACCCTCCGGTGCTCGACGGCTACACCCGGATCCGGTGGGGCTTGGCGGCCACCGCGTCGGGTGGTCACAAGATGTGCGAAGAAGGCCTCTTCGCCGAGGCCAAGGCAGGCAAGGCCATGACGCCCGCCATGCGAACCCATTGCATCGGATCATGGGGGCACCAGTTCAAACGCGTCGGCCTGCAGGGCCACCCGGCCTCTGCGTTTGAGGCCAAGGCGCGGCAGATCGCCTCCACCGACGCGTTCTACCTGCGGCCCTACATCGACGTGGAGATCGACCCCAGCACCAACATTCTCCACGCCTACGTGCTGGTCATGAACCACGACTGGTATCCCCGCTCGCCTGACTTTCTTCCGACGGCCGTTATCGGCCCTTCGCCGTTAGGCAAGGGCAGTGCGGTGGTCGGGGTCGAGCACGGCGGGCGCTACCACGCCGCGTTGCGATTGAAGCCGGAAGACGCGGCCGAGCTGCGACGGGTGGGGCGCGACGCCACGGGAGACCGAATCTTTTTCAAGGTCGTGGAGGGCAGGTTGAAGCCCAACGGCCTGCCCGACATCGTTCTCCAAATCGACCGCCTCGAGATCGGCTACAAGAACCAGATCATCGGCATCACCCCTTCCAAAGACAAGGACGCATGACATGAAGCACGCACTGATCGTGGCCGCAGCAGCGGCACTTTTGACCCTGACGGCCTGCTCTGGCGACAAGGGCCCCACGAAGGAGGACGGGGTGAAGGTCGTGGAAGGCTTTTTCACCGAGCAGGGGAGGCAGGCAACCCTCCAGCGCTCTTGGCGGTTTGAAGTGACCGACGCGGGCGGCTTGGATCTCGACTGCGAGAAGAAGCCCAATGGGGATCAAGAATGCATGGTGGGCGGGTCGGTAAAGGCCCTGGGTTACATCGGCGGCCAGCCCACCAAGGATGAGCCGAGCACCCTCAAGCCGAAGCTGCGGGCCCTGTTCCGCCCGCAAGGCGAAGGTTGGCAAGTGGTCGAAGTGACCGACGAAGGGACGTCTGCGGGCTAAACGGGCCGCAGTCCGCCGCTTGACTGCACGCCGGTCCCGATCAAGCGTGCAGCCATCCAACAGGGGAGGACCATATGAACCGCTATCCGTCGCAGCAAGTTGTGTATGCGCCGCCGGGCCCGTCCGCGCTGATCCTCCCTGGCGTCATCTTGGCTCCGTTGGGCTTGGTTGGGCTGGCGGCCGGCCTGGAGGTGATGAAGCGCGACTTCTTCATCGGCGTGGTCTGTTGTGTGCCCGGTGCGCTCGTCTTCGCGTTTTTGGCATTTTGCCTGGCGCTCCACATCCGGGCTCAGCGGCTCTGGGACTGGCACGTCCGCACGGGGCGGATCCCGTATTTCCGGAAGCACGGCTTCCTGAAAGGGGCACTGCTCGGGGGCGGGTTGGGCGTGGTGGCGGTGGTGGCGGCTGCCGTTCTGGGCTTCAAATATGCCGATCATCCCCAGTTTGGGGAGATCGCTACCGCAGCGTTTTACTTGGCTTGGCTCTGGGGCGTGCTTTTGATCGGCGTGCTGGCCGTGGTGTTCGGGTGGTTCAAGCGGGCGTGGGATAGGACGGCCCTGCCGGACGCCTGATGAACCAGCGCATGGACCTCTCATCCTTAGTCGGATGAGAGGTCTGCTCCGAACCGTGCCCTTCATATCCCCCTCCCCATGTGAATCGACAACTCGACCAAGAGAGGCTCGTTCGCCAGCGAGATTCCCTGACCGTCGGGGCATGGCTTAAACTTAACATGGCTGCCGCTGATCAGCAGGGGTAGGCGTCTTTTTTCACGTTGGATGACAGGGGGAGTGAATGTTAGGGAAAACACCAGCGCTGCTTTGCGTCGCTACTCTCATGCTTGCTGGCTGCGCGACGCACAAGGAAATGCTCGTCACCGGTGCTAGCCGAGCGGACGGAACCATCACTCTCTCTTACGAGAGCAATGAGTTTCAGCGAGTCTCCGTAGACGGAGAAAAGGCTGAGAGCATGGCGGCGCAACGCTGCAAAGCATGGGGCTACAGCGGTGCTGAGTCCTTCGGCTCTCAGGAGACTCAGTGCCTGTCGCGCCGGGGGTTTGGCAACTGCGGTAGCCGCCGTGTATCGGTTGTCTATCAATGCACTGGCTCGCCAGGGCAAGGTCGATCAGAGTGAAGATGCCTCTCCCATTGTTGGCCGTATTCCCACTTGCGCTTGCCTTCTGTGCTTCGGCGGAAGACAGCAGGATGGACTTCTTGCCATCGCAGAGCGTTGTGAACGACGTTGCCCGGTGCTCGGCCGCAGCAAGCTACGTCATGGCGGCGGCAGCCGTTTTGCCCAATGACTCTTCCCGTTGGATGGCGTTCGCGACTGACATCAGCAGGACGATGGCCGAAGACCAGAGCCGTTCGCCGGAGCACCGAGCGCAGCTCACCCCCACGACTGCCGAGATTTTTGTGGCTGCTGCGCATGTCCGGGGGCTGGTTGAAGAAGGCTGGGATCTCAAAAAGCCGTCGGGCAGGGACTACGTCGTTGCCAACGCTGCCGCCTATTGCACTGCCTCGCTCTTGGGTCCCAAGGGGAAGTAGCGTTCGATTCGTTCAAGGGGCCTGCGGGCGTCTAGGTTCCGATGCAGGCTAAACGACGTCTTAGGTGCGACAATGCAGGCACCCGGCTGATGCGGAACGCGAGTCGCCGGTGTCTGCGTAACTCACAAGGAATGTGTTGTGTTCGGAATATTCAAGAAGCGCGAATCTCAAATGGATCAGGCTCAGAAGCAAGTCGATGAAGCCCTTGCTCGGCTGGGCGCCTCTGTGCTCCTCATCACTCAAGCAGGAAAGATTGTGATGACCTCGGAGGCACTAAAAAGCCGTCCGAAGGACTGGATGGGAGGGCAGGCTATTGAGGTGATGGTTCATCATCCCAGCCAAGAGCCCTACTTCATCTATTACGAGAACGAGCAATACTACTTCAGCATGGCGAGTGCTGGGGGCAGGCAGTCCCTTTCCGATGCTCAGAGCTTTGAGGGCTACCGAAGCAGCGTTTCGCAGGTTCTGTGCATGTTCCTTGTCCTTCATCTCATCAGGGAGGAAGGGAAGGACATTCGGCATCCTGAAATGTCCTTCACTCATAACCGCATACACACCAACGTTGTCGCTTACGTTGAGCGCCTGAACAACTGGTATCCAATCCAGCACGGCTCCGAAGAGCCTGACTCGGCAACCGACAGGAAGCTGGTGTTGGTCAATCGAGGCTCCGTCGACATCTCTGAAGTGATCGCCATCAACGCGCCATCGCCCGCGTAGGTTGGCAGTTCGCCTAGTCTATGGCTGGTCCATGGCGCTACTAGGTTCGACGGCCTTGTCATGCCTGTCGCAAGGCCGCGATCCGTGAATACATCGCGGCAAAAGAAGGCCAATCCGTTCTTCCACTGGACCCGATCTTTCTTATCCAATGACTGGAGGGCACGGGCTCGCTGGTTGTGAGGACATCACCCGCGTTCTCCCAATAGGAGATCATCTCAGTCTCGCCCTTCCGACTCGTCGGATACTTGGCCGCCCAAACAACCGTAGAGGCGTAGAACTTCAGAAGCTCAACGTCGGTTTGGGAGGTGGCTAGGCCCGCCTCGTTGGCAAGGAGCACGCTGTCGTGCGTGTTAGCGGGCTTCTTGCCGCGGCTGACCAGAATGGCCTTCAAGAGGACTTCTATCGCCAAGCCGCAGAGCAAGTGGTAGGAGGGGCGAGCCGCCAGAGCCATAGAGAATCCGACGGGCTCTCCCAGCAGCTCTCTTGTCTCTTCTGCGCTTCCCCTGATGGACAGCCAAATGCAGGCGGCACCGGCTCTCAGGCCTGCTGCTCTTGCAAACCACTGGTTGGGGTGGTTCTGATCCGAGACGATATCTTCCATGCATGTGCTCTGGTGGCTCTACGGCCTTCAGTCTAGGTCATTGCAAGCAACGGAACTTCTAGGCGCTTCATTCGCGGGCGGCCGCGTGAAGTCACCCATGCGTCCGTGTTCGCTTCGATGCACCGTCACGCGGTGGGTCCTCTGCACGTCAGCGTCAGCGTCTGGTAGTCCACCCGCACGGGGTTGTAGAACTGGCGATACCAGTTGAACGCGAAGGTCTCGCCCACGTTGTGCTCGTTGCACGCCGGCAGGCCTTGCTGGGTGCCAAACCCACCGTTGGGCGTGCATCCAGCCTGGCCCGTGCAGGTGGTGTAGGGCGTCGAAGCCACAACCGAGGATGCAGGCCACTCCCAACGATACGGATTGTTGGTCTTGCCCACCAAATCGGACGCGCACGCTTGCCGGCACACGGCCAAAGAGGTGCCGCCGCTGGTCCAGTTGTAGTCGCAGTAATGCATGCCCATGTTGGAGACACATTCAAAATCGTAGGAGTAGGCATAACGGATGTTCCCCGCGTCCGAAAGCGTGTTGCATTGCTCTTCGTAAAAAGCCGACTCGCTCACGTTGGCGGGCCAGTTGCCGGGCATCGGTGCGGGCGTCTCCACCCGTTGGATGGGCACGTTGGCGATGGCCCAGTCCAGCTTTGCTTTCTCCGCTGGCGTCAGGCGCACCACCGCATCGGGATACCAGTAAGAAATGCCACTCGAACCCGAGGGGGGCGGCACGTCCTGCCCATCGGCCGTGTGCCACGCCACAACCTGCAAGCTCCCATCGCTGCAGCGAGCAGCCGTGGGCTTGCATGTGTTGACCTCGTTGCGACGCGCCCCTGTATCCACCCAGTTGGACCAGCCGCCATAAGTGGGGCCGGGCAGAGCGGTGGTGCCAAACGGGCAGTGGGTAAACACGTCCCTCGACCGCACCTGCTGCCGTTCCCAGGTGTGCGTGCCGGTTTGACCCGACGGGCAGGCTTGCGACGTGGGGAGCCATTGATCGCGTTCCTCACGGGTGCTCCACGGGCAGGCCTGGCAATCCCTCGTCGTCACGGCCGCCACCGTCTGGGCTTGAACCCACGCCTCGGGATGCTCCCATGCAGCGTCTGAGTTTGGATCCACGTCGCCGGGAGCGCAGACCTGGCGCGTGCGCACCGTCTCTGTGCCCCACGTGCCCGCCGGACAGCTCGCCCGGGCCGCCGAGCTTTCCGATTGCCGGCACGGCACCAAGGCCGGCGGAGCCGGGGTGGGGACCGGCGTTGGGAGCGGCTGAGGCACCGGAACGCTGGGCGCAACAGGAAGCGGTGGAAGAGCCGGGGAAGGAGCAACCCCAGGGCTTGGCGACACGCTCCCAGGAACGCCCGGCACTGCATCGGGCACGCTGGGAGCGGTGGATACGGGGCCAGCCGGGGTTGGCGTTGAAGGGGCCGGGAACGCGGGCGTGGAGGGAGTGGGAAGCGTGGGCACCACGGCCACCGACGACCCGGCGACCAGGCCTGAGTAATAGACGACGTCGACCACGGCCCCATCGGCCCCGCACGCCAATCCCAGCCCGGGGATGTCCAAGGTTCCGCCTTTGCCCAACAAAACACTGGTGTTGCCCACGATCACGTCCCGCACGTTCGCGTCGCCCGCAAGGGCGGAGACGAACGGCACGCAGGCCCGCGCAGGAAGCCCGGACAGCCCCACGGTGAAGGCATCCCCCGCCAAGCGCACCGTGGCCGGGGACACGGTCACTGCGCCGCCCCACGCGTTGCTCATGGTCGCTGCGCTGCCTTGGCGGAAGTCGGTGGGGGCAAGCCCATCTTCAAGCACGTTCAACGTGCTGACGCCGCGGAACGAGCCAATGACGCCATGGGACCGATCAACGCGGCTGGCCAGGTCCCGAACGTTCTCGACGTCCGACGCCACATTGACCCGAGTAGTAACGCGGGGGTAGACCCAGAACGCGGCGGCGCCCATGGCCGTGGCAACACCCAATGCGAGCAGCAACTCGACCAGGCCAAAGCCTGGAGCGGAAGAACGGCGGCGAGGGCGGGCATGCGGTGTCATGCATTTCAGCATGCGACACAACCGCGTTTTGACAAGCCCCGACGGCAGTTCTTGATTTTAGTCAAAAATCTTTCAAATCAATGGGTTGACATCGGTTGGCGATGTGGTTGGATCGTGGTGTAGGAGCGGTCTAATGGGTAAACCGACCTACCCACAAAAAGAGAGTGAAGACATGAAGATTCATCCCGTCGAGCCTGCCAGCACTGACCTGGCGCATTTCCAACTCCACACCGCCGCGCGGTTCCTGGACCGCACCAATGGCCTCAATCAGCTGGCCGACAAGCACCGCAGGATCCAGCGCTTGGCCACCCGCGCCCGCCATGAGCGGCGTTGGAAGAAGGAAGAGGAGCGCTTCGCATGAGCCTCTTGAACATGGCCCTGCTGTTTGTCGGTCTCCTGGGCACCGCGGTGTTCTACCGGGACCTGGTCGCCAACCCCATCTCCGCCGGGCGCGCCCTGGTGCGCCTCTATCGCGTGTCAGCTCCTGTTCGACAGGGCAGCAAGGCCCAGGAAGCATCCCGGCAGTGGTGGAGCATCGTGCTGGTGCCGTTCTACGCGTTGGTGGCCTTGGTGCTCATCGGGGTTTTGGGAAGTGGGCAATGAGCGCCGGGACCGAAAGCCTCATCCGAGCCATCCAAATCAACGACCCGCTGGCGTTCTATGGGTGGCTGCACACGCTCAAGGGGACGCCCGACCTCGACGCTGGCGTGGCCGGCGATCGTGGGATCACACCGTTGGCAGTCGCGAGCGTCATGTATTCCAAGGCCGTCCAGTCGGACCGGATCCTGGCGGCGCGCTATGCCGCGATGGTCGAAGCGCTCATGGACGCCGGGGCCAACCCGCTGGTCCGGATCGGGGAGCGGTTCGTGGTGCGACGGGGGCACACTGGGAAGCTGGAGCGGCGACGGGTGGACGAAGGCCGAACGCTGGCGGAGGTCTGCGGGGGCGTTCTTTGCCCGGCCATGCAGGCATGGTTCGCACGCCATACCGCGGATTTGATGAACACCCACCTTCACCGCTACCACCCAGCGTTCATCAAGACTCAGCAACCGGTCGCTGAAAAGGTTTGAAGCACGTGCCGGCGGCTACTCGCCGCCGAAAGGCGTCGTGGGAGAAGGGGCGGGGAGGGCCACGGCTCCCGCCGCGGCCTGGGTCGCTGAATCCCGGACGTCTGCACGGCGAAAACCCTCTGGATGCAGAGGCCCTTGCGGGATTAGGTTTGCAGCCTAGTGTGTTGCATGACCTACCCATAAAAGGATCTCTATCATGCGTCTCGTCGTCTGTTGTTTCAAAGGGGGCGTTGGCAAAACGACGCTTTCGCTCAATCTTGCTGCGCTCTTCGCCTCCCAACACCGAGTTTTGGTGAACGACCGAGATCCGCACTGCTGTTCTGTTGCCTGGGCCGCGCTTTCCGACGAAACCCCATTCACCGTGGGCCGTTCGGCCTCCCCCGGGTTCGACTTGGAAATCCAAGACCTGCCGCCCAGCGCCCCAGTGAAAGATCAGCTTCCGGATGGCGACCTCTACATCGTTCCCACTCTGCTCGACGGCGGGAGTTACGTCGTCTACCTGCATACCATCGAGACCCTCCGGAAGCAGGGCAAGGCCTTCCTACCGGTGGCCAACCGGGTCAACATCAAGCGGGCTGAACACCGCCGGCGGCTGGAAGACCCGGAGCTGGCCGGGGCCATCGTCATCCCCGAGCGCGCTGCGCTGGGAAGCTTCTATGAGCTGGGGGAGACCGTCTTTTCCATGCGCGGCGCGGGCGTGGCTAACGCCCGAGAAGATATATTGCGGGTAGGTCAGGCTATCCAAAAAAGATTGGCCAACCCGGGCCGGGGGAATGCATGATGGACATCCCAATGCTGCCCCTGCCGGACCTCATGGCTGCCAAGAAGACCCCCGCCAAGAACGCCGTTGCCAAAGCCCGCAAAGACCTGTCCACCGCCGCGAAAGTGGTCCACGCCAAGCCGGAACGCACGTATGCGCCGCTCATTGATCTGGACCAGTTTTCCGAACAGCAGCTGGCAGAGCTGATGGTGGCTGCAGGGGATGCGCCAGGACGAAAGACCTACTTCGATTTCCAAGAAGAGCGGCCCTACTTGCGGGACGGCCAGAGGGTTCATCTGGAGGTGGGACGCGACTCCACCATGTTTGACTACCGCGACGAGAACGGGGCGCGTGTGGAGCGAACGATGGTCACCGTGCCGCCCAAGCTGCGTGAGCAGATTCAGGACGTCACCGGGGAAGAGCAGCCGATTCTCACCACTGCGCTCATCGCGCTGGCGTCCTGGGCCTGCCAAGAGCTCAAGAAGTCGAAGAGGCGCTTGGTGGTCACCACGGCAACCGACGACCTGGATCCGGTGCGGAAACAGGTCCGGAAGGCGATTGTGGGGCGGGCTCGGAAGAAGAGGTAGGGCCGATGCGGCCTGACGAGAGAGAGGCGGCCATGGGCCGCCTTTTTTATGGCTGGCGGCGGGTCGAAAGAGCAACGGCAAAAGCGTGTTGGGGAAAGGCGGGTGGGGCCTCGGCTTCCGCCGGGCCCGGCGCTTGGCTGGAAGTGTGAGGCGTTTCAGGGTTTTTGTGTTTTCTGCGGTTGCCGTCAGTTCTGCACTTTAGTCAAATAAATGTGTTGTTTTCGGGTTTACATTTTTAAGCCCTGTCGTAACCTGGATTCATAGGGAAGCAATGCCGCTGACCTGAAAGCCAAAAAGGTAACCGCCATGCAAAACAACACTTTCACCATTCAAGCCAACTACTCAACCAACAGCTGGAGCACCAACTGGGTGCCCATCGACAACGCGGAATACTCGACGCTCGCCGAAGCCGAAGCCGGCATGGAAGATCTGGAGCAGAACCTGGGCTGGCGCAACATGCGCATCGTAGATGAAACCCGTTTTGTCTGGGCCTACGGACAGGAGCGCGAGTATGAGGACGAGGACGAGGAAGTTGCTTAACCCCTACGCCATCCAACCCAAGCAGCCGGCCCCGCGCCGGTTGCCCACGGTTCGCATTGCCCCGGACAAGGTCGCTCAGTTCCGGGCTCTAGCTCGCCAGAAGGGGCTTACTCCCACCGCCGCCCTTGCTGCCCTGGTGGCCACCCATGCCGACATCCGGCAGCCGTTCGGGCCCCGAGTCCGTGCCAAGCATGGGCCGGATGGGAAGCGTTACGGCGCGATTTTGCCGGACCCGAAGGTGTCTGAAGAGGTGGCCAAGGGCCTGATCCAGGACGCACGAACGGCGGGGATCTCGCTGGGCGAGGCGATGCGGCAACTGGTGGACCGGTGCCTGGAGCAGAGCCGGTGAAGAAATGGAAAGGAAAAACGGCGGCTCAAGGGTCGCCTTTTTTATGCCTAGGGTTTGGCAATGCTGCTGAAAAAGGGGCGCCTGCCCCTTTGCTGAGTTGTTGGGCTACTGGGGCGTGGGAGAGTTGGGCGGTGGCTGGGGCGGAAGCCCCGGCCTATGTCCTAATCTCCCCGGAGGGGGCTTTTCAGACGCGGCCCGGGGCCGCGTTGTTTCAAGAGCAAAAGCGGCCAAAGCCGACGGCGCTGCCGCCGAGTTTTGGAAGAAAAGGCGGGGATGGGCCGTGGCTTCCGCCAGGCCTTGGATCCGCTGAAGCGTAGAAGTGTGAGCCGTTGCAAAGGTTGTTCAAATCTGCTTTTTGCCCGTCATATTTTATCTTTAGTCAAATTAATGTGTTGTTTTCTGGTTTACATTTTTCGGCCCTGTTGTAACCTGGATTTGTAGGGGGGCATAACGCCGACCTGAAAAAAAGAAAAGATAACCGCCATGCTCATGCGTCATTTTTACCACTGCTCCCGTGATGCCAACCTGGCCGACCAGCCCCTAAATCCCTTTGACGGGCAAACCTCTGAAATCCGTGGCCTCTGCTTTTCGGATGGCGAAGAGCAGCATTTCGGGCCCCACAGTTACCAGATCAGCCTCCCAGACGACTGCGATTTTCTCACCGCCAACTTGGTGTGGAACATGAAGCTGGCCGTGGAAGAAGGAACCCGGGCGGTGGGCAGGAATGGCGAACAGCTCCAGTTGACCCTCACCATGGCCGAGCAAGCCTGCAAGGAAGCCATGGCAGAGATGGGCTATGACCTGGACGATGAAACCGTTGAGTTTGTTTTTTGCCGCGCCATTGAGTTCGACGATTGCGATGAGAGCATCGGCGGTGACGATAACGACTGTTGCGACCCCTGGGATGAGCAGATCGACGGCTGGGGCCTGCAAAGCGTTCGGGCCCTGGTGGCGCACAAGTTGGGCTTGGTGGGGGCCGCCATCGATGATGAAAACGGCCAGTGCTACATCAGCGCCAACCCGGACCTGGTGCTGAAAAAGGTGGAAGAGGAAGAGGTGTCTTGAAAGTAAGGGCGGATCAATGGCCGTCCTTCTCTTGTCTGCTCCCCCGTCACCGCCCACCCCATACGCTCCTCCCCATGGAACCCCTCACCACCCCAGACGGCCGCTACCTCATCGTCCGAGGGCGCCTCTGGCGCACCACCAACCCAGGCCTCAGTGAGCAGGAGAGGCAACGCCTGGTCCACGAGCTGATGGACGCCCGGCGTGCCGTCAAAGCAGCGAAGGCCAACAGGGACGAGGACGCACTCGCCGCCGCCCGGTGCGCCGTGGACAGCGCGAAGAGGGGCCTGGGCGAACGAGGCCCGGTGTGGTGGACAGATGGGGAGAGGGATTGGAACCGGTGCTTGGTGAAGAACACCCCCTATGCGGCCTGGCATGCCTCCCAGGTCAACGTCCAGCGTTAGCCCCGGCTCTCGTTCACCAACCGAGCCCAAGCCACCCCCAGCTGCCGCACCTCATCGGCCCACGCCCGGTAATCGTCCAGCGGCATAGGCTCTTCCAATCCGCGTTTCACACGTCCTAGGTGTTTCGACTTCCTCGCCATCGCTTCTCGATACAAAAGTTCCGCTGACTCCAACTTGTCAGCCCGCTTGGCGGCCTGCAGTTGGGCCAGCCGCCGAACCGAATCCGGGTTGCTGGACAGCACGCGGGGGGCATGAGGCAGGGCAGGACCGCCGGTCATCGGAATCCGCTTGTGGTTGCTCACCGGGTCCATCACACGGTGGCGCCAGCACTCCCGCCAGTCGTCATCGTCCACCTGGCCACCGCCCGGCACCTCAAGCGGCACGACGATCCCATGGGCCTCGATGAGCGCCCACACGGCCCGCAGGAACGCGTCCACCGGAAGCCGTAGAAGGGTCACCTGGCCCTCTGCCACCACCTCGCCCCCGTCCCTCATTCGTAACGCCAGCAGGGCCTCGCTCAGTGCCAAGGCATCGCCTGACCGCGTGCTCCAGCCCACCAGGCCAACGCGCTCCCCATCCACCTCACCCGACCAGGCGTAGACGCGGAAGCGGGGCTTGTCGAAACGGGCGGACAGGTTTGCCAGCAGCCGCTCACGCTTCGAGTGGCGGCTCAACGGGGTGAAGTGGTTCTCTGCATACAGCAACGCAGAGCGCCGACGTTCCAGCAGCAGCGCCACGCGGTCAGGGGTCGCCGACGCTTGCCACTCTTTCCAGCACACGATATCTCGCAGGCCCTTGGCAGCAACGCAGGGACGGCAGGCAGGCACCCAGTTCTCCACGACACTGACGGGGCCGCCCAGTTGCGCGGGCACCAGTGGCGTAGCCGTCCAAGACTTGGGAGAGGCCAGGTCGAGCGGAGCGGAGCAGAAGGCGCAGGCGTTGCCGAACTCGGCCAAAACAGCCTTGCGTTGCCACCCGTTGGCCTTGCCTTCCAGCGGGGCATCGGCTTGAGCAATGGCATCCAAGAAGGGGGTCAGCTCAAACACGGAACACCCCCCAGCCGTTCAACGCAGGCCCAGCAACCGGATCGCAGAACAGGGGCAGTGGGGCGTTGCAGGAGTTTGAAAAAGATTTGACTAAAGCGCCTTGCCGAGCCTGTCGAACCACCCCAGCAACCGCCGATCCAAAACCCTGGACCTGCTTGCCCGATCCATTCCCAGCCCAGCACTGGACCGCCAATCGCTGATCGAAGGCCCGGGGACAGCGAACGAGAGCAAGGTCAGCCCGCTTGACTAAAACGGATGGGGTCAGTGTTTCCAGGGCATGCGAACCGAGCGCGAGAACCCCCGCACTCGACCATCCAAACCCCCAAGCAGAGTTGACTAAAACGGATGGAGACAGGGCTTTCCGAACACCCGAGCAGCGTGACTGAAACCAACCACTCACGCGATCCCATGCTCGCCTCCGCTTGACTAAAACGAACTGGGGCGGGGGGCGGGAGTGAGGAAAACGGCGGTCCCCGATTTCTGATACAGGGGGTGCGGAGTCGGTGGGGAGGTGGGGAGCTGGCTGGGTGGGGAGGGAGGCTGCGGGGGTTGGCGAAAACTTTTTTGAGCGGCGGGGCGTGGCGGGGGCGAGGGGCATAGGGGTCTCCGGTTGGGTTGAGGATTGGGGCTTTCCTTAACTTCTACCGGGGAAAAGCGGAAGGGCAAGAGCAGGGGAGCGAAAACTGGGGAGGGACTGCGGGGGAAGATGTTGGCTGCCCATTCACCGTTCAGGGTTGTCCGAAGGGTGAAGTGAGTAGGCCATACACAAGTCGCACCTCCGATGGGTTCCGGCTTGGCTAGAAACGCTGCGCGTTTCCACCCGCCCAAGCCTTGCTGCGCCTTGTTTTCAGTCTTGGCTAACAACTTGGCCAACCGTTCGGCTGAAAAAGTGCGGGAAGCGCAGAAAAACAAAGGAATACCGGCTTAGCCCCCTTGCGCTTCAAAAAACTCCTGCTAATCCATTGGGTATGGATTTTCATTGCAGGGGGTTAAGTGGGTCGTCCGTCGCTTCTAACCAAATCTTTCAGCATCGCTCCCGATGAGTTGGAGAGCGCGCGGTATTGCGCGAAAGAGCAAGGCGTTTCCTTGAACAAGTATTTGCGCCTGGCGGTCTTGGAAAAGAACCGGGGCGTGGTTCAGGGGCTGGAGGCGTCCGATGCGTTGGGCGACATCCGAGCCACGGTCCGCGAATCCGAAACGCGGAATGCCCTTGCCCTAGAAAGCGCGCTGGCGGACTTGCGAGCGGAGCAGAGCGCGGCGCTTCAGGCCAACGAGGACCTGGTGGTGAAAACCCTTCAAGCGTTTTCCCAGTTCCTGGCGCAGCAAGAACCCGACGCCGAAACCCTCTCCAAGCAACCGGCCACCAAAGCAGCAAGCCGTGGGCCGGTAGCCAATCCGGCGTTCCTGCCTCCCAAGCCCTACTAACCCCTTTCCCAACTACCTCATAAGGAGGCATACCCATGAAGCGTTTCATCCTCACTCTCACCATCGCCGCGTTGCTGGCTCCGGGGCTTTCGTTTGCCCAGGACACCCCCCAGCCCGAACCCCAGAAGAAGACCGACAAGCTGCGCCTGTTCAAGGCGGGCGGGATTGGCTGCGCTGCCGGTGCAGGCATCGCTCTGCTGACCGGCAAGAAAGACAAGGCCCTGACGGCGTGCGCTGCAGGCGCGGTCGTTGGCGGTTTTGCGTCGTATCGCGCGCAGGTCCAGGAAGCCCAGGAAGTGGCAGACGCCGCCCGCGCTGCGGGGCTGGACGCCCAGGTGCATACCAAGATCGTCCAGGCCAACGACAACGATGGCCCGGTTGAGGCCCTGGACAAGCTGGTCATCCGTTACCCGGCCGCTGACATGCAGCAGGTGAGTGCCAAGACCGCTGCCACGCTGGACAAGCTGGCCGCGTTGCTCAAGGCGAGCAAAGAAAAGCTGACGGTTGGCTTCAGTGGTGCCGATGCCGCCGTGTGCCAGGTGCCGGTCGTTGAGCTGGCAAAGCGCGGCGCGCTTCAGAACGCCACGGTCGATGACCAGTGCGGCCGGGGCGATTACGCCATCACGGTTTCGCCGATCCCCGACGTTCGCTAAGCCAACCGAGAGCTGGGGGGCGAGAGCCCCCTGGCTCAAATCTTTTTCAAGCGCCTGGGAGGAACCATGACACCCGAAGAACTCATCAAACAACGCAAGCAGCGCGAGCTGCTCGCCAAAGCAGCACAAGCCAAGACCACCGCGACCACGGACGCGGAGAAGCTCGTCAGCGATGCGACAAAAGAAAACTTGAAAACCGCAGGCCGGCTAGCTGCAAGTTTTGGCAAAGCCTTGGCAGACAAAACCAAGCAAGCGGCCTCGGTCGCCGCTGAGAAGGGGCGAGAGGCGCAAGAAGCGTTGGCCCGGCGTGCGGAAGAGGCCAAGGCGCGCAAGGAAGCCGAAGCCGCAGAGAACGCGCGCCTGGAAGTCGAGCGCGCCCAGGCGTTGGCCGAGCAAGAAGCGACTGCCCAGCCCGAGCCGCGGGTGGTTGAGCCCGAGCCCGTTCAAACCGATTCCGCTCCCGAAGCGCCCGAGCCGGTTGTTGAGGAGGTGGTTCCCGAGCCGACACCAGAACCAGAAGCAGGCCCCGCGCCTGTCATCAAAGAGCCGGTCAGCGCTCCTGCGCCTGCCGTCAGTGAAGCCGTGGACGCAACGCCTGCCGCTCCAGTGCCGGCCGAGCTGGTGGCCCCGTCTGTTCCGAACCCCGAACCGAGCAAGTCAGCTCAAGCCCCGGCACCGGCCCCCAAGGCGACGTCGACCCGGGCCCCGGTGAAACCGGAAGCCCTCAAGGCCAATCCGGCCGGTGAGGCGTCGGCGAAGGCCAGCAACAAGAAGGGCTGGCAACTTCTGGCTGGGTCGGGCGTGGCCGTCCTTGTGCTGGGTGGGGCGTTGGCGTGGTGGACCACTCACCGCTCCAGCGAAACCGTTCCGCTCCAAGACAAACCGGCTGCAGCAGTGACTGCCCCGGCCCCCGTCGCCGTGCCAGTTGCTCCGGTTGTATCCGCGCCGCCCCAGGTCGAGGAGCCCAAGCCCGTGACTGCCCCGGTGGAAGAGAAGGCCGCGGTCGCTGCCCCGGTTGTGGAAGCCCCGGTGCTGGCAGAGCCACCTAAGGCCCAGACCCCGGCAACTGCCCCGGCGTCAAAGCCGGTGCCGGTTTCGAAACCAGCTGCAAAGCCCAAGCCGGCCCCCAAGCCTGTTGCTAAACCCGAGCCGAAAAACGATTGGCAGGACCAAGCCAACAGCGATATCGACGCGTGGGCAGAAAAGATCAGGTGAGGTGCTTGCGCTTATCGAAAGCCTTGCTAGAAAGAATGTGTATCCATGAAAGATGGGAGGAAAAATGTTTGGGTGGTTGTTTACGCAGTATCGAAAGCCCGGAAAGCTCCACTTCGGATCGAAGTGGCTCAACCTGCATGGGCGATTTTTCATTGGTAACCCAGAAAGATTTGGGCTCTCCGATTGCCGAGAGAACGTCCTGACCTCGTATTACTACCTGCGGGCGGACCGGAAGATGCCGGTGGCAAACGATGGGGACTTTGATGCCTGGAGGATGGACGCCCTGCGCGCCAGCCAGGTTCGGCACGCCAGCGAAAAACATGTGTCCAAAGCCGGCTTTCTTGTCACCTCGGCCGCGTGCGTGGCCCTTTGCTTTGGGGCATTGGTCGTCAACAAAGTGAAAGGAACACGCCCTTCGCCGGCGGCGATCCAACTCGCGCCCTCGTTGTCGTTGAACGAGTGCAAAAAGAAATGGACGAGCGGCACCATCACGCCTCAGGAAATCGTGGCGTGTCAGGCGCTATCTCAAACCAACAACAACAACAACGGGAGGCACTGAGCATGTTGCTATCGCTGATGGATTGGACGGTCGGTATTGGCCGCAAGCTGTTCAAGAAGGACGATCAAGCGTCGAGCACGCTGGAGCAAATCATTCTGGACGGCAATGACCGCTACGAAAACTTGGTCGGGCGCTTTGACGTGAGCGACCGCGTGAAGAGCCGCGTGCTGGACGTTCCCCCAGAGGATGTAGATATGGCGGTCCAAGCGGGCGCGGTTTTCGACGAGAAAGAGATGGCACTGGTTGTGCCCGAAGAACTGGATCTGGACCAGTTCCATCCGTGGTGGCCGAAGGTTCCGGAGGATCTGCGCAACACCCAGGCCCGCATGATCATCACCAAGGAAGGACGTCGTGCCGAAGGCTTCGTGCTGGGGGACGACATGGCGCTGGGCGGCGACAGCACTGCAACCTCGCTGATGTATCTGGCCTTCCCGCTGATTGGTGCGGTTCAATACTTCTTGGGCTCGCTCATTGGCGTTTTTAGTTACGTGGTGCTGCTGGCTGCCATTCCTTACTTTGTTGCGTTGAAGCAAGCGGAAGGGATGAAGGAAGCCTTCAAGGGCCTGGCCCTGATGGTGCTGCCCGTGCTGATTGCAACCGCTTCGGCGGCGTTGTCGTCCGCGCTCCACGTGGACGCGGCCAGCATGGGGCAAGCAGCGGTTGACCCGATGAACACGGGAGCGGGGATGATGGCGGTCGCTGCGGGCTTTGCCAAAATGGCGGGCATCGTTCTTCTGATCTTGACCATTCCTGGCCTGCTGTTGTTTGCGGCCTTCCTGAGTGCGGCCTCGCATCCCCACCGGGGCGTGCTGGGGGGGACCGCCGAGCGCTTCATTCAGATGATGAAGTGGATGGTGGTGATCTTGGCCCTTGTTGGGGTTGGCTCCCTTCTCCCGGACGGAATAGGCGTGGCCGTGGCGTTTGTGATCGCGGCCATGTATGCCCTGCAGTTCACGGAAGGCAACTTCGTTCAAACGGCCGCTCGCCTCTATCTGCAGAACTTGGACAACAACCTGGCGACCCAGGGGGCCCTGTCCAAGTCCCACGTGAAGGCCCGCGAGCAGCAGGCTGCCGAAGCGTTGCGCGACAAGACCCCGCTTTTGAAGGTGGGTCGAGCGTCTGGTCACCTGAACGACCGCGGCCATGGCTTTGCGCCGGACAAGGGCACGGTGATGATGCTGTCCTGGCGCGACCTGACCCAAGGCCTGATCGTCTACGGGCGTATCGGTTCGGGCAAGTCCTTCAGCGTGCTGCGGCCGTTGGCCCGTCGCTATCGCGAGTCCGCATTGGCCGTAGGACTGCGGAATGAACTGAAGGGGAGCGCCGCGGGCGAGACCGTTCTTGATGCGAAGCGCAGCGGGGGTGGAGCACTCATCCTCGACGCGAAGGACGGCGCGATCATCTCCGATTTGGGCAAGGACGCGTTTGATATCGTCGTGCGCGCAGGCATGTCGGTGGCCCCCTACGAGGGCCTGGAGCCGGATCAAATCACCAAGGCCCTTCGCGGCGCGACCGGTGGCAAGGTCGATGAGAAGTCCAAGCTCTGGAGCGATGGCGGCGACGCTTTCCTCTTCCACACCGGCATCGTCCTGAAGGCCGCATGCGAGCACGAGCAGGCCTACCGAGACTTCTGCATCGCCAAGCTGGAAGGGTTGGAGCACGCCCGGTTGATGATGCTGCTGGAGCGGGAGGAGCTGGAGAAGCGTGGCTTGGGGTTGGAAGACCTGGAAGCGGCGCTGGCTCGCGTGGAAGAGCAAATGGGCACTTACGCGATTGTGGCGGAGGCTTCCCGGAACTGGTTCTACACCCCATTCCACCATGCCAAGCTGTTGGCGATGGTTGAGCAGGTGGTGCCGACGCCGCGTGGCGGGGAGATTGCCAGCGCTCGCGTGCTGGAGTTGGTGAACTGGTTGGGGTTGGAGCGCCCGGATACGTCTAGCACGGACGAAGAGCGTGAGGCCTATGCCGCCTACTCCCGGGACTACCACAACCGCTTGGCCACCCGGTCCGAGACCGTCCATCCCGACTTGCTGCGTCCCATGTCCCAGCTGCAAAGCTCGCTGGAATGGGCATTGCTGGGCGTTCCCGCAATGCATAAGGAGCAGCGCCAGTCCTTCACGTTGAACTCGCGGGGGCTCATCGAAAAACTGCTTCGGGGTGAAAAGCTCCGGACGGCGGATGACATCCCGTGGCATTCCGTCGAACGTGGGGAAGTGGACGTCTCTCAGGCGCTTTACGGGAAGTTCGTGGGCTTGTTCCTGCCCCCCACCCAGTTCGGCGAAGCGGGCGACATGATGCAGCGGTTGCTCAAGCAGCGTGTCATGAACGGCATTCGGGCACGTGGGGCGCACGGGGACAAGTGGCGCGAAATGCTGCCGGGCCAAACCGACGTGCTGCTGATGATGGACGAGGCGCATTTGCTGCTGACTTCGGACGATGTGCTGCTCTTCAGCACCTCCCGAAGCCTGGGGTTGATGCCGGTGATCGCGGTGCAGGGCCACGACAGCCTTATCAACACCTACGGGTCGGAGAACGAAGCCGATTTGCTGGCCAACACCATGCAATCGGTCGTCGCGCTCAACCACTCGTTTGTCACACGCAACTACTTGATGAAGCGGCTGGGCAAGGCTCAGTTGACCACCTTCAAGGAGCCGACGCGTGGCATCGATTTCTCGGGTGGCTTGACCAACTTCCGCCACAGCGTTCTCAACGATCCGAACCACCCCTACGCAGCGGCCTACGAGCAAATGCTGATGCAGGGCGCAGGCCGCTTGAGCGCGCTTCGCGTGGATCCGGCGACGGGGCGCAAATGGCGCGTCGGGGCTGAAGACACGGTGGGCCAAGAGGAGCTGGCACGGGACATCGACATGCCCACAGGGGGCAAGCGGGAGGTCCTGCCGCTCTTCCTGGAAGAGGAATACCCGGCCCTGACCGCTGCACGTGGCAATGCGATTGTCTCGCTCTGCCGAGCAGGCGTGAGCCGCACGGACTTGGCCGAGATGATGCCCAACGACTGAGCCCCAAAAGGGCAAGGCAACCCTTGCCCTTTTCCAAAATCGATCAATGCTGACCTAACCATCCATTTCCTTGAAGGAGGACTTTATGAGCAATGCCCACTTCGACGTCTTCAACGACCTGCTGGGCGCTCGCGATAAACGGCGAGCCAAGCTGGCCGGAGAGCGTCCAAACGACCACCAACCGCAGAAGAAAGCCGTCTTCGACCAGTCGCTGGCGAAGGACCAGGCCGATATCCAGGAGAAGCAACAAGCCGTGTTGGACTGGGCCAAGCAAGCCAAGCCCGACGAGATCACCGACGCGCGAGAGCGGTTGCACGCACAGGTGCAGCAGCGCGCTGAAGACGCGCCCAAAGACAAGCACGCCCAAGTGGTGTTCAGCACCGTGGACGAATGGCGACAGAAGCGCCAGCAGAAGGACGGGGGGCAATCCTTGGGGGAAAACATCCCCATGCTGACTGCGGCCCAGCGGCAGCAAACCATGGGGCCTGGTAAGTTGGGCTACGCGCACTACGCCGCCAGCGCGAAGAAGGAAGCGGACTTCATGAAGCGCTATGAGGCAAACTTCGACTGGGATAAGCACGAGGCCCAAGTCCAGAAGAACATCTACCGTCAATGACGGTCCATTCCCCGTGTCGCATCCAGGGCCCTTCGGGGCCCTTTTTGTTGGGCACGTTCCCTTGTTTGTGAGTGGATCGATCTACCCATAAAAGCAAACGTCAAACGCGGCTCAAAGCAAGAGGCGGGATGGGGGTTGGAAAAGAGAAGAAAGGTTTTGACTAAACATCAAAAGTGTCGATCAATCGAGATTTTTAGGGTTGCCAGTTTTGTGAGATGTGGTTGACTGTAATCATTCAAACACAACCGGGGGAGGCCCCTATGTATATTTTTGCCGATGCTTACGAGTTCGCCGTGGACAACGTGGGGAACCTGCTGTTGACGTTGGGTGCGTTTTCGGTGGTGAGCTACGTGGCCGCCAACGTGGCAGGGTTGCTGGCATGATGGCCTGGTTGAGGGAGGATTTAGAGCAGATGGATCTGCACACCGTCTCACTTTTCCTACAAACCGGGGTTTTGGTCGGCGCGGCTTTCATCCTCAAGATCGCTTGCTGATTGCCAAAACCGAAAAAGACGGTATGCAAAGGGGATGGAACCCCAACACGACAACCCAGCAGGCAACCCAGGTGGGGGCGATTTCTTGAATCGTCCCCACGAGCCGTTGCTTCATCCCATCCTCCACCCCCTGACGCTGGCCCAGTTCTACGGGAAGCATCACGAGGCCGCCGCGGCCGCCGATGCGCGGGAAGTGTTGGACCTGGCCACGCGGTTTTGCCGAGAGGCCCAGGTTTGCGGGTTGGACACCCACACCGACGCGGGCTTTGACTGGGTGATGACCCCCAGCCGTTTCTCCAACCGCATTTCCCTGGAGCTGGGGCAGGGTGGCCACACCGCGTTGCTTCAGGTCGATCCGGACCTGTCCGCTCACCCGCTCGACGCAGCCATCCATGCCGGCGTGCTGGGCCACAAGCCCCTAGCCTCCGCCTACGCCTTGCTCCCGGCCGAGCAGCGGGATGGGCTGTTAAGAGAACTGAGGGAATCCATCGGCCAGGTTCAGTCGAACCGCTCCGCAGCGAAGCAGCTTCAGGCCCTCCGAGCCCTGCCTGAACTGCCGGTGCCGTCTCAGCCGCCTCTGGACATCGCCCAACTGCTCCGGCGGTTTGAGGTCCCCGATGCCCAAGCCCGCTTGGCGGCTGACCACATCAAGGCGACCTATGGAGAAGCGCTAACCACAATGCATGGTAGCCAGGTGCTGGCAGCAGCCCATGCGCATGCCCCGCACTTGGGGCTATACGGAGCCCCTTGGCAGACGTGGCTTTGCGAGAGCGCAACGACCGGCAACCTGGATGGGGTGGAGGCCTGTTTGCGCATGCAGGCCGAGCCCAATGTGCCCGACGCCAACGGCGAGACGCCGCTACACCTCGCCGCGCGCCACGGCCACCCCGGCATCGTTCGTCGGTTGATTGAGGCCGGCGCGGATCCAGCGTTGGGGAACCCCCGCGGGGAGACTCCCCTGCATGTGGCGGCCCAACACAAACGCGCGCAGTGCTGCCTGGAGCTCATGGCCGCAGGCGCGGACCCTGGGCAGTTGGATCGTGAGGGGCGCAAGCCGGGCGACGCTCACCGGGAGAAGGCACGTGAGCAAGTCCACGGTTTATGACTGCTGGAGCTGGACGGTCCCGTCGAGCATCGAGCCAAGCCGGGCCGTCCGCTATTGGCCCCAGGCCCTGCTGTCTGGGGCATGCGTCGCGGCGCTGACCTATCCCGCGGCTCTCTGGCTGGGCTGGCAAATCCCATCATCACATTCACTGATGAACTTCGGTCAGGCACTGACTGGCAGCCTGGCGGCGCTGGGGAACCTTGCCACCGGCACGATCTCATTCCGAGAGCCTGCCGCCGCATTCTGGGAGGTGGCCAAGGAGCAGGCAACGTTTGGCACGTTGGCACGGGTCGGCGTTGCGGCGGGCTTGGCAGGGTGGGCGTCGATTTGGGCGACGCGGCGTGGGCTCATCCCGCGCTCAAATACCTGGCATGTGTCCGGCGCTCAACTGTTGCAGGGGAAAGAGGCCCTGACTGAAGCCCGGCGTCGTTCGCTTACAAAGAAGGAGCAGAGGGGCGAGCGGCATGCGTTGTCACTACATCCGGCTTGGGTGGTCAGCAAGAAGCTGCTGGCCCGTCACATGTTCATCTATGGAGCCGTGGGAATGGGCAAGTCAGTCATCCTGAAGCACCTGCTGGAACAGGTTGTTCGGCTCGACAAGAAGGCTTTCATCTACGACATCAAAGGAGACTTTACGTCGATCTTCGAGCGCCCGGTGATCGTCTGCCCCTTCGACAAGCGAAGCTGGATCTGGGACGTGGGCCGGGACGTAGCGACGCAAGCCCAAGCCGCCGCGTTCTCCCAAAGCATCATCCCCCCGGAGGAGGGCAGCGGCGCATTCTGGGCGTCTGCGGCGCAAGCCTTACTGGAAGGGTGCGTGCGCGAACTCCAGGCCACGAAGGGCAAGAACTGGGGGTGGGCAGAGTTGGCCGCGTTGGTTGCCCGTCCCGCTGAACCGATGGCTAAAGCACTGTCGCTCTACTACCCCCGAGCCGCCGCTCTCATTTCCAATCCCGATTCGAACACCACCAGCAGCTGTATCGCCGTGCTCGCCAACGGCACCGCGGTTATCGAGCGCCTAGCCTTGGCATGGCCCGAGCGCACGCCTGGGCAGATGTTCTCCATGCTGGACTGGATCAAGGACGACTACACGGGATGCAAGCAGGTCATTGTTCAATCAGGTCCTGATGAGGTGCTAACCAAGGCCTACATCTCCGCCATGATCAACGTCGCGGTGCCGGAAATCATCGGCCCCTCGCTGCCAGATGACGAAACCGGGCGATTCCTGGGGTTCTTCTTCGATGAGCTTACCTCCGCCGGCAAGCTCAACATCGAGCTGTTGCTGGCCTTGGGACGCTCAAAAGGCGTGGTGGCCTGCATGGCCGTGCAGGATTGGTCACAGGTCGAGAGGGTCTATGGGGACAAGACCGCGCAAGCCTTTTCAGGGTTGGTCGGCACACACATTATTTGCCATCTCCAAATCGGCGAGACCCGGGAAAAAGTCTCCCGGAACCTGGGCAAGCGCACCGTGGCGTGGCGCACGCATGATGACAAGGCGACCGTCCACGAGGAGTCGAAAGCCGTTGTTCCGCCGGGGCGGCTCACTGACGACTTGGGCCCACGCAATGGCAGCGCCTATGGCTCCGAGAGTTGGGGCATCCGGGCCATTGTGCAGACAAGCCGGGACCCACTCTTGCTGGACTGGCCGGGCGTCAGCTACCCGCACGCGCGCGACGGCCAGGAACGCGCCGCGTGGACCCAACAGGGGGCGCGCCCGGTGGAGCAAAAGCCCATGCCACCGAGCGACGCGCAGAGCGCTGCAGAGGTCCAGCGGGTCTTGAAGATGACCGCCGACCAGGCCGCCGCGGAGCTGCGAAAACGTGGTGCCACGCCGCCGAAGCTCCGCGCCGTTTCAGACGACGAACTGGAAGCCATCTTCCGCAAGTAGTGGGGTTGTGGAGTCGCTGGGTTTTGGTAGATCTGAAGGGATACCCATTCCTGGAGAACTCCATGTTCAACGTCACCGCATTGACCGCTCAAGGCACGGACAGCAAGTCCGGCGCGGCGGTGGTCGAGTATCTGATGCTCACCGAGTATTACCTCGACAAAGACGGGAACGCGCAGGGCACCATGGCCTGGGGCGGCAAGATGGCCGCGCACCTCAATCTCTTGTCCACGGCGGTAACACGGGAGAGCATGAGCAAGCTGGCCGAAGGATTCGACCCCCAGACAGGGAGGGCGCTTTGCCAGAACGCAGGCCAGAAAGGCAAGGTGCGGCCAAAGGTGGACAAGAACGGGGATCCCGTCCTGGACGCCCAAGGCAAGCCCGAGGTCGTGGTGGTCGGCGGCCACCGGGTCGGCTACGACGTCACGGTGTCGGCGCCCAAGGACGTTGGGATTCTCTTTGCAATGGAGTCGCCAGAACGGCGCGATGCCGTGCTCAAGGCGCACCAAGCCGCCTCTACAGAAGCGATGAACCGGCTGGAACAGATGGTTGAGACTCGACGGGGAAAGGGCGGCAAGGACGTGATCGGCGTGAAGGGCCTGGTGTGGTCAAGCCACCAGCACTTCGCCGGGCGTGACCTCGACATGGATCTGCACACCCACCATCTCGTTTATGGGGTGGCGCTGGGAGCCGATGGCAAGGAATCGACCTTCGATGCCGTCGAAATCTATCGCCATGCCCGGGCCATGGATGAAATCTACAAGCTGGAGCTCTACAAGAACCTTCAAGGGTTGGGCTATCAGGTCGAGCACGTCCGAGAACTGGACGACGACGGCAAGGAGACCAACCGATCCTACGCACGCCTTGCGGGCATCGACCAGGACGTCATCGACCACTTCAGCAAGCGCCGGAAGGCCCTGCTCGAATACGCGGAGCAGCATGGGGTCAGCACCCAACAGGCGAACAAGGCCACGCGGAAGCACAAGAACGAGCCCACTTACACGGAGTTGGTCGAGCACTGGCAGGAGGCTTTGAAGGACTTCGAGCTGACGCCGGAGACGTTGAAAGCAGCGCGGGGGAACCTGAACAAGGTGGAACACAAGAGCGACGCCGAGCTGCTGGAACTGCTCCACGAGAACGAAGCCGTGTTCAACGACATTGATTTGGTGCGGGTGCTGGGAATGGAATACGCCGGCAAGTTGGACGCGGCCGGACTCCATGCCCGCATTGAGCAGTTCAAGCAAGACAATGGGCTGGTGCTGGTCAACGCCGAGCGCTTGGCAGACGAAGACCGGGGGCAGACACTGGCCCGCAAGCACACGGAAGACCGGTTCTGCGCGCCATGGATGTTGCAAGCGGAGCAAGCGGTGGTGGACATCGCCAACCGCCGGGCCAACGAGACCCAGCACCATGCTTCGCAGGCCACGGTGGATCGCGTCATTGAGGACTACCAGAAAGCCAAGGGCTTCCAGCTCTCGCAAGAGCAGTTGGTGGCCGTGAACCACATCTGTCGCGGCAGTGGCGGGGTGGCAAACTTGAGCGGCTTAGCAGGCACCGGCAAGACCACGATTTCCGAGCTCTACAAGGAAGCGCTGGAATCTGAGGGGATGGTGCTGCTGGGGGTGTGCGTGTCGAACAAAGCCGCCCAGAAGTTGGAAGTGGAATCAGGGATGCCCTCAACCTCCATGGCACAGATGCTTCACGACTTGGCCGAAGGCAAGCGCGAACTCCAGCCCAACGACGTGCTGGTCATTGACGAAGCCGGCATGGTGGACACGCGGGACACCCGAGCCTTGTTGGCCTACGCAGAGAAGGCGAAATCCAAGGTCATCCTTCAAGGCGACGCCGAGCAACTGCAGCCCATCGGGGCCGGGTCCGGTTTTCAGCTCACCAAGCAAGCGGTGGGCGATGTGAAGTTGACCGAGATTCGCCGACAGGCGCGGCAGGAGGACCGCGAGACGGCGATGGGGTTCTACGCCAAAAACGAGAACGGTGAAGTGGTCGATCTGAAAAAGGGCACCCGCAGCCGGCGCGAAACCTTGGAGCTGGGCGATGAGCAGAAGGAGCGCCTGATGGACTCCATCGTGGAAGCCCACTCGCAGGAGAAATGCATCGAGCGCCTGGTGAACGACTACTTCAAGAATCCAGCGGCGCTGGACGACAAGCTGGTGCTGGCCCACAGCCGGGCCGAGGTCGGCGCTCTCAACGCAGGGATTCGAAAAGGCCTCAAAGAACGCGGCGAGATCGGCACGGATGAGGTGGTGGTGGAGGGGCGCGTCAATGGACGAAAGTTCGATCTGGCCTTGGTAGAGGGAGATCGGGTGATGTTCACAGCCAAACGCAAGGACTTGGGTGTGGTCAATGGCACCCAGGCCACCATCCAATCCATCAAAGCGTCGCGCTCTGGCGGCTACGATATCGTCGGCACCTTGCGTTCGGAGAACCCAAAGGAGAATGGGCGCAAGGTGGTGTGGAACACGCACGAGCACAAGGCGGTGGTCCACGACTACGCGGTGACCGTCCACAAGAGCCAAGGGCAGGGCAAGCGCGAAGTGTTCCACCTTATGAACCTTGGGATGATGGACAACGCCAGTTCGCTGGTGGCCTTTACCCGTTTGACTAAAGGGAGCTACAAGCTGTATGGCACCTACGATGACGTGGAGCAACTCAACACCCGCTTGGGGTTGGAGCGATTGAAGGCGACCGTTCTGGACGCGGGGCTAAAAGACGATCCGCAACGGCCGGTTGTCCAGCGCCTTGGGGCAGCTGCACGCCCCACCGCTCAACGCCCAGCCGCTCAGCGAACGCGCATCCAAGGCAAGCTCGACGCGCTGCTGAAGGAGCACGCGGAACGCCCAAAACCGCAGAGGAGCGAGGGCGAGCGCAAGGCCCGTTGGCTGCTGGAAGTGCTGGAGCCGTTGCGGCGGGCGCGCAAGGCGTCTCCCAAGCTGCCGGCGCAGTCCCCGAAACACACGCAGGGCTTCTCGTTGTGAGCAGCAGGCTGGGCGGCCATGCCGCCCATGTGCTTTTCTCTCCAAACCGCTTTTGCTTGGAGGGGCGGCCCGCGGCTTCCGCCGGGGCCCTTGCTTTACAGGGTGGCCATGACCACGGCCTGCAGCACTATCACCGCCACGCCGAAAAGGAAGGGGTAGAGGAACAGCCATTTGAAGAACCCCCAAGCCAGGGACGACGGAGCCCCCGCCGAGCGGCGCGGAACCGCCTCGGGCCACGCATACCCCGCCGCCAAGGACTTCATGTAACCAGTGGTGCGCCTGCGGGGATCGCGGATAAGAATGCCCGGTGGCTTGCTATAGATTCGCCAGCCATGCTGAAAGGCTTTGTAACGCCAAGCGTATTCGTGAGCCTCCGCATCGGCCTGGGTGCCCGTCATGCTCGACAGCGGCACGAACGAGAATCGGCGCCCCTGCCAGCCCCCACGAGCGCTGCGGTGCTGCTGCTCGCGTTGGTTTAAGTCGACGGTCTGCCCCACGTAGCAGCACCCGTTGTCAAAGAACAAGCCGTAGAGATGGCGTGGGCGGGACAGGTATTTCTGATTGCGTTTCCAGTTCAAAGGTCCTCCCAAGATGGGTATACCTACATACCCATAAAAGAAAGATCCGATTCGTCAAGGCTCGCCACGAACAAAGGCCCCGAAGGGCCCTTGCCGAGATACGATCACCTCCTTTTCCACCACGCAATCGTTTAGCGCCCCAAGTTGATGCTCAACCCGAAGCCGGCCACCGGCTTGTTGCCAGAGCCAAAGGACAGGCCAGCAGAAATACTGGTGCGCTCAGACACCCGAGCACCCCAGCCCACGGCCATTGCAGCACTGCCCCCCGAGAATCCCACGCCCACGTTCAGGTTCACCTGGCCAACGGCCGTGCCCCCGTTCTGGGCCGCAGCGGTGGCCATCTGGCTCATCGCGCCGAGTTGTGCGCCCAAGCCGTTGACGCGGCGATCCTGGTGCCGCAAACGGCGGTCCGTATCGACCCAGCGGTCATCCCACACCTGCTGCATTTCGTAGACCTGCCCACCGTTCACAGCATCCGTGGACCCGCGTTCGATGCGCCCCGGAGCCACGCCGGTCACGCGCTGATTGCCCGCGTTGACGCCCGCAGTCGTCACCGAAGGGCCGCCTTGAATCGTCACGCCTTGGCCGTTGAGCGTGGTGGTGCCGACCTGGACGGAGCCCGCGTCAGACAGTTGCACGTTGTCGCTGACCGCCACGGTTTGGGTGCCGTCCGTGTTGTCGGTCACCTCGACGTTCTTGCCCGCCCTTACAGTCGAGCCCGCGCCGGTCCCGGCGGTTCCATCCACCCCATCGGTGCCGGCAGGTCCTTGGACCCCTGGCTCCCCTTTCAGGCTTGCCAGCCAATCTTGTTCATTGCCTTGGAAGCCGTTGGCCAACGCCACCTCGTAGGCGCTTAACCCATCTGCGCCGCGCGGGCCGGGCGTGCCCGAACCGCTGCCTGGGTTTTGTTCAAGGAAAGTCACCCGTCCATCTAGGTCGTCCAAAGCGGCTCCCACAGTTTGATGCGTGGCACCGCTGCGGAACTGATAAATGGGCGCGACAAAGTTGCCGTTGACGAACGTGGCGCCGCCGCCCAACGCTTGGGCCGCCTGACGGACCTGACCGAGGTTTGCGACGTCGGTGTCTGAGGTGCCGGCCCGAACGTTCGTGATTCGGCGGGTGCTCTGGCCTCCGTCCTCAAAAGTGGATCCCACGCTGACTTCGTCGCTGGCCCAGCAACGGCTATGAGAACCCAAAGCGACGCAATCCTGCGCTCGGGCCTCAGCCCCAACGCCTAGTGCAAGTGACTGAAATGCATCGGCAACGGCAGAACTGCCTATGGCGACTGCATGGTCAGCGTTTGCCTCTGCCAAGATGCCTTGAGCAATCGATGCATTGCCCCGCGAACGGCTGAAGTAGCCAAAGGACATGGAAAGATCCCCACTGGCTTGTGACTGGACACCAACCGCCAAGGAATGGGCTCCGGTAGCCGCGGATTGCGCGCCCAGGGCTATGGACGCTTCGCCCCCCGCGTAGCTCAGCGTGCCTACCGCGACGGCGCTCACCGCCGCGGCATTTGCGGCTTGGCCCGTCGCAATGGAGTTCGCGCCGGACGCTTGGGCATTCGTCCCCGACGCCACCGCGTTGTCTGCGGAGGCATTGGCTTGAACACCCGTGGCGACGGCCCCGTTCCCGGAGGCATTGGCATAGGCACCCGTTGCAGTGGCATTCGGGGCTGAGGCTTGGGCGTATTCCCCGGTCGCCGTCGAGTTGTCTGCGGAGGCGTTGGCTTGAACGCCCGTGGCGATGGCCCCGTTCCCGGAGGCATTGGCATAGGCCCCCGTTGCAGTGGCATTCGGGGCTGAGGCTTGGGCGTATTCCCCGGTCGCCGTCGAGTTGGGTTCCGAAGCCGTGGCCCCGGTTCCCGTGGCGGTTTGAGCAAACGATGGGGAGGCAAACAACGAGGCCCCCATCAAAGCCGTTAAGATCGAAATGCGAAGCGAAGACATGAAAACCCTCCCGAGTATGGATTGATACTTCATCCATAGCAGGCGATTGCATTTCCGCAAGGCGATCAGGCGATCTTTTTCAAGGTGTTAGGGAAGGTGCCGACACAAACCCGAGCCGGGAGCGTCCAGTTCCAGGTCATCCGGTTTTCATTGCCCCACGCCAGACACGACGTTTCCATCCCCGCAGGGCACCAAGCCGGCGCCAGCGCACGGGCCAGCACTTCCGAAGAGGGCTCTCCGGTCACCGAAGGAAACGCGCCCGGCTTGCGCCCCTGCCGGTAGGCCCACTTGGCTTGGCCGCACTCGGCTTTCATCTCGACGTGCGGATAGTCTTTCGGGCTGGTCCATCGGCCGCCCCAGTTCAGCCCCACGATCTCCGCCAGCTCCCCAAAGCGTTGATAGCCGGCCATCACATGGGCATCGTCCAAGTTCCAGCTGGGCTCCCCATTGACGAACACGGCGGCATCCAAGGCCAGTCCGAAGTTGTGGCAGCTGGAGAATGCCCCAACGCTGGTCACGCCAGACCCGGAGGCAAGCAGGGCCGCCTGGCGCTCGGGGCTTCGATACCCTTCCACGGGCCGCACATCAAACCCTTCCGCGGCCAGTTGGGCTTGGACGGCTTCGACCTTTTCCCGCAGCGCTGGGGAAACCCCTTTCCACGTCCTTTCGCTTTTCGGGTGGAAGAATCGGTAAATGGCGCCGTGCGGCTTCGGGGTTTGGAAAACCCAGGGGCTGCTGGGCTTGGGTTTGGATTTGGGTTGAACGGTCGAACACCCGGCCAAGGCCAGGCAAGCCAGAACGGCGGCGATGGTGAAGCGGGGCTGCATGCTTTCCTCCCAGAAAGAACAATGGATGCTTTCAGGGGTAGTGGATTTTCGGAAAAGCGCAAGCGGGCGAAAACAAAAAAAGCCCCCGAACAACCGGGGGAGGAGGCCTGCAGCTCGGGGGCTTAGTGGGGCAGGGAAAAAGGAGTAAGAAACCCCGTCCCGTTGAAAGCCATAGCACACACCAAGGCGAAGTCAACTGCCTTTTTTCTTCCTCGTCTTTTTCAAGTAGTCCCGCTGGGCTTTTTCAGCCGCTGCTTTCGTGACCTCAAAAAGCTCGCCCAAATCTTGCATGTCAGGGTTGTAGTAACGGGTCAGCATCTGGGTGGTCTTGTGCCCCGAGAGTTGCATGACCTGGTGCATGGGCAGCAAGTTGGCCAGCTCGGTGATGCGGGTGTGGCGCAGGTCGTGCAGGGTGGCGTCGGTCACCCCCGCTTGTTCGCGGGCGCGTCCCCAGGCCTGGGTGAGCGTGTCCGAGGCAATCGAGGTCTTGCCCTCGTCCAAGCTGAAGACAAAACCGGAGCTGGGGCGCACGGCGGGCGGGTTCTGGGGAGAGGGCGGGATGCGATCCTTGCGCAGCTTGGCGGCGTGGAGCTCCTTGGTCAGGGTGTCCAGCACCGCAACCGCTTCAGGAGTGAGGAAGATGGTCCGATGGATGGGCTTGCCACCCTTGGGGTTCTTGGTGTCCCGGAACGTGGCCTCGGGGCGCTGCTTGCTGTAGTCCAAATCTTCCCAGCGCAGCTTGATGGCTTCGCTGCGGCGGGCCGCGGTCCAGCGCAGGAAGGCAATGGCGCCTCGGGTGGCCGCGGACATGGGGGCAAGGGCAGTCAGGATGTCCGCCCACTCCTTATCAGTGACCACCCGCTCGCGCTCGTTCCTCACCTTGGGCTTGAGCGTGGCGTGGATGGGGTTGTCCATCTTGAAGCCCCAGCGCTTGATCGCTGCCGTGAAGACGCTGGAGAGAACGGCGAGTTGGCGAGTGATGGTGGCCGGGGCGAGGTAGTAGTCATCTTCCAACGACCGGGCCATGCCGCCGTTGGCGAGGCCGAAGTCCTGGGGCGTGAGCTTGTCCACCGGCTTGCTGAAGGTGGCGGGGAAGCGCTTGGCGAGCAGGCGCAAGAGGCGCGCATCGTTGTCCCCCGACTTCTTCTTGCCATCCTTGGCTTTGAGTGAGAGCACCTCGGCGATGTAGCGCTCGATCCAGACCCCCAAGCTCTGGCTGCTCATCAGGTTGGAGGCGGGTTGCTTCTCTTCGTGGAGCGCGGCGCGCTCTGCAGAAGCGAACGCCTCGGCCTGGGCGAGGGCCTTGGCTCGGGTCGCTTCGCTGTAAGGGAAAGTGCGGTTGATGGCGTGCAGGTTGCCCGCTGCATCCTTGCGCTTGATCTTCACTTGGAACGCCGAACCGCGGTCGTAGACGCCCTTTGTGCGGGCGGTTTTTTTGGGACGGGCCACTCGCTCACTCCCTGGATAGAGGAAAGGAGTTTCCCAATATTTTCCCTGGAGTGCAATAAGTCATTGTTCTTAAACGACTAAGATGAGAATTGTTCGCATTCGTAATGCGTAGGTCGCAGGTTCGACTCCTGTTTCCGGCACCAGTTGTAGAAGAGCCCCGGCCTTGGTCGGGGCTTTTTGTTTGGGCTGTGCTGGCGCGGCCCGGCCCTGGCGGAAGCGTCCGATGGAACTGCAGGCATGTACCGGCTCGGTCGGGGTCATTACCATTGCCGTCGTGGATTGCTTGCGGCGCTGGGCTGGATTGGGCAAGTCAGTTTCAATCAACAGGGGATGTGATGAAGAAGATCGTGGTGAGTCTGATGGCGTGCGTCGTTCTCGCCGGCTGTGCGACCCGTCAGATCAGCTCCGAACAGGCGCAGCCGGTGCCTGCCGAGCGGATTTTCGCCTTCAATGGGATGGGGGACAGTGCTTCCGGGCAGGTAATCGTCACGCGCGACGTCGG